>Ga0307515_10000318_pt1 | contig 118891 bp, 113 predicted proteins | sample 17_EM_MG_FD_194513 | JGI IMG/M metagenome (GOLD analysis project Ga0307515, IMG submission 194513) | Populus trichocarpa ectomycorrhiza microbial communities from riparian zone in the Pacific Northwest, United States - 17_EM | ecosystem: Host-associated > Plants > Roots > Unclassified...
CAGCACCAGGATTACGGAGCACGTAAGTAAGTGTTTTTTAATCATTTCTTTTTTTATCATTAACTATACATTAGGTAAAATGTGCTGCAAAGGTATGTCATACAAATCACATAATCAAATACTTAGGATTTTGCCAACTTTTTTAGCATGGGTTTTCGGTTCAAAAACCGTGTTTAAAACCGTTTAAACCGTGATTTTGTTTGCCGACATTTTTTTATTTTTTTTGATTAAACTGTGCCAAAAAAGCGTAACTTTGACCCTCACGCTGCGAAAGCGCTAAACAAAAAAATATGGTATTTAAGAGACCAACAGGTAGTCGCGATGACAGGCCAGGAAAATCAACTGGCAGAAGCTCAAGAGGCGACGACAAGCCAAAAAGACCGGCAACCGCAAAAGGTAAAGCCACTCCGGACGGAGAAAAGAAAAAATTATCCAGACCGGATAAACCATTCCAAAGCAACAGGTTCAGTGACGATAAGCCCAAAAGCAATTTTAGGGACAGCGCATCATCTGGCGACAAAAAATCGTCGGGCAGGTCAAAGCCATATTCCGGCAGACCATCTGCAGGTGACGACAAGCCTAAAAGCAACTTTAGAGACGGTGCATCATCTGGCGATAAAAAAAGCTTTTCGCCGCGCAGCAAGCCATACTCCGGCAGGCCAACAGGCGGCGATTTTGAAGACAGGCCAAAAAGAAGCTTCGGTGCAGGCTCATCAGCAAGCGGCGAAAGAAAACCCTACTCCGGCCGTCCAACTTCGGGTGAAGGTGAAGAAAGACCCAAAAGAAACTTTGGCGGCAGCAGTGCCGGCGAAAAGAAACCATACTCTTCTCCACGCACCCGTACATCCAATACCGATTTTGGCGATAAGCCCAAAAGAAGTTTTGGCGCAGGCACAGAAAGATCAACAGATAAAAAATTTGGAGAAAGCCCCGAAGGCGGATTTAAGAAACGCGAAGGTAGTTTTTCAAAAGATAAACCGGCTTACAATGCCGACAAGCCCCACCGTAAGCCTACTTACGATAAAATAACAAAAGATACCAGCGCGCCCGAAAGGACGATGCGTGGCCGTAAAAAACCAGCCGAAACCAAAACTAAGGACGATGGCCTTATCCGCCTTAACCGTTATATATCAAATGCAGGCATCTGTTCTCGCCGTAAGGCCGATGAATTGATCATTGCAGGTGTGGTATCGGTAAATGGCGTAGTGGTTGATGAACTGGGTGCCAAAATTGATCCCCGTAAGGATGAGATCAAATATAACGGCGAAACCCTGCGCCGCGAAAAAATGGTTTATGTATTATTAAATAAACCAAAGGATTACATTACTACTACCGAAGACCCACAAGAACGCCGTACTGTAATGCACCTGGTTGAAAAAGCAACCAAAGAGCGCATTTATCCAATTGGCCGTTTAGACAGGAACACCACCGGGTTATTGTTAATGACCAACGATGGCGACCTTGCCGATAAATTATCGCACCCACGCAGCAACATCAGCAAACTATACCAGGTTGAATTAAGTAAAGCTTTATCACAAGGCGATCTGAACAAGATAACTTATGGTATTGAGCTGGAAGATGGTTTAATTAAACCCGATTCGGTATCGTACGTTGCTGGTGCATCAAAAAGAGAAGTGGGCATCCAGATTCACAGTGGTAAAAACCGTGTAGTACGCCGTATTTTTGAAAGCCTTGGTTATGAAGTTGTGAAGCTTGATAGGGTGGTTTACGCCAACCTCACCAAAAAAGACCTTCCCCGCGGTCGTTACCGCCATTTGGAAGAAAGCGAGATCATCCAGCTTAAACACCTGATAAAATAATTATAAAACGCCCCGCTAAACATCGGGGCGTTTTTTTTGTCTATTTTGTTAACTTGCGCTCCATAATCAATTTGTACCCACATGAAAAAAGTTCTTTTGATCATAGCGATGCTATCGCCTTTGTTTAATTACGCCCAGGATAAAAAGCCAATTCCAAAATCATTTGACCTGGTTGTAGGTACGTATACAACAGGTACCAGTAAGGGGATTATGGTTTACCGCTTTTATACCCAGAGCGGCAAACTGGCTTATTTAAGCCAGATAGATGGCGTTACCAATCCATCGTACCTTACTATCAGCAAAAACAATAAATTTATTTACGCCGTAAACGAAGTTACTAAAGGCGAGGTAAGCGCATTTTCATTTGATGCCAAAACCGGCAAAATAGATTTCATCAACAAACAATCGTCTTTAGGTGCCGACCCATGCTATATTGCCGTAGACAAAGCACAAAAAAATGTGTTTGTAGCCAACTATTCAAGCGGCCAGGTTGCTGTACTGCCGGTTAATAAGGACGGTTCATTAGGCAATGGCATTGAAACTGTACGCAACGAAGAAGGCAAAGGCCCTAACAAGGAACGTCAGGAGGGCCCGCATGCGCACATGAGCATTTTATCGCCCGATGAAAAATACCTGTTTTATAATGATTTGGGTACTGATAGGATAAACATCTATCGTTATCGCGCGGGTAAGGCATCACCATTAACCGATCCTACTTTTGTAAGTGTTACTCCCGGCGAAGGCCCGCGCCACCTGGAATATTCTTTGGATAAAAAGCATGTTTACCTGGCAACCGAAATGGGATCGAATGTATTTGTGTTTGATTACGATAATGGCAAGTTTAAACAGAAACAGGTAATAACTTTACTACCTGACGGCTTTACAGGGAAAACAGCTGCCGCAGCTATCCACTTATCGCCAGATGGCCGTTTTCTGTATGTATCAAACCGTTTAGAGACTAACGAAATTATTTGTTACGCGGTTAACCAGGAAACTGGCGGACTTACGTTTGTATCGCGCCAATCAACCTATGGTAAAAACCCACGCGATTTTGCCATCGACCCATCGGGCAATTACCTGGTGGTAGCCAACCAGGGCAGCGATAGCATGTTTGTATTTAAAATAGACCAAAATACAGGTAAGCTAACCCAAACAGGCATTAAGATAGAAATTGGCAATCCGGTTTGTTTGAAATTTACAGCAGCGGAATAGTTTTGAGGTGAAAGGATAAGGGCGAAAGGTAAAAGGCGAAAGGAGCCCATTGGTAAAAACAAAAAAGGGTAAGCACGACTACAAATTGTGCTTACCCTTTTCTCTTGATGTAAAAGGAAAACCTTTTACCTTTCTCCTTTACCCTTTCGCCTAATTTTTAGTGAATGAATAAATAATATATCCGGTACTACCACCTACATCAACAGGCGATTTAAGTACCATAGTGTTGCCATCGTTGCTGGCAATATCTAAACGATAGCCTTCGGCTACGTTTTTAGGTTTATCTCCCTGGTAAATTTTCTTAAACTGGAGTTGGGTCCCAGTTGTACCGCCGTTATAAACCGACCAGAAAATAGTTTGAGCTGTGCCATTGCTTAATGTGTAAATGCCATTGCCGCTATTGGTTAATTTCCAGGTGCTGCCAACAAATGCTTCGGGGGCTGCCTGGTCAAACACATTTTGAACGGCGCCTTGCACAAGGCCCTGGTAACTTACATTATTCAATGTCCAGGTGCCGGTGAATTTACCGCGGGATACGTTAGTTGTAGTTGCATTTTGCGGAGTTGAACAGGCCGCAAATAAAAAGATAAGGGATAGTATTGCTACCGGGGTTTTTAATAAGTTTTTCATGACAGAAGTTATTTAATGCATAGTAAGCACAAACCCTGCCAAAAACTTAACTGTATTTAACCACTTCTGATTTTAATTCCCTTTCAAGTTCGAATAACCGACGGTTAATAGATGCTACAACCAGGTCGGCTTCTTTAACGTTTTTAAGGCTTTTGGCAAAACGATGGTCGGTATCCTTTGAAAATAACGAGCTGCTGATTTTATTAATAAGATTCATAGGTATATTCCTTATAGCACTATTTTACGCATAGTGTTCCATTAAGGTTACGAAAATTAACTGAGATTGTTCTTTTTAAGCATTGCTTAAAAAAGCAATGAGTTTTTCCATGGCTTTTGCCCGGTGGCTTATCTGGTTTTTTTCGTCCATGGTCATTTCGGCAAACGTTATAGCATAACCAAGGGGTTCAAATATTGGGTCGTATCCAAAGCCGTCTGTTCCGCTTGGTGTCGTGCGGATAGTTCCTTCAACTGTTCCTTCAAAAAAACATTCTTCGCCGTTCCATATTAATGATATCACGGTTCGGAACCGCGCTTTACGGTTAGTTTCGTCCTTTAATTTATCCAGTACCTGTTTAATATTGGCGGCATGGTTACCGTGCTCGCCGGCGTACCTGGCCGAATAAACGCCCGGTTCGCCATTCAGGGCATCTATTTCAAGGCCGCTATCATCGCCAAAACAATTCAGTTTATACCTATTATATATGTATTGGCTTTTAATTGAAGCATTTGCTTTAAAAGTAGTGCCGGTTTCTTCAATATCATCATAGCAGCCAATATCGTTAAGGGTAAGCAGTTTAATTTTACCCTGAAGTTTTGCTTCTACTTCTTCGAGCTTGTGGCGATTATTTGTGGCGAATACTAATTCCGTCATATTGAATCTATTTGAAAATTTGAGGGTTTGAAAATTTGAAGATGATATTTTTATCAGGTTGTCCCCATTTTCAAATCCTCAAATTATAGTGTTTTCATTTGTTCCCAAAAAGCTTTCTTGTGTTCTACGTTATCCATCATTTCGCCGAATGCAAAACTGTATAAGCCTGTAATATCTCCTAAAGCCCTGGGGGCATTTAACGCCAGGGTTGCGATGCCTTGTGGCATTGCATTTTTACCCAGCACCAACAGCCTGGTGGGTTTAAAAAAATTAGCCAGTTCATTATATTGTACGCCGGCATGCCGGGCAATGTTTAAAATGGCAACATCGTCTATACTTAAATCCTTCCGCTTAATAATATTGGTAAGTGCGGCCATGTGGGCGTCATCAATAAATTCCATTTCGGGATAGTATACCAGTACCAAAAAGCGTTTTAAGTTTTTACCTAAATAATTAAAGCTTATTACAGGCGTTTTAACTTCTAGTGCGGGAGGTTGGGCCGTTGGTTCCGGTTGTTTGGTAATTGGCGGGGGCGAGACAACTACGGTTACAGCGGGCGTAATATTTTCAATTTCGGGCTGGGCTATTGCAAGGTTTTCGTACATCGCTTTATCTGCTTTCAGCAAATAAAGTTCATCCTGTAAAATAAAGCGCAGGGCAACCGGGTTTTCAACTTTCACTTTAACAAATTTTAACCAAAAGTAGTTAAACCGTTTGACGCATTATAACCATATTAGCACAATTATAGCTTACCGTATTTTATTCAATTTAATTGTGCCGCTATAATTAATAAATTTTACCGAAATTTGAAGTTTTAACGGAATTGTTATTTCCGTTTTATTTAGTACATAAAGCATTACATGAGAAAGTTAGGGTTATTAGTTTTAGGGTTTATCTCCATAATATCAGTTGCAAAGGCACAAGTTACTTTAGACGCCACAGCAGCCAAACCAGACACCAACACTGCCAGAACACCAGGAAAAACATTAGATAAAATTGCCGCAATTGTTGGTAACAGCCCTATTTTATTGTCGGATATTGAACTTTCATATGCCCGTTACCTGGTTGAGGGTATGCAGCCAAATCCATCTGTAAAATGCCAGATACTGCAATCGTTATTAACACAAAAACTATTGGCACAACAGGCGATTATTGATAGTATTGATGTAAAGGATGATGACATTGACGCCAGTGTTGACCGCCGTATGCGCGAAATGATGCAGCGTGCAGGTGGTCAGGACAAACTGGAAGCCTTTTTAGGCCGGTCGATAATTCAATATAAGGACGAGATTCGCCCGGACATGAAAGAGCAGATGATTGCTCAAAGAATGCAGCAAAAAATAACTGAAAAGCTAAATGTTACCCCGCAGGATGTTAAAGATTATTTTAACAAAATGCCTAAGGATAGCTTGCCTTCATTCAACAAAGAGGTTGAGGTTGGCGAAATTGTTTTTCAGCCCAAACTAAGTAAAGAAGAAAAACAGCTGTATAAAGAAAAAGCCGAAGAACTGCTTGCCCGCGTAAAAAAAGGCGAAGACTTTGGAACTTTAGCACGTTTGTACTCACAAGATCCGCAATCGGCAGTTGAAGGTGGCGATCTTGGCTTTGCCGATCGTACCACATTTGTAAAAGAATTTACAGCCAATGCCTTTAAGCTTAAAGCCGGGGAGATTTCGCCTGTATTTGAAACAGACTTTGGTTTTCACTTTTTACAGGTTATTGAGCGCCGTGGCGAGCAGGTACACGTAAGGCATATCCTGATAGCGCCGGCTACAACCCAGGCCAGTTTGGATAGGGCCAAGGCAAAAGCCGATAGTATTTATACGCTTATGATTGCGCATAAAAAAGACCTTGATTTTTCTGCCGCCGCGAATTTTTACTCAGACGATAAAGAAACCAAATTTAACGGAGGTATGATGCTGAACGCCGAAAACGTACAAACCCGTACAACCTTTATCCCTACCGATAAGCTTGACCCTAAAGTTGCCCTGGTTGTTGATACCATGAAAGTTGGCAGCATATCTAAACCCGATGTATTCACCGGTGCCGATGGTAAAAAGAGTTATAAAATACTATTCCTTAAATCGGCAACCGATGCCCACAAGGCCAACCTGGCGCAGGATTTTCCTAAGCTGAAAGATTTTGCTTACCAGGATAAAAACACAAGGGTAGTAAACCAATGGTTTGATAAACGCCGTAAACAAACGTTCATCAAAATTGACCCTGAATACCAAACTTGCGACATATTAAAAAAGTGGTTAACACCGCCCGTAACAACAACTGCCCAAGCTAAATAATATACAACCTATGCCACACCGCTCTGATGTTGAAGCTGCAGATGCTTTAAAGCTGGCCTACCAGCAAATACGTGCCGAAATTGGCAAAGTAATAATCGGGCAGGATGAGGTTGTTAAGTTTGTGCTGATATCTATTTTCAGCAACGGCCATTGTTTACTGGTAGGCGTACCCGGTTTGGCCAAAACACTATTGGTGCAAACCGTATCGCAGGTATTAGACCTCGATTTTAAACGCATCCAATTTACACCCGATTTGATGCCATCTGACATCATAGGGTCTGAAATTTTAGGCGAGGACCGTAATTTTAAATTTATACCCGGCCCTGTTTTCAGCAACATTATCCTGGCCGATGAGATAAACCGTACCCCGCCAAAAACGCAGGCCGCCTTATTAGAGGCTATGCAGGAAAAAGCGGTTACGGCCGCCGGGATTACCCATAAACTGGCCCAGCCGTTTTTTGTGTTAGCCACCCAAAACCCTATTGAACAAGAAGGTACCTACCCCCTGCCCGAAGCACAACTGGACAGGTTTATGTTCAACGTAACTTTAAACTACCCCTCGTTTCAAGAGGAATTGCAGGTTGTTAAAAACACCACCAGCACCTTAAAGGCTGATGTTAAAAAAATACTGAACGCAGAGCAAATCATTTATTTTCAGCAACTGGTACGCAACATTCCGGTTACCGATAATGTGATGGAATATGCGGTAAAGCTGGTATCAAAAACACGCCCTAATACCCAGTTTGCCACGCCGCAGGTAAACCGGTTATTAACATGGGGAGCCGGCCCGCGGGCATCACAATTTTTGATACTCGGAGCAAAATGCCATGCTGTTATCAACGGAAAATATTCGCCCGATATTGAGGACGTACAAGCCGTTGCCAAACCCATTTTAACCCACCGTATTGTACGTAGTTACCACGCCGAAGCGGAGGGTTTATCTGCCGCCAATATCATTGAGGGGCTGTTTTAAGGAAACCCTGTCATGCAAACTTTAGTACAATTACAAAACGGCGAACTAAAAGGCGCTACTTCGCTTACGCTTGCCGAGGGACTCTCACATTTCCCGGAAGAAATATTTGAACTGGCAGATACTTTAGAAAGGCTTGACCTATCCTATAACAACCTCAGCGCACTACCTACAGACTTTGGCAGACTGAAAAAGCTGAAAATCTTTTTTTGTTCAGAAAATCCGTTTACCGTTTTACCCGAAGTTCTGGCCGACTGTCCATTGCTTGATATTGCTGGCTTTAAAGCAAACCAAATTGCTACTGTTCCTTCAAAATCGCTTAATCCCAACCTGCGCTGGCTAATACTTACCAACAACAGGATTGCGGATTTACCCGCCACGATTGGCAACTGCAAAAAGATGCAAAAACTGATGCTTGCCGGTAACCAATTGACCACGTTACCGCAGGAGCTTAGCAATTGCAGCAACCTGGAGCTGCTGCGAATTTCAGCCAATAGGCTAAGCGAATTGCCGCTGTGGCTGTTACATATGCCCAGGCTTTCCTGGCTGGCATTTTCGGGAAACCCTTTTTGCGCAATCCCTTCGGCACAATCACTTGATCTTATCCATTGGGACGACCTGGATTTGAATGAGCACCTTGGCGAGGGTGCGTCAGGTGTTATACACAAAGCCACCTGGCGCAATGTGACAGAAACGCCGGAAGTAGCCATAAAAATATTTAAAGGCGCTGTTACGAGCGATGGTTCGCCAGAGGATGAAATGAATACTTGTGTTGCCGCCGGTGCTCACCCCGGGTTGGTACAGCTCATCGGGCAAATAACAGCACATCCCGAAGATAAAAAAGGCCTTGTAATGGGCTTAATTCCCCCCTCTTTTTATAACCTTGGCCTACCCCCCAGCTTACAAAGCTGCACCTGGGATGTTTTTAAAGAAGGCCTGTCGCTCACAACCCCGCAAATAGTAAAAATTGCCGTTACAATTGCATCCGTTGCGCTCCAGCTACATAACAGGGGCATAATGCACAGCGATATGTACGCCCATAACACCCTGGTTGATGATGATGCAAACACCCTGTTTGGCGATTTTGGAGCTGCTTGTTTTTATGACAAAAACAACAGCGACTTAGCCCCGGCACTTGAACGGCTTGAGGTAAGGGCTTTTGGTTGTTTACTGGACGACTTACTTAATTTGAGCAGCGAACAAAGCAACGATACCCAGGCAAAACTCGGCATTATCAGGGATGCATGTATGGTGCAGGATGTTTTATTGAGGCCGGATTTTCGCTATTTAAATGACGAGTTGCTAAAGTTACAATTGACCAATCCGCGATAATTATGGATCCTGGATTAAAATTATGCACTCCTTCATAAGTAGACCAGGAAGTGCATTTACTAAAAATAGTGGTTGCAAATGAATTGCCTTCTCTTACATAATAAATAAGGGCGTATCAATTGAAATCTGATAAATTAAGGTGTCATTATTTCGTTATTGTAAATTTGTATATGCATCTGGCTTTGCTAACAAATTATCACCTTTGAGTAAAAATCTGTAAGGATATCCCCGAAATCCCGACTACATGGTTACCAAACATCTGTTTTTTACGTTAGTAACATTAGCAGCAAAAACAAAAGCTGCACCGATCGATTAAAACATGAAAAAAATAACATTTCAAGTACTGCTATTCATCATTACCGGGGCATCTGCGTTTGCCAAACCGGTCATCAATCCCAATAATTCAAACGCTCCAAAACTTGATACCGCCACTTTTGCCACCGGTTGTTTCTGGTGTACCGAGGCCAAGTTTCAGCAGATTGAGGGGGTTGTAAAAGTTGTATCCGGGTTTGCTGGCGGCCACGTAGCCAACCCCAGTTATAAACTGGTTTGCACCGGCACAACCGGCCATGCCGAAACCTGTAACATCATTTATGATCCGGCTAAAGTAACTTATGATGCATTGTTAGCCGCGTTTTTTGTAGCACATGACCCAACACAGCTTAACCGGCAGGGTAATGATGTAGGTACACAATACCGGTCGGCTATATTTTATCACAATGCGGCCCAAAAGCAAAAGGCCGAGTATTATATCAATAAGCTGAATGCCGAAAAGGTTTATCCCAATAAAATAGTTACCCAGGTAAATCCCTATACGGTATTTTACAAAGCCGAAGATTATCATCAAAACTATTTTAACCAAAATGGCGAACAGCCTTATTGCAAATATGTGATACAGCCCGAGCTGGAAAAATTCAGGAGTGTATTTAAAGGAAAATTAAAAAAATGAGATTAGCATTAATAGTATTAGCCATTTTAACCGGCACAGCATGTGGCGCTAACGCCCAGCATCTAAAATCAAACAAAGGACACGAGAATAACCCCTATTACTCCAATACCGATACCAAACATTTAGCAGTAAGCGATGCGGAGTGGAAAAAGATCCTGTCGCCTGCGTTATATGCCACGGCGCGTGAACAGGCTACAGAGAGGCCCTTTACGGGTCAATACTGGGACAAAAACGCCAGGGGTACTTACTATTGCGCCGTTTGCGGTAATGAGCTTTTCCGGTCGGATGCCAAGTTTGCCAGTAATTGTGGCTGGCCCAGTTTTTACCAGGCCGTGCGTAAAAACAGCGTAATTTATAAAGAAGACAATTCCGTAGGTATGCAGCGTACCGAAGTGATTTGCGCCCGTTGCGATTCGCACCTGGGCCATATTTTTGATGACGGGCCACCGCCTACCGGCAAACGCTTTTGCATGAACTCGATATCGCTGGATTTCCAGCCCGATAACCTGGGCAAATAACCTTTTTAACCGGCCCGAAATGTTAAATCAAATAATTTAACATTTCGGGCCGGTTTCTTTTCATCCAATATTCATTTATTCGCCTTAACTTTATAAAATGTCGTCGCATCATATCGTTCGCGAGAAACAGGAGCCTGCTTTACTTGTATTGGGGATAGATAATTTTGAGGAGGAACTGCTGGGGCAATTATTGGAATGGAGTCCGACGGTGATAACAACACCCGACACCGCCGAAAAGCTGAACAGTTTTGGCATTAAGATAGATTGGATTATTACCGATGATGACGGAGCGGCTACGGCCCAGTCTGATGTAAAGTTGATTGCTGCCGGAAACAACAATATAACACAGGCAGCGCTAAAGTTCCTTACCGTTAATAATTATCCCGCGGTTAATGTGATAGCCGACGACCTGGAGCTGAACGATTTTTTGCCTTACGCCGATAAAATTAACCTGGTTATTTTTAATGCCCGGCAAAAAATTTATCCGGTAACGTCGGGATTCAGCAAGTGGAAACCAGCAGGCGAGCAAATTGAATTATTGTCGAAAACAAAAGCGCTTAGATATAATGGTTTGAAGGACAATGGCGAAAACTACTATCAAACTATTGCAGATGGGTTTTTCAGCCTACAATTTGAAGAGCCATTTTTAGTGATTGCCGAGGCTTTAAATTAGTAAGCACAAAGCAATAAAAAGGCGATTTTGAGGTTGTTGTGTAGGTAATTTTTTTATTGGTGCGTTTTTTGCATTGTTATATAAAATAATATTAAACATCAATTAAACCGTTTAAACATTTTTTAGTCTATATATTTATACAAGGCAGAGAAATCTGCCGAACAGTTAAAAATCTTTCAATCATGAAAAGGACATATAAAAATTTATTTTCATTCGCTTTAGTTGGCTTGTTAAGCTTGTCTTTAGCATTTACTGCCAACGCCCAACGTGGTGGCGGCGGTGGCGGCGGCCAAAGATCATCCGGCGGTGGTGGCGGAGGCGGCGGTTCCCGTTCATCCGGCGGTGGTGGCGGTAGCAGCGTTAGCGTTTCACGTCCTTCTGGTGGTGGCGGTAGCATAGGAGTTGCGCGCCCATCATATAATGGCGGTGGTGGCAATCAGGGCGTTTCTGTAGCACAGCCTTCACGTGGCTTTAGCGGAAACGGCAGTGTTAACCGTGGCAGCCAGGCAATTGCACCGCAACGCGGCAACTATGGTTACGGCAACAGATCAAATAACGTGGCCATTGCTCCTCAACGCAGCAGCGTTAACGGCGCAGGTCAACGTGTATACAGCGGCACACGCAGCTATAACAGCCTTGACAGGCGAGCCTACAATGGCGGCCGTGGTAATTACTATGGCGGCGGTGCCGGTTATGGCCAAAGAGTTTACACAGGTGGATATCGTTACGGCGGCCGCGGTGGTTATTTTGGCAGCCATGTTTATTACCCATACCACAACTACTATAATTCATATTATTATCCACGTATCGGCTTTAGCATAGGCTTCCTGCCTTACGGATACTATCCGTTCTGGTATGGCGATTACCAGTACTATTATAGCGATGGTTTATACTACCGTCAATATAATGATCAGTATACTGTAGTTGAGCCTCCTGTTGGCGCCGAGGTTAAAAACCTGCCGTCAGATGCAAAATCTATCATGATTAATGGCGAGCAATATTATGAATCAAACGGCGTGTACTATCAGCCTTACACAAAAGATGACGGCACCCAGGTTTATGTGATTGCCGGTAAAGACGGTGAGTTAAATACCGATAATGGTGGCAACGGCGATGTACAGCAAGGCCCGCAAATTGGCGATATTGTAACACAGTTGCCAGATGACTGCCGCAAGATCAAGATTAATGGCGAAAAGTTGTTTGTTTCTCCCGATGGTTTTTACTACCAGGAAAGCAAAAACAACAATGGCGATACCATTTACAAAATTGTTGGCACTCCATCTGACGAGCCAGATCAACAATAATAAAAATTCAAACACTATAAAAACAGGCTGCTTCGGTAACGAGGGAGCCTGTTTTGTTTTAGGGCTCATCGGCTAAGCTTTGCGTGGCTTTTCCGGGGCATTTTAAATGCTTCAAAACATTTACCAACTATAGGGATTGTTATTAAGCACTATAACAAATACCGATATGGAAAATCACGATCACAGCGCAATTATTCAACGGTTGTTGAATTGCGTAGCAGCATGCAAAAACTGTGCAACAGCGCGTTTAAGTGAAGACGATGTGCAAATGATGGCAGATTGAATCCGGCTCGACCGTGACTGTGCCGATATTTGCGCCCGGGGTGCACGCCTATTACAGCGGGACTTGTTAATAGCTCATCAGTACCTGGTGCTACGCGAATAGATTTGCCGCCGTTGCGCAGCCAAATGTGGTAAACATAAACACGATCATTGTAAACAATGTGCCCTGCCTGGTTTGTCCCGAAGCTTGTCATGAACACCATCAGCAGTTACGCAGGATTAAGCTTGCTGCTGCCACGAGGCCTGCAGCAGGCTTAATCAATAAAGGCGAACTACCTCGGGTTTGCCCGCATAGTTCGCCTTTGTTTTATAAATGCCTTACGGGTTTAAAACTACCTTACGATTTCTTCCCCGTATTAAACCCAAACGGAACAACCACTTTAAAGCTGATGTTACGTCCCATATTAAAAATACCCGGGCGGACGCCTGCCGGTACGGTTGGATTATCAAAATACTTTAGCCTGCTCATGTTTGATTGATAATTAACATTGGCCAGGTTGGTGCCCTCAATAAATAATTTAATTACTGGCTGGCCCGCTTTGTTTACAATATTGCCGCCAAAACCGGCGCTTAGCAAGTTATAGCCAGGCGTATAGGTTTCTGTTCCATAAGCTGCAAAGAAACGGTTTTGGGCGCTGTAATGGTCGAACCCGACAAATACATACAGGTTTTTGAAATTGTCAAAACCGCCATTGAAGGTCCCGCGCAGTTCAGTGTGGGTATGCAGCGGCGGGATAAATGGCAGATATTTCAAACTATCAGCAACGGAGCCTCCATTGCCTTTGTTTTCGCCATAACTCAGGCTCATGGCATTTTCAAAGTGAAGCCACGAAATAGGGTGCAAATCTACATTTACCTCGCCGCCATAAATACGGGCCTTGCTTTGTACATAGGTAAAAGTAGTATAACCCTGGGTATAAACCGGGCTGCCATCCGGGTTTAATAGCTGTTGCTGGTAAATGTAATTGGAGATATCGTTATTAAACAATTCAATACTGGCCGTTACATTGGGCAGTGTTAAAAAGGTGCCTATATCTTCCTGTAAGCTAAACTCCGGTTTGAAGTTTTTATCGCCGATATGGTAAATCTGTGAGCCCGGATCTGGTCCGTTGGCCGATATTTCCGCAATACTTGGTGCCCGGAAACCACGTGAAATATTAGCCTTTACCAAAAACGCATCAGACACATTGTAAGTAGCGCCAAAACTGCCCGAAAAACCCCGGAACGTTTTGCTAAAAGCGTCAAACTGTGTAGTTACATTTGGCGTGGATGTTGGATTTGCGCCGGTATATAACTGTGGAAAGCCATTCGCGCCCAAAGTATCCACATAAGCGGCGCTGCTGCCGAATGACCGGTTATCAAACCTTGCTCCTGCCGACAGGTCAAGCTTGCCGTAGCTTTTCTTTACTACAAAGAAGGGCCCTATATCAAACTGGTGATATGCAGGGATAGGAAAATCGGTGGCATCGCCAATGGTATTGTTTTGATATTGCCCGTTGATGCCCAACGTAGTTTCATAATCGTTACCCAGGTTAAAGTTGTATTTAACATCATAGGTATAAGTAGTTAAATGCAGGTTAAGCCCTGCAATATCACCAGCCTCGGGGTGGGTATACTCGCGCCTGTGGCTGTATTGGTAGCCCAGGTTTACAATCAGGTTACCATCGCCCAGCCTAAAGTTGCTGTTGTTGTAAATGCGATAAAGCTGCACATGCTGGTGCAGGGTAGGAATTGCATAACTGTTTAGCACAGATTGGGGAACAATAGGTCGGAAGGCATCATCCTCGGTTATCTGGCGGGTAAACTGGCGGGTTAATGAATCGCGGCTGCCGTCGGGGATGGATTGCTCGTCGTCAAATACCGAGGCGTTCAGGTACGATGTACCCCATGATTTATTTAAACCCACCATTACACGGGCGTCCTTTTCTTTATAGTTGGTACCATAAACCCGGCCATCATGCTGATTTTGGTAATTTTTGCCCTCTTTGGCCGATACAACAGTTCCCCACACCAGGCCGTTTTGATTGCCCTGCAAGCGGAACGATCCGTTCAACAAGCCCTGGTTAGTGCCATAAATCCCTTGAACCGAACCGGCTATAGTGCCTTCGGGAACGGGTGGCGGCGAAATCAAATTCACCACCCCGCCAATGGCATCCGAGCCATAAGTTAAACTGGCCGGGCCTTTTATTACCTCCACCCGGTCAACCGAGTTTTGGTCAACCTCAATTCCGTGTTCATCTCCCCATTGCTGGCCTTCCTGGCGTATGCCGTCCATCAGCGTAATTACCCGGTTATAGCCCAGGCCATGAATAAAGGGTTTGGATACGTTTGGCCCCGTTGTAACGGCACTTACACCCGGCAGTGTGGCTATCTGGTCAATAATATTGCCCGATGCCGCACGCTGCTCTAAATAAGCCTTGCCAACAGCCAGCATAGGCACTGGGCTGCGCTTTATTTCGGTAGCCTTGCTCACGCCGGTGATAACAACCTCGCCGGCCTCAACAGATGATGTTTGCATTTTTACATCATACACCTTGGTTTTCGAAAAATCAACGCGTTGGTTAATGGTGAGGTAACCAATATAGCTTACCTGCACAAGGTAAATACCTTTTGGGATATTGTTAAACGTATACTTACCGTCGGCATCGGTAACGGCCCCTTTACGTAAATCGGGGATGGTAATAGTGGCGCCAATAATGGGTTTGCCATCGGCCTTATCGGTAATAGTGCCGGATAATGTTCCTATAACATCTTCGGGGGGCGGGCTCTTAAGAACAAGTGAAGCAATATGCGCCTGCGCGCCAAAACCTACAAATAATAATATATAGAAGCTAATCAGCTTTAATTTCATAACAAGAATGGGGTGTAAATCAATAAATACCGCTTATAAAACGGCGTTCTTAATAAAAAATGATAACAGGGTGGAATTGTTACGAAAGCCCCGGCGGAGCACGACCGGCAGCCAGTACCAGCGAAAAACTTACAAAATCATAGTTGCAGGCCTTAAAAACATGCATCACCGCTGTTTGGTGCGTTGCATATAAAGCATTGTCAATTACCGCGAAGTTGTGGTGCATAGCATCACACATATCGCATTTTTCTTTAACGGTTTGTTGTGGATGGGTATTGGATATAGATACCGATTTTGAAAAACCCTTTAATACATGGTGCTGGTGTGTATAAACCATGTACTGCCCTGCAATAAAGCAAACCAGTAACAACCACGAGTAAATAATATTTACTTTGTTTTTCTTCACGTCAACACCCTTTTTGTAGGATAAAGCAAAAGTAAGCATTTAAACGGGCAATTTAATGCAACATTGTAACAATATCGTTAGTTCACTGGTTCATTGGTCTATGGTTGACTAATTGCCTAAAATTAAGTCATACGATTATCAGAAAAGACAAATAAACCGGCGCATCAACGCAATTCAGCCAGAAGAGACCAATGAACAAATGAACCAGTGAAGCAATGAACGAAAAATGAACGTACCTTTGCCAATATGAAACCGGCAGAAATTAATATTAAGTGGAGTGCGTTGCAAAACCGTATTGCCGAAGATTTTGATAACGAGAAACCCGATATAAAAGTACTATTGTTTTTAATTGGCGTTCAGGAACTTGGCCAGGGGCCGCGCAAATTCAGCAAACGCCAAAAAGAAGAACTGATGCATATTGCCAACTGCAAACTCATGAGCATGATGGGTTTTTACGAGCTGGAAGGCCTTGACCAGGATGGCTGGCCACACTGGAAACTTGTTAAAGTTATTCCTAATTATACCATGCTGGAGCAGGAAATGCTCATAAAATCATTAATCATCACTTATTTTGAAGAGCTGGGGGTGATATAGGGTGGTGAATGGTTGATTTGGAGAGCGAGATTATTATTCTGAAAATTCCTAAATTCGACGAACGGCGCAGCCCTTTTGAACACATTTGAAAACAAACACCAAGTGAAAAATTCTGGCTTTTCAGATATTCTGCTAATTCTTAAATTCGGAAAACTGCGTAGCACTCTTGAGCGCCACCAAAAAACAACATGCAAAAAATTCTGATTTCAGACGATATATGAAAAAAATCCTTACCCTAACTTTACTCTTATTCATCACAGCCATTGCCTTTGCAAAGCCTCCCAAAAACCAGTACGTGCGCATCAGCACCACCTACGGAAGCGTGATTATCCGGCTGTATAACGAGACCCCTTTGCACCGCGATAATTTTATCAAACTGGCCAAAAAAGGTTTTTACAGTGGCATATTGTTTCACCGGGTGATACAGAATTTTATGATCCAGGGCGGCGACCCCGATTCGAAAGACCCGGCCAAAGCCAAACCCGGCGCCGAATTAGGCAATGGCGATGTTGGCTACACTATCCCGGCCGAATTCAGGGACAGCCTGTTTCACAAACGCGGGGTACTGGCCGCCGCCCGCGATGACAACCCCAAGAAAGCATCAAGCGGTTGCCAGTTTTATATTGTGGAAGGCAAACGCCTTAGCGATGCCAAAATGGATTCGCTGGAAAACGGACGGCTAAAAGGTTATAAAATACCTGCCTGGCAGCGCGAATATTATAAAACAGTTGGCGGTACAGCCCAGCTTGATCATAGTTATACCGTTTACGGCGAGGTTGTAAGCGGTTTTGATATGGTTGACCATATTGCCGCGGTAAAAAAAGATGAAAGGGACCGCCCGCTTACCGATATCCCAATGAAAGTAGATGTACTAAGTAAAAAAGAGTGTAAACAACTGGATAAACTGCTGAGCCCCCCGGCCCCCTGAAGGGGGAGTGATTAAATAGTATCTTACAATATTTGATAAATGGTATCAAAACATTGCGGATATAACTAATATTGCAAAAAGTATTTTCCAATCATTTAAATCAAAAATTCCCCCTTCAGGGGGTTAGGGGGCATGAAAATAATCACTTATAACGTTAACGGTATCCGGTCGGCAATAAGCAAGAACTGGCTGGCCTGGCTACAGGCTACTGATGCCGATGTAGTTTGCCTTCAGGAAATTAAGGCTACGCCCGATGTACTAACTGATCTGGGGCTGGTTGACCAGATGGGCTATCAACACTACTGGTTCCCAGCCGAAAAAAAAGGATACAGTGGCACCGCTATATTTACTAAACAACTGCCCAAGCATGTAGAGTACGGCTGCGGCATCCCCGATTTTGACCGCGAGGGCCGCTGTATCCGGGTTGATTTTGACGAGGTATCGGTCATGAGCGCTTACTTCCCTTCCGGCTCAAGCGGCGATGAACGGCAGGTTTTTAAATACCGTTTCCTGGATGAATTTGGCCGGTATTTGACGCTCTTAAAATCAGAAATCCCTAACCTGGTGGTTTGCGGCGATTATAACATTTGCCATCGCCCCATTGATATCCACAACCCAAAATCAAACGCCAACTCATCCGGCTTTTTACCCGAAGAGCGCGAATGGATGGAGAAATTTATAGAAGGAGGTTTTATAGATACCTTTCGCCATGTGAATAAAGAGCCCCATAACTATACATGGTGGAGTTTCAGGGCCGGTGCACGCGGCAAAAACTTAGGCTGGCGCATTGATTACGCCATGGCCAGTACAGAACTGGAAGCCAACATCAAACGGGCTGCTATTTTACCCGAAGCCAAACACTCAGATCATTGCCCAGTGTTACTGGAGCTGGAGTTTTAACCCCCTAACCCCCTAAAGGGGGAACTCATTTGCATAAAGCCCTTTATAGCTTTCAAAAAACTCCCCCTTTAGGGAGCCGGGGGGCTGCCGACAAATAATAATGCCACAACAACATACTCGCCACGGTTTTATAGGGCGCCCACTGCTCTGCTACGGCAAGCACTTCTTCCCTGCTGGTATCTTTTGGTAATTTTTTCACCCGCTTTAAGGCATTCACAGCGGCCAGGTCGCCAATGGGGAATATATTGGCGTGCTGCAGTACAAACATCAGGTATACATCGGCTGTCCAGTTGCCGATGCCTTTCAAGGCGGTGAGTTTAGCGCGGATAACATCGTCTGGCAATTGTTCAAGGGCTGCTAAATCCATCTGGCCGCTGATGATAGCTTCGGCCAGGTATTTGGTATAGCTGGTTTTTTGCCGGCTAAAGTAACAGCTTTTAAATTCCTCGTCGGTAAGTAACAGGACCCTCGCTGGGGTAATTTCCTGTACCCGCTCACGTATTTTGTTCAATGCGGATAGCGCCGAGGCCAGCGAAACCTGTTGCTCCAGGATAATGTGCACCAGGGTTTCGAACGTGTTGGGCCGCGACCAAAGCGGCGGATAGCCGTATGCGCTAATGATATCAGCCAGATCAGGATCGGCTAAAGCAAGTTCATCACAAATCTGGTGATAGTTGGTGTGGTTTATCCGGCCGAACATGGGCATTATTCGGCTTGTTTTACAATGATCTTATCCAGGTTGTGCAAATACCTCCGGCCGGTTTTAAAATCGGCAGCCGAGCTCATTTGCAGGCTTTCGGGCATTTTATCGGCTTTTATACCATTTTTTTCTGTCAGCACAAAAACATGATTACCTACCTCGGTATTGTATAGCTCGTTCCAGGAGTAAACCACTTTGTAGCCATCGTTACCCTGGCAAATAAAATAAAAAGTACTTAGCAGCTTGGGGCTGCTGGTTTTAAATGCCGTGTGGCTTAAAATATCTTTCAGTAAAACGCCTTTTAGCTGGTCGTCCTTGTGTTTAAACTCACCTAAGTGGTTGGTCACGTTCATTTCGCCAATATCCTGCACTTTGTATTGCATAATGGAATCAATGGTAACAACCGATTCTTTTACAACCTGCCCGGTAATGCTGAACTTTTGTGTTTGGTTAATCTTTTCCTGGGCAAAGGCAGCCGTGCTATATAGTAATGCAATTAGTAGTAGTTTTTTCATGGTTTGGTAAATATAGGGAGCCTTATTGAAAATTTAAACAAGACTCCCCGATTATACCTGAACACACGCCAAAACATGGTTAACATAACTTAACACATTTTATATCAAACTTTTGCAAATATTTGATAATCAATATTTTATATTTTATCATGGTTAACACTAAACTGAGCGCGTAATTCAGGTGCATCCAAGTATTTGCGCCTGTTGGCCAATAAAGTTCCTTCGGTACCTGGATCATTTACCTGGGGTAGCCAATAAAACAAGGTTTCGTTTGATGCTTTTAGCTTCCCGACGACATGACCGGACAATCCAACGCACTGCCATTACAAAGCCCGCATAATATCGCTTATTGATGCCCGCCTGGTATAATCCTTATTAAAATGTACAAAAGTAATTTTCCCTGATTGATTAATTACATAAGTGGCCGGCACCGGCAGTACATGGTCGGTATTGCCATTGCTTGCATTCAGGTCAAGGCCAAAGCCCTTGTATTTAGCTACAGTAGCATCATCAAGTACATAGTTTACCTTATAATCTTTCATAATGGTATACCCCTTATCCTGCACTATCGAAAATGAGGCGTGTGTTTTTTGGATGGTTTTATCGATGCCTTCCTTAGTTTCGGGGGTTACCGCAATTACATAGGCTCCCTTTGCACTCAGCAGTTGTAGAGAGTCCTGCAATTGGGCGATGTGCTTATTGCAATAAGGGCACCATTCGCCACGGTAAAAAAACAACACCACAGATTTATGCGCCCTTAATAATGTCTTCAAATCAACGGCTTTACCTGTATTATCGGTAGTACTAAAAACGGGGGCATTGCCCCCTTTGTTAAGCCCTGTTTGCGCGCAAAGTTGTAAGCCTGCAAAAGCAAGCACTAAAATTAAAATGTATTTTTTCATCATTGAATTAATTAAGAATTATAAAATAGGATTAAAAAAGAAGAGGGAGCATCACCTCCCTCTAAACGATCAACAAACCAAAAACCAGGTTACATTTTACCTGCTGTGTCTTTTTTCATTTTATCCATTTTCCCTTTTTCCATTTTGGCCATTTTTTTCTTTTCCATTTTGGCCATTTTCATTTTGCCCTTGGCCATTTTGCCGGTGTCGCTTACTGCGGTAACCGATACTTTCAAATTTGCCGGCGTTAATGATTTAGCCTGCACGTTAAGGGTTAAACATAGTGCAACTACTGTTGCTGCCAATGCGCCTGAAATAATTGTTTTCATACTTTGATTTTTAGTTTTCATGTTGTTTTATACTAACATTTCAACCTTAGTCGGGCGGCTTAATGATACCTTACAAAATATTTTAATTTTTATTTAATTCCTCATCAATGCGGTGTTGCAGCTCTTTTTTAAAACCATCGTCAAGATGCGCTCCTTCGGTTTTCATCGAGTCATGAAAAAGTTGCTGCACCATTTGGTTAATAACACGGCTTTGCTTGTTATACAATGTACAAACCGAGCATCCCGCCAGGTGGATGCGCAGTTCAATAAATTCGCGGAAGCTTAATTTTTTGTATTGCTTTTTTTCAATCAAAAATGTAGCCTGCCTGCAATTGTATATAATATGTTTTAGTGGACTCATGTTGCTCTTTTTTTTAAACCCAGTTTTTTTGCATGCAAGCCCTCAGGTTAAGCTTGGCCCTGTGAATAATTACCCAAAAGTTGGCCTGTGTAACTTTAAGCTCGCTGCAAATAATATCTGTAGTGGCATCATCAATATGTTTCATGGTAAAAACAGCCATCCAAAGGGCGGGTAGTTTTTGCATGCACTTTTGTAATATGCTGTTAAACTCCTTGCCTGCCAGCGGGTCATGGTCTTCAATACCAAAAGGCTTTGGCTGGTAGGCCTTGTTCCAATGCCCGTTGTCTTCGTCAAAAAAATCCTGCTGCTCCTCTTCGGCCTGTTTAACATCGATGTTTTTTAAGCCCGATGATTTTTTCCGGTAAACATCAATGATCTTATTTTTAAGGATAGCTGTTAGCCAGGTACGTTCGGAGCTTTTGCCTTCAAACTTATCGGCCCTTTGTAAAGCCGCCAAAAAAGTTTCCTGCACCAGGTCTTTAGCCAATTCTTCATCGTTCAATCGCGACAGCGTATAGCCATACAAATAATCGGCATGAGTTTCAACCCAAAGCCTGGGGTTTAAAAGTTGGTTATCAGCAGCCATTAAATAAGTATTTTCATAAAACCTTTATGCTGTTAGTCGTTTATGCCGTCCAATCCTTACAATAAAATATTGCTTTTTCTACTTGCCCGAAACTGGTTTATAATTGCTTAAATTTACGTATATCCTGTTGATTATATTTTAATTACGCATTTATTTGCCTGTTACCCTGCCTGCCAAATAAAAATTTATTTTTTGTAAGGATATCCCAAACAAGCCGACTAAGCCATAAAAACGTATATCAAACTGATAAAAATTATGAAACGATTTAAAATATTGGCCGTTGCTGCCGGCCTTTCAATAGCAGTTTTGGCAACAACAGCATTTACTATCCATAGTAGCGGGGCAAAAAAAAGTTATCCCAAAATTACAGGCAACGGATTTGCGGTAATTGAGCTTTTTACATCCGAGGGTTGCTCCAGCTGCCCGCCGGCCGATGAGCTGGTGGCTCGGGTACAGAAAGAAGACGTTGACAAACCGGTTTACATTCTGGCTTTCCATGTTGATTACTGGAACCGCCTGGGCTGGAAAGACCCTTTTAGCAGTGCCGATTATTCGAAACGCCAAAACCAATATGCTAACTGGCTAAACCTGCAATCGGTTTATACGCCACAGGTAGTAGTTAACGGGCATAAGGAATTTGTAGGGTCGGAAGAAGGTACTTTGCGTAATGCTATTACCGCCGGCTTACGCGCCGCCCCGGCGGGTGGGCTAACGCTTAACGCGCAGAATACCGCAGGCCATATTGCCGTGCAGTACAAGGCCGAAGGTGCAGGCAAGAACACCACATTACTATTGGCCCTGGTGCAAAAAAACGGGCAAACCAAAGTGCAGCGCGGCGAAAACAGCGGCCGCACACTATCGCATGTGCAAATAGTACGTAACCTACAAAGCGTGGTATTAAACACAGCTGGCACCGGCGCAGCAAATATTGCTTTGCCCAATGGCTTTAACGCCGCCAGTTACGAGGTTATTGGCTTTGTACAAAACAACGGCACTGGTGCCATATTGGCCGCGGCAAAATCGGGCTTTGATACTGGTGTAAGTAAATAATAAAAGAGAAAGCTTTGTTGTTCACAAATGGGTGTGGATTACAAACAAGGAATTTCAGAAAGTTTTTTTAATTCCCTCCCAATGGGAGGGGTGCCGCTGACAATGAGCGCAAAGGCAGGGAGGGGTTATACGAGCGACAAGCTGAATGGTGCTTGAATGCCTGATTTAACCCCTACCTCCTCCTTCCCCAAGGAAGGAATCGCACAAGCCGGCGCTCTTTTGAACATTCAACGCTTTAATTTTCCAAGTCAAACACCAAACCAACACTAAATGAAAATAATAAAAGAAAAACACCCGCTGGCCATGCGGTGGACGCATTGGGTGAATTTCCCCATCCTTACAATTATGATCTGGAGCGGGATGCTTATTTACTGGGCCAATGATGAGTACAGCATCACGCTGTTTGGGCATACCTTTTTTAGTTTTTTTCCCCAGGGGTTTTACCATGCCTTTAACATAACCCACCGGCTATCTGAGGGGATGGCTTTCCATTTCCTGTTTATGTGGGCTTTTGCAATTAACGGCCTGGTTTACGTATTGTACACCATCATATCGGGCGAATGGCGCGAACTGGTACCGCAAAAAAAATCGTTTAAAGAAGCCTGGCTGGTGTTGCTGCATGATTTGCACATCCGCAAAATGGCACCGCCTCAAAATAAATACAACGCGGCCCAGCGCATAGCCTACACCGCAATTATTGTAATGGGTTTTGGCTCGCTGATAACCGGGCTGGCTATTTACAAACCGGTGCAGTTTTATTATTTAACCTGGCTATGCGGCGGATATCATTTTGCGCGCATCCTTCACTTTGCTTTAACCATTGGCTATGTGTTTTTCTTCCTGATCCATATTGTACAGGTGATACTTGCCGGCTGGAATAATTTCCGTTCGGTGATATCCGGATTTGAAGTTATCACCGTAAAAGATCCTGAACCTATTACCGAAACCCCAACCCCCACTACCGATGAAAACCCCGTTCAATAAAAAAAATAAAGGCCCTAAAAAAACCCTTACGGTTGAGCAAAAGATCAGCCGCCGCAATTTTATATCATTTGGCACCTTTTTTATAGCTGCCGGGGCTGCCTATGGTGGCTGGAAATGGCTTTATAATTCGCCCGAGGAAACGGCAACCGTAACCGCCGGGGCACGGGCCCCTTTGCGCCGGGCTTTAAACAAAACCGAGCTTGCCTTCCGCAGGGTATTCAGCAATAATAACCTGGTTAAAACTTACCCTAAAGAAATGGCGGCAAAAAATGTACGCCATAATGAAGACATTGGCAACGAAGGAAAAATAGAGGCGGCTGCCTGGCGGTTGCAGGTAAAAAAACACTCGGGCGAGGTGCTGAGCATCTCTATTGATGACATTAAAGCCCTTCCAAAAACAGATATTGTTTATGATTTTAAATGCGTGGAAGGCTGGGACCAGATATCGCATTGGGGCGGCGTAAAATTCAGCGATTTTATAAGCCATTTTAAATTAGACGACCAGGTAAAATTACAATACGTAGGCCTGGCAACGCCCGATAAAGTGTATTATGTAGGTATTGATATGCCAAGCGCCATGCACCCGCAAACCTTGCTGGCTTACGAGGTAAATGAACAGCCGCTGCCGCCAAAACACGGCGCGCCCTTAAGGCTCATTATCCCGGTTAAATACGGCATCAAAAACCTGAAACGCATAGGCACCATGACTTTTAGCGATAACCGCCCGCCCGATTACTGGGCCGAGCAAGGCTATGATTATTACTCGGGACTTTAAAAAGGGGAAAGGTAAAAGGAGAAAGGTAAAAGGGGAAAGGGGAAAGGTAAAAGGAGAAAGGGTGAATGATTCGCCTTTACCCCTCAAATAACCTTTCTCCGGTAGCTTATCCCCGTCAGCCGCAGCTACCTTTTACCTCTCGCCTTTTACCTGCCCCGCCGCCGCCGAAGCTACCTTTCGCCTTTTACCTTTCGCCTCTCACCTTTGCGGCATTGAGTTAATATTTGCATATTGCAATACATGCCGGCAGCTAAACTTCCACTTTCAAAACAACTTGCTTATGCCTGCGGGATGATAGGCTGGAGCGTGATGACTAATATCATTATCGTGATGCTGCCCTACTTTTACCTGCCGCCATCCAACTCGGGCTTAATTCCGCTGGTGCCGCAGCTGCTGGTGTTTGGCGTGCTCAATATCATGTCAATCATCGTAGCCTCAGGCAGGTTTGTTGATGCTGTTTTTGATCCCTTTATAGGTTCATTGAGCGACAAAAGCGAAAACCCGCGAGGGCGGCGTATCCCTTTCATGAAATGGGCTATTTTGCCGGCGGTTGTTTTTTGCGCGCTTACTTTTCACCCGGTAACCCGATTGGAAAGCATGAAAAATGCGGCCTGGATCACGTTTACCCTTGTTTGCTTTTTTATGGCTGCCACCAGCTACATTATCCCTTATAACGCGCTATTGCCGGAAATGGCCGATACCGCAGCCGAAAAAGTAAAGCTCTCCTCGTTTCAACAGGTGGGTTTTGTTATCGGCATTATCATATCGGCCATGGTAAATAATTTTGCCGACCTGGTGCAGCATAGCTTCCACATTTTCGACCGCAATTCGGCTGTACAGTATACCATCTGGGGCTTGTGCGGCTTTGCCGGGTTAATCATGCTGGTGCCCGTTTTAAGTATCGATGAAAAAAAATACTCCAGCAGCAAGCCAACCCATTTACGGGTGATTCCGGCCATCAGAAAAACGTTTGAAAACCGAAATTTCAAGTACTACCTCATATCCGATTTTTCGTACTACATGTCGCTCAGTATCATATCAAGCGGCTTGTTATATTTTTTAACCGTACTGCTTAACCTGCCCGAATCAATGGGCGGGGTTTTAATGGGATCGATGGTGTTGTTTTCGCTGGTGTTTTATCCCATTGTTAATTTCCTGTCTAAAAAAATCGGTAAAAAAATAATCGTGCTTTTTTCTTTTGGCCTGTTGAGCCTCATTTTTGTAGCGATATTTTTCCTGGGTAAATTCCCGTTTGCGCCGCAGGTACAAATTTATATCCTGGTTTTAAGCGCGTCTTTTCCGCTGGCATCATTAGGCATCCTCCCGAATGCAATACTTGCCGAGATTGCCCAAAGCGAGGCCCTGCGTACGGGCGAAAACCGCGAAGGGATGTTTTTTGCCGTTAAATACCTGTTTGTAAAATTACTCCAAACACTGGGTATAGCACTGTTTGCTTTTTTAACCGTATACGGTAAAGATCCGGGCCATGATTACGGCCTGCGCCTTAACGGTATTTGCGGTGCGGTGCTTTGCCTGCTGGCTATTGTATTTTTTAGCCGGTTCAGGGAGCAGAAGGTGAGTGGATGAGGGAATTTGAAAATTTGAGGATTTGAAAATGTAATGAAGTGTAGGCATTGATTTCTTATCGCCGGAATAACGCCCTCGCGCCGCGTCACTGTTGCGGCGCATGCGCTCTTGAGGAGATTTGAAAAACCACTCACTCAATCAACCATTCACCAAACACTACCTCCCAATATTATTAGGCCGTGTATAAACCAAATGCATTACGTTGATGTTGCGCATTTCAAAGGCGGCTTCGCAATAGCACAGGTAATAATTCCATTTGCGGATAAATTTATCGTCGAAGCCCAATGATCTTACTTTAGGCAGGTTGGTGTTAAAGGCTTCGTGCCATAATTTTAGGGTTTTTGCATAATCCAGCCCGATATCTTTCAAATCAACCATCGTCATATCGCCGGTGCGGTTAATAGATTGGTTGATGGCGCCTACCGATGGCAGCAGCGAGCCGGGAAAAATATGTTTCTGAATCCAATCAACCCCCTTACGCAGGGCTTTGTAGCGTGAATCGGGCGAAGTTATTACCTGGATAGCCAGGATGCCATCTCTCTTTAACAGCTCATGGCATTTTTGGAAGTAAACATCCATATAGTTAAAGCCTACGGCTTCCAGCATTTCAACAGATACTATCTTATCAAAAGTACCATGCATCTGGCGGTAATCTTTTACCAGTATGCTTACCCTATCGCTTAAACCGGCTGCCTCAACACGCTCAACGGCCAATTTGTGCTGCTCTTCAGATATCGTTAATGAAGTTACTTTACAGCCATATTTTTGGGCCATGTAAATGGCATTGCCGCCCCAGCCGCTGCCAATTTCAAGCACATGATCGGTTGGTTTTAAATGTAGCTGGCGGCACAGCCTGTCATATTTGGCTATCTGTGCTTCTTCCAGGCTTAAGCCATCTTTATAAAAGTAAGCAGCCGAGTAAGTCATGGTAGGATCAAGAAAACTGGCAAAGAAATCGTTATTCAGATCGTAGTGTTCCGAGATGTTCCTTCGCGAGCCTTCAACCGTATTGGCCCTTTTAAAATGATATATTTTATTAAACCACTTCATGATGTTAAGCGACAACGTTTGAACTTTGCTGCCCGAAAGGCCCGGTGTATTTTCAATATTCAGCAGGAACCATTTAATTACATTAGTAATGTTATCGGTATCCCAAAGCCCGTCAACATAAGCCTCGCCAAAGCCAATGTCGCCGAATAAAATAAGGCGTTTATAAAATTCGCTGTGGTTTATGGTAACGCTTGCAGTAACATTACCCGTGCCATTGCCCAGAACCATTTGCCCGCCATCGGGCAAAGTAAGGCAAAGGGTTCCCTTATCCATTTTTGATAGGATATTCAAAACGATATCCTGGTAAAAGCTATTGTTTTTTGTGATTGTAAGCGTGCTGGCCATGGTTCAGAAAACTATTATGCTGGTATGGTTATTTGTAATAGTTACGTAATTTAATTGGTGCAAGGTTTTATACAATTACAAAAAATTGCAATAAGGCAAATGAAAGAGTCAAGAAATTAGATTCAAGAATCAAGAAAGACAAAAACAATGATCAATTTTTATATTTAATTTCGATCAGGAAAAAGCCACTAAACTGATAGCTTTTATATTCGAGCACTTTTTATTGTCTTAACTCTTGATTCTTGCCTCTTGGTTCTCTTCCAAAAGGTCTGAACACTTCTTTTTGCAGTTCTTTTTGATCTTCTTTTTTATGAAAGGGGACTTTTTTTAGCCAAAGCTTCAAAGCCTGCCAATGTATAAGCGTAATTACTTTTAGGGTGATGAGCGGGAAGCTGATAAAATAAAGCAGCAGGTTGGCATCGGTAAGGGGTTTTCTTACTCCTTTTAACGTACTGATAAAAAAACGGTTGCCTTGTTTATCATAATCATCAATTCTCACGTCCAGTTTTTCGCCGGGGATGTGCAGGTCGAAATCAAAATTGGTATCCATATCGATGAACGGCGATACATAAAAGTATTTTTTGGTGTTCAGTTTAAACTGATCGCCTTGCATAGTAGCAGCGCTTAAAAAGTACGGCTTCATCTCCAGAAAGGTATTGCAAACCTCCACTATTGAACAGGCAATTTGCCCGTTTTCGTGATAGCAAAAATAAAACGATACCGGGTTAAACTGGTAGCCCATGGTGCACAGGTTGGTAAGCACCATGATACGGCCGGCACCAATATCCACGCCGTTTTGTTGCAGATAAGCGGTGATATGCTGGCGGATGTTTTTGGAGGCATCCGGATTTTCGCGCGGCAGTTGCAAATGGTCTTTATCCCTGAAATTGAACAGGTTGAACCGGTTACGGCTCATCAGCTTCAGGCTTTTGCCCAGGCTATCAATCTCGTCCAGGTCGAGGTAAAACATAAACACCTCGTAGTGAAAGCTATGCACCTTTGGCGCAAGCCGGTGGTGCATCACTTTTGCCTTGTATAAGCAGGAATTGATAGCGGTGTTTGCCATGTATGAATATACGGAATAAATGGCCAACTGGTTTAGCAAGGCCGGTAGCTTACCGAAAAATTAGGTGTTTTAAATTCCGGAAATTACGAGCGTCAAAAGGATCAGGCAGCCTCTACGAGGCAAAAAAGGGAGAGACAATATCTTCTACAAACGGGTAGCCTCTACGAGGCAAAAGTGCAATGCTGGTATGCCTCGTAGAGGCTACCCGTTTGTAGCACAAAAAACAAAGATCTTTTTGCCCCCTCGGGGCTACCTATTTTCCGGGAAAGTGCTTAAGATGCCTACACCGCCGGCTGGATCGCCACACTTTCATCATACACCGGCCTACCCAGCAATTGCGAGCAAAGTTTAACTGCGCTGGCAAAAGCATCCTCGTGGAAGCCGTATTTAAAATAACTGCCACAGAAATAAACCGGCCCATCAAGGTTTAGCTTATACAACTGCTCCTGCGCGTTTATGGCGGGCACATCAAACAAAGGGTGGTGATAATCAATCTCGCGGATGATCTTTTTGGGGTCAATGTTATCGTGCGGGTTGATAGATACAAAATAGTTCTTTTTATCTGATACGCCCTGCAGCATGTTCATCCAGTAAATGGTGCTGGGGTTAAGTTTGCCCTTTTCATTTTGGATGCGGTAATTCCAGCTGGCCCAGGCCAGTTTGGTTTTGGGCATAATGCTTTCATCAGTATGCAGGGTGGCTTTGTTGTACTGGTATTTAAAGCAGGATAGCAGGCTGTGCTCGCGCGGCGTAGGCGTATCCAACAAGGCAAGGGCCTGGTCGCCATGGGTTGCTATAATTACCCTGTCGAATGTTTCCTGCGAGCCATCGGCTGCATACACTGTTACCTTGCCATCAGGGGTACGCACAACCCTGGTGGCTTTGCGGTTTATATGAATACGGTCTTTAAACGGCCTGATCAGGATTTCCCGGTATGATTGACTTCCCTTCTCCAGCGTATACCACTGGTGCTGTGTATCCAGCCCTAAAAAACCATGGTTTTGAAAAAAGCGGATAAGCGTTACCGCCGGAAAATCCAGCATTTGCTCCATCGGGGTTGACCATACGGCCGAGCTCATGGGCACCAAATACTTCCACAGCATTTCTTCGCCAAAACCAAACTCTTTTACATACCGGCCTATCGAATAATTGGCATACTTCGGGTCGTCAACAATTTTAACGCTCTCTTTATTAAACCTGCCAATCTGCATCAGCATCTTAATGTATTTAATATTGAAAATGTTCTTGCGCTGTGCAAACAAGTGGTTTACACTCGAACCCGAATACTCCAGCCCGGTAGGCACATGTTGCACACTAAACGACATATCGGTTTTTTTAACCGGCGCGCCAATCTCGGCAAACAGTCGGCACAAGTTGGGGTAAGTATGATAGTTAAAAACCATAAAGCCGGTATCTACATATACGGGCTTACCCTCTTCGTCTACCGTTACAGTATTGGTATGGCCGCCAACATAGTTATTTTGCTCGTAAAAAGTAAGGTCGCTGTTGGGGTGCAGGAAATGGCCGCAGCCCATACCGGCAATACCGGTGCCTATAATAGCCGTTTTTAACATGTTATTTTGTTACCGTATTTAAAAAGCGTTCAACAGTATAGGTAGCCAGCTGCCCGCCAGGCCCGTTTAAATTAAAATCAAAGCCGTGGGTGGCCCAGGGAAGTTTTAAGTAAAAATGCTTGATGCCGTTTTGTTCCAGCTTCAGGTTTAACCTGCGGCTGTGCTCGGGCGATACCAATACATCGTTTTCGCCGTGGATGATCAATGTAGGCAAGGCTTGCTTACCCACAAACTCCAGTGGCGAGCAAGCCGCAAACTTTTGCGGTACCTGCTGATATGCGCCCCCTATGTAATCGCGCATCACTTTACGCGAATCCATGATCAACCGGCTTGATGGTATGGAATATCCCCAAACCATATCTGCCGGGCCATAATAATCAATTACTGCTTTCAGGCCAGGCTCATGCAAGGTGTAAGCAGCCAGCAAAGCTATCTGCGCCCCGGCCGACCGGCCCAGCAAAATAAAATTGTTGGTATCGATATGTAACTCCGCTGCATGTGCACGCAGGTAGGCAAAAGCGGCATGCACATCCTCCACCGGCGCAGGCGTTTGGTATTTGGGCGCCAGGCGATAAGTTATGGCAGCCACATTATAACCCCTGCTTGCCAGGTAGCTGTTTAATTGGGGCAGTTGTTTATTATCGCCCTTATTCCATGAACCGCCATGTACAACTACTACGCAGGGCCGGTTACCCACTTTTTGCGATGGGAAATAATCCATCGTAAGGTTTAAATCCGGGTACTTGTTGTAGATATAGGTTTTAAATGCAACCTCCTTGTTTCCCCTGAACATATTAAAAAAGCTATAGGGTGGCTGTGTATTGGCACCATCAATAATAGTGCTGCCCGGGCCAAACGCTGCAGTAAAATTCTGCTTCAGATTTGCGGCTACATTATAGGCCCTAATTATTGGTGTGGTAAATAAAACTAGTGCCAAAACACCCGTAATCGTTCCGGCGAGTTGGTATTTTGCCGAAAAAAATCCCGACAAAAGCGCAGCTAAACTAAACAGCATAAACACCCAGCAAAACTCTGTGGCGATGATGGATACCATCCACATGGTGTATTCAAAGGCTTTAAAAATTGTGAGTAAGGATATCAGCAATAATATAATGCAGATTACAAAACGGATCATGCTGCTTTTTTATGAAATAAATAGTGACTTACAATCCATTCGTTACCGTTATTATAGCTCCAAAGCTCGGCGCAGGCCATGTAAAATATACGCCAGTACACCCACCATTTCACGGCCTGGTCTTTCCCGTAGGTTTGCTCAAACAATGGCATAATTTCGGCTTTGTGTTTATCCATATTGCTTAGCCAGGCTTCGGATGTTTTGCCGTAATGGCTGCCGCTTACGTGCCAGTGTTTTTCAACCAACAGGTCGTCGTTAAAATAAAACATCAGGTCGTCGCTGGGCATAATGCCTCCGGTGAAAAAGTATTTGCTCATCCAGTCGGTTTCGTCAATTACCTCAAACAGGTAAGCGTATTCCTTGTGGGTAAATATATGAATGAACAGCTTACCATCGGGCTTTAAAAACGACGCTACTTTGGCCATCAGCAACTGGTAATTACGCATATGCTCAAACATCTCTACCGATACCACGCGGTCGAATTTGTCGGCTATCGTAAAAGTATTCATATCGGCGGTAAGCACAGTAAGGTTGATTATTCCCCGCCTATCGGCCTGCTCATCAATATGGGCTTTTTGGGTACGGGAATTGGACACCACCGTGAAATTGCTTTGCGGAAATTTAGCTGCCATGTACAAGGATAATGAACCCCAGCCACAACCCAGTTCCAAAACATTCATGCCGTCGGTTAGTTCGGCACGCTGGCAGGTAAGTTCCAGCATATCATCTTCAGATGTATCAATATCGGTAACCCCACGCTTCCAGTAACCGCTTGAGTATTTTAAATTTTTGCCCAGGCAGTACTGGTAAAATTGGGTTGGTACTTCGTAATGCTGTTCATTGGCATCAGCGGTATTAACAGCTATAGGCGATGACTTTAGCTGGGCAATCAACGACATTAAATGTTCCTGCTGAGCCTCTACATCCCCTTTATTTTCATCGGCAAGGCGTTGCTTTAATAATTTACTAATCCCCTGCCTTAAAAGCACGTCCGGGACTTTGTCTTGTTCAATTAGTTTATCGTACCACATATTTTAGGTTGTACGTTTAACGTGTTAAGTTATACGTTCTTTTGTTGAGTTGATTTTTAGAGGTATACGTTGTACGTTATAACTTGGATTTCGCCGCAGCTATTTTTATTATTTATCTCGACTTTTCACCTTACCGCGGAAGTGTTTGTTAATTTTTAACGGGACAAATATCTCTCTAAAAATCAAACAAAATCCCGCTTAACATGCGCACTTTCAAAATGATAAGTTTATATTAGCAATCACTAATTAATGCCCTAAATTGATTTCACTAATTTGCAGGTTTGCTCTTGCGCTACTTTTTCTTATGCCAACCGCAACTGCCATTCGTGCGCAAACCAGGATGAGTTTAGAGGATTCGCTAAAAACCCAGAGTGACGCCAATGGTCTTTTAAATTCCTTTTTCAGCAGTAAAAAACCGGCTACCGCAGATACCAGCCGCCATGAAAAAAACTTTTTTTGGGCGGTATTACCTTCCGCAGCCTACAATCCAAGTGTGGGCTTTGCCGTAGGCGCAACATCGGCTGCGGGCAAATATTTTGGCGATAGGCGCAATACCATATTATCGGTTATGAACGCCGGGGCTTACATATCCACAAATGGCCTATCCACACTTGAATTTAAACACAACGCTTTTACTTCAAAAAATATCTGGAACCTGCAGGGCACCCTACAGGTAGGCAAAACCATAGCCAAAGATAATGGCCTGGGCACCGGGCGGCGTAGTGTTGGCGACGGACCCTTTCATATGGGCGATCAGCACTTTGACGATAACCCCGATGAGTTTCCTATCAGGTATACTTACTTAAAAATAAACGAACGTATTTACCGGAAAATAACCGACCATATTTATGTGGGTGCCGGCCTTAGCTTTAATTTTTATAACAACATTGACGACAACCGCAAAAACATCCCGGTTGAAGAAACACACAACTACAGGTATAGTATCCGCAAGGGCTATTATCCTTTTAGATACAATGCAAACGGCATCCTGCTAAATTTTCAGTACAACAGCCGCGACCAGCCCAACCGGGCATTTAAAGGTATTTACGCCGATGTGATTTTGCGTACAAACCAGGGCTGGCTGGGCAGCAACCATAACGCAGTGCAGCTAAAAGCCGAATTCAGGAAATACTGGAGCCTGAGCGATACCGACCCCGAAAACGTGCTGGCCTTTTGGCACTGGGCCAACTACCTCCTGAGCGGATCGCTACCTTACCTTGAATTACCCGGCACCGCAAGCGATGCTTATGGCCGTATTGGCCGGGCATTTATAATAGGGCGGTTTAAGGGGCCCTCCTTTGTTTATAACGAAGCCGAATACCGGTTCCCGCTAACTAAAAATAAGCTTTTAAGCGGTGTTACTTTTGTAAATATCGAATCGGCCAATAACCAGCGGGATATCAAATTATTCAGGTATTGGGAGCCCGGCGCAGGTTTCGGATTAAGGTTGCTGTTTAATAAATACACCCGATCAAACATGTGTTTTGATTACGCCCGCGGCAGCTATGGTTCCAATGGCTTTTTTTTAGGGCTTAACGAAGTGTTTTAGATACTTTATTTGCATATAAAATACTTCTGTCGCCTATAAATCACAAATGGTTTCATTTTTGCGAGGGAAAGCGAACAGTTTTAACCTTAACAAAAATGCGCGTTCCATTAACCCCTGAGCTGCTTGGCAACCTGATAGAAAAAGGATACAGTTATCTTTTAGTAAATATTAACAGCCAGCTTACCGACGAAGCCGTTACCATTACCATGATGCCGGTAAAACAAAAACCGGCGTTAAACAACCTGCCAGATGGTTACGAAACCTTTTATAAAATTACCCGCGAACCGATGCAATTGGCCTGCGGTGTAGATAGCAGCAATATTTTTATTGAATATCATACTATTGATGATACCATCACCCAGGACGAATTATTTGACGACCGCTATTTCAGGATGAGCGAAGATTTTTTCAGCCAGGTATTGGAAAGCCTGGAAGATTACGCGGTAATTACTACCGATACCAATGGCGACATCAACAGCTGGAATACCGGCGCCGAAAAGGTGTTGGGTTATAAAGAGCATGAGATTTTAGGCAAATGCGCCGATGTGTTTTTTACGCCTGAAGATGTTGCAGCCGGCGTGCCGGAGCAGGAGTTAAAAACTGCCCTGAAAGAAGGCCGCGCTATCGACGAACGCTATCATATGCGTAAAGATGGCACCCGTTTTTGGGGCAGCGGGCTGGTATTTCCGCTGCATGACGATCAGAACCGGCATCGCGGATATACCAAGATTATGCGCAACCTGCGCGAAAGGGAACAAGCACAGGAACAAAAAGCTCCTGAATAAAAAAGGGGCGCAAATTGCGCCCCTTTTTTATTATTTCATAATCTATGCAGCCCGAAATTACAATGAATCGGTTGAAGTGATACCTCCTTGTTGCAATGTATGTTCTTTATTAATCAATGGCGAACCTTGGGTAAAGATGCCCATGATAAATAACGCGCCACCAAAAAGTACCTGCGGAATCCAGATAGTTGAATGAAAATCATACACCCAAGGCGAGCACATTAAAAACGAACCCATAATTACATCGTTTACATTATGCATGCTCATCGGGAATACTTTTAAAAAGCCCAGTTTGTTATTGGCAAAAATAGCCATGATCAATTGCAACCATCCTATAATTAATGGTAAAAATAAAGCCGCGCCACCAATGTGCAAGGTATCAAATGTCCACAGTGTCGAAATTAGCAAAAGGGCAATTACATAATTTAAAACTGCATAAGTAGTTGTAGGAATGAAGCTTTTCATTGTTGTAGCTATTGTTGTGTTATAATTATATTATCGTACGTATGTTAAAAACCGTTTCAAAGTTAAACATTTATACAGTTTTTTGATATTTAAAATCTGCTGTAACGTTTTATATTACTTAAAACAAGTACCTTTAATTAATTGCTTTAGTAATTCGATTCAAAGATAAGCGTTTTAAAAAATAAAGCAATTCCTTTTCTTCCTTTAATGGCGGGGCAAAAGAAACTCCCGGCTAAGTACCATTTCCAATACAAATTAAACCAGGCTGCCAAGTTTGCTGGCCTAATATTAACATCTATAAAACAGAATCATCATGAGCAAGGACAGACAAGCCGTAAAAGAAAAAAAGAAACCTGCCGCCGAGGGCGGTAAAAAAGCGCCATCTGATTATCAATCGGGCAAAGCCAATGTGGTAAAACCCATTAATGCCGATAAGAAAAAGTAGTTTTTAGCGGGCGAAGATTTTCGGACGAGGGATCTCCGAAAGTAAAAAGTGCGAGGGGCCCGGAAGAATTTACCGATAACCATTATCACGTCCATCATATTACGTCATTGCGGGCGATAGCGTGGCAATCTCCTCGCACGCGTAGGGGATTTGCATAGTTTGCGATTGCTTCCTTCCCCGCAATGACATAGTTTATTTCCCTTTTCCGTATATGTTGGTTCAATAGCCGGAGCCAACTTTTTATTTCCTCTCCCCCTGCAAAGTTGCTGCTATTTGCAATGCTTTATAGGCGTTTACAATGCCGCCGGTTTTGCTTAGAGTTGTAAAATCAACCTTATCTGTTTTGCTACCGGGCTTATAAACCATAGTACCGGTAAGCGGCGTGGCCGATGCCAGGATCACCTGTTTTAGCTGTTTGGCGCTCAGATTGGGATAATACTCTAATAAAAGAGCCGCTATACCTGATGTTATAGGTGCCGAAAAGCTGGTGCCATCCTCGGTGTTAAACTCCGCATCGGTATCAACAGTGGTAACCTTTACCCCCGGGGCAAAAACATCCACCATCTTTTTGCCGTAGTTGCTAAAGTCGCCGGCCAGGTGATCGCCCAATTTTGCTGATGAAGCGCCTACGTTGATCAGGTTATCTGCATCTGTTGATGATCCATCGGCAAATAAATCATTCGGATAATCGGGATTCTTATCCATATCGTCGTTATCATTTCCGGCAGCCAGTACCAACAGCACTTCTTTTGAAGCGGCATACTTAAACGCGTCATCAACCCATTGCTTATGAGGTGATAATTTCTTTCCAAAGCTCATGTTAATGATTTTGGCCCCATTATCAACCGCGTAGCGGATGGCGTTGGCAACATCTTTATCATACTCGTCGCCATTAGGCACGGTTTTAACGGCCATAATGCGCACATTGTCGGCTACGCCATTAATTCCGTAACCGTTATTACGTACCGCGCCAATAAGCCCGGCCACGCCCGTACCGTGCGATGCATCGGCAAATTTTAACAGGTTATTACCGTAAGGCTTATGGTCCATGGTATCTACATTGTCGCCAATAATTCTTTTACGGGCTTCCAGATCGGGCGCTAGGTCATTGTTCAGTTTGGCAAGGTATTCGCTCAAATCTTTAATAATTTCGGCATTGGTTTTATTGCCGCCTTCCTGTGAAAATATGGTTGTCCAAACATATTTACTCTGGCTCAACGTATCGTTGGCGGTTTTCAGGTTCACTAAATCCGTTTCCCTAAAAGTGCCGCTTGCCCCTATTTTAAGCGCTTGTTTAATATACCCGCTGGTTGCCATCAGCGCGTTCATGATAGGCTGCAGTTGCGTGGTTTCGGTAGTTGCCTTGTTCAGTGTTGTATCATAAATAGTTTTAACGCGCTGCCAATAAGCAAATTCTTTTTTGTTGGTAGCGGTGCTATCGGTAACATTTGCGTACTTTCCTTTCAGCTTATTATACTCGCGCACCTCCTCGGTAGTTTCGTTAAAATCGGCTTTGCCTCCGGCGCCGCCCAAAAAATTCCAGCCATGTATATCATCCACATAACCATTATGGTCGTCATCAATGCCATTGCCCGGAATTTCCTTTTTATTTACCCATAAAATACTTTTCAGGTCTTTCTGCAAGGTGTCAATACCACTATCCAATGTGGCTACCACTACTGTTTTACTTTGCTTGCCTTTTACAAAAAGGTAAGCTTGTTTTAAGCTGATGCCAAAGTAACCCTCAGTTTTAAGATCCATCAGGTGCCAGAACTTTGGTGGTTCGGGCTCGGGCTTTTTCACGGCCTCCTGGGCCGATACGGTTATTGTTAGTGACGAAAATAAAAGGCTGCTTAAAATAAATGGACGAAAATTGAACATGTACAAGTATTAGAAAATAAAAAAATTAGAGGTCGAATTTGATCCCCTGGGCTAAAGGCAACGTTTTTGAATAATTAATAGTATTGGTTTGCCTCCTCATGTAAACTTTCCATGCATCAGATCCCGATTCGCGGCCGCCGCCGGTTTCTTTTTCGCCGCCAAAGGCACCGCCTATTTCGGCCCCCGATGTACCAATGTTTACGTTGGCAATTCCACAGTCAGAACCAGCATAGGATAAAAATTGTTCTGCCTCGCGTAAATTATTGGTCATAATGGCCGATGATAAGCCCTGTGGCACCCCATTTTGCAGCTCAACAGCCTCTTCGATGGTTGAATATTTAATCAGGTATAGTATTGGGGCGAAGGTTTCGTGCTGTACAATTTTGTAGTGATTTTCTACCTCGGCAATACAAGGTTTTACGTAACAGCCCGAAGCATAGGCATCGCCCTCCAGCTTGCCGCCTTCTACCACAAAGTTTCCGCCTTCGGCTTTGCATTTCTCAATCGAATTAAGATAAAGGGTAACAGCGTCGGTATCAATAAGCGGCCCCATGTGGTTATGCTCATCTAACGGGTTGCCTATACGTATCTGGCCATAGGCGCTTACCAGTTTTTGTTTAAAGGTATCGTAAACACTTTCGTGAATAATGAGTCGGCGTGTACTGGTACAACGCTGCCCGGCTGTGCCCACCGCGCCAAATACGGCGCCAATTAACGACATATCCAGGTCGGCATTTTCGGAGATAATGATGGAGTTGTTACCGCCAAGTTCCAGCAGGCTTTTGCCCAGTCGTGCGCCAACAGCCGCGCCAACAGCCTTACCCATACGGGTTGATCCCGTGGCCGATACCAGCGGTATCCGGGTATCATTGGCCATCAGTTCGCCAATGTTACGGTCGCCGTTAATTAAATTCAATACACCGTCGGCTATGTTATTCCTCTTTAAAACCTCCTGCGCTATGTGCTGGCAGGCAATGGCCGTTAAAGGTGTTTTTTCGGATGGTTTCCAAATGCTTACATCGCCACAAACCATGGCCAACAACGAGTTCCAGCTCCAAACGGCTACCGGGAAATTAAAGGCCGATATAATACTTACAATACCCAGCGGGTGGTATTGCTCATACATGCGGTGTTCTGGCCTTTCGCTGTGCATGGTTAGTCCGTACAGCTGGCGGCTCAGGCCAACTGCAAAATCGGCAATGTCAATCATTTCCTGCACTTCGCCCAGGCCCTCCTGCAGGCTTTTACCCATCTCATAGGATACCAGGGCACCAAGGTCTTGTTTATTGGCACGCAGGGCCTCACCTATCTGGCGTACAATCTCGCCTCGTTTAGGGGCCGGCGTTGTACGCCAGGTTTTAAACGCCGCAGCGGCCTGCTCAACTACCTGATTATAATCGGCTTCGGTAGCAAATTTAACCGACGCTATTTTTTGGCCGTCAACCGGCGATGTAATATTTTTTATTGCTGCACCGGCGCTGCTGCCCCAGTTGCTGCCTGTACTAAAAGCATCATTTACATCGTTTATATGTAAACGTTTTAGAATGTCTGTTATATCAAGGCCCATAATTGTTACTTTTGCCAAAGGTAGAAATCTTTGAAGCAATTTTTTGAATTGCGGGTTTTTAATGATTACTGTTAATTATCAATACTTTGTAATTAACGGTTGTTAACAATGTTTGAATGTTGAAAACTTATTTGCAAATTGGTTGCTTACTTATTTGTATTTTGACTTTCAATAAGTCTTTACAAGACAATTACAATTGTTAACCTAAAGCGGATGTTCTGCAAACAAAATTGAATGGAAGAAGAATTTGAATTTGGTTTTACTGAAGATCCCAAATTTTCGGTAGAGCGGTACGAGGAAATGATTCGAAATCAAGACCAGTACTTTTTTGATGCCCAGGCGTTTGAGAACATTATCGACTATTACATCGAAAAGAATGATCCGGCCAGGGCGCTACAGGTAGCAGAGTATGCGCGCAATCAGCACCCATTTGCAGCGGTATTTTTAATTAAACAGGCCCAGTTACTGGTAGTAGGCAATAAGGTACCCGAAGCTTTTGCAGCGCTTGAAAAAGCAGCCATGCTGGAGGCCTCAGATGCCGATATTTACATCATTCGCGGCAACCTGTACGAGAGTATGGAGCGTTTTAGCGAGGCCCTGGAAAATTACGAAAAAGCACTTGGCCTGGCCGAGGAAACCGACGAAATACTGCTGCATATAGCTTACGTTTACCAAAACATGGGCGATTATGATACCGCCATAAGTTATCTTAAGCTGTGCCTTAAGCAAAATATGGAAAATCAGGATGCCCTTTACGAACTGGCTTTTTGCTACGATGTAATGGACAACCAGCAGGAAAGCGTACAGTTTTACCAGCAATACATCGATAACGAGCCTTATAGCTACGCCGCATGGTACAACCTGGGCAATGCCTATACCAAACTGAGTTTGTTTGAAAAAGCTATTGATGCGTATGACTATGCCATTCTGATTAAGGATAGCTTTGCATCGGCCTACTTTAACAAGGGTAATGCCCTGGTTAACCTGGAAAAATATGCCGAAGCTATTGAAGTGTACCGCCACACCTTTGAGTACGAGCAGCCCAATGCCGATACTTATTGCGCCATAGGCGAATGCTACGAAAAGCTGGAACAGATGGATGACGCCCGTGCATTCTATAAAAAATCGGTAAAAATGGATCCAAAACTGGCAGATGCCTGGTTTGGTATCGGGGTTACACTTGATTTTGAGGAACGCTATTTTGAGGCGCTTCATTTTTACAAAAAAGCCCTTGATTTGGATATTGCCAATGCCGACTACTGGTTTGCCATTGCCGATGCCGAGTACAAACTGGGCCACATGACCGAGGCCGAACAGGCTTATGAAAAGGTGGTTGAGCTAAACCCGCTGGATATTGATGCCTGGCTGGATTACTCATCTATATTGTATGAGCAGCAACGATTAGTTGGCGCTATCGAGATTATATCACAAGCCATTAAAAACAACCCTGAAGCTGCCGAGCTGTACTACAGGATGGTTGCCTATCTGTTTGCCAAAGGCGAATACAACGAAGCACTAAACCACCTGGAAATGGCCCTCACAAGCGATCCGGAAAAGCACTATATTTTATTTGACTACCTGCCTCAATTACAAAAAAACAAAGTGATTGTGGATATTATTAACCGGTATACGAAGTAGATCTCAAATGTGCAGATATGCAAATTTCAAATGTGCAGATGATTGATTGAACGGGGTATGTTACTATAAATAAGAAAAGGGGATGACGATTTGCTGATCAAATCATCATCCCCTTTTATCATCTGCACATCTGAAATCTGCGTATCTGCACATCGAAAAACATCTACTTCTTCGTAGTAATTTTTACAACGCCATTGATGCCTTTGTCGCCATATATGTCGATGGCGGATCGGTCTTTTAGTACATCAATACTTTGAATGCAGTTTACAGCAATGTTTTTTACACCGGCAGCGGCTATCTCTTTACCATCAAGCAAATAAAGCGGCTCGTTGGTCTTGCTATCTCTTCTCATCGTGAAATAACCCTTTTGGTCAGCATTGCCTGCAACACGTCCTTTAAATGTATCTTGTTGGGTTACAACCCCTGTGTAGGATGGGGTATTATCTTTCGATGGTGTTACTTTCCCTGTTTTGTTTTCTATGGCTTTGGCAGGCTTGCTATCATCAGCCAGTTTAAAGCTAATAGGGACGGAGTATTGCACGCGCACAGCTTTACCCTTTTGCGTACCAGGCGACCAATTGGGCGACATTGCCAGCACTCTGAGTGCTTCAGCATCAATATCTCGGCTTACTCCCCTGACAATTTTGTTGCCCGACAGCGAGCCGTCTTTTTCAACCACAAATGTAATTATCACCCGGCCTTGTATTCCTTTTTCGCGGGCATCTTTAGGGTAACGTATATTTGATCCCAGGAATTTGACAAATGCCTCAACCCCACCAGGAAATTCGGGCAAGTGCTCAACAGAAGCAAACACGCTATTGGTTGAATTTGGCGGTAACTGCTCAACTACAGGTGGCGGATAGCCTTGCTGGCCTGCGTCTGCTGTTTTATCGCCCTTATCTAACGTAAAAGCTATAGGTACAGAAAATCGTGTACGTACTTTATGGTGATTTTGAATTCCCGCTTTCCAGGTTGGCGAAAGCTTTAAAACCCTTATCGCCTCCTCATCAATTTCGGGGCTTACGCTGCGCTGCACCCTGATGTTTGACAGGCTACCGTCTTTTTCGACAATAAAGGTACAAATTGCTCTTCCCTGGATGTGCTGCTCCCTGGCTGTTGCAGGATACCGGATAGTTGATGTTATAAATTTACCAAAAGCCCCAATACCTCCCGGAAACTCTGGCAATGTTTCTACCGATGAAAACACAGCATCGCCTGTAGTATCGGCCAGGCTTTTGATTTCGGCGCCTTTTATCGGTTCGCTTTCGCTAAGCACTGTTGATAGATCAACCTGTGCGGCCGGGGTAATAAAAATTTCCTGCGCTTTACTGTTAATAGCCGTAACGGCCTGGCTATTATTGATGGTAGCAGATGACAGGATCAACATTAAAATGAACAGCGGTGCAGATAAACCATACTTAATAAGCCTGATACGCTGCGACTTGTTTTTTTGCAGCATCATGATGCGTTGTTTCAACAAACTATGGTTAAAAAAAGGATTCACCAGCCGGTGGGTTGGCGTGTTAAAGGTTTGGCTTAATAGTAATAAAGCGTATTCGGCTTTGCTGGTGCCGGCCTGTACGGCTTGCCTGTCGGCAATGTATTCGTGAATGTGTTTAATTGCAATACGATAAAGATAAACAACCGGGTTAAACCAGTTAATGATCATTACCATTTCTACAAGCAGCACATCGGCCGAATGCCATTGCTGCGCGTGCACTTGCTCATGCGCTTCAATAACAGCGTTATCCGGGCCATCTTCGCTTAGCTTTACCGTTTTAAAAAAAGAATAGGGAACCTCGGCCTTGGGCATCCGCATAACCCGGCGCAGTTTAAACAGCTGCAGGGTAAGCTTTGCCGATAAAATCAAAATACCCAATAAATACAGCGAGGCCAATATTTCGCCCATTTTAATGTGGCTGGTTTCCGTTGCATTAAGCTGGTATTGAATAGCTGGGAGGCTATAAATGGTGTATTTTACCTGCTGGGTTATAAAAAGATTTTGAACCCAATCGGCCTGTATAACGGGTATAAAAAATGAAAGAAGAGCGGCCGTGACAAGATAAATCCTGTTTAATTGAAAAAAGGTTTCTTTACGCAGCAACAAAACATAAAACGCATAAAATAAAACCAGGTAAATGTTTACCAGTAATAAATATTGCCACCAGCTCATAACTATTTGTCTTTAAGTTTTTCAATCAGTTTCATGATCTCATCAGCCTCTTTAAGGTCAATTTTCTCTTTCTTCACAAAAAAGGAAAGCATCCGGTTAACCGAATTATCAAAGTATCCGCTTAGTAATTTATCCGATGCAAAATCCTGGTATTGGTCTTTACTTACTATGGGATGGTACTGGTGGCTTTTACCAAATGCGGTGTGCCCCACAAAACCCTTTGTTTCCAGTATCCGGATAATGGTTGATACCGTATTGTAAGCCGGCTTTGGCTCGGGCAGCATATCAATAACATCTTTTACGTATGCTTTTTCAAGTTGCCATAATACCTGCATTAGTTGTTCTTCGGCGCGGGTTAATTCTTTAATTTCCATGTGCGTTGTGTAAAAAATGCCAATGTTTTTTAAATCACACCGGCTATCCAATTGGTTAATCTAAGTTAGAAACTATAAATCAAAATAACAACTAAAAACTTAGTTTTGTTTTATTAAACATTAAATCCTCATCTTCGTTATGTTACTTTATACCCAATTATAAATGAATATAACCTTTCATGGCGCTGCACGTAACGTTACCGGCAGCAAACATCTTATCCGCCTAAAAGACGACACCTCCATATTATTGGATTGCGGCATGTTCCAGGGCATGGGCGATCAATCCGACAACCTGAACGAGCATTTCGGGTTTAACCCGAAAAAGGTTGATTATATGGTATTATCGCATGCGCACATTGATCATTGCGGATTAATACCCCGGCTGGTTGCCGAAGGTTACAACGGCCCTATTTATTGCACCCCCGCCACTATGGATCTTGCCCGCATCCTCCTGATGGATTCGGCACATATCCAGATGCAGGATGCCGAGTATAGCAACAAGCACCGCGCACGTAAAGGCTTACCCCTGCTTGAGCCACTTTATACAGATAAAGAGGCCATGGATGCACTAAGGCTTTTTAAACTTGTTGAATACAATGAAGAGTTTGAGATTACACCACAGATAAAACTAAAGCTTACCGATGCCGGGCATATTTTGGGCAGTGCGGCGGTGCACGTGGCAATTACCGAGGATGGCAAAGTTACCAACATTACCTTCAGCGGCGATGTTGGCCGTTATGATGATATGCTGCTGAACGATCCGCAACCGTTTGACCAGGCCGATTATATTTTACTTGAATCTACCTATGGCGATTCGTTACACAAGGACCAGGGCCCGATTGAGGAAGCTTTACTGGAAATTATTAAACAAACCTGCGAGGTTAAAGGCGGCAAAGTTATAATACCGGCTTTTAGCGTTGGCCGCACGCAGGAACTACTCTACGCGCTAAACGCCCTGGAGTTAAAAGACTCATTGCCCGATTTGCACTATTATGTAGACAGCCCCCTATCAGAAAAAGCTACCGAGGTTTTAATGAACCACCCCGAAGTGTATAATAAACAGGTTAAAGCCGTATTAAATGTTGATGCCAATCCTTTCGGTTTTAAGGGCCTGCGTTTTATCCAGTCAACCGAAGAGTCAAAGGCGCTGAACGATGACCCTCGACCATGCGTTATCATCTCCTCATCGGGTATGGCCGAGGCCGGGCGTGTTAAGCACCATATTAAAAACAACATCAACAATAATAAAAACACCATTTTGATGGTAGGCTACTGCGAACCAAGCTCTCTTGGCGGGCACCTGCTTGCCGGCGATCATGAGGTACGCATTTTTGGTGAAATGTACCCTGTAAATGCCGAAGTACGCTCGATAAGATCAATGAGCGCCCATGGCGATTATGACGACTTGCTGCACTTTTTGGCCTGCCAGGATCCGGCGAAAATAAAAGAGGTATTCCTTGTTCACGGCGAATATGAAGTTCAAAAACATTTTAGCAGCAAGTTAAAAGACAAAGGTTTTAACCATGTTGAAATACCTTACCAACACCAAAAGATCGAATTAAAATAACAGGAAAAAATTCTTTTGTTTTTGGAAAATTTTCTATATTTGGGTTTGGATAGTAAAACGATGGCAAAAGAGAAACTACAAACAGGCAAACAGAAAACTCCTGTAATTTATAAGGACACCGAAATGGTAAGCGTTGTAAATGACTTTGAAGGGGCCTATATCCGCCAGCCAAAGTATACAGATGCGATCAGCTTGCTCAATACCTCAAAAAAAGGCCTGGAAGCAAAAACCGCCCTTGATTTTTTGGCATTATCGGGTTTTACACAGGACGAATTCCAGGAAACATTTAAAACCACAGTTAAAACTATCCAAAACCATGTTAACAAGGATTTAAAACTGGACGCCTCCCTAAGCGAAAAGCTGCTTAAATCATTTGCGCTATTTGATACCGGCATTGAAATATTTGGATCTGGACATGCTTTTCATCAATGGCTTACTACTCCGGCTTATGGGCTTGGTAACCGGTTGCCTTTTGATATGATGGATACTATTACCGGCATCCAACTTATTGAAGAAGAGCTTATCCGCTTACAATTTGGCGATTTGGCTTAAGATGCTGATTTATCGTATTGCCCTCGAAAAATATGCACATAAACTTGCCGCCTCGGGCAGGGCAGCCCGCTGGAACCCGAATGATATGGAAATGATATATACCGCATCGTCCCGCTCGCTTGCCTGCCTTGAAAATGTTGTTCACCGGAGCCAGGCAGGGCTTACCCTCGTTTTTAACGTGATGACAATTGCAGTACCGGACGAGTTAACCATAGTTAGCATAAAAAAGGAAGACTTACCGGTTAACTGGCAGGAATACGACCAAATGTTGTATACCCAGCAACTGGGTGAAAAGTGGATCAACGAAAAACGCTCGGCCATATTAGCCGTACCATCCTCGATAATTGAAGAAGAAATAAACTACCTGATCAACCCAAAACACGATGACTTTAAAGCTATCCGCCTGGTTAAGACCGAGCCGTTTGCGTTTGATAAACGGATAAAGCAATAAAAAGCGATGGGATATCCCATCGCTTTTTATTGCTGCTTGATATAATTCAATTAATTAAAATCCACGCGCCGGTTGTGGCTTAGGCAATTCTTTACGTGGTATCATTTCTGCACGCTGGCTGGTGTTGTACACAAACGACGCTATGATGGTTGCCGCCTGTTTCAAATCATCTTCAATCAGGCGATCATAGGTATCCTGGTTACTGTGGTGTGTACGCGAGCCATAGTCAATAGCATCCTGTATAAACTGAAAGCCCGGAATGCCAACCGCATCAAACGACTGATGATCCGTACCGCCTGTATTACTAATGGTAACGGTAGTGGCGCCAAGGTCTTTGAACGGCTCCAGGTACGATTTAAATATCGGCCCGGCGGCAGAGTCGCCTTGTAAGTAGATACCCCTTATTTTACCGGTACCATTGTCAAGGTTATAATAAGCCGATAGCTTGGCCTGCTCCGGTTTCAATTCCATAGTTTTAGGATCGCCAAAGTGGTTAAGAACATAACCCCGTGAACCAAACAGCCCCTGTTCTTCCGAACTCCATAATGCAATACGGATGGTGCGTTTGGGTTTAAAGCCAATAGCTTTCAGGATGCGCATAGCCTCCAGCATTACCGCGCTGCCAGCAGCATTATCTGTTGCGCCGGTAGCCGCATGCCACGAATCAAGGTGACCACCTATCATTACCACCTGGTCTTTTAATTTTTTATCGGTACCCGGTATTTCACCAACTACGTCATAACCTTGCAGGTCGTCGGTAAAAAACTGGGTTTTAATATCGGATTCAAGTTGTACCGGCTTCCCTGCATTTACAAGGCGTAAAATACGCTGAAAATCTTCGCTGCTGGTTTCCAGTTCAGGCGCAACGGCCTTTGCGGTATCGGCATATGATGCGCCGTTGGTGGTAAATACGGTACCATCTGTGCCCCGGGCCTGGCTTAGTACAAGGGCAACTTTCTCGGCCTGCAAAAATGTGCCTAACGAGGTTCTGAACGCACGCAGTTTACGCATTGCTGCAAACTGCGGCGAGTTTGGATCGAACACAGTACGCTGGCGTGCAGGGGCCATAGTAGCCTTTTCCATCTTATCAAGCTCCTCATCGGTGTAACGGGCTGCATCTGATTTAAATGTGCGTTCGGTAAGTGGTTTGGTATCAAATATTACAATTTTACCGGCCAGCTTACCTTTGTACTTTTCCAGTTCGGCGGCCGAATCGGCTTTTACTACCATTACGTCGCCTTTGATCAAACCACCGGTTCCTGGGGTCCATGCTTTAGGGATAGCTATAATGGCGTGATAGTATGGCACGGTAATAGCCGCGTAGTTCTTTTGAACTTCCCAACCCTTGCCAAATTTACCCCACGATTCCAGCTTGGCATTGGCTATGCCCCAGGTCTTCAGTTGTTCAACGGCCCAGTTCTGAGCGCGTTTTAAACCCGGCGAACCTGCCAAACGCGGGCCGGATACATCTGTTAAATAAAAAGCGGTTTCCATTACCTTAGAATGGTTAAGGCCTTCTTCGCGAATTTTTTGAACCACGGCAGGATCAACGGTTTCCTGCGCGAACAACTGTGCGCTTATGCCCGCAGAAAGCAGGCATGAAAAAAGTAGTTTTAGTTTCATAGTTAATAATTAATAAGATCAGTTAATAACAAACCTATTTATTAATCAACAGAAAACCGCGGCCGCGCTTTAACAAAGTTGTTACATGTAAAAGTTTTTGAGGTATATTTGGATTATGAGCGATTTTAAGCTGGATCGAACCGCCTTTAAAGCCCAAACAGTTACTGAAGCGGCTGATCATGCGGGTTATTATAAACACCTTACCTGGCAGGAAAGGTTGCGTATTGCAAACTATCTGAACAGTATTGCTTATAATTATCCTGAAAATGAGCCGCCCAGAATGGACAAAACAGTTTTCAGTGTAAGAACTCGGGAAAAGTAATGGGTAATATTTTCAATCAGGACTTTAGAGACTTTATAAATGAACTTAACAAACATGATGTTAAGTATATCCTTATCGGCGGCTACTCTGTTATTTTGCACGGGCACCCTCGCACCACAGGTGATATGGATATTTGGGTAGACAGAACCATTGAAAACTATAATAAAATAGCACGGGCATTCTTTAGCTTTGGAATGTCTGTTTTTAATATGACCGAAGAACGGTTTTTAGATAAGGCGATAGAAGTTTTTACCTTTGGCAGACCTCCCACATCTATTGATATAATGACCGTTGCATTGGGCCTGGATTTTAATGATTGTTATCAGAGTGCTATTTATTTTGAAGAAGATGGGCTAATGATTAGAACAATCCATAGAAATGACCTGATTAATGCTAAAAAGGCATCCGGCAGATATAAAGATTTAGATGACTTGGATAATTTAATGAAGTAGCAAATAACTCAATTTACATAGCCATGTTACAAAAAGCCATCCCCATCCTGGCATCACTGAATGCAGCAGAAACCATAGAATTTTATACCGAAAAGCTAAGCTTTGTATTAGTGGCCAATTGGGATGGGTATGTTATTTTTAACCGGGATGAAATTACCATTCACCTTTGGCCTACTGATGACCCCGAGCTTCCTAAAAATACCGGCTGTTACATCAACGTAACTGAGGTGGATAAACTATACGCCGAATACACGCCGCAAGGCATAGTGCACCCTAATGGCAAGCTTAAAAACATGCCCTGGAAAAGGCGCCAGTTCAGCATCCTGGATAATAATGGGAACATCATTCATTTTGGCGAAGATATTTCGGGCGAAGTGTAGCGGAAATAACGCTGGCTATTTTATCGCGCAAAGACACCAAGAAAAATAAGAAGCTTAGCGCCTTAACCTCTTTGCGCCTTTACGTGAAATAAAGTTACGCAGACCAAACGCTAATCAAAAACCTCTACATCATCATCATGCAGCGCCCAAACCATATAGGGATGGGTATCGGCATGGTAAATATGGCCATCGGCCGAAATACCGATAATGCCGGCAAAGCCATCGTAGGGTTTCATTTCGTCCAACGTTTTGTCGGCAGCAACCGAAATTGGCAAACCGTCAGTAACCCGGGTGACAATTTTTGTCGCTACCGAGCCGCTTACAATATCTTCGCCAACGCCCGTACATGATACTGCTGCAAAACCATTGGCATAATTGCCGGCCGTAGTCGCCGAATCGCTTACCCGGCCCGGAATTTCGAAGCCTTTGCCGCCTGTTGATGTGGCAGCGGCCAGGTTGCCATAAAAATCAAGTGCCACGCAACCAACAGTCCCTAACCTGATAGAGTCGCTCAGTTTTTTTTCATACTCATGCCTGCGTTGCGGGGTTTCGGGGTTATAATAGGCTATTCCATTTTCTGTAGCAAAGTCTTTTGCACCTTTGCCGCTTAAAACACGGTCGTCATAAGCCATTAGCTTTTCGGCTATGCATATTGGGTTTTTCACATCCTCGATATTAATAACACCAGAAAACTTTTGCGTTTTACCATCCATTAATGAAGCACTCAGACGAATTTTGCCATCACTTTGTATTTGCGAACCGGTACCGGCATTAAACAGGTCGCAATCTTCCAGCAGTCTAACGGTGTAAACAACGGTTTCCAGCGCGGTATGGCTTAACAGGTATTTATGACCCGCCTGCACAATATCTTTTAAAGCCTGTTGTTTGGCTTGTTTTACTTCCTGGTTAGTTTGCGATTCGCTAAAGAAACCGCCATGGATAATAATCTTCATTTTGAATAATTTAGATGATTCAAAAATTAGTGGAATATAAACGCTTTGGGATAGGTTTATTAAAAAACAGCCCCGCTAAAGCCCTCTTTTTTGGAGAGGATTGGGTGAGGCTCTTATTGCAAAAGGTCGCTGTCGGGCGCGTGTATAAACACACCCTCTTCCACCTTAACTGTCTTTTTAATCAATAAGCGGTGTTGTGCCAAATCGTATTTATCATATATAGACATCACATGCACTTTTAAATTTTCAATAGAAACCGGCGAGCCAATTTCTACATCATAAATATTGGTAGCTACAATATTCCTGCCATCCACCAAAATAATTAAGCCCGAACCAATGGCTTCCATGATGTTGCCTTCGGTTATCAGCAAACCGGCGTCTTCGCCCAGGCCGATACCTAAAATGCCGGGGTTGGTAGCTACGGCATACATTAACCTACCTATGCGGCCGCGTTGTACAAAATGGGTATCTACAATTACAGAATCCACAAAACCCAATCCCGCTGTTATCTGCACCTCGCCTTTAATAAGCGCCTCGTTACTTTGGCCACGGTAAATCATGTGGGTAGATGCCGCCGCTGCCCCCGCCGATGTGCCGGCTATCACAAAGTTTTCATGCAGATATCTCTTTTTCAGGATCTGTAAAAACTCCGTTCCGCCAAAAATAGCGGTCAGCCTTAATTGGTCACCGCCGCTAAACATAACCACGTCCGCTTTGCGGATGCGGTCTAAATACTCTTTTTTTGCTGCGTCCTCGCGGCTTTTAATATGCAATACGTTAACGTGGGTAACATTAAGCTGCCCAAACGCTTTAATATACTCTTCGCCCACCAGCTCCGGAATCTGCGACGCAGTGGTAATAACCTCAACTAACGAGCCATGGTGCTTAGCCGATTCGGTAATAATCCGCTTTAAAATGCCCTGTTCAAAAAATTTAATATAGTCAGGCTGCAAAATGTGTTCCTGTATGGTTACGTTGCTCCCCATATCAACCGCACCGCCTATAATTATTAGTTTTCCTTTCGGGACAATCATTTCTTTTAAGTTTTGGGTTGATTGGGTTGGATTAGGTTGATTAGTTTAGTTTGCCCAAAAACAAAAGCAACCATTCTCTCAATCAACCTAATCCAACCCAATCAACTAATAAAACCACAAATTACGATAAAATGAACCAAAAACACAGTCTGTTATAAACAAATAATGCCTTTTTACCTTTAAAAGTTTTATTTACAGTGTTAAGTTTTATAGTTTTAAAGAAATTAAGCCCTTAAAGAATTTTGAAGCAAGCCTATGAAGATTGAGAATATACAAGTGTTGCGCGGCCCGAACATCTGGAGCATAAACCGCAAAAAATTAATACAGATGCGGCTTGACCTGCAGGAAATGGAACACAAGCCAACTAACGAAATTGATGGCTTTTATGAGCGTTTAGAAAAACTGCTTCCTTCGTTATACTCGCACCGCTGTTCGCCCGGAGTACCAGGCGGTTTTTTTCAGCGGGTTATCGCTGGCACCTGGATGGGACACGTTATTGAGCACATAGCGCTTGAAATACAAACCCTTGCCGGCATGGACACCGGCTTTGGCCGTACGCGTGAAACTAAAACAAAGGGCGTTTACAACGTGGTGTTTGCCTATATTGAAGAAAAGGTTGGTGCCTTTGCGGCTGAATCAGCCGTGCGGATTGCAGAAGCCCTTATAAAAGGCGAAGACTATAACCTGGAGGCAGATATACAGGAGATGCGCGAAATTCGTGAAAACACCCGTTTAGGGCCAAGCACAGGATCAATTGTAGAAGAGGCCATTGCCAGGGATATCCCATGGATCAGGCTTAACAATCAATCATTGGTACAGCTGGGCTATGGTAAAAACCAGGTTCGTTTCCGCGCTACCATGACCGAGAAAACAAGCTGCATAGCCGTTGATATTGCCAGCAACAAAGATGAAACCAAGCGCATGCTACAGGAGCAAGCCATCCCGGTTGCCAAAGGCATGACGATATCTTCTGTTGCAGGCGTAGCCGAAGTTATTCGCAAAGTAGGCTTCCCGTTGGTGTTTAAGCCGCTGGATGGCAACCATGGCAGAGGCATTTCTATCAATATCCGGACAGAAGAAGAAGCTATTGCTGCCTATGAGCATGCCGCTAAAATATCGCGAAGGGTTATTGTGGAGCGTTTTATTACCGGCTATGATTTCCGGGTGCTGGTAATTGATAACAAAATGGTTGCCGCCGCCCTGCGCGATCCGGCTCATGTAACAGGTGATGGTGTATTAACCATACAGCAACTTATTGACAAGGAAAATACCGACCCACGCCGCGGATACGGACACGAGAATGTATTAACACTGATTTCTATTGACCGGGACACTTTGGACCTGCTTGAAAAAAAGGGTTACACACTTGATACCGTGCCTGCCAAAGGTGAAAAAGTGTTTGTAAAGTCGACCGCCAACTTAAGCACTGGTGGCACATCTGTTGATGTTACCGACCATGTGCACCCGCAAAACGTTTTTATTTGCGAACGCATATCAAAAATAATAGGCCTTGATATTTGCGGTATTGATATTATGGCCGAAAACCTGCATGAGCCCCTTACCGAAAACGGCGGCGTAATACTGGAGGTTAATGCCGCGCCCGGCTTCAGGATGCATATTGCGCCAAGCGAGGGCCTGCCACGCAACGTTGCCGGGCATGTGTTAGATATGCTTTATCCTCCGGGCAAGTCGGCTCGTATCCCTATTATTGCCATCACCGGCACCAATGGAAAAACCACCACAACCCGCCTGATAGCGCATATTGTAAGAAATAACGGGCACCGGGTAGGCTTTACCACATCTGATGGTATTTATGTGCAAAACACCATGATGCTTAAAGGAGATACTACCGGGCCGGTAAGCTCGGAGTTTATCCTGAAAGACCCTACCGTTGATTTTGCTGTATTGGAAACCGCCCGCGGCGGAATCCTGCGCTCGGGTTTGGGATTTGGCTTTTGCGATATTGGTGTAATTACCAATATCCAGGCAGATCATCTTGGCCTGGCCGATATTCATACACTCGACGACCTGGCAAGGGTAAAAGGCACTGTATTAAATTCAGTAAAAAAAGATGGCTGGGGCGTTTTAAATGCCGATAACGAGTATTGCGTTCGTTTAGGCAACAAGGCCGATTGCAACATAGCCTATTTTAGCCGTAACGAAAACAATCCTATCATCAAGGCGCATTGCCGCAAAGGCGGGATAGCTGCCGTTTGCGAGAATGGCTTTATCACCATCCAAAAAGGCGATTGGAAAATCCGCGTACAACGCACTATCCTTATCCCCTTAACTTTTGGCGGTACGGTACCGTTCATGATCGAGAATGTACTTGCGGCTACGTTGGCAACCTTCCTATGGGGGTTCAAGACCGAGGATATCAAAATGTCGTTAGAGACGTTTATTCCTTCTGCAGCGCAAACGCCGGGGCGTATGAACATCTTTGAGTTTAAAGATTTCAGGTTCATGATTGATTTTGCGCATAACCCGGACGGCTTTAACGGCATCAAGGAGTTTTTAAGGCATATCGATTCGCCATTGAAAATTGGCATTATAGCCGGAACCGGCGACAGGCGCGATGACGACATCCGCGAGGTTGGCAAAATAGCCGCCGAAATGTTTGATTACATCATCCTGCGGCAAGAAAAACACCTCCGCGGCCGTACCGAAGAAAACATATTAACCCTGCTTAAAGAGGGTATTTACTCTGTTGACGCCAATAAGCCTTGCGAAGTGGTATCAAAAGAAATTGACGCCATTAAACACGCTATGAGCATGGCCAAACCAGGCAGTTTTATAACCGCCCTTAGTGATGTCGTTGATAACGCCATCGAAACGGTACAAAATTACCAGGAGCAGGAAAGGAACGGGTTGTTTAATATTTAAGCCCCCTCCGCTCCCTGAAGGGGGTACTTTTAAAAGGCGTAAACATCAAAGCCCGGTTCTTTCGAATCGGGCTTTGATGTTTAAATATATTTAATAAATGTGAAGCAAAACGTACCAATCAAAAAGTACCCCCTTCAGGGGGCAGAAGGGGCCTACCCTTTCACTCTTTCTACATAGGTTCCGGTAGCGGTATCAACTTTTACCTTGTCGCCAATGTTAATAAAAAGTGGCACACGAATCTCTGCGCCGGTTTCTACAGTAGCGTTCTTTTGAGCACCACTCGAGGTATCGCCTTTAACGGCAGGTTCGGTATATGTAATTTCCAACTCGGCCGATCCGGGGATTGAGCCCATGATAGGCTCATCACTTTCAAAAGCTACTATAACGTTCATCCCCTCTTTTAAGAACTTTACCGCCGGGCCAAATAAAGCTTTGGGAACGTTATGCTGATCATAAGTCGCGTTATCCATTACTACTAACAAATCGCCATCCTCATATAAATATTGATAATCGCTGGTTTCAACACGGGCTATATCAACCTCCTCGTCAGTGCGGAAGCGGTATTCAACCAATTTTCCCGATTTTACGTTACGCATACGGGCCTGGTAAAATGCACGCAAGTTACCTGGTGTCCGGTGCAAAAATTCTTCTACCTGCACTAACTCGCCATTAAAGCGAAGCACATTTCCATTTTTAACATCTGATGCTTTGGCCATAAAATAATATTGAGGCGCAAAACTAAAAATTAGATTTGAGATGTGGGATATGAGATTTAAGATTTTTATACCGGAGATAATCAAGAGGTTAAAGCCCCGAATGCCGGGACTTTGAACAACCAAAACGACTTGCTTACTTGAACCAAACTGAGAAGTTTAAGTGGACAACATTACTGCACCCGCTATAGTGGGCATAGTTTTAAACCCGGCTATTTTCAAACCTATTTTACAAACAAGCCGCCGGACGGCATAAATAAAAGAAAAATCATTATTCTCTTTGATTTAATTCTCGCCAAACCATAAGCGTTGTTACTGAAAACAAGTAAAAAAATCCTTCATGGATAATTATATGAAGACAGAGCAGCCCTATGCAATGTGTTTATTATTAAAGCAAACTGCCGCAAGCGACATGGAGCAAGTTTCTTCGGCCTTCAAAATCCCATATCCTCCTTTTGCCGAACAGCCTGACGGCGATTCTAATAACAATAGGCAGAAACTTTACAAACTGCCCATCATACACAATTACATCACCCTTTATTAAAGCTCATTACTTTGGCATGTTCCTGTAGTTCGGCCTTAAATCCAGGCTCGTAAAAAACGGGATTTTGGCAACAATTATCAGCCTACTTTACAGTTATATCGCTTTTAAATTTCTACCACAATTTTTCCTTTAGCCTGGTTGCTTTCCATGTAGGTATGTGCTTGGGCAACCTGGTTAAGTTTAAACACTTTATCAATGTTGAGTTTAATTGTTCCACCAGCTACGGCATCTATAAATTCCTGTAAATGGTCTTTATGAAGGTTGGAGGCATCGCCCATGTAAACTGTGAGGCGGCCCAGTGACGGAATATCGCCCATGGGGGTAAACTCGTTCATCGTCCAGCTGCCGCCCAGTATACCGGTCATGCAAACTACGCCTTTGGGCCTGATACATTTAATCGAGTCTTTAAGGCTTGCAATACCAACCAGTTCAAGCACCTTATCAACGCCCTGCGGATATATTTGCCTAAGTTTTGAATTAACATCGCCATCGTCAATGATCACATGATCGGCACCATTTTCTTTAAGGTGTACAACTTTAGCTTCATCCCGGGTAGTTGAAATCACCGTCAACCCCTTACTTTTCGCCAGTTGGCAGGCCAGCATACCAATAGATGATGTACCACCGCGAATGAGCAGTGTTTCACCTGTTTTTATTTCCAATGCTTCATTCAGCGAGCCCGAAACAGTCTGGAACATTTCGGGGATGGCGCCAAGCACCGCCCAGGGCAAATCGCTTTCAAACGGAAAAACAATGGTATTGGGAACAAGCGTGTATTCGGCATATCCTCCGTCAAATTCGCGGCCCATGCCGCCCATTATGGCAGCCACTTTCTGGCCTTTGTGGTAAGTACCCGACGGATCATTCTCCACCTCGCCTACGCATTCAATACCCTGTACGCGCGGAAACATGATACCCGGCGAGTGGCCCTGCCGCGTAAATAACTCCGACCGGTTTAAGCCAAAGGCTTTTATTTTAATTAACACCCAGCCTTCTTTTGCTGCTGGTATGGGTAGGTCCTGTATTTGTATAACTCCGGGCATACCGGGTTGTGTGGTTACTGCTGCTTTCATGCTGTTGTTAGTTTTTAGGAGCGTTTAAAAATTCTGCCACCTGGCCAAGCAATCTTTGTGATGCATCGGTATCGATACCCGATAACGGCCAAACGTGGTTTTGATTTTCGCAAATGGTTAAAGTTGCATCGGGCTGAACTTGTTTTACCGTATCATAAAAGTTCCTGCTGTCGTCCAGCAATATCTCATTGCTGCCAACAACAATAAGCACCGGTGGGAATTTGTTTAACCGCGCGTTTTCGGGGCTTACTATTTCGATGGGCGAATCGCCAATATAATCGGCGGCCGAGGCCTTTGCATATTCACGGCTCAGCACCGGATCAATGGCGCGGTTTTCTTCATGCGATGGATTATCGCAGTGCAAACTTATCCATGGCGAAATCAGTACTGCCGCATTGGGAGGTTGAACTTTTTGTTTAAGCATTTGAGCAACGGCATACACAATTAAACCGCCGCCGGCGCTATCGCCGATAAAATCAACCTGGTAGCCGGGGTAGCTGTTAAGCAGTTCTGTGTACACGGCAAAAACATCATCGGGTGCTGCCGGGAATGGGTTTTCGGGCGCCAGCGAATAATCGACAAACAAGATATTTGCGCCTGTCGCCACGGCAAAATGGCTTACCAGGGCCTCGTGCGAGCGGATGGAGCCAACCGCAAATGCGCCGCCGTGCAGGTACACAACTATCTTTTTAGGGTTGGCATTAACCGGGGTTAGCCAATAACAATTAACGCCGGCTATCAATACTTGTTCTGTTTTTACCGATGGCGCTTTAGGATAAATTACGCCCAGGGTTTCAAACCGTTCTCTTCGTTTTTTTATATCTTCCATTGCTTTGTGCTTTTTTATATGGATGAAAAATCATCTCTTGTGCTGTACAAAGGTGGCGGTATACACGGGGAGTTACCTATAAAGTAGCTTAAGAAATACCCTTAATGTAGTTTAAGAATGCTGTTATTTTTTGGCGATGTCTTTACGCACCTTGCTCAAAAACTCGGGGGTAATGCCCAGGTACGATGCTATCTGTGTACCCGGCAGGCGCTGGTATAAATGGGGATATTGTTTAATAAACGACAGGTAGCGCTCTTCGGCTGTTGAGCTGATGGTTTGCAGGATGCGGTTTTCCTGCTCAACAAAACGATCCTCTACAATTACCCTGAAATTTCTGTCGAATTTGGGATTGTTGGTGAACAGGTAAAACAGGTTGGCCTTGTTTAACTGGTAAATAACAGCGGGCTCAATAGCCTCAATATAAACGCGGCTCGGTTTTTCAAAATAAAAACTATCTATCTCCATTAGCCAGTCGCCTTCAGCGGCAAACTGCAGGTTATGCTCCGTCCCTTTTTTATCAACCTGGAATTTTTTGAAACAGCCTTCGGCAACAAAGGTATAATGCCGGCAAATGTCGTTTTCCTGCAGAATGAATTGGCGACGTTTAATTTTCCGTTCGGTTACCCGTTGGGCAAGGTCGGCCTTTTCTTCCGCATCCAGGGGCAGGTATTTATCGAAACAGGAAAGGAGCTTGTTGATAGACACTATGTAATATTACGAGGCACTAATATACAGAATGATATTTACAACAATCCATTTCCTGATGATGAAGCCAGGGAAAAATGCATGTAATTGGGTTAACATAACTTAACACATTTCAAAAAAATACTTTTCAATCACTTAATAATCAATGCTTTATGTTTTATCATGGTTAACATAAACTGTCGCGCAATTTAGGTGTATCCAAATACTTTTGCCTCTTGTTGGCCAATACATTCCCTTCGGTAGCCGGATCATTTATCCTGGGTCAGCCAATAAAAACAAGGTGTTGTTTGATGTTTATATCGTTCATTCCATTAGCTATTTAGATGCGGTTGCCCTGATGGTGAAGCCCATTAAGGTGGCATGGATTTGCATGCCGAAGACGTAGGAGACGCGCCTCTTCAAAAAAAGAATCTCTTACAAATAGCTTAGCCACCAATGCGTGTGCGTTTTTTTGTATTTGCCAAACCACCGGCAGGGAAAATATAAAACAACAATAACACAAAGCCAGATGAGGTAAACGCCGCCAAGCGAATAACCAAAGGTTGCGGGCGGATCAAAACTCACTACATCTTTTAATTTAAACCCCTGCAAAGGAAACGCAATCAAGCTGATTATACGGAGAAGATACCAATGGCATACATAGTAAAAAAACGGCACGTTACCATAAACCATCAATATGGATGTAACCTTATTGCTTACCTTTTCGGTAAACGCCAATACAATTGTCGACACGCCTAAAGTTAGGCACAGGTATAGCAACGAGCAGGGGTATTTGCTCACGTTTAAAAACGAAATAATAGTGAGCGCCGTTGTTTTTTGAACCGACCATGAGGCCGGGTCGCCATAAATATTGAATGTCCTTAATATCACAAACAATAATAACAGGCCTAAGCCTGTAAAAAACAATACTTTTTGCCGCCTGAAAACATCAACCTGTTTTTGGTATAACGAGCCAAACACATAGCCTATAAGCATAACGCCTGTCCATGGTAAAAGGGCGTAGGCCAAAATCAGGTTGCGGCCAGGGCCGTAAGGCCACCAGTTGCCAAAACCATTTGACGACAGGATCAGTTTAAACCAGAGTGTTTGGCCAACAGGGCCTACATTTATAATATCAAGTATATTATGGCCAAAAAAAATAATTGCACCAATAATGCCGATAACCGGCAGGGGCGCGTATACCAGCAGTCCCAGGATTATCATGCTGCCGCCAATAGCCCAAATCACCTGGAACACCTGGGTATGGTAACCAACATCAAGGGTCATGGCGAAGTTTATAATAACAAACTCCGCAAAAATGAGCCAGATTCCCCGTTTGATGAGATAGGAGCTTTGCTGGCGTTTGGTACGCCGGGTACCCACAAGGCAAGCCGATATGCCGCTCAGAAACACAAATGTGGGTGCGCAAAAATGAGTTATAAAACGGGTGAAAAATAAAAACGGCGTGGTGATAGCCAGGTTGGTTGCGTCGGGAATGCCCAAATGAAAATAATCGCGCGCATGGTCAATTGCCATAATCAGCATGATCGCTCCGCGTAAAATATCAATTGATGCTATGCGCTGTTTTACCGGACTTGCTGCTATGGCGGTCATCGTGCTGTGGTGTTTATTTGGTTATAGAGCATACCAAACAACCGGCCCGTAAACACAGGGGCAGCGCCTATTATCCGGTATAAGCTATTTGCAAGTTAGCCCGGTTTTAAAAAATGGGGTATCACATCTTTGGGGTATTTTGGGGAGCGAAATAACCAATGAGAGGTCGGCTTTTTCGGGCAAAATTTCCACGGGCAAGCGCCGGTTGCTTTGCCAAATCCCAACGGGGGAAAATTACTTCGAGTACTCTTCCCTGGTAGTTAACACCACCCTGGTTGGCATATCTGATGATGTTGGGAAAAAACAAGCCGTTTCAACAACGTCCTTATCGCCGGGGTTTAATACCAAATCGGCTTCGCCCTTTGATTGCGCCACCACGTGGCCCATGGCATTGTAATAAGTAGCATCCACATAAACATTTCTAAACGCCTGGTTACCAGTTGCTTTTATGGTTGCATGCACATAGTATAAACCCTGGGTAACATCATATTTATCGCTGGTTTCCACAATTTCAACGCCGTTTAACCCGCGCTTTGTTTCAATATTTACCGGTGGGTTTCCGCTTCCGTTTTCGCAGGCGCTTAACAGGGCGCTCAATAATATTATGGTTAAAATAATTTTCATTTTTTTAATTATTAAATATCCACAATATAAGCAACAAGCGCCGTGCCGAAATATATATAATTATATGTCGTCCTTTTTAGCTGTGGATAATATATGTTTCCGCATATTAATTACTTCCGGCATAACTTTCATATGTTAATCGAAAGTTTCTGTTTTATTAATTTGAAACTATTTAATTGGTTTGTCAGCATTAACGCTAATTTTGTTATGTATAAAAATGTTGTGTTGACTTTATTACAGATCAGGGGTAATTAATGGAATTTGAGGATATCAGTAAACGGTTTGAGGACTTGCAGGTTTGTGTTATAATCCCTACCTATAATAACCACCTTACCCTGGCTGGTGTAATAACCGATGTGGCGGCCTATAGTAACCACATCATCGTAGTTAACGATGGCTCTACAGATAATACAGAAGAGATTGTAAAATCATTCCCGCAGGTGCAATTCATCAGCTATCCTCAAAACGTGGGTAAAGGCTGGGCATTACGCCAGGCATTTGCTTACGCGATGGAAAAAGGTTACCAATATGCCCTAACTATCGACTCGGACGGGCAACATTTCGCTAAAGACATCCCCACCTTTTTAAATAAACTGGAAGATGTACGCGATGCCATCATCATTGGTTCCCGCAATATGAACCAGGCGGCCGTGCCGGGTAAAAGCAGCTTTGGCCACAAGTTTTCCAACTTTTGGTTTTGGGTAGAAACCGGCATTCACTGCCCCGATACTCAATCGGGCTTCAGGCTTTATCCATTGTATCTGCTGAAGGGCATAAAATTTTACACCGTAAAGTACGAGTTTGAGATCGAGGTGATCGTTCGTGCCGTTTGGCGTGGCGTGCATATGGATTCGGTACCCGTTACGGTTTACTATGCCCCTAAAGAAACCCGGGTATCGCACTTCCGTCCCTTCACTGATTTTTCGCGGGTGGGTGTGTTGAACGCCTTTTTGGTAGTCATCGCCTTTGCCTGGATTAAGCCGCGCAACTTCTTCCGCGATTTACTAAAAAAAAAAGGCCGCAAAAAAATATTAGCCACCCTGTATAATCCCAACGATTCGGATGAGACCAAAGCCCTCTCTATCGGCTTTGGTATTTTTATGGGGATAGTGCCTATATGGGGTTTTCAGCTTGCTGTGGCCATATTCCTTTCTATTATATTTAAGCTAAACAAGGCGCTGGTGGTGTTCTCGGCACATATCAGTATCCCGCCCATGATCCCGATTATTCTCTTTTTAAGCTATAAGGCCGGCGAGTATTGGATGGGCGACAGGGTTGCCAATATCGCTTTCAGTTCGCATATTTCTTTTAAATCTATCGGGGCACATTTAGAGCAGTATATTTATGGCAGTTTAACCTTAGCTGTTGTGGCTTCGTTAAGTATTGGGCTGATAACCTATGGGTTATTAAAACTGCTTAAAAAGTCACCTGCTGCATTATAGTTCCCATTTAAATGGAAAAAGGCCTAATCCTCATATATCATTATTTTTATAAACACAAGCTTGTTTTTTATACCCTATTCGCCGCATGCTTTTTGGCGATGGGCTACTTTGCATCGCGTGTAAAGTTTGAGGAAGATATCAGCAAGGTTATCCCAAAGGATAAAAAGATTGCCAAGCTAAACGAGGTTTTTCAAAACTCCAAGTTTTTGGATAAGCTGGTGATCATGGTATCGCTTAAAGATAGTACAGCCGTTGCCAATCCGGATAGCCTGGTTGCCTATGCCGATGGGTTTGCCGCTGCTATTGAGCCCAAACTAAAACCCTATATAGGCAAAGCCAATTTTAAAGTAGATGATGATGTGGTGATGAAACTGTTTGGCACTATAAGCCAGCGTTTACCCATTTATTTAACGGAGAAGGATTACAAAACCATCGATACGCTTATAACTCCTGAAAAAGTTAAGCAAACCCTGGCTTATGATTACCGCACGCTTACATCGCCTGCGGGCATAGCGCTCAAAAGCATTATTAGTAATGATCCGGTTGGCATCTCGTTTATCGGTCTTAAAAAATTACAGCAGCTACAGTACGATAAAAATTTTGAACTGTACGATAATTACGTGGTAACCAGGGATCATAAAAACCTGTTGATGTTTATCACACCGGCTTATCCGCCAAATAATACGGAAAAAAATTCGGTATTGATAAAGCGACTCGACCAACTGATCGACAGCCTTAGCAACAAGCCAAAACGCATCGCGACTGCAACCTACTTTGGTTCGGCAGCTGTTTATCATGGCAACGCACAGCAGTTAAGGCGTGATACAGCACTTACACAAGGAGCTACCGTAGTTGTGCTCATCTTGTTTTTAGGTTTGTACTTCCGTAAAAAAAGGGCACCTATCATTATCCTCATCCCGGTTTTGTTTGGTTCGCTATTCTCTTTAACCGCTATTTACTTTTTAAAGGGAAGTATCTCTGTTATTGCACTGGGCACGGGTTCGGTGGTGCTGGGTATCGCCATCAATTATTCGCTGCACGTGTTTAACCATTACCGGCATACCAAAAGTGTGGAGCAGGTTATCCGGGATCTTACCCTACCACTTACCGTAGGCAGTTTTACAACAATAGGTGGTTTCCTGTGCCTGGAGTTTGTAGAGTCGGAAATGTTGAAAGATCTGGGTTTATTCGCGGCTTTCAGTTTAATAGGCGCTTCCATTTGTTCGCTGGTATTTTTGCCGCAATTTATATCGACAAAAAAAGAGCAGGAAAACCACACTTTTACCCAACTATCGTGGATTGACAAACTGGCCTCATTTAACCCCGAGTACAACAAATACATTGTTATCGGCATCATCCTGCTTACAGGCGTGTTTTTTTACAAGGCCAATGATGTAACCTTTGAGTTTGATGTAGCCAAAATGAACTACATGTCGCCTGCGCTGCAGCAATCGCAAAACAAGCTCAATAAAATTAACCAATACGCACTGCAATCGGTGTACCTGGTATCCGAAGGAAAAACCCTGGACAGGGCGCTGGTAAATAACGAAAAGCTGGCCGGGCAGATTGAAAAGCTCAAAGCGCAGGGCATCGTCAAAAAATCGTCAGATGTATCCTCCTTCATTATCTCCGATTCGCTGCAGAAAGAACGGGTTAACCGCTGGAATAATTACTGGACCGCCGAGAAGAAACAACAACTTTTTGCCACGCTCGAAAACGAAGGAAAGCTAAAAGGGTTTAGCGCATCGGCGTTCGAAAAGTTTAAAGTATTATTGAACAAAGATTTTTCGCACACCAACGACGACGACGTAGCCGAGATCAGGAAGAGTTTCCTGGATAATTTTATTAACGAATATCCGAGCCATTCCACAGTAGTAACACTAATACAAACGTCGCCCGAAAAAAAAGCAGCCATATACAAAGCCTTTGAAAACGACCCGAATGTTACCGTTATTGATAAACAATACCTTACCAATAAACTGGTAGAGATCATCAACGCCGATTTTACCAAAATAGCGGTCATGTCCTCATTATTGGTATTTGTGGTGTTGCTGCTTACCTATGGCCGCATGGAGCTGGCGCTGGTATCCTTTATCCCCATGGCTATCTCCTGGATCTGGATTTTGGGCCTAATGGGCATCTTCGGCATTGGCTTCAATATCGTAAACATCATTATATCAGCACTCATTTTCGGCCTGGGTGATGACTATAGCCTGTACATAATGGATGGCCTGTTACAGGAGTACAAAACCGGCAAAAAGGTATTGTCATCCTACAAATCATCTATCTTTTTATCGGCCATTACTACCATAACCGGGCTTGGGGTTTTGATTTTTGCCAGGCACCCGGCATTACGGTCAATAGCCGCTATATCCATCATCGGGATTGTTTGCGTAGTTATCATGTCGCAGATACTAATCCCCTTCCTGTTCAATATCCTCATTAAAAACCGGGCAGAAAAGAAACGTTTCCCGTGGACCATCAGCGGCTTTGTGATCAGCATTTTTGCATTTGCGTATTTTGTTACCGGCTGCCTGATACTATCGGCATTAGGTTTTTTATTCCGGCTAAACCCATTTAGCAAAGAAAAAGGCAAGCTGGTGTACCATGCTATTTTAGCACGGTTCTCCTGGTCGATGATTTACATTATGGGTAATGTAAAAAAGGAGATCATCAATAAGCAACTGGCCGATTTTAAAAACCCTTCGGTTATTATCGCTAACCACCAGTCGTTTTTAGATATTTTGATTTTGGTGATGCTGAACCCAAGGCTCATTTTATTTACCAATAATTGGGTGTGGAATTCGCCGGTATTTGGCGCCGTGGTGCGTATGGCCGATTATTTCCCGGTAGCGCAGGGCACCGAAGAAAGTATTGATGTATTGGCCGACAGGGTAAAAAAAGGGCATTCTATAGTCATCTTCCCCGAAGGTACCCGGTCGGAAGACGGCGAGATCAAGCGTTTCCATAAAGGGGCGTTTTACCTGGCCGAGGCTTTGAAAATGGACATCCAACCCATATTGATCCATGGCACAGGATACTGCATGACCAAGGGCGATTTCCTGCTGAAGAACGGTAAGATCACCCTGAAATACCTGCCCCGCATAAAACCCGCTGATACCAATTTTGGAACCGGCTACGCCGAACGCACCAAAGCCATCAGCAAATATTTTAAAGCAGAGTTTAAACAGCTTAGTACAGAGATACAACAGCCACGCTTTTATCGCGAGCAATTGATTTACAATTACCTGTACAAAGGGCCGGTACTGGAATGGTACATGAAAGTAAAAGTAAGTCTGGAAAAAAATTACCAGCAGTTTCACGATTTGTTGCCCGCCAAAGGTAAGATGCTTGATATTGGCTGTGGCTACGGTTTTATGCCTTATATGCTGCACTTTGCCGCACCACAGCGCGAGTTTACCGGCATTGATTATGATGAGGATAAAATAGAGGTCGCCAATAACAACTTTAATAAAGAAGCAAACATCCATTTTGAACATACCGACGTATTAAGCTTTCAATTTGAAAAATACGATGCCATTATTATAGCCGATGTGCTGCACTATATGCTGCCCGATGATCAAAAACTGATTATAGAAAGGTGTATGAAAAGCCTTAATGCCGGCGGCAAACTGATCATTCGTGATGGCAATAAAGATTTGAAGGAAAAGCACCGTGGCACAGAGCTGACCGAGTTTTTCTCGACCAGGTTCATCAAGTTTAACAAGGCAAGCCGGGGGCTATCATTTTTATCAGCACAACTGGTGGAAGGGATTGTGGCGGCTAACAACATGAGTTGCAAAATAATAGATGAGACAAAGTTCACGTCAAATATTATTTTTGTAATTGAATAATGACGATTTGGTTTCAATTCCCCTCTTGAGAGGGGGCGGGCCGGGATAGCGAAATAGCAGGGGTGTGTTTAAACGCGCGATAGCACATCCCTGCCCCTCTCAAGAGGGGATCCCTCGCCCGGTGCCCGTTTTAAACCATAACGTATTTAAACTGAATATATAAAAACAGGGATTAGATAAATGGAGATTTTTGATGCCGTAATTATCGGCAGTGGCATGGGGGGATTGGTGAGCGCCGATTTATTAGGCAGAGAAGGTTTTAAAGTTTGCGTCATTGAAAAAAACCAGCAGATAGGTGGTTCGTTGCAAACTTATGTGCGCGATAAAGTGATCTTTGATTCGGGCGTACATTACCTTGGCGGGCTGGACGAGGGCCAAAACCTGTACCAGATATTCAAATACATCGACATTATTGATAAGCTGAAACTGCAAAAGCAGGACGTTGTTTTTGACAAGATAGGCATCCACGGCGAAGACATTGAGTACGAATATGCGCAGGGTTATGATAACTTCATTTCCCATATATTACAACATTTCCCCGGTGAGGAAGCCGCGCTTAACGCTTACTGCGACAAGATCAAAGAAGTTTGCAGCAAGTTTTCGTTGTACAACCTTAATAGCGGCGACGATTTTAACGAGAAATCTGCCGTCCTTGAAATTGACACCAAAGGTTTTATTGAATCGGTAACCGATGACCCCCGTTTACAGGCGGTGCTTGCAGGCAACAACGCGCTTTATGCCGGGCAGGCCGATAAAACCCCCTTTTATGTACACGCACTCATCCTGAACAGCTATATTGAAAGCTCGTATAAATGTGTGGATGGCGGTTCGCAGATAGCTAAGTATATTGCCAAAAATATCCGGGCAAGAGGCGGTGTTATTGAACGCCATTGCGAGGTAAAACGCATTGTAGTTGAAGATGGCAAGGTATCGCACGTGGAGATAGCCGGCGGCGGTAAAATTTATGGCAAACAGTTTATCAGCAATATTCACCCCGTGCAAACACTGGAGATGACCGATAGTGATATCATCAAGCTGGCTTACCGTAACCGGTTGAAAGGGCTTGAAAACTCCGTATCGTCATTTACCTTAAATGTGGTTTTTAAAAAGGATAGCTTCCCATATTTTAACACCAACTATTATATTGGTAAAGAAGGCCATGTGTGGGATATTGCCGAGTATACTGAAGAGAACTGGCCCCTGGGTTTTGCTTACTTCATGGCCCCATCGTCCAAATCGCCAAATTATGCCGATGGCGCGTCAATCCTTACTTATATGCGCTTTGAGGAGATGAAACCCTGGAAGGATACCTTTAACACGGTATCAAACGTTAATGAACGGGGCGAAACTTACGAGGAGTTTAAGATCCGCAAAAGTGAGAAGCTGTTGGATATGGTGGAAGAGAAGTTCCCCGGTTTCAGGAGCCATGTTAAATCTTATTATTCGGCAACGCCGCTTAGTTACCGCGATTATATCGGCAATGGCGATGGTTCGCTTTACGGCATTGTAAAAGATTATAAGCACACTTTAAAAACTTTTATATCGCCGCGCACCAAAATACCTAACTTGTATTTTACCGGTCAAAACCTTAACCTGCATGGTATTTTAGGCACGGCCATGAGCGCGATTGTTACCTGCACCACATTACTTGGTGACGATGCCATTATAGGAAAAATACGGAATGCGTAAAAGAGATGCAATTATTGCCAATGTGCGTTGAATAAACAACTTTACCACATGCGGCAGGTGTATAGCATTAGTTAATTCTTGAATTTTAAAACTGCTCCTTATTCTTCCTTACCCCATTTGGGGTAAATCATTTGTAGAAAAAAAGCGAAGAATATTTGCACCCCTTTGGGGGCGCTTCATTACATTTATGCCTGACTTTAAATTCTATGCCAAATACCTTCACTCAATTGTACATTCACTGTGTGTTCGCTGTAAAATACCGGCAGGCAATGATACAGACCGAGTGGGAAGACAGGCTTCAGAGGTATATTACGGGCATTTTGCAAAACAATAAACATAAATTATTGGCAATAAACACCATGCCAGATCATTTACACTTTTTTGTCGGCCTGAGTCCTGATCAATCCATTTCAGATATGCTGCGACTTGTAAAAACCGGCAGTTTGGTATTTATTAATAACGAGGGCCTTACTAAACGGAAGTTTCATTGGCAGGATGGCTATGGTGCCTTTGTAACAGCCGGTCACAAATTGATGGAGTGGTAAAATATATACTGAATCAAAAACATCACCATTTAAAAAAGACATTCAGGGAAGAATACCTGGAAATACTAGAGGATTACGCCATAGAATACGACGAAAGGTATATTTTTCACGAATTGTCAGACGACTAATGAAGCGCCCTTACAGGGCACAAACGAACAACGGTTAGATGCTACAAATGAATTGCCCCTACCGGGGCAGGCCTTAATATTCAGAAACGGCAGTGAAAAGCCCGCCCAAAAGATTGCAGGTTGAATATTCTAAGAGTAACTTTGTCCTGGCGTTAATGTATCAAACATTTATATAAACACTAAATAATTTAAAACTGAAACATTATAAAAAATTCAGCTGGAAAACGTTTGGAAAAAGGACGTTATATGCTTTCCTTGGCTTTGTGGGGCTTATTATTATCGGCATGGTGTACCTGTACATTGTAGCCATTGATTACCCGCCCGAACCTAAGGACCAAAGCAGCCTTAACCTCAAACGAGAGCAGCCATCCAAAGGATTTTATACCATCAACAACAGCTGGTTCCGCAAAAGCAAAAGCGGCTTGTTTGAGATGTATGTAGAAGGCAAACCTTTTGAACGTGGCGTTATTAACGGCAAGCTGAGCCAGGAACTGGTGGTAGCGCAGGAAGATCATTTTGTGGAGCAGATAAGCCGTATTGTACCATCTAACTTTTACCGTCATTTTTTAAAGTATTTCATCGCCTGGTTTAACCGCAACCTTGATAAAAACGTTACCGAAGAATATAAAGAGGAGATTTACGGCATCTCTAAATCCGCGTCGGATAAATACCAATACATTGGCTCCAATTACCAGCGTATTTTAAACTATCACGCGGCTCATGATATTGGCCACGCCCTGCAAAGCATGGCATTGGTAGGCTGTACTTCTTTTGGTACCTGGGGTGTAAAAAGCGAGGACAGCACCATGATCATCGGTCGTAATTTTGATTTTTACGTGGGGGATAAATTTGCGCAGGATAAAATTGTAGCCTTCTTTGCCCCATCCGATGGGTATAAATTCATGACCGTTACCTGGGGTGGTTTTATTGGCGCGGTAAGCGGTATGAATGAGAAAGGTGTAAGCGTTACTATTAATGCCGATAAAACCAATATCCCGACCGGGGCCGCAACCCCTGTATCATTGGTTGCCCGCGAGATTTTGCAATACGCTAAAAACACACAGGAGGCTTATGCTATTGCCAAAAAACGAAAGATGTTTGTATCCGAGGCGTTCCTGGTGGCATCTGCCGCCGATAATAAAGCTGTTGTAATTGAAAAAACGCCCGATACCCTGGATATGTACGATCCGCATCAGGATTACATTGTTTGCGCCAATCATTTTCAGAGTAAGGGCCTCAGTCAATCTAAAGAAAATAAAGTTCAGATGGCCGAAAGCGCCTCGCCATACCGCTATAACCGTTTGATGGAATTGCTTAATGCCAATGGCAAAAACACAGTACAAAAAACCATAGCCATCCTGCGCGATCAGAAAGGCATGCACGGCGAGAACATAGGCATGGGTAATGAGAAGGCCATCAACCAGCTGATGAGCCACCACAGCATTGTATTTGAGCCTAAAAAGCTGCTGGTCTGGGTAAGCACCTCACCCTGGCAATTGGGCGAATATGTATGCTACGACCTGAAAAAAGTATTCGGCCTTAGCGGCATGAAGCAGGATCGGGAGATTAATGAGCAAAACCTTACTGTGCCTGCGGATACTTTTCTGTCAACCGCGCAATACAAAGATTTTGTGAATTTTCGCAAGATGCGCCAGCGCGTGCTCGATGGCGAAACCATCAATACCGATAGCCTGGTAGCTACAAATCCACAATATTACTTTGCTTACGTGATAGCCGGCGATTATACTTTTAAACTGAAAGATTATAAGAAAGCATTGGGATATTATAAAAGGGCGCTAAGCAAAGTAATAGCCACCAAAAAAGAGGAAGAGCATATTAAAATGCAAATTAAAAAGTGTAACGAGAAACAGAAAAACAGCTAATAGAATATCCCGGCTGGTTTTATACAGCGGCTCCAAAACAAAAACAGCGATGAGTATGTCCCATCGCTGTTTTTGTTTTGGATTTTTTTAACCCTTATTCGTTTTCTATTGCCGAAAAAACTTCCAGTAAAATATTCCATTTTTTGTTTTGGTCTATTTCCCAAATGCGTACATAGTTATAATTACCAACAACATTCCCTTTGGTTATACGTGCATGGCCGTAACTATACGCCAAATCGTTACTTACCGACCTGCCGGCATCAGTGGTTTCGGCGGTTATGCTTATCGCTTCGTTGTTAATAAACTTCATGATAACATCAGGGCCGGTCATTGGCTCAAAGCCCGGAAAATAATAACGACCTTCGGCGCTCAAAAACTCTTTATAGCTTGCCATGGTTGATATGGTAAGCGAGTGGTTAAATATCTTATCGGTGTTTACTATAACGCTTTTGGCCGTAAAGGGGTCCTTACTTGGGGCCGATTTTGTGGTAGCATCCGGTTCTTTAAAATCAGTTACTACTTCTCCTTCAGGTTCGGGGTGCTGTATACCCAAATCTACCAGCAGTTTTAATTTATTGTTATCGTCAACATCGGCGCGCCAAATGGATACATAATCGCCAAAAACTTTATCATCATCGGTTTTGCCATTTTGATAAACGTAGGGGCCTGCGGTAAAAGCAAGATCGCCATTGGCAGAAATCCGCGCAAATTTTGGCTGCCAGCTCAATTTACCGGCCTGTTTATCAATATTGCTATAAAAATCAACTATTTTAACTGCATCTGGTTTAAATACAATACCATCGGGTGCGGCAACGGCCAAAAAGCCGTCTTTTATCCCTTTACGTTCAACTAATTTATTAAATGCTTCTTCGGCATTTACAACTTTACTTACTTTAACCGGTGCTGACTGTGCCATGGCTAAAACGCTATAGCTCATAAATGTGGCGGCTAATAATACTTTCTTCATGTTTTAATGGGATATTGGGGAGGCAATTTAGTAATAAATTTTAAGTCGGTTATGCAATTACAAATTGCTTTAAATACAAATAGGTATATGCTATTTGCAGCTTACCTGCTTAATGTGAAACGAAAACCGTTATATTTAATTGTGGGCGAAGCGGGTTTATGCATCTAAAAATTTGTTTCATTCATGTAATTATCTTATCAGTTAACAAGGCTTCAAACACAATGCCATTGCATAAGTTCGCAAACAAGTAACCCAATAATATGCATAATGTTTCGTTTAAAAGCCATGTTACGCCGTTAGCTCATAAATTTACGCAATTATGAAAATACCCGTTTTTTGTTTTTTTGCAATAGCAACATTGTTTACCGGCATTAAAGTTAATGCGCAATATATACACGATTACCAGGGCAAAGCCTATGTTGAGCAAAGCTATACCGACGTGCAGGGCGAGCCTTACCTTTTATCCAATTGGGTTGATGGCGAGGTTGAACTTGCAGGCAATAAACCAATAAGTGCTAAATTGAAATATGATCTGGTGAAAGACGAATTGCTGTTTCAAAACCCAAAAGATTCGTCGGCCATGGTTTTTGTTAACACCGTTAAGGGGTTTAGCTTGGGGCCATTTAAAATTGACGAGAGCAATCTTTCTCCACTCATCTTTAGCAGCGGATACCCGGCAGTAGAGGATCAAACTCCGGCCTCGTTTTACCAGGTGATTGCCGACGGAAAGGTTAAGCTGCTAAAACGTTACCAAAAACGCATCCGTACCGATCAGGCATTTAACTCGGCAACGGTAACTAAAACCTTTGAAATGACAGGCCCCTTTTATTATACCGTTACCGACAATAAAATAACCCGGCTTAAGCCTGCACAAAAAACAGTTGCTGCCGTTTTGGCCGACAAAACAGACCAAGTACAAACCTTCATAAAAACCAATAAAATTGATTTTAAAAGCGACCGGGACCTGGCCAAATTGTTTACGTACTATAACTCGTTGTAGGGAAAAAGAGTCAAGAGATAAGAATCAAGAGCCAAGGCAGCTTGTTGCAGAACCAAAAAAGTCTTAACTCTTGATTCTTATCTCTTGACTCTATTCTAATTTTTGCTCCAGAGCGTTCCCTCTTTGCTGTCCTTTAGCTGAAACCCAACTTTTGACAGGCCTTCACGAATTTTATCGCTGGTGGCATAATCTTTATTTGCCTTGGCTTCGTTACGCAGTTCAACTATCAGGTTCAGTATTTTAGGCAAATCATCGTTGTCCGCCTGTTCATCTTTTAGTCCTAAAACATCCTGCACAAACGTTTTCATAAGGTTTATAAGCAAGCCCAGATTAACCTTGTCAATCTTCATTTTGCCATCATGCACCGAGTTGATGATACGCGATGCTTCAAACAGTTCGGCAATCAATACCGGGCTGTTAAAATCATCATTCATTGCAGCATAGCAACGCTCCAGCAGGGGCTCTATTTCAATTTCGGTACTGTTTGATACCTTTAGGCCATCCAGTAAGGCATAGGCGTTCATTAATCGCTTAAACCCTTTTTCAGAGGCCTCCATAGCATCATTGCCAAAATCAAGCGTACTGCGGTAATGTGCCTGCAGCATAAAAAAACGCACAGTCATGGGGCTGTAACCCTTATTCAGGATAGAGTTTTCGCCGCTGAAAAGTTCGTGGGGCAAAAAACTATTCCCCAGGGATTTCGACATTTTCTGGCCGTTCACCGTAAGCATATTGGTATGCACCCAGTAATTGGCTGGATTTTTACCGCAGCAGGCCACATGTTGGGCTATTTCGTTGGTGTGGTGGGTTGGCACAAGATCGAGCCCGCCGCCATGAATATCAAACTGGTCGCCCAAATATTTCTGGCTCATGGCCGAGCATTCCAGGTGCCAGCCCGGGAAGCCCACGCCCCAGGGCGATGGCCATTTCATCAGGTGCTCTGGCTTGGCTTTTATCCATAGGGCAAAATCAAGCTTGCCATGTTTTTCCTGCTGGCCGCCCAGCGTGCGGGTGTTGTTCAGTAAATCTTCCAGGTTGCGGCCGCTTAGCACGCCGTAATCTTTGGTTTTGTTATATTTTTCAACATCAAAATAAACCGAGCCGTCTACCTCATAAGCATATCCTTTTTCAAGAATAACTTTTACCATCTCTATCTGTTCAATAATATGACCGGTAGCCGTTGGTTCAATGCTTGGCGGCAGCGTGTTCAGTATCTGCATTACGTCATGAAAACCTACAGTATACTTTTGTACAATTTCCATAGGCTCCAGTTGGGCCAGTTTTGCTTTTTTCGAAATTTTGTCTTCGCCTTCGTCGCCGGCATCGCCTTCCAAATGGCCGGCATCAGTTACATTACGCACATAGCGAACCTTGTACCCTAAATGGTTAAGATATCGGAACATCAGATCGAAAGATATATAGGTACGGCAGTTTCCCAAATGTACATCACTGTAAACAGTTGGGCCGCACACGTACATGCCCACATGCGGGGCGTTAAGGGCTTTAAATTCTTCTTTTTTGCGGGATAACGTATTGTAAACAAACAATTTTTGTTTCATGAGGGCAAACTTACGATTTTTTCAATTTTTAGCTAATGCACGCAGCCCGATTATTAAAGCTTACACCCCAGTGATACAGTCTTTATTGATGCAATAAATATTCGAAATCAAATTGGGGCCGGTAACCCAAAACCTGTTTTGCTTTATCGCAAACATAAACACGATCAATACTTCCGGGGAATACCCAGTTTTTATGTCGATAGATATGTTTGGCTTCGGGGAAATATTTAAGGATAACTTCTTCGGGGTTGTGTTTAAGCTGCACAAGATCATCCTTACCAAATGGCGACCCGCTGGATATATTGAAAATTTCAAAATCGGCAAATGTAATACCCAATGCCAATCGTAAAGCCTCGGCGCCATCGCGCTCATCCAGGCCTCTATAAATCCGGTGATTTATTTTAAGGTTATCTTCCTCGGGCAAAAACCGCCCAACCCGGTATACTGATGTTTGCAGGCCTTCTTTATAAAAAAAATCTTTGCAAAGATGCTCGGTTGTTTGCTTGGTGATATCGTAAATATCGCGTGGTTTTTCGGGTAGGTTTTCATCCACCCAAACTGCCTTCGCGTGGTCAACTAAAGCGCTCCCATAAATGGATGTTGTGCTGGTATACAAAAACCTGTTAACACCATGTTTAACACAGGCGTTAAGTAAATTAAGCGTACCTATAATATTTGTTTGTATAAAAGCCTCCCTTGGGTAATTAAGCTCATAGTGCTTGCCATGTACGGCTGCAGTATGGATAATGGCATCAAAGCCACGGCAAAGGCTTTCGGTCTCGCTTTTGTTTTTTATGTCGATAATGTTGTCGGTAGTAGCCGAGGGTATCAGATCAATACCGGTAACATGGTGGCCAAACGCCTTTAAATGTTTTACGGTGGCCGAACCCAACTGACCGGATGAACCTGTAACCAGAACTTTCATGCCCGATATTTAATTTAAAACCAGGTCGCTCCGCAGCGGAAAGTGGTCAGAAAGCTTTTTCTCTATAATCAGGTACGATGCCACATCAAATTGCGGACTTGCCATAATATAATCTATCTGGTAATTAGGGAAGTCGCCATTATAGGTGCGCCCAAAACCGGCACCTTTTTCGCGAAACGCGTTTTTAAGTCCTTTTGCCATCTGGTTTACCGCAAAGGATGTAGGTGTATCGTTAAAATCGCCGGATATGATATAGGGATATGGGCATTGCGCGGCATGCGCTTTTATTTTAAAAACCTGTTCACTACGTTTTATAAATGCAGCTTTTAATTTGCCGCCCAGCCTTTTGGTTGATTGCATATCTGTTTTCCCTTTTTTTGATACGCTATCCAGGTATTTATAATCTTCGGGGTTAAATTTTATTGATTGTAAATGAAGGCTGTAAACCCTGAATGTTTTTTCGCCTTTTTTTACATCGATGTACAAACACTGGTTTGCCGATGACCTATCGGCAGCCAGTTGGATTAAGCCTTTGGCTACAATGGGATACTTTGAGAAAACAGCCATCCCGATTGCCTCCGAACTATTGAAATTAAGTGGCTCGAAATAGTAATTATTAGCGCCCATTATTTTTACAATTGAGTCGCGCATATCGTACTCGCCCTTGTAGCGGGTATAAAACTCCTGGAAACCGATTATATCCGGCTTTTGATCATTAATGAGTTCCAGGATCTCGTGCTTGGTAGATACATCATTTTTTGCCCCATAACGTTTAAAGTTATGCACGTTATAAGTCATCAACCTTACCGAGTTGATGCCCGGCGCCGGCGAAAATGTTGATGCCGTACGCAATCCAACATTGTTATTGAGCACACCCCAGCCAATCAAAATTGTGATCATAGAAAGCGCCGCCGGCCAGCGCCAGCGCAACAACCAAACCAGCATCATGATTACATTAAGCAAAAGTATTGGCGGGTAGGCCAGGCCAAAAAAAGCAATCAGCCAAAAAGTTTTGGGGTTAACGGAGGGTGCCAGATAACTAAGTAATAAAGCAACGCAAAGCAGCAGGTTTATCCATAAAAATACTTTATCAATAAAACCTAATCCACTTTTTTTATTTTTCATTCTTGCTTGCGCGGGCTAATGTCTCTTTCTCCTGTCTGCTCAGGCTATCAACGCCCGTTTGTGATATTTTATCTAATATACGGTCAATTTCGTCCTGGCGGGGATATTCGGCGCTGTTTTTACCGGTATTACTGTATACCACCTTTAATTTTGACTTTGATTTGAAAATATTGGCGATACCGGTTATCCAATCGTGCCCTTTTTGAAGCTGCTTGATATAAATGAAACCAATTAAAGCTCCGCCGATATGGGCAATTTCGCCACCGGCGTTAGGGCCAACAATATTTAAAAAGTCAATTATCAGTATAAAAAGCACTATCCACTTTAGTTTTACCGGGCCAATAAATATGAGGGATATGGTATAATTAGGTAATAATGTAGCTGTGGCCACCACTATAGCCATAACACTGGCAGATGCACCGACAATGGTACTGTTGGCCGCGGCGTTTAAACTGGTAAAAGCGGGCAGTACATTTAAACAAAGTAAATAAAGCAGTGCTCCCGCGAGTCCTCCCATAATGTACAAGCCTATGGTGCGCTTATTGCCCAGGTACTCTTCAAATATTTGCCCCATCCAATACAGCCATAGCATGTTAAATAATATATGCAAGACACCAGCGTGCATGAACATATAAGTAAGCAGCGTCCAAAAATGGGTTAGCATTTTCGGAAGTGCGGCTGGCAGCAAAAGATATTCGGTGGTATATTTTAGTATGGCGCTATTGCCAAAGCCCGTAAAAAGCTGCTCGACAATTGCAGATAAATTGATCGCTAAAAAAACAATCACATTAATACCAATAAGCAGGTTGAGCTTATTGCCCGACCGCAACATTTTGTATTGGATATTTTGCCAAAGGGTGCTCATAATAAAACCATTATTAGTTTGATAACTCCTGTTTGTTCATAAAAATTGTCAGTTATGCTGCAATCGCCAAATTTTTACCATAATAAAACCAATTAGTGCACCGCCAATATGGGCAAAATGGGCAACATTATCCGTTGGACTTTGTTTATAAATCAGCCAGAGTTCAAGTAATATATATCCTGGTATAATGTATTTTGCTTTAATTGGTACCGGTATAAATAACATCATAAGCTCCATATTAGGAAACATCATGCCGAATGTTACCAATAAACCAAAAATGGCACCAGATGCTCCAACAACCCGAGTAGTGTAAATATCATAAAGCTTTTGGCCAAGCACCGGTCCGTAAGCCTCAAAAGATGAAATAGCTTCAGGGTGCGCTATGGTAAATGAGCCGGTTATTGCATGCACCTCGTAAGCCTGCACTGCCTGATTACAAATAACCGCCCCAATACCGCAAAGGAAATACAAATTCAAAAATTTTTTAGGTCCCAGAGAATACTCCAATATTGGCCCAAAAGAAAAAAGAGCAAACATGTTAAAAAGGATATGTTGCGGCTGATCCAAACCAGCATGCATAAACATGTATGTAATGATTTCCCACAACTTGAAATTTGGCGAATTGAAGTAGTAAACCGGCAGGTACTGCATCACATTCGGAAAAAATCGACCGACAGAAACAGCCCCGATAAAAACAACGATATTTATAATCAGCAGGTTTTTTACTACCGGTGTGATATTGGCAAAAGGCGATTGGTTGTATCCGTTCATAGTATAGTTAAAGCCCCGGGGCTATTTTTCAAAGCGTTCCATTAATTCGGCCAGCGTAAATGTACTGATTACGGGCTTACCGTTCAATGCCTGGTTGGGCGATTGGCAGGCAAAAAGCTGGTCGATAAGCTGGTTCATTTCTTCCAAAGACAATTTAGTGCCGGTTTTAAGCGCGGCATTGCGGGCTAATGACCTTGCAAGGTTATCCCGCTTATCTACTTTTAAAATGGCCATATTGTTTTTAAACCCTTCCAGTAAATGTTCTAAAAGTTCGTGCTCGTCAACATTGCTCAAATCGGCCGGTATGCCGTCAACAACAACGGTGTTTTTACCAAACTCGCGGATGTCAAAGCCCAGCGCTTTAATATCGGGCAAAAGCTCTCTCAATAACTCAAAATCGCTGCCGTTTAGTGTTACCGATTGCGGAAATAAACTTTGCTGGCTTACGCCCGAATGGTGCTGCAATTGTTGTAAAAAACGCTCATACAAAATACGCTCGTGCGCGGCCTGTTGCCCTATCAACATAAAACCCGATTTAATTTGCGATAAAATAAACCGGTTATGGATCTGGAACAATTGCCGTTCGCTGGGTTTGCTTACCTCCTGCTCGTCAACAGCAATGCTTTTTTCATCGTGCATCTGCTGCTGCTGGTTGGTTTCTTTTTTGCTTATCTCATACAGCGTATCCCAGTTATTGGGTATAGGTGTATTGCGGTAATCGTTGTTATCCCTCAAAAAAGGATGTTGCTCGCGCGTTCCCGATGATCTTTTCTCTGCTGCAAATGGATTAAAATCCGGGTTAAAGGAAATGGTGGGCGCAATAATCTCCTCAAAGGGTTTGGGGGTTATCAGGTGCTCAATGCTGTTCTCCTGGTCAAAATCCAAACTTGGGGTAATGTTATACCTGCCTAAAGATCGTTTTACCGCCGACCGGATGATGGCGTAAATGGCCTTCTCATCCTGGTACTTAATCTCGGTTTTGGTAGGGTGCACATTAATATCAATTTTTGATGGGTCGATATCGATGAACAGCACATAAAACGGGTAACAATCATCGGGCAACAATTCCTCAAAGGCTGTAAGTACCGCATGGTTCAAATACGCATCGCGGATAAAGCGGTAGTTTACAAAAAAGAATTGCTCGCCCCGTGTTTTACGGGCAAACTCGGGCTTGCCAACAAACCCACGCAGGTTAATAATGGTGGTATCTTCCTCAACCGGTACCAGTCGCTGATTATAGTTATTACCAAACAGGTGTACTATCCGTTGCTTTAAAGCAGCGCCAGGCAAATGATAAACTTCCTGACCATCATGGTGCAAAGTAAAAAATATTTGTGGATTGGCCAGCGCAACCCGCTGAAACTCGTCGATAATATGACGCATTTCTACCGGGTTACTTTTTAAAAAGTTACGGCGGGCGGGTGTATTATAAAATAGGTTTTTGATAGATATAGAGGTGCCGGTATTAGCCGAACACGCCTCCTGGCTAATTACTTCCGATCCTTCGATAAAAATACAGGTACCCAACTCATCTTCATGGCGGCGGGTTTTTAATTCCACCTGCGCAATTGCGGCTATCGATGCCATGGCCTCGCCCCTGAAACCCATGGTGCGGATGGCAAACAGATCTTCGGCCTTGCGAATTTTTGATGTAGCATGCCGTTCAAAGCACATGCGGGCATCGGTAAGGCTCATGCCGCAGCCATCATCAATAACTTGTATCAATGATTTTCCGGCATCTTTAATAATGAGCTGAATTTTACCCGCTCCGGCATCAATCGCATTCTCCACCAATTCTTTTACCGCCGATGCCGGTCGTTGTACCACCTCGCCAGCGGCAATCTGGTTGGCAACGGCATCTGGTAAAAGCTGAATTATATCTGACATTTAAAAAAATTCCCTTCAATTTCGTTTTCGATGCTAAATTAAATATTTGAAGGCATAACTTTATGATTGTAGTATCAAGTAGTTAGTATCAAGTATCAAGATTTTTGGTTTGGAATACCTTAACTTTGTGTTTAATACAACTTAACTGGTAATTTGCAAGTTATTCAAATTTGCATTCGGTCTTGATACTTGATACTAACTACTTGATACTTAAAACGCCTATGAAAAAACTATTGCCGGCGCTGCTGCTCCTGGCTGCAGCCTGCAAACAAAAAGATTATAATGCCGATCTGCTGATAAAAAACGCCGTTGTTTATACCGTTGATAGCGCTTTTACTACAGCCAACGCATTTGTGGTAAGCAAAGGTAAAATTGTAGCCGTTGGCAACGCAGATACGTTAGAACAAAAATACCTGGCCCATGAAGTAGTTGATGCCAAAGGCGCTGCCGTTTATCCTGGCTTTATTGACGCCCACGCCCATTTTTATGAATATGGATTAGGCCTGCAGGAAGTAAACCTGGATGGCACCAAAAGCTGGGGCGAGGTAGTTGATTCAGTACAGGCTTACTCCACACGCAACCCCGATGGCTGGATTATTGGCCGGGGCTGGGACCAAAACGACTGGGTTAAAAAGCAGTTTCCGGACAAAGCTAAACTGGATAGCCTGTTCCCTATACGCCCTGTAATATTGAGCCGGGTTGATGGGCATGCCATTATTGCCAACCAGGCGGCGTTAAACATAGCAGGTGTAAAACCCGGTCAAGCCATAACCGGCGGCGAGATAGAAACCATTAACGGAAAGCTCACCGGCATCCTGGTTGATAACGCGGTAGGTATTGTTACCCGCAAGGTGCCCGAGCCAACGGCTCCTATTGTAGAGAATGCACTGCTATCGGCACAAAAAAACTGTTTTGCTGTTGGCTTAACCACGGTTGATGATTGTGGACTTCCTTATACCATGATCAACACTATTGCCGATTTGCAGCATAAAGGATCATTAAAAATGCGCATGTATGTCATGTTATCAGACAGGCCGGAGAATTACGATTACCTGTTTAAACGTGGCGCGTTTAAAACGCCGGGCCTAAATGTTCGCGCGTTTAAAGTTTATGCCGATGGCGCCCTCGGGTCCAGGGGTGCTTGTTTACTAAAACCCTATGCCGACCAGCCAAAATGGAGTGGCTTTTTGTTGAGCAGCCAGGCCCACTTTGAGGAGGTGGCAACGAAAATAGCTGCCAAAGGCTTTCAGATGTGCACCCATGCCATCGGCGATTCGGCCAACCGGGTAATGTTAAAAATATATGCATCTGTTTTAAAAGGCAAAAACGACCGCCGCTGGAGGATAGAGCATTCGCAGATTATTGCGCCGGAGGATGTTAAACTTTTTGGCGATAACAGCATTATCCCATCCGTACAACCCACGCATGCTACATCAGATATGTACTGGGCTGGCAAGCGGCTGGGTGATAAAAGGCTGAAGTCATCGGGCTATATTTATAAAACGCTGTTACAACAAAACGGATGGATTCCGCTGGGCACAGATTTCCCGGTAGAAAACATTAACCCTATGTATACGTTTTATGCATCGGTAGAGCGGCAGGATTTGAAGGGGTTTCCTGAACACGGCTTCCAGAAGGAAAATGCTTTAAGCCGTACCGAAGCGTTAAGAGGGATAACCATATGGGCTGCAAAAGCCAACTTTGAAGAAAAAGAAAAAGGCAGTATTGAACCCGGTAAGTACGCCGATTTTGTGATACTGGATAAGGATATCATGAAGGTAAAAGGCGCCGAATTACCAACCACCAAAGTAATCCAAACCTATATAAACGGAGTTAAAGTATATGATAAAAAATAAATGGGGCTGTGTCTCTGTAGTACTATTAGGGTTTGCATTATTTAATACCGCCTGCGCACAAAATCCACCTTTTACCGGGCGTGCCTATGTTGCTGAAGAAAGATTGGTTCAAAACTCAACCGTTTTGCTCAACAACGCTCAATATACTATTCCGCTGCAAAAGCTGGAAGATTTAAAAATTGCCAGCGTACATTTTACCAACCAGTACGCCGGCGTTTTTGATAGCCTGCTTAACAAATACTGCAAGGTTCAGGTGTTTGACGGCAATGGCAAAAACCTGAACGCCCTTGCTGCCGATTTAAAATGGTACAACACCATTGTTTTACAGGTAAATGATGCAGATCTGAGTAACCCGCTATTGTTAGATTTTATTACCACCAACCAAAAAATAAAGCGGGTTATCATCGCCGCGTTTGGGAATGGCGCACTGTTAAACAAGCTAAATAATGCAACAGTGCCGGTAATCTGGTCCGAAAGGGTATCGCCGGTATCGGCTTCATATGCTGCCCAAGCCGTATTTGGCGGCGTGGCTATTACGCAAAAATTAGTCAAAACATACTCGCCTGTTTATAGCAGCGGAATGGGGTTTGTTACCCAGCAAACCAGGCTGCAATACAGCGTGCCCGAGGACGTAGGCATCAATTCCAATAACTTACAGGAGATTGACCAGATAGCCCGCGAGGCCATTACCCAACATGCCACTCCGGGCTGCGTGGTACTGGTTGCCAAAGATGGCAAGGTGATATTTAATAAAGCCTATGGCTACCATACCTACGATAATGTAATGCCCGACAAGCTGACCGATATCTTCGACCTGGCATCCATGACAAAAATATCGGCTACCACCGTGGAAACAATGCAGTTGGTTGACCAGGGCAAGCTGAGTGTTGAAAACACCTTAGGCGATTACCTGCCCCTGGCGCGCACCAGCAATAAAAACGATGTAAAGCTGCGCGAGGTATTGCTGCACCAGGCCGGCTTTATTCCCGATATCCAATCATTTGAAAAGGTAAAACCGTCCGATCATAGTACCGATTCATCGGCCGCCTACCCTACCAGGGTATCTGAACATTACTTTTTGCGAAAGGATTATTTTAAAGATGTAATGCTGCCCGACATGCTCAATTCGCCACTGAAAACCCGGGGGCAGTACGTGTACAGCGACGTAAGCATGCTGTTTATGCAGGAGGTAGTAGAAAGCATTACCGCTATCCCCGAGAATGTGTATGTACAGCAGCAGTTTTATACCCCGCTGGGGATGCAAACAGCCGGTTTTTTACCGCTGCACAGGTTTAACCCGGCACAGATCATCCCTACCGAAAACGACCAGGAGTACCGCATGAGTTTATTGGACGGCTATGTGCATGATCCTACCGCCGCACTCAAAGGCGGCGTTGCCGGCCATGCCGGCCTGTTCGCGAGTGCCAACGATGTAGCCATATTATACCAGATGCTGCTGAACAAGGGCACCTACGGCGGCGTACAATTCTTTAAACCCGAGGTGGTAGACCTGTTTACCTCCAAACAATCGCCAGTAAGCAGGCGTGGCTTAGGTTTTGACCGCTGGGACCCAATTGCAGACAGGCACTACCCATCTAAACTGGCTTCCGACCAAACTTTTGGCCACACAGGTTTTACAGGCACCTGCGTATGGGTTGACCCTAAGTACAACCTGGTATACATCTTCCTGTCCAACCGGGTAAACCCCAATGTGGGCAGCAAACTGGGCAGCCTCAACATCCGCCCAAGGATACAGGACGTGGTGTATGAGGCTATCAATAAGGGGATGTAAGCAAGCCGGTGTTCGGGGCTTAGGTTGCCCGAACACCGTTTTCTCAAAATTCAGATTCTGCAATGGCCTCTTTTTAGAGCCCTTAACGAGGGTAAAAAAGGCCCCCCATTATGCCCCCACATGCAACCACACCTCACCAACCTGTTGCCACATAATCGTTAGTCACTTACTGCTCCGTTGGCAACCCCTTTAAACTCAGCCTTCTTTTGCTCCATGGCTTATACCGGGTTTGCCAAATAACCGCACCCTGTTTTGCAATGCCAGCAGGTAACATTCAACCTGCAAGGCAGCAAGGTAATTCCTGCCTAACCGTTCCTTTTTAATATAAAATTGTTCCGAAAACTTTTAAGAATATTTTTTATATTTAAAAGCCTTAACCACTTGCTTAACAATGCCTTTACAAACCTCCTTATCGTTTGATTTATCATGTTTAATAACACCGCGCTCGATGTAGTAATTGGACTGGTATTGGTATACCTTTTATACAGTCTGTTAATAACCATTCTTGGCGAATTACTGGCCGCCTGGTTTGGCCTGCGCGCCCGTATTTTGCGTATATCCATCGAAAGGATGCTCAACGATGGCCTTGACCTAAAAAGAGCCGGTGATAAATGGCACAATAAAGTATCCTCGGCACTGGCGCGGTTCTTTTTAAAAGAGCCGCCCTCCTTTAACAGTAGTTTTGCCGGTCTTTTTTATAATTATCCATCTGTTAAATACCTGGCCAAACTTGAGCCTGGCCAGACCTTTATCTTCGGGCAAACCAAACCATCTTATATTACACCCGACAATTTCGCGGCAACGGTTATCAATATATTGTGCGATCACGGTGCCGGCACCACCAAATACGATCAGTTGGTATTCAGCCTCGAAAACAACACCCTATCCATCGAGCCGGAAAGCATTAAACAGCTACGGAACATTTACAATTCATCGGGCAAGGATTTGGATACCTATAAGGCAGGCCTCATAGTCTGGTATAATGAAACCCAGGACCGTACGAGTGGCTGGTATAAGCGCAAAATAAGTTTTATACTGTTTTGGGCGGGCTTCCTATTGGCTTTCGCCTTCAATGTGGATAGTATTAAAATAGCCCACATCCTATCAAAGGATAAAGATGCCCGCACCCAGCTGGTAAATATGGGCATAGCCTTATCGAAGGATAGTACACGATACAAAGGCTTTGTAAGTGGAAACGATACCATACCCTCGCGCGCGGTGATAGACAGCGGCTTTGCCCGCGTATCAAAAGATATTGGTGCGGCTAATTTTATTTTGGGATTAGGGTGGGACTTTTCGGAGATAAAAAAGGCCTCGACCACGATAAAAGATACAGGCAAGTTTGGAGATTACTTAATTTACCAGGAGAAAGTGTGCTTGGCCGACAGTGCAGTAAAGGCTATCCGTAAAAATGCGGCATTGCAAAGGAAAAACATCGCAGCTTTAAGGGTATCAATTCAATGTATAGCGCAGGACACCTTATTAAAGAGGCAGCAACTGAAGTATATTTCTGACGGGAAAGAACAGGTTCCGTTTAAAGAAAGACTTAATAGCGAGATTTCCGATATTGGCACTTATTATCTCAAGATCTTCGACAGCCAATCGGCAATAAAAAAAGATTCTGACGACATCATTCCGCAAATACGGATTTTGGACAGCGCACGTGATGCATTCAATCAAAAGGCGAAAGAAGATTATATAAGTCTGCAATCTGTTGAGTATAAAAATAAAACTGTTGTTATTACCGGCACCCGGCACCTTACTTTTTGGGAAAAGACCGGGCGTTTTTTTTGTATTGGGTTTTTAAGCTGGAGTTTCTGGGGGTTTATTATTACGGGCTTTGCCTTATCGCTGGGTGCGCCGTTCTGGTTCGGGCTGTTAAATAAACTCATTGCGCTAAGGGGCGCTGGTGCAAAACCCAAGGACGATACGGATTTACTTACCGATGCTGTGGCAAAAGGCAACAATGCAAACGCTGCACAATCGTTAGCCCCAACCAGGCTGCTTAGTTCCAATTATATTGCAAGCGCTGTACAGGAATTGAATTACAGGTATGGGAGTTTTCCAGGAGTATTAAGCATTGGGCCGGGTTTTAAATGGGTTGATGGGACAAAAGTGGAAGCTGTTGAAATACATGTAATCAAGGATAAATTTGACGAGATAAAAACAAAGGTTGGAGAAGGCTATCGCAACGCGCCGGTTCATGTTATAGAGAATACAATAATTACAGCCCATTTAGGCGACGGTGATGGTATAATTAATGCAAATTCAAGAATTGGCCCCGGTACGTTGGGCTGTTTTGTCAAAAACAGGGTATTTACAGGCAAGGATTATCTGCTATCGTGCTGGCATGTACTACAGGAAAAGGGAAACGATATAAACAATAAAGGGAAAAAGATAGCCGTGGTTGGCGATGGGAAACTAACCGGCACCCTTGATGTCGGCTTTGCAGAACTTGTTGTAAAACCACCTTTCAGCAATAATTCAATAGGCCTTAAATTCCCTGTTCGTGAAGTAAGCCTGCACGATGCCAAAGAGGAAACCAAGGTTAGGTTTCATGGTGCAAAAACGGGCATATCAACCGGGGTAGTTAAAATTTATAACAATGCGCCTGGCCCTCAAAATATTTATCATCCGTATACCGAAGACTATTATTTAATGAACGATTTATTCAGCATTACAAGGTACGAGGGTGAAATTCCAGTTGCCCCATCAGACAGAGGCGACTCAGGTGCCCTTGTTGTTGATTTAAATGGGTATCCGCTTGGCATTATTGTGGGAGGAGATGCGAATTTTTCTTATGCTGTAAAACTGACAAATGTATTTGCCGACGATGACTTAAAAGACTATTATATCCCTTTTTTATCTTAAATTATGAAAAAAACATACCTCGCTCTACTACCCTTATTATTTGCTCAGTGTTTATTTGCACAAACGAAAATTACAATTGATATAAAAAATAAAAGTGTTGCGATTGGTAATGATCCCCCTTCAAGTTCCGACTATATAAATATTTCGATGACAAAAGGAAATTATCTCGAATTTCAAATAAAAAACACGGAAGACAAACCTTATGAAGTTATATTAGAAGCAGGCGGAAAAAAGGATACATTAAAAAATATTGCTTTTGAACATGATTCTTTTAAAATAGATAACTCACTAAAATACAAAGGACTAAACCTAGCCGGCGTTTTTAAAATGTCCGTTGATGGTACCCCAATTAAAAAAACCATAAATCTCAAAGTTGTAAATAGCGCAAGGCCTGTTACTACCGTTGCAGGTACCAGCCAAGCTATTCTCCCCCCAAATCCCGTATCTCCACTCAAAAAAACTGATGGCACTAAAGTTGCCCCGGTGTATCAACTTGGTTTTACTTACTATGATGTGTTTGCTCTTAAAAACACCGTAACAACACGTGACTCTCTCATAGATTCGATCTTGAAAACTTATATACAGGGCTATGATTTGGCTGGTAGCGAAACGGTTCCGCACGATACCGTTATAAAAATGATTAAAACCAACCCTTTTTTAATGGAAGCAAAAGGGGTTCAAAATCGTTTGATAGCGGTAGAGACCTCTTTGAGGAAAAAAGATTCGTTAAACAAGTTAGCAAATGCAGTTAATCCTACAAAGGGGGCGACAGCGCAGGGTGGGGAAAGCCTTGTATCAAGCGTTGGCGCTTCCATAGGTGGCCTGGGTGTAACCACCATCGCAGACGGTATATCTAAATTCCTGATAAAAAGAGGTAAGCAGGAGCTAAGCTTAAGCTTTTTTGAAAAGTTTAAAAAAGCTATTGATGGCTATCCCGATCTGCAAACATTATTTCCAACTACGTATCCACTACTCCAGGCTATCGATAAGGATATTTATAATTATAGCGCTTACCTGCAAAACCTAAGGGAGGCTTTTAAAAAGGATATCAATTCGCTGCCTAAAAGCCTCCCGGGTATTGTTGATAATCACCCTGGCTATTTTAAAAAGCATAAGAAACTGGAGGCCGAATTATTAGGCGCCTGTTATCTTGCGGCCCAGGTACAATTAGAAGCCCACCCTGGCGACATACTGGCAAATATCCCGGATGATATACTTAATAAGTTTGATGGGTTTTCAAAAGACTCCACCAAACACTATTTCAAAGGTTCAATTCAAACATTACAATTATTAAATGGCGCGCTGCGCGATACAGCATCGGGCGATGATGCACCATATTGGGTTGGTATCGCAAAAATCAGGAAGTTGACACAGGACGAGGAAACATTTAAAATTTTTATGGCCCTGCTGTACCAAAAGGCCATGAATAGCCCGTACAATGGTATAGCTTATGACGATAACGGACATTCGTTAGTGAGCGTTTTAAAGCTGGTTGCGCTTAAAATGAATGAGGAAAAAGAAACTTATAATACCTATAAGCAGTTTATTACAGACTTTGGTATCCGGGCCGATCAGTTAAACAAAATGATAAAGGCTGGTAAAAACCAGCCCGATTCGGCATCGGTAGAAAGATACGCGGCTTACTTCAAAGCAACAGTTGGCCTGCTGCAACAAGCGGGCGAAGTGGGAAATTTACCTTTGCCCCGGGTTAATGGGCAACCGATGTCAATTTATATGGCCTTTGGTAACCAAAAATTCAACGAGCGCTTTAAGCCCTACTTTGATATATCAAACTATATAGCAGATATGACTGTTGATATAAGCCGTAAAAACTATTCGTCGGCCATTAACAACGCTGTGTTTATTTACAACGAAATAATGGCGAAGTTTCCGGCCACAGATGCAACTAAAAGTAAAACGAAGGTTGCTGCCCCGTTAGCACCAGGCGGTAATGGTAGTGACGTCAATGGATCAGCAAACAGAGATGGCGCCACCGCAGGCACAGTAAGAAATGCAACTGTACCTGTATCGGAAGCGCTTGTAAAAACGCCGCAGGCGCCGGCAAAAAAGGGGGATGGAAAAGCCGATAAGATAGCTGCCCTTAAAACAACAACCGATTCATTACAGCAGATATGGGCCAACAAAACTGCAGCAATAGCTGTTAAAGGCAAAGCAGTTGCGGCAACCGCTATTGACTCGGGCGGGATTGACAAAACCAAACAAAACCAGTTTATAAAATACACCAGCTTTATGGCTGCCGTGGCCACTGCTAAAACAAGCGATGAGGTTGAAAATGCCATTGAAGCTGCAGCTTTACCGGTAGGCAGTTACTCCATCAAGCAAAAATCGGCGTTCAATATATCATTGAATGGTTATATTGGGTACGCGTTTGATTACGACAAGGTGAGCCTGCAATCTAAGTATCTTTTTGCAAATGGCATTTATGCGCCGATTGGCTTTTCGGCCACTTTAGGCCTATGTAAAGGTAATAGCGGCGCCTTCACTCTTTTCGCTTCGGTAATTGATGTGGGCAGCCTGGCATCCTATAATTTAAAAGCGGATAGCACCAGTAAGCTTAAGCAGGATGTACGGCTGGAAAGCATTATATCGCCATCGGCACAATTGTTTTATGATATACCCAAATGGCCAATAGCAGTTGGATTTGGCTGGAGGAGGACACCGAAACTATTCTTTTCGGCAAGCGATAATACTTTTAAAGTGATTGACCCCAGAAACGTCTTTAATGTCAGTATATTAATTGATATACCAATTGCAACTATACTTAATTCGCCACACAGGGTAAAGTGAGGCGTTCGATAGTTTGTGAGCCTTGTTAAGTTATAAACACCGCAACGATACGAAGGTTTAAAACTTCGTATCGTCCTTCGCCTTTGTCAAAATTGTGGCCATTGCTATAGTTGTCCCCGCGGTCTTTTCTCCTAATTTTTTCGGGGCATTAAGCTAATTTTTTACGGCCACGCTATGCCCTCTCCCTGTTTTCAACGCTTCGTCGACAGATATCTACAATTGGGCGATACATTTTAGCCCGGAAGCTTGTATATGGATACTTTCAGCTAATAATCACGCTCAAACAATTACCATATCATGGAAAGAAAAACTTTTTTAACCAGCGGGCTTGCGGCATTAGGCTTTGCCGCTATTGCGCCCCTTGCCAATTCGTGCAAAAAGGAAAGCACAAGCACTTCAACAACCAGCACAACAACCACTACCACAAGCGGGACCTGTACTACCGGGGCTTCAGAAACTGCCGGGCCCTACCCTACCATTACGCCATCAAGTTACGTCAGAAGCAATATTGTTGATGGGCAGTCGGGGGTACCGTTAACTATTAAACTCACGTTTACCAATACCAACAGTAGTTGCGCGGCATTAACGGGTGCCCTGGTAGACATATGGCATTGTACCTCGCTGGGCTACTACTCTGAATATACCGATACCCCCGGCGGCGGCTATGCTACTATTGATTATACATCGTCGCATTTTTTGCGCGGACGGCAAACCACCGATAGTAATGGCCTGGTTACGTTTACCAGTATTTTTCCGGGCTGGTACTCTCCGCGGGCTCCGCACATCCACGTGCACGTATATAACTCGTCGGGCACGTCGTTGCTTATCACGCAGATTGCTTTCCCTACAGATGTTTGCAATACCGTTTATACCACCGCAACTGACTACAAGGCACGCGGGGTTCAGGATACGGCAAACACTGCGGATATGGTTTTCAGCGATTCGCTTGCCACCGAGTTATCAACCGTTACGGGCAGCGTTTCGGCCGGCTACGTGCTTACCATAAGCATAGGCGTTGCCGCCTGATTACCGGTAAATATTAAAACCGACTACCTGTTTGTAAGCCCTAAAAAAGGCGATTGCATGATTCGTGCAATCGCCCCGGCGGCTATTTACCAACACCTGCAAAAACCTATTTCTTAATCAGCCATTTAACTTAGCACCAAAGCCATATGATCCCGCAATCCAAAGGCAAGATGTTTTTATCAGACGAACGCGGACTAACCCAGCATGATTGGTACCGCAGTTATCACACTTTCAATTTCGGCAATTATTATAACGGCCATAAGCAGCCGTTCAGCAACTTATATGTTTTAAATGACGATACGCTAGCCGCAGAAGAAAGCATCAGGATGAGTGTAAAAGAACACACGGCCGTTTTGCTCATCCCGGTTATTGGCGCCATAGGGTGCCGGGACCATAACGGCGACCACTCCTTGATAGAACCTGGAATGGTACAGCTATTGGCACTTCCGCCCGGTTCGGGGTTCCAGGTTAATAATCCGTACAAAAAAGAAACAGACCTGGTTAATTTTTTGCAACTCTGGATCAAAATAAAAACCCCGGCAAACCAGGATTTCAGTTTCGATTTACCTGCAAACCGGAGCCAACTGACCGAAATTTTCAGGCTTGGAAACACCATTGGTTACATGGGCCAGTTTGATGGCCGCGCCGAAACCACTCTCCGCGTAAGCAAACCGGGAAACGCCCTGTTTGCCTACGTTATTGAGGGTGCGTTTGAAGTTCAGTACCGCCTGATGCACGCCAGGGACGGGCTGGTTTTATGGGATTTGGAACAGGCTGGGATGGAAGCGCTATCAAATAACGCCATCATTATGCTGATTGAAATTGCACCACAATAAGTATTGCGCAGCTTGCCCGCCCGTTATGGCACCCGGTTGAAAACGGATACCGGGATAACGCCATCGGGACGGGGCGGCACATGCCAGGTTAGCTTATCGCCTTCAAGGGAAAAGCTGCTTACGCGGGTTGTTTCGTCCCAGTTGGGGAAAGAAGCCCGGTCGGTATGGAAAGTGATGGTGCTTTTCACCGGGTCGACGGAGTAAGTTCCAAAATGGCAGCTGGCACTTAGAAGGGCCGCCTGGTACTCTTCCGGAGTACCTTTCGCCCGGTCGCCCGAGGCGAATTTAGTCCGGTCCGACCTAAATATTTCTACCACATAATGCCCGTCGGCAGTAAAAATGGCGATGCCGTGGGGATTGGGGCCATAGTCGGACTGCCGGGTACCGTCAGCAAGTATCTTGTCGGCCGCGGTCAGGCGCCATGTACCCACAAGTAGCTTGGATTGTGAAAAGGCCGGCATTGTACCAAAGGCCAACGCGATTAATAAAAAGCCTTTTTTTAAGGCATTGGTTTGTTTTTTCATGACATTGCTTTTTTATTGACCAAAGCTGTCTATTACAAACCGGTCCTAATAATATTTTAGACCAGGTTACTTTTATCTTCTACGGATACCACCATTTATTCGACGCCAGAACTTTCAGCCGCGTCGTGGCCAGGCGCCTTACGTTTTAAGGTGATTGCCGGGAATAATAGTCCAGCCGAATAAAAACTGCGCATTCAGCTAAAAACCCTGGAATTGGAAGAGATGTGAAAACATAAACATACAAACCGGCTACAACCCGGCCTCATGTACCTGTTGTAAAGTATTATTTGCTGATGTAAACGGGCAACTTATCGGCCATTGCCGCTTTAACAACCTGTTCTAACGCTGTTTTGTTAACCGGTTTAATAATAAACCCCGAAACCAATTCAAGATCGGTTGCCCGCTGGTGATCATGTGGGTCTATAGATGCGCTCACTAAATAAATTACAACTTTCCTGGACAGATCCGGTGCCAGCCGGGCAAAACGTTCAATAAATCCCCATCCATTAAGTATAGGCATATTAATATCCAGCAAGATAAGCTCGGGTAACATATCGGGCTTATCTTTAAACAACTTAAAGTAGTCGAGCGCTGCTTTCCCGTTTTCGAAGGTGACCGTTTTTTTTGCTATCTTATAATTGAAGATCATAATCTCCGACATCAGGCGGGCAATACTGTCGTCATCAATTACACAAGCAAGGTTAAAATCATACATGTTGACCTTAAATTCAAAAAGCGAACCAATTTAAATATGCCCGTTTTTAAGCTGAATTTGTTGATGGAATGTGTGGATACCGGGATAAAGTTTAACTATTGGGTAAATAAATTCCCGCCTGCTGTGTTGCCCGGCTATCGTTATTTATAGATCGGGGTTCACGGGAGCCCTTTGAAATAAAGCCGAAGCCCTTTAAAATACAAGCATGATATTTATGAGCAACGCGTTAAAGCTTAATATTAACTTTTGTTCCTGTTGTAGCCGCCAGGTAAATCGCGTCAATTATCTTCAGGTCTTTTACCGCTTCTTCGCCGTCTATTGGTACAACGGGTTGTTTGTTTTCGAAAATAATGCCCGCCATTTGGTCCATCTGCACGGTTTGATGAACGGTAACGGGCTGGGTCAGTTCGCCTTTATGGGTATGCCCCATAATAGGCCCGTAACCGGTAGATGGCAATAACTCGGCAAATCCCTTTTCTCCGTTCAGGAAAAAACGGTCGAGGTTGTTCATGGAGTAGGTTGATAAGCAGGACGCAACAGCCCCACTTGGGAAACCAAGCTGAAATTGAATAGTTTCATCAACGCCCTCCTTAAATTTTACATGATCGGTTTTAGTTTCCTGCGCCGTAACCCAAACCGGGTCTTCGCCGGTCATATACCGCGAACCATTGATGGCATAAATACCAATGTCCATTATAGATCCCCCGCCTGATAGTTGTTTGTTTAACCGCCATTGCGTAGGGTCGCCTATGGTAAATCCGCATAGCCCCTGGAAGAAAAGAATTTTTCCAAACTCACCGGCTTTTCTCATCCTGATAACCTCCAGTGTTTTGGGCTCAAAATGCATCCGGTAGCCTACAAGTAATTTCACGTTTGCTTTTTTACAGGCATCAACCATCTCCTGCCCTTCGCGGGCATTAACGGCCATTGGCTTTTCGCAAATAGCATGCTTACCGGCTTTGGCCACACGTATTACCTGGTCATGATGCAATCCATTTGGTGTTATTACATAAACAGCATCTATATTGGGGTTGCTTTTTATGTTATCAAAGTTTTCGTAATTGTAACAGTTCTTCTCGGGTATCCCATACTTACTTTGCCACTCTTTAACTTTTGATGGCGTGCCGCTAATTACACCAACCAGTTTGGCCTTGGTACATGCTTGCATGGCTTCAGCAACGCGGGTTCCGTAACTGCCAAGGCCCATAATGGCCACGCGCAGTACCGGCCCGTCATAGGCTTCGTTATGATGATCTGCACCATTTGCCCATCCCGAAATGGGTGCAAGGTGCAAAGCCAGGGCCGATAGCCCAATTTTTTGTAAAAAGTCGCGGCGTGAATTCATAACCAGGTTGTTTAGTTTGTTTGGCGATCACAAATTACTCATTTCTTTAAATACTTTAACATTATGGTTGTGTATATGTTTCTAATGCTATTACCTTTTTACAATTGAAAATAATAGCCCGCAACATTTGTAGTTTAAAGTGAGTCGTACCCCGGGGAAATAATAGAGGAGTTGACAAAAACAAAGCGGCAGGAAACTTACCCGCCGCTTTGCAATCATCTAAAATAAAAAAATTAAAGCTGACTATTTATAATCAGGGTTTTGGACCAATACGCCGCCACTTTTATCAATTTCTGTTTGCGGCAGCGGCCATTTGTAAAACTTATCTTCAAAGTGATAAACAATCAGGGATGTTTTAACATTATTTAAAACATCACCTGCAATATGCCACCTCAATAAATCGTAATGACGCAGGCCTTCAAACGCAAGCTCAATTCTCCGCTCATGTCTTATCCTTTCCCGCATTTGCGCCTGGGTGTACCCGGCCGGATACGGAGGCATCCCTACACGCCCCCTCAAATCGGCCATTGCTTTATAAACACTTGCATCGGGGCCTACTACTTCGTTCTGCGCCTCGGCATACATCAGCATTACTTCGGCTAAGCGCAGTATGACAGCATCCTGCTGGCTAAGGGTAGAAAAACCATACGGCATATTATTAGGTTCCAAAAACTTAATGGTACCATAACCGGTAGGTCGCTGATTTGAAGGATGGTACACTTTTCCCGGGCCAAAATAAACAGAATCGGCATATACCGTTTTACGTAACCTTGGGTCGCGGTTATTGAACTGGTTTTTTGTATCGGTAAGCGGCGATGTGCCATATGGCAATCCATCGGTACATTCAAAAGCGTCAACCATGTTTTGCAGCGGGGCGCAGGCATCGTAGTCTCCGTAATACAAATCCCAGGGAGCAGTATTATTAGGCGACAAAAAATTAACAGAGAAAATAATCTCGGTATTGTTTTTTTGTGTGGCGTCTCTGAATACATCTTCAAAATTTGTGCTCAGTTTATATTGTCCCATCAAATCCAGACAAATATCCCTTACCTGGGTTAAAACCGCAGGATCTGGCGTTCCGGTTTTGCCATAAGCAGCAAATAACAGTACCCGTGCTTTTAACGCCTTTGCCGATGAAGCAGCCGCGTGCCCTCCATTGGCATAATACGCACTGGTGCTTAAATTGGCAATGCTATAATCCAGATCGGCCGTTATCTGGGTCAGCACCTGGGCGGCAGGTACTTTGGGCTGTTTTTGGGTAGACAGATCAAGTGGCTGTAAAACCAAGGGCACATCACCATAAATACTATATAATTGAAAATAGAAAAACGCCCTGATAAACCTTACCTCGCCTTCATACACTTTTCGCTGGGCGTCAGAGATATCAGAGCCGTTGTAGTTGCCCAAATTTTGCAGGAACAAATTTACCCTGGCAATACCCGTATAACTATCGTTATAGATGGCTGTTTCATAGCCCCCTGTAGTGGGATTAAAGTTCCCCTGAACAAAATCCTTTGAGCTCCCCGAATTAAACTGGTTATAGCCATTATCGGTAAAGCAATCTCTGAAACCCATGCCAACGGCAAACTCTTCTGGTTGCAGCGCGGCGTAAACCGCGGCAAGGGCCTGGTCAAAATCGCCTTTAGATTTATAAAATGTGGCGGTGGCTATCTGATCCAAAGGATTTAACTCCAGCGTTTTTTTACATGCTCCTAAAAACAGGGATGTTATTAATATGGTTGTTATTATAATACGATTTTTCATGTGGGGCTAATTAAAAAGTGACATTTACACCAAAAGAGTATATTTTATTTTGCGGGTACTGTACTAAGTCGCCGCTGCCATAACGTTCAGGATCAAGACCTTTGAATTTGGTTATGGTAAATAAATTGTCGCCGGCAAAGTAAAGCCTTACCCTGTTGATGCCTATACTTTTGGTCATCTTAGCCGGGAGTGTATAGCCAAACACTAAATTTTTAAGCCTTAAGTACGATGCATCCTGTAAAAAGAAAGTTGATGGGCGGGTAATTTTATCCGGCGCACCTTGTCCCCAATATATCCGCGGCATAGTGGTTGAAGGATTTGCGGGGGTCCAGCGGTTTATCCAATCTGTTGTTGGGGCAGTACCTTGTACAAAAGGCAAGGTTCCCCAGCCAGATACGTATGATTTATCGCCATAAACGCCCTGCATCATAGCCGTCAGGTCAAAGCCTTTAAAGCTGGCCGATAAGTTAAACGAATAATTTAATTTAGGGTAAACACCGCCTATGATGGTGCGGTCATTCTGGTCAATTTTGCCGTCGCCATTTACATCTTTATATTTTAAGTCGCCGGGTAAGGTGTTATCATTATACTGTTTGGGCGAGCTGGCAACTTCTGCCGCTGTTTGAAATATACCCACCACCTGCAGCATATAAAATGAATTCCAGGGCTTGCCGTTTTGGTTAATGGTGTAACCGCCAATTTCTGTTTGGCCAAATTGCACCAGCTTATTGGTGTTATGATCAAGATTAACGCCTACGTTGTATGCAAAGCCGTTTAAAGCACCATCGCGTATCACGTTATTATAAGCAAGGCCAAGCTCTACACCACGGTTGTTAACAATACCATCGTTAATTATTGGCGGACTTAAGCCCACAACACCCGTTACCTGAGAGTACCTTAAAATGTTAGATGTTGTTTTATTGTACCAATCGGCTGTTAAGTTGAAATTCCTGAAAATAGTTACATCCAAACCCACATCTGTCATGGTGGTTGTTTCCCATTTAATAGATGGGTTATTTAATGCCTGTTGGGCTACACCGGTTGTTAAGGTTGAGTTATCAAAAGAGTAGGCTCCGGTTAAATTAAGCAGTGCCTGAAAAGGATAGTTACCAATGTTTTGATTGCCCAGCTGGCCCCACGACCCTCTTAATTTAAAGTTATCCAGCCAGGTTAAATTTAGCGCTTTTACAAACGGCTCTTCTGTAGCGCGCCAGCCGGCAGAAAATGATGGAAATATGGCCCATTTATTGGCATCGGGAAATCTTGAACTGCCATCATCGCGAATATTAGCCTCTAATAAATACCGACCTTTATAATCATAATTCAAACGGCCGAAATATGACATTAAAGCCCATTGATTTGATGTACCGTAGGCGCTTTGTATATCCGCGCCGCCCGCGTTTAATTCCTGAAGCTGATCGCTCGAGAAGTTTTTCCGGTAACCTTGCAAATATTGATACTTGCTTTGCTCAATGCTGTAGCCAAATTGTGCCTTAATGTTATGACCATGAAAATCATGATTATAGTTTAAGTAGCTATAAAGGTTTGTGTATACGGTTTGCTCATCCTGATCGGTTAATCCACGCCCCAGATCCAGCGATGTTTGTAATTGGTTGGTTTTAAAATTGTACTCGTCTATGGTCGATTTATAGTCCTTGTACTTATCCATATTCATGTTTACCGAACCTTTGGTGTACCAGGAAAAGTCTTTGTTAAATTGTACTTCGAACCATCCCTGGGCATTTACTGCATAATCATTTGTTACACGTGTAAAGTTTTTGTCCAGTTCGGCAACAGGGTTTTTGTTGTTGTATTCAAAATCATAGGCTTTATAGGTGTAGCGTCCGCTGCCGTCAGTTAAATATGGCCCGTAAGTAGGTGCTTGCGACATGGCCGAAAGGAAAAGGTCCATGGAAGAACCATCCCATTGGCTGGCTGATGAAGGATTACCCGCCACAGCATCTCTTGTACCCGATTTTAACAGTACGTTTGTCCCGAATTTTATATGATCGTTAACCCTGGAGGTTAAGTTTATGCGGGCATTGTATCTTTTATAGTTAAACCCTTTCATGATACCATTCTGGTCGATATAACCTAATGACACATTGTAGGTTGTTTTATCGGTACCGCCGCTAAAGGTAACATTGTGGTTTTGGGTAGGCGCCGTTTTAAATATCAGGCTTAACCAGTCGGTATTAGGATAATGCAGCTTGTCTGTACTGTTGCGGTACAGGTCTATCTGATCCTGCGGATAAAGAGAACCCGGATCGGTAATTCCACTGTTGATATGGGCCTCATTAAAAAGTTCCATATACTGTGCCGAATTGGTGATGAGTTTAAACATTTTAGTGGGTTTATAAATACCCACGTTACCGTCATAGGTAACCGACAGTTGCCCGGCTTTCCCTTGTTTTGTAGTAACCAGTACTACACCATTTGCCGCCCTTGAACCATATATGGAGGCAGAAGCGGCATCTTTAAGAACGGATACATTATCAATATCGGTAGGGTTAAGATCGCTGAAATTTCCCGGCACACCATCAATCAATATAAGCGGGTCTGAGCCCGCGCCGCTGAATGTTCCGTTACCGCGGATGCGGATAGATACGTTCTCGTTACCGGGTTCGCCCGAGCCGGTATTGATCTGCACACCAGGCGCCAGGCCTTCCAGCATAGAGGCAGGATTAACCACCGGGCGCTTGTTCAGCGTTTCGCCGCTAACAGACGAAACCGCGCCGGTTAGGTTTACCTTTTTTTGCGTACCATAGCCCACAACAACCACTTCGTTAAGCGCCGATGTTTGTTCTTTTAATACCACATCAATTTTTGATTGGCTGCCAACGGGAATTTCCTGGGTAACAAAACCAATAAAACTAAATACCAATACGGCTTTGCCATCGGGCACGCTTACGTTGTAATTACCATCAATTCCGGTTTGGGTGCCAACGTCAGATCCCTTTATTTTAATGGTAACACCAGGTAAGGGCAGGCCCTTATTATCTTTAACCTGGCCGGTAATGGTAATTGCCGCCACTGGCTTATTTTCTTCGGTTATTGGTGTTACCACAATAGTGGTATTATTGATTATGTAAGTAAATGGCTGGTCCTGGAAACATTTTTTTAAGGCATCTTCCAGGTCGGCGTTTTGCAGGTTTACATTTACAGGTACTGCCTTTTTTAGCATTTTGGCATTGTACAGCACGCTAAAGCCGGTTTGCCTGTGAATTTCCTTTAATGCTTCGGATAGCGAAGCATTGCTTTTGTTCATGCTGATTTTTTGTGCATAGGTAGTGGCGGCACCAACCTGCAGTATAGAAATCAAACATAAAAAGACCGACAATTTCATAATCAGAAATAATTTAGATTGGACGCGGGGGAGTTCCCTGCATCTAATTGCAGCGAAAATTTTATACATTTGAATGTTAGGTTAAATAATTGGTTATGAGAAAAATGATCATTGGTTTTTACCTGGCAGCTTCACAGCTTAATACCAGGGGCGGTACGAACGCTCCTGGTTATTATATACAGGTTAACATTATTGGCAGATACAACTACTTCATAATGATTACCCTCCTTCCCTCAATTTTATAGTGAATGGTCCTGGTTAATTGCATGTTATTTAAAAGTTCGGTTATGTTTTTGTACCGGGATATGGTACCTCCAAATTCGTTCTGTTGTACATCGTCCCGGTACTCCACATCCACATCATACCAGCGGCTTACCTGCTTCATAATGTTTACTATGCTTTCGTCATGAAACACAAAAAAGCCTTTTATCCAGGCCAGGTTTTCTTCGGTATCAGCCCGGCTAACTTTAATGGCTGCTCCTTTTTCGGTTGTCGTTCCTTGTTGCCCGGGTGAAAGCATAACCGCCGAGCCGGCGTTCGACATTCTTACCGATCCTTCTATCAGCGTTGTGGTTATATTGGCATTATCGCTGTAGGCATTTACATTAAAGTGGGTACCCAATACCTGCACCTGTGTGCCATTGGCTTTTACTATGAAAGGCTTTGCCTTGTTTTTTGCCACCTCAAAATAAGCTTCGCCTGTTAATTCAACCTCCCTGTCGGCACCTGTAAAAGCCTGCGGAAACTTTATTGACGATGCTGCATTTAACCACACTTTGGTGCCATCTAACAGTTCAACTTTGTATTGCCCGCCCCGTGGCGTGGTTATGGTGTTAAACTCTGGGGCTGCATTTACAGCTGTCTCGCCTGCCTTATTTTCAAAGTGATAAACCAGCATGCCGTTACCGGTTTTGCTTACTTTAACGCCGGTTTTTGCTGTAATCTCACCGTTTTTAGCATCATCAAGAATAATATTGGTGCCATTGGCCAGGGTAAGATAGGCTTTGTTGCCACCCGGCACTATTGGCTTGGGGTTCCCTTTGGTTACCATCGCAGATGCATGGTGTTCTGGCTTTTCATTTTTCATGTAAAATAAGCTGGCAAGCAGAGTAAGCAGTAAAACAGCGGCAGCGGCCATCCAGCGGTATCGGGTGTTTTTGCGCGGTGCCATTTCAACCACTTTGCGGCTATCGCTTAATTTTTGCCAAATCCGGTCGCGGGCGTCATTTTTATTAACCAAATCATCGGCCCAGGTGTCGTCCAGCAATTTCATTTCGTCGCTGTAGGCGTCAAGCAGCTCCTTTTCCATGGGGCTGCATTGCCCGTTCATGTACTTTTGGTACAAAACCACAAACTCATCTTTGGTTATCATCAGGAATGTATATTACAGGTTTATACATTATATGTGTAGATAACATTTAATCACACACATACTTTTGTAACTTTTATTTTGCAACAGGTAAAACCTCGACATTATTTGCCTGCTTTTCATACTTTTACCCAACCAATTATGCTTAACTCCACGCTTAGCGACGCTGAACTTTGGGCTGCTATCCGCCGTAATGACGAAGCCGCTTTTACCGCTCTTTTTGACCGGTACTGGGTAAGGCTTTACAAAACCGCGCAGGTTTACATTAAAGATCATGAGGTAAGCGAAGAAATTGTTCACGATGTTTTCCTGAATATCTGGAACCGCAGGGACGTGCTCGAGATCGAATCATTCCCAGGCTTTTTGCTTACTGCCACCAGGTACCAGGTTTATAACCGGATGCGATCGGCAAAATCGCCCGTTATTTTAGCACCCGAAGGATTGGATATAAGCGAGCCACTGGATAGCAACGCGGGCGAGAGTCATATTATGATACAGGAGTTTCAGCAAGAGCTGGACCAATACCTGGTACAACTACCCAGGCGCTGCCAGGAAATATTTTACTTAAGCCGGGTAAGACAGCTCTCGAACCAGGAAATTGCCGGCCAGTTGGGTATATCAAAACGTACCGTAGAAAACCAGATTACGGTTGCCCTAAAGCACCTCAGGGTTTGCCTTAAACATGTATCATCTGTTATGTTGATGATGTACCTATTAAAGTAAGTCGGTTATTGAGTGTCTGCGGATTGGAGCAGGCTTTTCATGGCGAAAGCGCTAACATCCCCTGTTTGAGTGGAGAGAGAAATAAAAAGCGCCGCACTCTGAGCAGGCGCTGATTAATTAACTATTAACTGAAAGTATCTTCTTAACAAGTATGAAGAAACTGGTAAAGAACGACGAGAGTGTGATGATTTGCCAACGCAAACTTCCCCTTGGGATTATAGTATTAGTTTATTCATGCAGTGTTAATTAGCCGTTTTAATTTTCAGCAGTGAAAATAGGCCAAAGTGAATTCGTAAAACAGCAAATATCGGCGAACAGGCCTTTTATATCGATGAGTAGCGTTTCGGGGCATAGCTCGCCGAAGCTTGATAATATTAGGAGAGGGTATCGCTTACAGCAAATCCTCGAATTGGTTTACAATGAATACGTAGAAGCAATGAACATATCAGCGCATCAATAAGCTTTTCTCAGTCTATCTGCAAATTCATCCGGCAGGGGGCTTTTTTCTATCGCGGCTGCTGCTTTCTCGACATCGTACGAAACCCGGATAAATTCCGTGTAGATGCTGTTATTGTTGCTGATGCTACTATTTTCGTTCAGGCTTAATATGACATAGCAGGCGTGGGGGTTGCCATCTTTTGGTTTGCCCACCGAACCAATGTTGATAACGTGTTTGAATTTTTGACCGCCTGTTTTAATAACACGATGGTAGGGCTTATGCGAATGGCCAACACACAATATATCGGCATTGGCTTCCTCCATCATTGCTAACACGTAAGTCTCGTCCAAATCTTCCAAAACGTATTCGTCGACACTGCGGGTGCTGCCATGGGCCAGCACCACATTTAGCGGCTCACCAGTCAGCTTAAATTCAAGCCTAATGTGTGCCGGAAGCGTTGCAAGGTATTTGCGGTTCTCATCATTAATCAAATGATAGGCGTGGCTTTTCCCCGGTTCAGTTAAACTTTGTGATGTTGTAACCATTTTTTTCGGTTTCAGATCGTGGTTGCCGGCAAGCGTTGCGATGCCGCGTTTACGTATTTGGGCAATTACCTCATTGGGCCAAACGTTGTATCCCACCAAATCGCCCAGGCAGTAAACAGCATCAACCTGGCGGCTGTCCAAATCGTTCAGCACGGCTTCAAACGCCGGCAGGTTGGCGTGAACATCTGAAAAAAGCGCGATTTTCATTATTGTACGGATACTTTTGCGGTATAATATTTTTTGCGGAAATAAAAGGCCAGGTTAACCAGGGCAATAAGCGCGGGTACCTCAACCAGCGGACCAATAACCCCGGCAAATGCTTCGCCCGAGTTAATACCGAAAACGCCTATCGCAACAGCTATAGCTAATTCAAAATTATTGCCTGTAGCTGTGAAGGCGATAGATGTGCTGCGCGAGTAATCGGCGCCAAATGATTTGCCGATAAAAAAGCTCAGCACAAACATAATGGTAAAGTAAATAACCAACGGTATAGCTATGCGGATAACATCAAAAGGAATTTGAACAATAAGGTTCCCTTTCAGGCTAAACATCACCACAATGGTAAACAACAAGGCTACCAGTGTTATCGGCGATATAAAGGGTACGTATTTGGTTTGAAACCAGGCCTCGCCTTTCATTTTGATAAGTGTATAACGGCTGATGATGCCGGCGGCAAAGGGAATACCTAAATAAATGCCCACGCTTTTGGCAATTTCGGCAATGGTAATATTTACAGCTAAGCCTTTGAGGCCAAATAGCGGCGGTAATACGGTAATAAACACATAGGCATAAACGCTATACAGTAATACCTGGAAAATGCTGTTCAGCGCTATAAGCCCGGCTGCGTATTCGCGGTTGCCCTCAGCAAGTTCGTTCCAAACTACTACCATGGCAATACAGCGGGCCAGGCCTATCAGGATTAGCCCAACCATATAAGCAGGATGATCGCGCAGTAAGGTTATGGCCAAAACAAACATCAGGATAGGGCCCACTATCCAGTTTAAAATTAAGGATGCGCTTAATACTTTGGTATCCTTAAATACCTCGCCCATGTTTTCGTACTTCACTTTAGCAAGCGGCGGATACATCATCAGGATTAATCCTATGGCTAACGGGATGTTAGTTGTCCCGCTGGAAAACGAGTTGATAAAGCCCGACGACGAAGGGATAAAATACCCCACGCCAACCCCGATGGCCATTGCCAGGAAGATCCACAGGGTAAGGTAACGATCAAGGAAACCTAACTTTTTACGTTCGGCCACTGGGGCGCAGTTATTTGCTGACATATTGATTTTACTGTAATGGATATTAAAAAGCGAGGGCGCCGGTTTTACCCGACATGCTGTTTTACAAAGTTGGCCGCATAGGCTTTGATGATGTCCCTAACAGCCCTGAATTCATTCAATATCTCCTCTGGTGTACCTTTGGCTTTTGCCGGATCGGGAAAGTTATGGTGAAAGCGCTGTACATTACCCGGAAAAAACGGGCAGGCCTCGTTGGCGTTATCGCAAACGGTTATCACGTAATCAAACGGGATGTTAATATACTCATCCACGTGGTTTGAGGTGTGTTTTGAAATATCGATATGGTCTTCGGCCATTACCTGTATAGCCTTGGGGTTTACTCCGTGGGTTTCTATCCCCGCGCTGTAAATGTTGGCTTTATCGCCGGCAAAAAAACGAAGGTAACCTTCGGCCAGCTGGCTGCGGCAGCTATTGCCGGTACATAATACTAAAATGTTTTTCATGCTTTTTATAATATTTTTTTCATAACAATTGCCGATTGCGGACACACATGGCTAAACTCCGTTGATTGCAGAACTTCGGCCGGCACCTCGGCCCGGGTAATCTTTTGATAGCCTTTTTTGCTAAAATATTCGGGGGCAGTTTCGGTAAGTAAAAAGATTGCCTGCAGCGATTGGGCGGCGGCAAGCTTTTCTACATTGTCAAGCAACCGGTTAGCTATACCCTTGCCACGCTCTGCCGCAGATACCGCAACAGAGCGCAGCAAGCCGTAGCTATCATAAATCTCGATGCCAGCAATGCCTATTACCTCTTCGCCCTGTTTGGCTACCACAAAATTTTCAAGTGTTTGCGGCAAGTCATCGGTAGGGAGTTTTTCATTTGCCAGCAGGACAATCACTTTTGCCCTGTAGTTTTTTGCTTTTTCTATTTGCATGGCTTATTAACTAAGTATTCGTATCGAATAGTATTTCCGCTTTGTGCCTTTAGTCCAATTAGCAACAGCCGGAACCCGGGGTGCAACAGGCAGCGTCGGTAACCAGGTTTTTCAATTGAATTTTAGGTTTTGCTGCTGGTGCGCAGCATTCTTCTCCTTTATCATTGGTGCCGCAGCTACCGCCTCTTTCTATAGCTTTGCACTGTACGGCGTCTGGCCTTAAGTCAACAACCAGGTTATCGCCATCTATCAATAACGTTTTCGGCAGCATTTGGCGGGTATCAAATTCGGAGTTGCCAAATTCAATTTTCACAATGCCGTTAGGGTTTAAAGGCAACGCTTTTTCTACCAGGTTAACAATTGACAGGGCCTTGCCAACGGCCATCGCCCTATCCTGCTGTTGGCCTTCGGGCTCCCATAATTGTACAATAATTTCTGTCCAGGCATTCATTACACCGCCGCAATCTACCGATGTGATGGGCGCCTGTTTTATTTCGGTGATATGGTAAGCCGCGTTCACCCATTGGTTTTCGGCATATTGAAACTGCAGGGTTAAATCTGGGTGTTGTAACAACGTATCCTTAAACACTTTCCAGCTGATGGTTTCTATCTTATTCATAATCTTTAATTTTATTATTGCAATATTGCGATTGATTTGATCAAATTTTTTTAGCAGCACTTAGGGGCTTCGTACGCCGCAAAAAAGCCTTTTAGTTCATTGCTGAGCGTATTCCATACATCGGGGTTAATGCAATAGCAAACGCTTACCCCTTCAATGGTTCCCTGTATCAAACCTGCCATTTTTAACTCCTTTAAATGTTGCGAAATGGTAGGCTGCGCCAGCCCCAGTTCGTCGGCCAGATCGCCGCAAACACAGGCATTAGCTTTAAGTATTTGTTGCAAAATAGCTATGCGTGCGGGATGAGCCATCGCCTTAAGCATAACAGCCAGCCTGTTTTGCTCGTCAGTAAATATTTCTGTTTTTGTTAAGCCCATATATATTGCAATATTACGATTAATGTTTGATATGCAAGAAAAAAATGAAAATAATTTGTAGGGACAATTTCTTGTTTTCTCCTTCTTACTATTATCTGTCCCTGCTTTTAACTTCTGGTTTTACGGCCTATCTTTACGGGATGAAAAAGCTTTTCCTGCTCTCCCTGGTAGTATTGTCGGGCGTGCTTGGCGCCCGTGCACAAACCCCGGTTTATAAAGTTTATGCCATTAAATTTGCTGGCTCGGCCTACCCCTTTACAGCTGCCGACTGGGCCAAGGGAGCCCCGGCTACCGATAGCCTGAAGTTCAATTTTATGGTATGGCTTATAAAAGGCAATGACCGCAATATTTTGGTTGACGCGGGCTTTTTAAATGATATTGAGGATGCCAAAGAGTTTAAGGTTATTAATTACATTCGGCCCGACAGCGCATTATATAAACTGGGTTTAAAAGCAGGTGATATCACAGACATTATCTTATCTCACCCACACTGGGACCATATAGATGGTGTGGGATTGTTTCCCAATGCCCATGTTTGGATCCAAAAAGATGATTTTAATTATTTTGTGGGGGCGGCCTGGCAAAAAGGCGAAGGTAGCGGTGGATTTAACAAAAGAGACGTACGGATGATGATTGATTTAAATTTAGCCGGAAAGGTGACGCTGGTAGATGGCGACAACAAGGAAATTATCCCCGGCATAAAAGTATTCACCGGATCAAGACATACCTTTAATTCAGAATACGTATTGGTAAATACAGGAAATAACAGGATTGTACTGGCATCCGACAATATCTGGATATACTACAGCCTTGACCATTTGGTGCCACCGGCAGATGGAGGAACGCTCGACCCGGCAGGCTATGTAAAAGCGATGCAAAGAATGAAAACCATGGTTACCGATGTAAGGTTCATTGTTCCGGGGCATGATGCCGCCGTGTTTTCCAGGTTTCCGGCCGTGGCTGCGGGCGTGGTAGAAATTAAGTAGGATACACTATTAGCCGTTTGGCGCTTAAGCTTACCATTTGAGCTTTATCCCATCCCGTTTCTGTGTTAGCACCACCCCGGCTTTTGGTGACTTAAATCACCAACATGTTTTGGTAAATTGTGCAGCTTTGCGCCGACGCACATATGAACATCGATATAAAAACTATAAAAGCCATGACTAAAGTTTCGCGTGACCTAATATCGGTTTCATTATTACTGGTTGTCGCTGTTATAGTATCGCTTGTTTCCGCATGTAACAGGCCGGAAAAAAAGGGTGATTATAAAGACGTGGCAGTTGATACATCTCTCAAAGCCGGCCAAAAACAGGAAGATATTGCTGGTGTCGGGCTACCGCCGCAAACACAAAATATACCTGCAGGTAAAAAGGGCGATTTGATAAGGTATGGCCGAATGTTAATTACTTCAACGGCCTTATATTTTGGCCCCAATGGGTCCGTTGCCCACATCAGTAACGGCATGAACTGTCAAAACTGTCATCTGGATGCGGGCACCCGGTTATTTGCCAACAACTTCGCCGGGTTTACGGCATCCTATCCTAAAAAAAGCACCCGTAGCGGCGTGGTTATATCGGCATCTGTGCGAATTTCGGAGTGTTTTGAGCGCAGCCTGAATGGCACCATGCCCGATACCGGTACTAAAGAAATTAAGGCAATAATGGCTTACATGCAATGGTTGGGCAAAAATGCAAAAAAGGGAAAGGTGCTATTCGGTAGTACTACACCACGTTTAAAATTTACGGATAGCGCAGCCAATCCGTTAAGCGGAAAGGCTGTTTTCATTCAAAAATGCCGCAGTTGCCACGGTGCAAACGGCGAGGGGTTGCTGGCGGTAGATAAACAATCATATACCTACCCACCCTTATGGGGGCCGGACAGTTATAACGATGGTGCGGGCATGTACAGGATAGGCAATTTGGCTGGCTTTGTGAAGGCCAATATGCCTTTTGGCGCCACCTACCAAAGCCCGCAGTTAACCGATAAAGAATGCTGGGATGTTGCAGCGTTCATCAACTCGCAACCCCGGCCACACAAAGATCAACACAAAGATTACCCCGACTTACAGCAAAAGCCCATAGATTTCCCCTTTGGGCCGTATGCCGATGGCTTTACCGCCCGTCAGCATAAATACGGGCCATTTGGCCCCATTCAGCAATTCCATCGTAAAAAAGTATAAATTAACCTCTTTAAATCTATAACCATGAAAAACCGTTTTTCCTTACTCGTCGTGCTTGCCGGTTTGCTTTTTATTAAACCAGCTTTCGCCCAAACAGCCGCATCGGAATTTAAAGGCGCCGAAGCCACACAGCCCCATTATAAAGCGCTTTATTACCTTGATGAATCGGACCCGAAGAAGATTAAACAAACCCTGCGTAATATGGACAACGCCCTGGAGGACGCCAGGTTAAAAGGCAAACTGGAAATGGAACTTATTGCTTTTGCTGATGGTGTTGCCGTTTACGATAAAGCAGGACCATACGAAGCCGAGCTGCAAAAACTATTACAAAAAGGAGTGATACTGGCGCAATGCAGCAATACGGTAAGGGAACGGCACATTGATAAGGCTACGCTTTTTTCGTTTATAAGCTATGTGCCCAGTGGCAATGGCGAAATTATTATCCGCCAGGCCGATGGATGGGCAACTATTCATCCCTAAGCCTACCCCGCTCCTTTTGGCAAACTAAACATCATTCTTGTTTTTACCCGTTTTTATGAAAGACCAATCCGTTATCCAGGACTATTTAGACCGCCTGTTCCCTCAGTTTGAGCCAGGATTAAAGGTCTTTTTAGTTCAAAACGCGTCGGTTATTCATGTCCCTGCCGGCGAGGTTGTGTTGCGCACTGGTCAATACATCAAATCAACCATGATGATTTTAAACGGCCGGGTAAAGCTATACCGTGAAGGCGATGATGGGGGCGAGTTTTTTATGTACTACCTGGAACCGGGCAATGCCTGTGCCCTAACCATGATTTGCGCCGCCAAACAGGAAACCAGCGAGGTGATGGGTAAAGCCATTGAGGATACCGCCGTTTTGGCCATGCCTTTAGCCTTAATGGACCAAATGATGACCAGCTACAAAACATGGTACTATTTTGTGTTGGAAACCTACCGCTCCCGGTACGAAGAGCTGCTGATAGTAATTGACCATATCGCCTTTAAGGGTATGGACGAACGTTTATACTATTACATGCAAAATCAATATCAAAAACTAAAAACACGCGAACTAAAAATAACCCACAGCCAGATTGCCGCCGACCTGAACTCGTCGCGTGAGGTTATTTCCCGCTTGCTTAAAAAAATGGAGCAGCGGGGCGATATCGTGCTGAACCGCAATTTTATTGAGTGGAAAAAATAAAAAGCCGTGGTGACATAAGTCACCGTTGCGAGCGGGTAAAACAAGCACTTTTGCGTTGTTAATTATTTAAACATGCAGTTTTTCGCTTACCTCGCATCAGCTTTAATTGGGATTTCACTTGGCCTTATTGGCGGCGGCGGCTCTATCCTTACAGTTCCTGTGCTGGTTTACCTTTTTGGCACCAGCCCGCTTTTAGCAACCTCCTATTCTTTATTTATTGTTGGTTCAACCAGCATGGTGGGTGTTTTTACCAATTACCGCGAGGGCCTGGTGAATATTAAAACAGCGTTGCTTTTTGGTTTAACATCTATCAGCACAGTTTTTATTTCGCGTAAGTTCCTGGTGCCTCTGATACCCCATAACATTTTGCGAATAGGCAGCTTTCAGCTCACCCAAAATATCCTTACCATGGTGTTTTTCGCGGTATTGATGGTGGCCGCAGCAACAGCCATGATCAAAAGCGGCAGTAAAATGGAGACGCCGAACCACACTGGCGACAAAAAACTCAACATTCCCAAACTATTGCTTTATGGCGTAGGTATAGGACTGGCAACCGGCTTTTTAGGTGCTGGTGGCGGCTTTTTGCTAATACCTACCCTTGTTTTATTAGTAGGCCTGCCCATGAAACAAGCTGTTAGTACTTCGCTGCTTATCATCGCCATGAATTCACTCATTGGCTTTACCGGCGACCTGGGCCATTTTGCAATTAACTGGTCATTCCTGTTAAAAATAACAGCAATAGCTATCGCCGGTATATTTGCAGGCGGGTTAATCAGCCGCCGGATTGACGGCAACAAACTAAAAAAGGGTTTTGGCTGGTTTGTACTGGTAATGGGTATTTATATATTGGCTAAAGAACTGTTTTTTTAAATAATTTTGATGGGGTGGTGACGTTGGTTACCATCTGCTTGCTTGCTAAACTGCACCTTTGTTAAAGTAAAGAAAATATCATGAGTATTGAACAAATATATACCGGATGCCTGGCCCAGGGGGCGTACTACATCCAATCAGAAAATGAGGTTGCCATCGTTGATCCCCTAAGAGAGGTGGAGCCTTACATAGCTAAAGCCAAAGCGGCCGGGGCCACCATTAAGTATGTTTTTGAAACTCATTTCCATGCCGATTTTGTATCGGGACATATTGACCTGGCACGGGAAACCGGCGCACAGATTGTGTATGGGCCAAATGCGGTAACAGGCTTTGAAGCGCACATAGCTAAAGATAACGAGACCTTTAAAGTTGGCAAACTCACCATAAAGGTGCTGCACACGCCCGGCCATACCATGGAGTCGGCCTGTTACCTCTTAAGCGATGAATTTGGCAAAGAAACCGCGTTGTTCTCTGGCGATACTTTATTCATTGGCGATGTTGGCCGGCCCGACCTTGCGCAAAAAGCGTCAGGGCTAACTCAAGAAGGTTTGGCAGGTTTCTTGTTCGATTCGTTGCGCACCCGTATCCTGAGATTGCCCGATGATGTTATTATTTATCCCGCACACGGTGCCGGATCTGCCTGCGGCAAAAACATGAGCAAGGAAACCACCGATACCCTGGGCAACCAAAAGAAATATAACTACGCCCTGCGGCCTAACATGACCCGCGATGAATTTATAGCCGAAGTAACCCGTGGATTAACCGCTCCGCCGGTATATTTTCCGTTAAATGTTAAAATGAATAAGGAAGGTTACGAAAGCTTTGAAAAAGTACTGAGCCAGGGAACCCAGCCATTATCCCCCGAAGCGTTTGAAGCCGCGGCCAACACCTCCGGCGCCATTTTGCTTGACACCCGCGACGCCCAGGTTTTTGCAAAAGCATTTGTGCCCAACTCTATCAATATTGGCATCGATGGGAGCTTTGCCCCCTGGGTTGGCGCATTGGTGCCAGATATTAACCAGCAAATTTTACTGATTACCGACGAAGGGCGCGAAGAAGAGGTTGTTACCCGCCTGGCCCGTGTGGGATACGACCATGCCATTGGTTATTTAAAAGGCGGAATTGCTGCGTGGCAAGCTGCCGGCAACGAGACAGACAGTATTGTATCCTTAACTGCTGATGAACTTGCGGATAAATTAAGCAACCATAGCCCGGTAAAAATTCTTGATGTGCGTAAAGCACCGGAGTACTATGCGGAACATATTTTAGACGCCGAAAACCTGCCGTTGGATGACATTAACAGCAACATGGCCCAGTTGGATAAAAATGAAACCTACTATGTGCATTGCGCCGGGGGATATCGTTCAATGATATTCAATTCGATGTTGAGGGCGCGGGGCTTTACTAACCTGGTTGATGTTCAGGGAGGTTTTAAAGCCATAAAAGATTCTGGCAGGTTTAATGTAAGTGCTTATGTGTGCCCAAGCACAATGCCCTGATTTTATAATAAGAAAACATATACAACGATGCTTAATTTGCTCAAACAACCTTGGCCCTGGTATACTTCGGGGGCTGCAATTGCCGCTATCATGGTTTTATTGCTTTATTTCGGAAAATCATTTGGTTTTTCATCAAACCTGCGCACCATCTGTTCCATGGCCGGTGCCGGTAAAAAAGTTCCGTTTTTTGATTTTAACTGGCAGGCTCAAAAATGGAACCTGCTGTTTTTAGTGGGCTCGGTTTTAGGCGGACTGATATCCGCGACCCTGTTAAAAAACGACGCGCCATTAAAGCTGGCCAACGCTACGGTAACCGACCTAAAAGCCATCGGGATAAACTTTGATGGGCAACTAAATCCGGCACAGCTTTTTGGGATCCATAGCCTGTCTTTCAAAAACATCGTCATCCTGTTATCCGGTGGTTTAATGGTAGGCCTTGGCTCCAGGTATGCGGGCGGCTGTACATCGGGGCATGCCATCAGTGGCCTGTCGAACCTGCAATTTCCTTCTCTTTTAGCGGTCATTGGCTTTTTTGCCGGCGGGCTTATCATGACACACTTTTTATTGCCCCTGATATTATCGATATGAAAGGATTAAGATTTATTATCGCCGGCGTTATCTTCGGCATCATCATGACCAAGTCTGAAGCTGTGTCCTGGTACCGCATCCAGGAGATGTTCCGCTTCCAGTCGTTTCATATGTATGGTATTATTGGCACCGCTGTGGTATTGGGCGCATTGGCTGTTTACCTTATTAAAAAGCTCCACATCAAAGATTCGCAGGGCAACCCCATTATATTTACCGATAAAGAAAAAACCAGGGCAAATTATATCATCGGCGGCCTGATATTTGGCCTTGGCTGGGCGCTTACCGGCGCTTGCCCAGGTCCCATGTTTGTAAATATCGGCTACGGTTATGCATCCTTTATCATTGTGGTTATTGGCGCGTTGACAGGTACGTTCCTATATGGTTTGTTGCGGCGTAAGTTGCCCCATTAAAACCCAATTTGTTTTAGCGCTTTTAAGGTAATCATCCCGATGCCATTATGATGATGGTGTTTTTCTAAAAAACATTTTCTTATGCCCAAGTCTTTTACACAACCCGGCTGTTAACTTTAAAGCGAGAATTCACTAATTTTCGGCATGAATGACCGCAAGGATATGCAAAACCTGAATGCCCGCAAGTTTATGGTTTGGCTGGCCATAACATCTTCGTTTATGCTGGTTGCCGGGCTAACCAGCCTGTTCCTTATTTCAACCTCAGCAGGTGATGCCATACACACTCAATTGCCCTTTGTGTTTATCATCAGTACGGTTGTTATACTCGGCAGCAGTGGCACCTTACATGTAGCCAGCAAAAGTTTAAAGGGCCTGCAAAATGCTAAATTCCACCTTTACCTAAAGTTCACCATAGCGTTGGGACTACTGTTTATGTTGCTGCAGGCTGTCGCCTGGGGTATATTGCTTCATCAAAAAGTTTATTTTGATATGCACAAAAGCTACCAATCGTTCATTTATGTTTTTGTGGCCGTTCATCTTTTACATATTATAACCGGCGTAGCTTTATTAGGGTATACCCTATCCGGTTCGTTAAAAAACAAGCCCCGGTACAGGGTTTTATACCGAATGGAAATGAGCGCCACCTTTTGGCATTTTATAGATATTTTGTGGGTGTATCTTTATTTGTTTTTGATATTGAAATAAAAAGCCCCAATAATTACTGCCTATATGATATTGTTAAGAAAAGAAGCTATTATCTTATCCTCTTTATACATTTTTTGAACCTTCCCGCCAGCGAAAAGAGCGAGATAATTGAAAGCGAGATAATTGAAGAAGCCACAGAAGAGGTGTCAAATTTTTATGGCAGAAAACACGTTGTGTATGCCTTTAAATCCTTTACCAATCAATACCTGGCATTATATCTAACTGCTGAGTTAAAAAAAGAAGTCAGGGTAAAAGGCCGCCAGCCGAGGCTTTATCCCTGCCCTTGTTGCGGATATAAAACCTTATCAAGCAGGGCCCACTATGACATATGTGCTGTTTGCTTTTGGGAGGACGATGGAGAGAACGATCCCTCAAAATTAAGCTCAGTAAACCATATGCATCTGGGTGAAGCAAGGCTTAATTTTTTAGAAATTGGCGTAATGCAAGACTTTTTCTTGATAGCGTACATAAACATCGCTTCCTGCGTTTCGCAAAATAATGCCCTCATCAGACAGATAAGGATGCCAAACGCCCATCAATTTACTACGTTAGTAAGTTAATATCCAATTTGACCACACATTACCTACCCTATGATTTTTACAAAAGCTAAGGCAGCCTGCAAATTCATTTTTTGCACTTTGTTTATTTCAATGGCGATAACTGCAATCGCCCAAAATAAAAAACCAACACCCGCCGATAGTACGCCCAAAATTGTTAACATCGTTAACTTCATTCGCCTGCTGGAACCACGGGATCCAGCAATTACCGAAGACGTATTGTACCAAACAGTGGTAAAACAGGTAGAGATCATGAAAAAATATCACCTGGGCGGTACATTCCTTTTACAGTATGATGCGCTGATGGATAAGCGATATCAAAAACTGTTGGCAACCCTTCCAAAAGGAACTTTTGAGATTGGTGCCTGGTGGGAGATACCGCAACCTATGGTGGAAAACGCAGGCCTTAAATGGCGCGGCCGTTATCCCTGGGACTGGCGGGCCAATATTGGCTTTTCTACCGGCTATACACCAAAGGAGCGCGAAAAACTGATAGATGTATACTTCCGCGGTTTTAAAAAGATTTTTGGCTATTACCCCAAATCGGTGGCTTCGTGGTTTATTGATGCTTATAGCATTAACTACATGTATCAAAAATACCATATTGTGGCATCAGCAAATTGCAAGGACCAATACGGTACGGACGGCTATACACTTTGGGGTGGTTACTGGAACCAGGCCTATTATCCAAGCAAAATAAATTCGTATATGCCCGCCCAGCACGCGCAAAATCAGATCCCTGTTCCCATCTTCCGGATGCTGGGCAGCGATCCGGTGCGGCAGTACGATAACGGCCTTGGCACAACAAGGCAGGGTGTAGTTACACTGGAGCCTGTTTACAAATTTGGCGGCGGCGATTCGACCTGGGTAAACTGGTTTTTTAAATCATTTACCGATGATCCTTCGCTCGGCTTTAATTATACACAAGCCGGACAGGAAAACTCATTTACCTGGGATGCCATGGCCAAAGGCTTAGAAATGCAGATGCCACTGATTGCCAAACTACGCGACGAGCATAAAGTAAGGGTTGAAACCCTGGAGCAATCGGGCCGTTGGTTTAAAATGAAATACCCCGTTACACCGGCCACTTCATTTACGGTAACAAAAGATATACCCGGCAGCGATTTGAAAACCCTTTGGTATAACAGCCGCTTTTACCGAATTAACTTGCTTTGGGAAAAGGGCAGCCTGCGCATCCGCGATATTCATTTATTTGATGAAAAATTCCCATCGGTTTACGAAAAACAAGTGGCTACATCAAATGAGTGTACCTTTTTTACCCTGCCTGTAGTAGACGGCTATATTTGGAGTAAACCCGATCATATTGCCGGCTTACGGCTTAAACGAGTGGAACTTGGAAAAGAGACCCTGGCAACCGGGCAATCGCCCATATTTAAAAACACCGGCAAAAACAGCCTGCATATATCATGGCGACTGAATGAAGGCGGCATGCTGGAAATGGATTTGACCGAGAAGCAAATTAAAATATACATGGATAGCAAGGCTACGTATAATTGGTGTTTGGATATGGATGTAGCCCCCGGTGCTGCAACACCTTACACTAACATCAACCCGAAGCAACTGAACTGCAGGTTTGAAAACACAAATTATAAATTAAAGACTTTGCAAGGAAAGTTTTCGAAACCAGCCAACGGTTCCGCCTGGCGCTTGACACCAGAACGAGATGCAATTGTGCTGGATTTGGGGACTGCCTTACAGTCCGGCACCCGGTAAATTAGTCGGCTATCTATATCCGGCTAATTTACCGGGTATAGATAGCAAACTTTTCCTGTTTACCGGCAACCGGCGTCATCCCTTTAATGTCTTTGCGTTTAATCAGGGAATTAAGCTTATCGGCCGTAACTAGTTGTACGCCGTTTAATGCAACGATATCCTTCTCTGAGTTTATTTTAATCCACCCTGTTTTATCAACAATATATAAGCCGGTATCTACGCGTAAAAACACTTTTTGATTGCCCGTTTTAGCGGCGGCCAGCTTATTATAAAAGCCCCTTTCGTCCCGCACTTTCTCAAAGCCTGCATTTACATTGTCATAGCTTAAATCGCCATGTTGTACGGTAGAAAAAGAGGCCGTTCGTCCGTGCACTTTTTTAAGTCCAAAATAAAACAGCCCCTTACTGTTGCCGGGCATATCGGCCCAGTTTTCATGCTGATGAAAAGTCACAAAACCAGGTTTTACCAACGTTAGTTTGAAGTTTAACTGGCCGCTTTGTTTATACGTAAGCTGTATTTTGTAATACCCTTTTGCATCGCTGGTGCCCAATACAGTATTTTGCGCGTCATAAATGGCCGCTCCCTCAACAGGCAAAAGGGTTTGCGCATCTACAACAAGTCCTGCAATATCAATATTTCTTACCTGGGCTATCGTTTTCTGCGAAAATGCAGATAGCGAAAAAAATATCAACGCGATTATTAACCCAATTTTGGGGGCTATAGCTTTATTCGTAAATATCATGGCTCTGCTGTTCCTTTAATATGATGGCCGCCCTACGCGGTAAACGCCTTCAACGCCGTCGCTATCCTGCTAATGGTTTCTGCCTTGCCCAACAAAGCTGCTATATCAAACACATGCGGGCCAAATTTGCCGCCAACCAGCATAATACGGAACGGAAGCATTACATCGCCAACTTTCAGCGCTTTTTCTTCAGCAAGGGCCTTAAACTTCATTTCAAGGTCGTGGGCTTCGATGCTGGCTTCGGCGGTTAATAAGGAAATAAGCGCGTTAAAAAAATCGGTTTTGGCATCTGTCCATTTAGGCTTTACAGCGTTAAGGTCATATTCTTTCGGCTGCTCAAAAAAGTAACCGGCCTGCTGGTAAAAATCAGGCAATACAACACAACGGTCTTTTACAAGGTTAATTACTGTTTCCAGTTTTGCATCATCAATTACAACGATACCTTTATCACCCAACACCCGGACAACTTCAGACTTCAGACTTGAGACTTCAGACTTCTTTATCCACTCGGCATTGAACCATTTGGCCTTTTCAAAATCAAACTTAGCGCCGGCTTTGCTCACACGGTCTATCGAGAATTTCTCTACCAGTTCATCCAGTGTAAATAACTCCTGGCCTGTACCATCGTTCCAGCCAAGGGTAGCCAGCAGGTTTAAAAACGCTTCGGGCAAAAAGCCAAGCTCCCTAAAGCCGGGTGTTAGTTCGCCTGTTTTGGCATCAAACCAGCTCATGGCGTATACTGGGAAACCAAGGCGGGCGCCATCGCGCTTGCTTAGCTTGCCGTGGCCATCCGGTTTTAATATCAGCGGTAAATGCGCCCATTGCGGCATATCAGCTTTCCAGCCTAAATACTCCCAAAGCAGCAAATGCACAGGGGCAGATGGCAGCCACTCTTCGCCGCGGAAAGCATGCGAGATTTTCATCAGGTAATCATCAACTACCACCGCAAGGTGGTAGGTTGGCATACCATCGGCTTTCAGCAATACCTTATCATCAACCAGGTTGGTTTCAAAACTCACATGTCCGCGAATCATATCGGTAAAACTCACCGTTTCATCGGCCGGCATTTTTATGCGGATAACATGCGGTGTGTGTGCATCTAACAGTGCATCAACCTCATGCTGGGGCAACGATACCGAATTCCGTAATGTACTGCGGTATGCCTGCCCATACTGAAAGTTGGGGATCTCTTTTCGGTTTTTGTCCAATTCTTCGGCAGTATCAAAGGCATAATAAGCATGGCCCTGCATTACCAGGCGTTCGGCATATTCCCGGTAAATGGCTTTGCGTTCGCTTTGGCGGTAGGGGGCGTAATGGCCGCCGGCAACCGGGCTTTCGTCGGGATGCAGACCACACCATTTAAGGCAATCTAAAATATATTCTTCGGCACCTTCCACATAGCGGGTTTGGTCGGTATCTTCAATTCTCAAAACAAAATCGCCATGGTGTTTTTTGGCAAACAAATAATTAAACAACACGGTGCGTACGCCACCCAGGTGCAAACCACCTGTAGGGCTCGGTGCAAAACGTACTCTTACTTTTTTATCGGTCATAGTTGGGCAAAGATAAGGTTATTTTAGATGTGCAAATATGAAGCAAGTGTGCAGATTTCAAATTACAGATGTGCAGATGGCCGGGCCGCACAAGATAGAATTCTCTTTATTTATCGGCCTTTAAATAATAATCTAATAATTTACGTTAAGGATTAGTTATCATTAATGCTTTTTCACATTTAAAATCTGCACATCTGTAATCTGCACATTTAAATAAAAATCCCGTTATTTGAACCGTGGCCAGTATAAACCCGTATCAGCAAAAAAAAAGGTGGAAGTATTTACTTCTCGCATTTGCGTGTGTTATTGCCAGCGGTTCGTTATTTTACACCAGTTACCTGGTTAAAAACATAGCCCGGTCCGAGCGTACCCGTGCGCAGGTTTGGGCCATGAGCATGCGGCAGATCCTGAACTCCGACGACAATGATTTCTTAAAATACACCATTGCCGTTCGCGATAGCCTGGTGGTGCCCGCCATTGTTACCGATGCCAAAGGAGATATCCGCTTATCCCGCGGATTGGATACCACCAAAACGTATATCGATTTGCCTTCGCCGGGTAAAAAATACGACTTGAAGTATTTTAAGGACGAGCTGGAATACATGAAAGGGCAGCATGAACCCATCAGGCTGCAAATACTGGGCGAAGAAAACTTTGTTTATTATAAAGATTCGCCACTGTTAACACAACTCAAAATTTTTCCATACGTACAGCTGTCTGTTATCGCCGTATTTTTACTAATGGCTTATACGGCCTTCAGCTCGTCGCGAAAATCGGAGCAGGACCAGGTTTGGGTGGGATTAGCCAAAGAGACAGCTCACCAGCTGGGTACTCCCATATCATCATTAATGGCCTGGATTGAGCTGATGAAAGAGAAGTTTAACGCAGAGGACGACGTCTTGGTTGCCGAAATGGAAAACGATGTAAAACGGCTTGAAATTGTTGCCGACCGTTTTTCAAAAATCGGTTCGAAGCCTGTGTTGGAAGAGCATGGCGTTTATGCCGTGGTTAAAGACTTTGTAGATTATTTTAAAGTACGCGTAAGCAAAAACATTACTTTTGAAATGAGCGGCAACCCTCACCTGAAAGCGGGTATTAACATTCCGTTATTTGATTGGGTAATTGAAAACCTGTTAAAAAACGCGGTTAACGCCATTGACGGTAAAGGCAGCATTAAGGTTGAGATTAGCGGGAACAAGGTAAAAAACCAGGTATTTATTGATGTAACAGATACCGGTAAAGGTATCCCCCGCTCTAAATTTGATACTGTATTTCAGCCGGGTTATACCACCCGCAAGCGTGGCTGGGGCCTCGGCCTTTCGCTCACCAAAAGAATGATAGATAACTACCATAACGGGCAAATTTTTGTAAAAGACTCGGAACTGGGCAAGGGCACAACGTTTAGGATCGTATTAAAAAACACGCGCAATGATAAGCAGACCCAAAAGTGATGAGTATTCACCATTTGCCACCGGTTACATAGGATTGGTACCTGATGAAAATGTGATTGAAAAGCTGGAACAGCTAAAGGAATCAAGCTACCAATTATTTAGCAGCCTTACCGAAGAACAGGGTGCCTACGCCTATGCCCCTGGCAAGTGGACGGTTAAACAGGCGCTTGGGCACATGATTGATACCGAACGCACCTTTGCCTACCGCGCCATGGTTTTCTCGCGTAACCATATTGAATTGCCCGGCTTTGACCAGGACGTTTATGTAGCCAATACCGACGTAAGCCACATTAGTATTAAAGACCTGGCAGAAGAATTTAAAGCCACCCGGCTGTCAAATGTTTACCTGGTCAAAGGGTTTAGCGAAGAACAGCTCTTGCGCGACGGCATTGCCAGCAGCAGCCGCTTTACCGTACGGGCATTTGTATATATGCTGGCCGGGCACGAGCTGCATCACCTCAATATTTTCAGGGATAGATACGGGATTGGGTAGTCGATGGGGTGCTTGCGAATATCTTTTTGCTATTAAATCGAAATAATATCGAATAATGGATTTGAATGTCGAATACCGCGTTTATTCTTCATTATTCGATTTCGAATATTCGATGTTTAAATCGTCAGTAATTTCTCAGTTAAACCGGACACTTGCCTGTCAAGTCAAATAAATGCGGCTCCGATCTGCACATCTGAAATCTATAATCTGCACATATCCAGCCCTATCCCTCGTTCCGTTTCAAAATAAAGGCCATCAGGTCATTAATTGGCTGTTTGATGATTTTGCCGGTTTTTACACCTTGCGAATGGCAGAGTGCGGCAAGTTCGTCTTTAAAAAAGAAAGCTATTGACCCTACAAAGTGACATTTATATTTGTGGTACTCAGGGTACGATTTGATATTGGTTTGGATAAACTCCAGCAGGCCCCGTTCCAATATCTCCTGGCCATACGCCGTTGCTTTTATCTCACTTACAAATTTTGAAAACGATGCCAGGTAGGTATTGCCGTTGGGCTTTTGGTATACGTTTTTAATAACGATATCTTTATTAAGGTGATAGGCGCTTTCAAATCTCGAATTAATTTCGGCAGGCATTCGGCCATACAAAAAATCGGTTATCAGGGTTTTGCCAAACCAGGTACCTGATCCTTCATCGCCCAACACATAGCCTAAGCCGTGCTGCCCCTCAAAAATCTCCTCGCCATCAAAAAACGAGATGTTTGACCCGGTACCCATAACGCAACAAATCCCTTTTTCATGGCCGCAGGTAGCGTAAGCACAGCCCAAAAGATCGCTATCCACACAGATGTAGGCCTTCGGAAAATGCTGACTGATGGCATTGGAAACAATCTCATGCCTATCGGGGCTGGAACAGCCCGCACCAAAAAAATAAATCTCTTCAATTGTGTCGCCATATGCCAGCATGGCGGGCGCCTGGTCGGCAATTATTTTGGCTATCTCTTTTTCGCCTAAAAAGTATGGGTTTAACCCTGCCGTTTTAAATGCTACTGGTTGCTGATCAGGAATGTGTAGTAACCAGTCTGTTTTTGACGATCCGCTATCGGCTACTAAAATCATGCACTAAGTTCTTCGAGGGCCTTTAAAGTTAATGGCTTATGGATAAACTGGGTAATATATTTGTTGTTTGCCGATTGTTTCATATCAACAGGGTCAAGCGATGACGAAAGCATGAATATCTTGATGTTTTTTTTATCAATATCCAGCAAATCAAACTCCCTTAAAAACTCAAAACCACTCATTGTAGGCATACGGATGTCAAGGAAAATTACATCAGGTGTAATAATTCCAAATCGCAGGGAATCAATAGCTTCTGTTGGCGATTGGCGCACAACTATCGTTTCGGCAAAGTTACTTGCCTCCAAAACCTTGCGCGTAACAAAGTTGTCGATGTAGTTATCATCAATCAACAGACAGGTTTTGTAGGGATTGGACAT
>Ga0307515_10000319_pt1 | contig 118880 bp, 92 predicted proteins | sample 17_EM_MG_FD_194513 | JGI IMG/M metagenome (GOLD analysis project Ga0307515, IMG submission 194513) | Populus trichocarpa ectomycorrhiza microbial communities from riparian zone in the Pacific Northwest, United States - 17_EM | ecosystem: Host-associated > Plants > Roots > Unclassified | place...
GCCCGCAGGTGGGCCACTGGTTGCCAAGATCTCCGCCGCAACCGTCGGTCAGTCTTTGCGATCCACCGACCCGGGATAGCCCACCGAAATGGCGAAAGTCGAGTGGTCCGCTCCGCACCCGCCCGCATCTTTGTTGATTGCGAGTCGGTGAGCCGGTGGGGATCTTGTGGTGGGGTGGTCCGCTCTGCACCGCCGCGCCACAACAATGGCTTGGCGCCAAGTGGTTGAGACTCCGGCTGGGGCAGCGTGGTGGATCTGCGAGCTTGTGCGGCGTGATCTTCGCCGCGCCCGGCCCGGATGTGGGCGGGCCCGGCGCGGATGTGGGCGGGCCCGGCCCGGATAAAGTGATTCCGGGCCGGACTCGCCCGCCGGTCAGTTGAACGCGGCGAACATGCCAGTCTCGTAGGAGCCGCCCTTCTGGTGCAGGATCACGGCGAGCCGGTTGGCGGCGTTGATCAGGGCGACCAGGGAGACCAGCGCGGCGGCCTGGTCGTCGTCGTAGTGCTTGCGTACCTGGGCCCAGGTCTCGTCGGACACGCCCTGGTGGGCGTCGGCGAGCCGGGTGCCCTCCTCGGCGAGCGCCAGCGCGGCCTGTTCGGCCTCGGTGAACACGGTGGACTCGCGCCAGGCGGCGACCAGGTGGAGCCGGACCGCGGTTTCGCCCGCGGCCGTGGCCTCCTTGGTGTGCATGTCGATGCACCAGCCGCAGCCGTTGATCTGGCTGGCGCGCAGGCTCACCAGTTCCTGGGTGGCCTTCGGCAGCGTCGACTGTTCGATCACCAGGCCGGCGTTGGCGAACCGCTTGGCGAACTTGAGGCCGATCGCGTTGGTGAACAGGTCGATGCGGGGTTCCATGACTTCGTCCTCACTCGTGGCGTCGCGTGCTGTTGCTCTGGACGAACACGAGACACCGGTGGCCCGGTCCGCGTGACAGCGCGGTTGCGTGACGCGCGCCACGGAAGCAGTGCTTGTTCTGCTTCCCTGGGATTCCCATAAACACCTGTGACAGTGCATCGACAGCCCTAGATATTGATCGACACCTTCAGTAGCGTCGCCTGTGCCGTCCGTGGCGGGGGCCCCGGACGCACCGAAGGGGGATCACAGATGCGACGTAGCATCGCGACCGTCGGAGCAGTTGTGCTCGGACTCGTTGCGCTCACACCGGGCGCAGCGCCGGCCGCTCCGTTCCAGACCGATCCGGGGCTCAGCCCCGCCGACCAGGCGTCCGTCGACGCCGGACTCCCGGTGGCCACCAAGGCCAAACCGGGTGCCAAGCCCGCCGGGGCCAACCCGTTCCTGGGGCTGCTGCCCGACCCCGCGAAGGCCGACTACAGCGGCTGGGCGACGTACATGAAGGAGCAGGCCGCAACGAAGGCCGCGGCCCGGCTGAAGACCCTGCCGGCGTCGATGACGGCCGTCAAGGCCGCGGCGGCCGCGATCGTGGTCGACGAGGACGAGCCGGCGGGCACCCGCGGCTCCAACGAGGACCCCGCCTCCGCCCAGCTCATCAAGAACTTCGGCACGGGCAGCGGGCTGAATCCGGCGATCCGGATCCTCGGCGCGCTCAACCCCGAGACTTTCACCCCGGCCGCCCGGGCCGCCACCCCGGAGGATGACGGGTCGATCCCGCTCGCCGGGGCGACCGGCATCAGCGCCACCCGCCGGGCCGTCGCCACCAGTGCCACCATCGGGGACGGTCCGCACGGCTCCGCCGGCACCGGCACCAATGACTTCGACTTCTTCTCGCTGCAGGCCACCGCGGGCCAGGTCATCACCGTGCAGACGGCGACCCCGACGGGCCTGCTCGACACGCTGGTCGCGCTCTACACGCCGGACGGCACGATCGTGGCGACCGACGACGACGGTGGCGACGGCTTCGACAGCCTGATGCAGTACAAGGTTCCGGCCGCGGGCACGTACTACGCGGTCGTCGCGGCGTACAGCGGGCTGCCGGCCGATCCGTTCGATCCCGCCAGCGGTGACGGCGGCGCGAGCGAGGGTCCGTACACGGTGACCATCTCGGCGGCCTCGGCCGACGAGGACTTCTTCGCGGTCAAGCTCAAGGCCGGCGACGTGCTCGGTGCTTCCGTCAAGGGCGCGGCGTCGTACCTGACGGTCTATGACACCGCCCCGCGCGAGGTGCACGGCTCGAACCAGGACGCGACCTTCATCTACCCGATGGACTCGCCGCTGCCGGGCGGCGGCAACGCGGCCACCGACTACGTGGCCACCAAGACCGGCTGGCACTACGTGGGTGTCCGGCAGGGCACCGGCAGCTATGACATCACCGTCGAGGCGTACCGGCCGGTGTTGCAGGGTGCCAAGCCGACCCAGACGCTGTTCCTGGACTTCGACGGCGGCCGGGTCAACACCGGTGTCTTCGGCGGCACCGGCAACGTGACGCTCAGCCCGTTCTCCGCGTTCCTCGCCAAGTGGGGCATCCCGCGGGTCGAGGAGGACACGGTGATCGACGCGGTGGTCGCGAGCGTCACCGAGAACCTCCGGCGGGATCTGATCGACAGCGGTCTGAACAGCAAGTTCCGGCTGAAGATCCTCAACAGCAAGGATCACGCGGACCCGTGGGGCCAGACGAACGTCAGCCGGATCATCGTCGGCGGCACCATCGACGAGTCCGGGGTGGAGACGATCGGCATCGCGCAGAGCATCGACCCGGGCAACTTCGAAACCGAGGAGACCGCCCTGGTGCTGCAGGACGTGCTCAGTGACCCGGCCGGCGGCCCGGCCTCGCTGAACACCTACCTGACCGGCGCGAGCGACCGGATCGCGTTCGTCGGCCAGGCGGTCGGCAACGTGACCGCCCACGAGGCGGGCCACTTCTTCGGCGACTGGCACACCAACAACGCCGACGAGACAGCGAACCTGATGGACTCGGGCGGCGCCAACTTCGACGTGCTCTTCGGCGTCGGCCCGGACGGCGTCGGCGGCACGGCGGACGACGCGGACGTCGACTTCGGCGACGGCCAGTTCAGCCCGGCCGAGGGCTTCATCGGTACGGAGGACACGCTGGGCCGGATCGTCTTCGGCCTGACCAGCTGACGTTCACCAGCTGACCGTTGGAAAAGGGGCGTTCCGGGTGACCGGGGCGCCCCTGCCCGTTCAGTCCTTCATCGCGGTTTCGACGTCGGTGTGCAGCGACAGGTAGTCGACCAGGCCGAGGGTTTCGAGCAGCCGGCGCAGGAAGCCCGAGGGTGCGGCGAGCCGGACCCAGCCGCCCCGTTCCATCGCGCGGCCGTGCGCCGTCACCAGGACGCCGACGCCCATGGAATCGCAGAAGTCCAGGCCCGACAGGTCGACGATGATGCGCGGGCTGGGGCGTTCCACGAGGCGGCTGAGGTTGGCCTTCAGGGACGGCGCGGTGTCGATGTCCAGGGAGCCGCGCAACGTCAGAACGGCCGTGTTGGGCGGGTGGTGCGCGACCGAGACCTGCATGGCGGTGTCGCTTTCGTCGGGGGCGGGCAGGGGTCAGTCAGGGGTAGTGGCGGACAACATCGGTGGGTGACTCCACCCTAGGCGAGGACGCGTCGCCCGGCAGAATCAGGCCGGAGTACCTTGATCAGGTGAGCATCGACAAGGGTGACTTGGCCCCCGACTTCGAACTACCCGACCAGCACGGGACTCCGCGGCGGCTGAGCACGCTGCTCGCCGACGGCCCGGTGGTGCTGTTCTTCTACCCGGCCGCGATGACCAGCGGCTGCACGGCCGAGGCCTGCCACTTCCGGGATCTGGCGGCCGAGTTCGCCGCGGCCGGCGCCCAGCGGGTCGGGATCAGCCGGGACAAAGTGGACAAGCAGCAGCAGTTCGCGGACCTGAACGGCTTCGACTACCCGTTGCTCTCCGACCCGGAGAGCACCGCGGCCGAGGCGTTCGGCATCAAGCGCAAGCTGCCGCTCGGACCGTTGAGCGTCAAGCGGATGACCTTCGCGATCGACACCGACCGTACGGTGCTGGCGGTCATCCACAGCGAGCGGAACATGAACGAGCACGCCGACCGGGCCCTCGACGCGGTGCGGGCCCGATCGGCGAAGTAGTCCTCAGATCGCGTTACGCCACTTGCGGCCGCTGCGGCCGATGAGCCGGTCGGCGTCCGTCGGGCCCCACGAGGCGGCCTCGTAGGTCGGGATCGGCGACATGTCGTTCTTCCAGTGCTCGATGATCGGGTCGACGATCCGCCAGCACTGCTCGACCTCGTCGGTGCGGATGAACAGCGTGGGGTCGCCGAGCAGGGCGTCGAGCAGCAACCGCTCGTAGGCCTCCGGCGACTCCTCGCGGAACGTCTGCTCGTACGAGAAATCCATGCTCGCCGTGCGCACCCGGAACGAGTGTCCCGGGACCTTGGCGCCGAAGCGCAGCGAGATGCCCTCGTTGGGCTGGATCCGCAGGATCAGCGCGTCCGCGTCCAGCTCGGTGAGCTGGTTGGTCGGGATCGGCAGGTGCGGCGGCCGCTGGAACTGCAGCGCGACCTCGGTGACGCGGGCCGGCAACCGCTTACCGGTACGCACGTAGAACGGCACCCCGGCCCAGCGCCAGTTGTCGACGTTGAGCCGCATGGCCGCATAGGTCTCGGTGCGCGACAGCGGGTCGACGCCGGCCTCGTCGCGGTAGCCGGCCATCAGGTCGTCGCGGGTGCCGCCGCGGGTGTACTGGCCGCGGACCGCCAGGTCGGCGATGTCGCGGTCGGTGGGCAGCCGGATCGCTTCCAGCAGCTTGACCTTCTCGTTGCGCAGGCCCTCGGCGCCGAACGAGGCGGGCGGCTCCATCAGGGCCAGCGCGAGGACCTGGAGCACGTGATTCTGCACGATGTCGCGCATCGCGCCGGCGTGCTCGTAGAAGCCGCCGCGGGTGCCGACGCCGAGCGTCTCGGCGACGGTGATCTGCACGTGGTCGACCCAGGAGCGGTTCCAGATGGGCTGGAATATCGCGTTGGCGAAGCGCAGCGCGAGCACGTTCTGGACGGTGTCCTTGCCCAGGTAGTGGTCGATGCGGAAGACCTGCGGCTCGTCGAACGCGGCGTGCACAACCGCGTCGAGCTCGTGCGCGGTGCGCAGGTCGTTGCCGTACGGCTTCTCGATGACCAGCCGGGCGAAGGAGCCCTCCCGGGGGTGGTTGAGCCCGGCGCCGGCCAGGCCGTTGATGACCGGCTCGAAGGCCTCGGCGGGCGTCGAGAGGTAGTAGATCCGGTTGCCGGCGGTGCCGCGGCTGGCGTCGAGCTCGTCGAGCACCTCGGCGAGCCGCTTGTAGGTTTCGGGGTTGTCGTAGCCGCCGGAGACGTACCGGATGCCGCCGCCCTGCAGCTGCGGCTTGTCGGCGAGGCTGCGGCCACCGAGCGCGCTCTCGGCGAACTGGTGGTCCTCCATCGCCGTGCGGGCGACGCCGACCAGGGCGAATTCGCCGGGCAGTCGGTTGTGCCGGGCCAGGCTCTCCACGGCCGGCAGCAACTTGCGGCGGGTCAGGTCGCCGGACGCTCCGAAGATCACCAGAGTGGCGGGCGGGGCGTTGCGGTCCTGTGCGAGCTGGGGAACGTTGTCCATCGTCAGGTCTTCCTCCGACCGCATACGTGAGCTTCCGTGTGAACTTTACGCAGTGCGAGGTCCCCCCGGATCAAACCGGTACGCCGATGCGACCAGGCCCATAGCCGTAAAAGTGGCAAACTGGGGAGTAAGGTGCCAATCGGCAGAGGGAGATTGCTCGTGAAGTACCGGCTCGTGACCCGCAGCGACTTCGACGGGTTGGTCTGTGCCGTCCTGCTGCGCGTCCTCGACTTGATCGACGAGATCACCTTCGTGCACCCGAAGGACGTGCAGGACGGCGTCACTCAGGTCACCGAGCGTGACATCTTGACCAACCTGCCGTTCGCTCCCGGCGCGTACATGGTGTTCGACCACCATCATTCGGAGACGCTGCGTAATCAGGGCGACCGGTCGAACCACATCATCGACCCCGACGCGCCGTCGGCAGCCCGGGTCATCTACGACTACTACGGCGGGGTGGAGCGCTTCCCGGAGATCTCCGACGAGCTGATGCGCGCCGTCGACCAGGCCGACTCGGCCGCCTACGCCCTGGACGACATTCTCGATCCGCAGGGCTGGACGCTGCTCAACTTCCTGATGGACAGCCGCACCGGGCTGGGCCGGTTCCGGGAGTTCCGGATCTCGAACTACCAGCTGATGATGCTGCTCATCGACGCCTGCCTGCAGCTGCAGACGGTCGACGAGATCCTCGAACTGCCGGACGTGCGCGAGCGCTCGGACCTGTACCGGGACTGCTCGGCGATGTTCGTGGAGCAGTTGCACCGGGTCAGCCACGTGGACGGCGACGTGGTCGTGGTCGACCTGCGCGAGGAGGAGACCATCCACGCGGGCAACCGCTTCATGGTGTATGCGATTTTTCCCGAAGCCCGCGTGTCGGTGCACATCATCTGGGGCCGGCAGCGGCTCAACACGGTGCTCGCCTGCGGCAAGTCGATCCTCGACCGCACCTCGCCGGTCGACATCGGCGAGGTGATGCTGCGGTACGGCGGCGGCGGTCACCTCGCCGCCGGCACCTGTCAGGTGCCGCACGAGGAGTCGGCCCGCGTGCTGTCCGAGATCATCGACGCCCTGAAGACCCCGCGGACTGTCTCGGTGTGAAAGTTCAGGGGGGCGGGAAGTCGAACCTTCCCGCCCCGCCGAGTTGCAGGTCGTGGGTCTTGCCCTGGACCCCACCCGCCGGTCGTGTTCCGCGCCCCACGCGCATCAGCACGACACACCCGCGCCCACCTGCGCGGGATGTCTGTCATTCCTCAGGGCTGTCCTGGTAGCTCCAGGCCGTGACCCGGGGCGCCTTCGCCGCGCCGACGAGTTCCTTGTCCTGCGGCTCGGCGGCGTCAGGCTCCGTGGCGGGAGCGGCCGGACGCCGGCGCGAGCGCAGGAATGCGACTGCTCCGGCGGCCGCGACCAGGGCGGCCACGACCCAGCCGGCGATGGTCCAGAAGCCCGGGCCGTCGTTGGCGTCGATCAGGGCCGCGAAGGTCGCCGCGTCGGTGCCGTCATCGGTGCTCGTGGCGGCCGTACCGGAGTGCTCGGAGTGGGTCGCCGCGGCCTGGCCCGGCACCGCCGGGGTCAGGGTCAGCAGGGCCGGCGGCAGGGGCACGCCCTTGGCCGGGTCCGCGTACGTGGGCTGCAGGGTGAAACTCATCTGCGCCGACGACGGCAGCGGGCCCATCGCGACCAGCAGGTCCGTCGACTTGCCCGGGGTCAGCGCCTTGCCGGGCATCGCCGTCCAGGTGATGTCCGAGGCGGTCTCGGTGACCGGGGTGCCGCCGTGGATGCTGGTGAGCGGCGTGTCCAGCGATCTGTTGGTGATCTGCGGTGCCCAGTCGTCCACCGACAGCGGGTAGACCTCGGCGACCGGCAGGTCGGCCGGCAGCAGCAGCTTGATCTTCGTGATCGCGCTCTGGGCGGTGTTGGTCACCTTGAACGTCACGTTGATGCCGCTGCCCTGCGGGGCGCTGGGCGGGCTGACCGTGACGTCCGCGGCGGCGGGGGACGCCGCGCAGAACACACCCGCGGCGACGGCGGCGGCCAGTACGCCCGCCCGACGGTGCTTCTCGAGGTTCCTCACGAGGGGTAGTTCGGACCGGACGCGGGAATGGTTCAACCGCGCCGATATTTCTTTTCCCGGGATTCGGCATGATGGGCGGCATGCGTGACGTGGCCATCGACAGCGACATGATCAGACTCGGACAATTCCTCAAGCTCGCCGATCTCACCGAAACCGGGGGAGAAGGAAAGATTCTGATCGCGTCGGGGGACGTGACGGTCAACGGCGAGGTGGACACCCGGCGGGGCCGCCAGCTGCGGCAGGGCGACGTGGTCGCGGTGCGGGGGCGGGCCGCCCGGGTCGCATGAGGATGTTCGGGCAATTTCGATACTCATATATGCAGCACTGCGTGACGAATGGTTGACATCCTGTCGATCACAGGCATCTACTGAGTCCGGTGTGTAACCGGCGTCACAGATGCCGGAGTTCGATCCGCCTCGCCGGGGAGGCTCCATGTCTCGTGCACATGTCCGCGCGGTTCGCCGCGGAGCCGCCGCAGCCCTGCTGGCCGTGACGCTCACGGGATGCGCCGGCTGGGGCGGAGGCGGCGGCGGATCCGACGACGCGGACAGCATCGACGTCCTGATGGTCAACAACCCGCAGATGATCGACCTGCAGCGGCTGACCGCGGACAACTTCACCCGGCAGACCGGCATCAACGTCAACTTCACCGTGCTGCCCGAGAACGACGTCCGCGACAAGATCAGCCAGGAGTTCTCCAGCCAGGCCGGCCAGTACGACGTCGCCTCGCTGAGCAACTTCGAGATCCCGATCTACGCCAAGAGCAAGTGGATCGCGCCGCTGGACGGCTACGTCGCCGCGGACACCGCCTTCGACCAGGCGGACATCCTGCCGCCGATGACCAAGTCGCTGACCGCCGACGACGGCAAGCTCTACGGCGAGCCGTTCTACGGCGAGTCCTCGTTCCTGATGTACCGCAAGGACGTGCTGGACGCCGCCGGCATCCAGATGCCGGCGAAGCCCACCTGGCAGCAGGTCGCCGACATCGCCGCGCAGGTCGACGGCAAGCAGCCCGGCATGGCCGGCATCTGCCTGCGCGGCCAGCCCGGCTGGGGCCAGATCTTCGCACCGCTCACCACGGTGGTGAACACCTTCGGCGGCACCTGGTTCGACGCGGACTGGAACGCCCGGGTCGACGCACCCGAGTTCAAGCAGGCCACCCAGTTCTACGTCGACCTGGTCCGGGCGCACGGCGAGGTCGGCGCCCCGCAGGCCGGCTTCACCGAGTGCCTGAACAACCTGGTCCAGGGCAACGCCGCGATGTGGTACGACGCGACCAGCGCCGCCGGTTCGCTCGAGGCGGCGGATTCCCCGGTCAAGGGCAAGATCGGGTACGTGGCCGCGCCGGTCGTCAAGACGCCGAGCTCGGGCTGGCTGTACGCCTGGTCGTGGAGCATCCAGCAGGCCAGCCAGAAGAAGGACAACGCCTGGAAGTTCATCTCCTGGGCCTCCAGCAAGCAGTACGAGGAACTGGTCGGCGGCCAGCTCGGCTGGTCCAAGGTGCCCGCCGGCAAGCGCGCCTCCACCTACACCAACCAGGACTACCTCAAGGAGGCATCGGCGTTCGCGGAGCCGACCGAGCAGGCCATCTCCAGCGCGGACCCGGTCAACCCCGGGGTGCAGCCGCGCCCGGCGATCGGCATCCAGTTCATCGACATCCCCGAGTTCACCGACCTCGGCACCCAGGTCTCGCAGTACGTCAGCTCCGCCATCGCCGGCCAGATGACCGTCGACGAGGCATTGGAACGGGGCCAACGGCTCGCCGACGACGTCGCCGAGCGCTACCGGTCCCGCGAGGAGGGCCAATGACATCGGTCGCCGAACAGGCCGGTACCCGGCCCGACACCGCGCCGAAGCCGCCGGGCGCCGCGCGCCGGGCCGCGGTCTGGGCCCGCCGGGCGCCCCTGCTGCCCGCACTCATCTTCATGATCGTCGTGACCCAGCTGCCGTTCGTGGCGACCCTGGTCATCTCGTTCATGGACTGGAACGCCTACTACCCCGACGAGCGGGGCTTCGCCGGCGTCGACAACTTCCGGCGGGTGTTCACCGACGTCAACATGCGGGACGCGGTCTGGACGACGATCCTGCTCACCGTCGGCGTCGTGCTGATCAGCCTGCTGCTGGGGCTGGGCATCGCGCTGCTGCTGGACCGCAAGTTCCGGGGCCGCGGCGCGGTCCGGACCATGATGATCGCGCCGTTCCTGGTGGTGCCGGTGGCCGCGGCGCTGCTCTGGAAGCACGCCCTCTACAACCCGGAGTACGGGCTGTTCAACGGCGCGCTGAACCGGCTGTGGGGGCTGTTCGGCTCGGACAACCCGCCGCAGCCGGACTGGATCAGCAACATGCCGCTCTGGTCGGTGATCTTCGCGCTGGTCTGGCAGTGGACCCCGTTCATGATGCTGATCCTGCTGGCCGGCCTGCAGGGACGCCCGCTCGACGTGATCGAGGCGGCCCGCATCGACGGCGCCAACAGCTGGCAGATCTTCCGCAGCATGACGCTGCCGCACCTGCGGCAGTACCTGGAACTGGGCGCGCTGCTCGGCTCGATCTACATCGTGCAGAACTTCGACGCGGTCTTCACCATCACGTCCGGCGGCCTGGGCACGGCGAACCTGCCGTACACGATCTATCAGATCTTCTACCAGGCGCACGACTACGGCCGGGCCTCGGCCGCGGCCGTCGTGGTGGTCATCGGCACGATCATCATCGCCACCTTCGCGCTGCGTACCGTCTCGTCGCTGTTCAAGGAGGACTCGGGCCGATGACCACCACCTTGAACCGGGCCGACCCGGCCGGCGCCGTACCGAAGAAGAAGGACCGCGGCGGGCCGTGGCTGTCCCTGCTGGCCTGGGTGATCGGCATCCTGTTCGTGCTGCCGGTGGCCTGGATGGTGCTGACCTCGTTCCACTCCGAGGCCGACGCCGCGACCAACCCGCCGGCCGTGTTCGCCCCGCTCACGCTGGAGGGCTACCGCGAGTTCTTCTCCGGCGGCGCCAGCCCGTGGCCGCCGCTGCTCAACTCGCTGACCGCCAGCGTCATCTCCACCCTGCTGGTCCTGCTGCTGTCCTTCCCGGCCGCGTACGCGCTGAGCATCAAGCCGGTGAAGAAGTGGACCGACGTGCTGTTCTTCTTCCTGTCCACCAAGATGCTGCCGGTCGTCGCCGGCCTGCTGCCGCTGTACCTGTTCGCGCAGAACACCGGCCTGCTGGACAACATCTGGCTGCTGATCGTCTTCTACACCTCGATGAACCTGCCGATCGCCGTGTGGATGATGCGCTCGTTCCTGTCCGAGGTGCCGGTCGAGATGCTCGAGGCCGCCTCCATGGACGGCGCCTCGCTGGCCAAGACGCTGCGCTCGGTGATCGCCCCGGTGGTCATGCCGGGCATCGCCGCGACCGCGCTGATCTGCTTCATCTTCAGCTGGAACGAGCTGCTCTTCGCCCGGGTCCTGACCGCCACCGTGGCGGAGACCTCCCCGGTGTTCCTGACCAGCTTCGTGACCAGCCAGGGGCTGTTCCTGGCCCAGCTCTGCGCGGCCGCCTTCGTGGTCTCGCTGCCCGTGCTCGTGGCCGGCTTCGCGGCCCAGGACAAGCTCGTGCAGGGCCTGTCGCTGGGCTCGGTCAAGTAGCCGCCGCCGATTCGCCACCACTCCGCCCCGATAGAGGTGACCGGCCCCACCCCTTGGGGCCGGTCGCCGCGTCCACGCCCGGATTTTTCCCCGAAAGGGGTAGGAACCCGCGCCCCCCGGGGTACGTCAGACAGCCTATGACCAGACTTCGCGGCTCGTGGACGGCCGCTGCCGCCGTGACCATGCTCCTGCTCAGTGCTTGTGCCCAGCAGACGGCCGCCGGTGCCCCGAGCGCCGGGCCGTCGCCGGACAGCTCGTCGGCCCCGCCGCCGGCCGGCGCCGACGACGCGCTGGTGCTGCGGGTTTCCTCCGCCGGTGGCTTCGTGCCGCCGAGCGCGATCGTCGGCCGGCTCCCGGAGACCAGCGTGTATGCCGACGGCCGGGTGATCTTCGACGGCCCGGTCGTGGCGATCTATCCCGGCCCCGCGCTGCCCAACGTGCAGTGGGGGACGATCTCCCCGGCCACGCTCCAGCAGCTGATCGACAAGGCCGTCGCGGCCGGCGTCAAGCAGGGCGCCGACTTCGGCCAGCCCGGGGTCGCCGACGCGCCGACCACCGAGGTCACGGTCCAGACCGCCGCCGGCAAGCAGACGGCCGCCGCGGTCGCCCTGCGCGAGGCCCGGCCCGACGACCCCCAGCTCACCAAGGCGCAACAGCAGGCCCGCACGAAGCTGCGCACCTTCATCGACGAGCTCAGCGTGCTGACCACCAAGCTGCTGACCAGCGCGCCGCAGCAATACCGGCCCGAGGCCCTCGCCGCGATCGTGCAGCCGTACACCGAGCCCGACGGCCAGTCCGGCCGCCCGCAGACCGTGGAGTGGCCCGGCCCGGCGCTGCCCGGCGAGAAGCTGAGCCCCAACCTGGAGCTGACCTGCGTCACCGTCACCGGCGCGCAGCTCGACGCCGTGCTCGACGCCGCCAAGGACGCCACCGCCAACACCCCCTGGGTCTGGGCGAGCAAGAGCTGGTCCGTGCTGCTGCGCCCGTTGCTGCCCGAGGAGACGGGCTGCACCGACCTGAAGGCAGCCCGGTGACCCCGATCGGCGAGCCCTTCGACCCCTCGCCGGGACCCCTGCCCGACCAGCAAGACGCGGACAGCGGCGGGCCGGGACAGGCGACGCCCGTCCCGGCCCGCGCGGCCTGCCGGCCCTGGCTTACTGCACGCCGAGCAGATCCACCACAAAGATGAGGGTCTCGTTCGGCTTGATCGCGCCACCGGCGCCGCGGGCGCCGTAGCCGAGGTGCGGGGGGATGGTCAGCTTGCGGCGGCCACCGACGCGCATGCCGGCCACCCCCTGATCCCATCCGCCGATGACCTGACCGGCGCCCAGGCCGAAGTCGAAGGCCTCGCCCCGGTTGTACGACGCGTCGAACTCCTTACCCGTGGAGAACGCGACCCCCACGTAGTGGACGGTGACCTGGTGGCCCGGCTTGGCCTCGTCGCCGTCTCCGGCGACCAGATCCTCCACGACCAGCTCGGCCGGCGGCTCACCCACGATGGGGCCGACGTCGGGCTTCTCCATGTGTACTCCTCCAGTTGTGTGACTGCATGGCCATGCAACCACAGCGCGCGGTTTTTCCGGGCAGCGCCACCCGCGAAGGTGAACGACTGAGGGCTGATCTCCGTACTGTTCGCTGGAGGCTGCACCGGTCTCGCCGTCGCGCCCGCGAGCACGAGGAGGTCGCATGACCGCCGTACGCCGTACCGTCGCCCTCGTCCTGGCCGGCGGCATCGCCATGGCCGCGACCATCCTCCCCGCGGCGCCCGCGCTCGCGCACGGCGCGCCGACCCAGCCGATCAGCCGCACCGCCGCCTGCGCCACCGGCGGCGAGCAGGAAGGCGCGGCGGCGTGCCGGGCGGCCCGCGCGGCGAACGGGGGACCGTTCGGCAACTTCGACAACCTGCGCCTGCCGAACGTGAACGGCCGGGACGCCGAAGTCATCCCCGACGGCAGCCTGTGCAGCGGCGACCTGCCGGATTTCCAGGGCCTGGACCTGGCCCGTACGGACTGGCCGGCGACGAAGCTGGCCGCCGGCAGCACGCTGACCATCCGCTACCGGGGCACGATCCCGCACCAGGGCACCTTCCGGGTCTACCTGACCAAGCAGGGTTATGACCCGAAGCAGCCGCTGGGCTGGGACGACCTGGGCAGCAAGCCGATCCTGACGGTGCAGGACCCGCCGCTGCGGGACGGCTCGTACCGGATGAGCGCCAAGCTGCCCAAGGACCGCACTGGGCGGCACGTGCTCTACACGGTCTGGCAGACCTCGAGCACCCCGGACACCTACTACTCGTGCTCGGACCTGCAGCTCAAGGAGTCGGTGGCGGTCGCCGCCACGACCCGGGCGGCCGGGGCGACGTCGGCGTCGCCGAAGCCGAAGGCGTCCCGCTCGGTCGAGCCCGGGGTGGTCGCCTCGCCGCAGGAGGCCGCCGGGCCGGCCGTCGCGGGGGCGCCGCAGGAGAGCGAGGAGACCTGGCTGCGCCCGGCGTCGGCGCAGTCGGACGACGCGCAGGACCGGGTCGCGCTGGGCCACCAGATCATCATCGCGGCCCTGATCGTGATCGCGGGCGTCCTGGCCGGCGCCGGCTTCAAACGCCTCCGCGCGGCCCGCAGGGGTTAGCGCTCCGAACCGGCCGGCTACCACTCGTTCGATAGCGTGGGCGGCGATGACGAGCAGAGTGCGGTGGCTGAGTGCCGGAATTGTCCTGCTGATCGTGATCGCGGGCGTGGTGATCAGGTGGGCCGTCGCCGACGCTCCCGGCCCGCCGCGTGCCCTGCCCGCGGTCCCGAGCGCCACCGCGAGCGTGCCCGGCCCTTCCCCAAGCGCGCCGAGCGCGTCCGCGAGCCCGCGGAGCTGCGTCGACACCGTGCTGGCCGGTCTCTCGCTCGGCGAGCGCGCCGGTCAGGTGCTCATGATCGGCACCCCGGTCGGCAGCCCCCGGGACCTGGGTGGCGTGGTCGCCCGCCACGACCTCGGCGGGATCTTCCTCGCCGGGCGCAGCACCCGGTCCGCGGCGGGCCTGCGCGGCGACATCGCCGCCCTGCAGCGCCGGGCCGGTACGCCGCTGCTGGTCGCGCTCGACCAGGAGGGCGGCAGCGTGCAGACCCTCAAGGGCCGCGACTTCCCGCTGATCCCGTCCGCGCAGCGGCTGGGCGCGGGAGCCCCGGCGAAGCTGCGCGGCACCGTGCGGGACACCGCCCAGCGCCTCGCCGGGATCGGCGTGACCGTGAATCTCGCGCCGGTCGCCGACACGGTCCCGGCGAAGCTGGGGGAGGGCAACCCGCCGATCGGCGGCTTCCACCGCCAGTACGGCTCCGACCCGGACGCGGTCGCGGTCGACGTCGCCACGGTGGTGTCGGCCTCGCAGGGCGCGAAGGTCATGACGATCCTCAAGCACTTCCCGGGGCTGGGCCGGGTGCGCGCCAACACCGACACGACCCCACGGGTCGTCGACAACACGACCACGGTGGACGATCCGTACCTGAAGCCGTTCGTGGCCGGGATCAGGGCCGGGTCGGCCGGGGTGATGATCTCGTCCGCGACGTACCCGAAGATCGACGGCTCGTCCATCGCCGCGTTCTCGAAGCCGATCGTCACGACCCTGCTGCGCGAGCGGCTCGGCTACACCGGGCTGGTGATGTCCGACGACCTGGGCGCGGCCGCCTCGGCGTCGTCGCTGCCCACCGGCGAGCGGGCCGTGCGGTTCGTGGCGGCCGGCGGCGACCTGGTGCTGAGCATCCGGCCGCAGGACGCGGCACCGATGGCCGCGTCGCTGATCGCGGCGGCCCGCGAGTCACCGGTGTTCGCCGCCCGGCTGACCGAGGCGGCCCGGCACGTCCTGCAGGCCAAGGACCGCGCCGGCCTGCTGACATGCTGAGCGGGCCCGGCGTTCGCATCAGTGACATCGCCGGTCCGCCGGTGACATGGGCTACCGCGCGATCGCCGACTGGTGTGCGGAACCGGTGAGGCAGGACCGGTCGATCTGACCCGCGGTGTTGACCTGGAGCGCGCTCCAGGTCCTACCGTCGTCGGCATGGAAACGATCGAACTGGGCACCACCGGGCAGCAGGTCAGCCGGATCGCGCTCGGCGCGATGCAGATGGGCAACGCCACCGACGAGCGGGACTCGGTGCGCATCCTGGACCGCTATCGGGAGGTCGGCGGGTCGTTCCTCGACACCGCGGACTGCTACGAATGGTGGAAGACGCGGGACAGCCGGGGCGGCGAGAGCGAGGAACTGCTCGGCCGCTGGCTGCGCCACGGCGGCCGGCGCGACCAGGTGTTCCTGGCGACCAAGGGCAGCGCGGTGCCGGCGTATTCGCCGGAGCTGTGGGCGGCCGACGGCACACCGAACTGGGAGCTGGCCGAGCGCACCTACGCGGGCGCGGGCGGCGACACGCTGCGGCACGCCCTCGACGGGAGCCTGCGCCGGCTCGGCACCGACCACGTCGACCTCTACTACGTGCACGTGGACGACCTGGCCACGCCGCTGGAGGAGACCCTGGAGGCCCTCGCGGGCCTGGTCCAGGCGGGGAAGATCCGCTACCTGGGCTGGTCGAACGTGCGGACCTGGCGGATGGAGCGGATCCGGCAGCTCTGCGACCGGTACGGTTGGCCGGCCCCGGTCGCCCTGCAACAGCAGCACTCGTACCTGCGGACCAACCCCGGCACGGACCGGGCGGGCATCACCAACGCCGAGCAGCTCGACTACCTCGGCACGCATGAGGACCTGACGCTGGTGGCGTACTCGCCCATCCTGAAGGGGATCTACGACGACCCGGCGAAGCGGGCCGGGCACTGGATGATGGAGGCGTACGCCGGGCCGGACGCCGACGCCCGCCTCGCGGTGCTGGCCGAGGTGGCCGCCGAGGCCGGCGTCACGCCGAACCAGCTGGTGCTGGCCTGGCTTATGCGCCAACCGCCCCGGACGATCCCGCTGGTCGGGCCGCGCACGCCGGAGCAGTTCGAGGCGGCGCTGCCGGCCCTGGACGTGAAACTCGACGAGGAGCAGCTGCGCCGGCTCAACGCCGCCGGAGGTTAGGATGCGGCATGGACGAGCTCTCGCTGCTCGACACCAACGGCATCCTGCGCCAGCCCTGGATCAGGCCGGCGCGAACCAGCGCGGGTCTGGGCTGGTCCGGGCTCTACGTGTCGACCCAGCGGGAGCAGCCGTACCGGGCGGCCTTCGCCGGGGCCCGTAGCCATCTGGTCATCCTGCATCTGGACGGGCCGGTCACCGTGCGCCGTGGTCACCTGGGCCTGACCTCGGCACGCACGGTCGCCCCCGGCGGCTTCTTCGTGCACCCGGCCGGCAAGGACCTGACCGTGGAGCTGGGCGGCCCGCTCGACACGGTGCACGTGTACCTCGACGACGCCGTCCTGCAGCAGGGCCACGAGGGGCCGCGGGTCGAGCTGGCCGAGGAACTGGGCGTCGCCGACCCGCTGCTCGAACAACTGGTGCTGACGCTGGACGGCGTGCTGCGGCAGTGGGAGCCGTCCGCGCGTACCTATGTCGACCAGGTCGAAAGCCTGCTGGCCGGGCAGCTGGCCCGTCGGCACGGCACCCGCCGGCCGCAGGCCGGGCCGGACGACCGGGCCCGGCCGGCCGGGCTCAGCGAGCGGCAGCTGACCCGGGTGCGGGAGCTGCTGGAGGAGCGGCTCGCCGAGCCGGTGCCGCTGGCCGACATGGCCGCGGCGGCCGGGCTGAGCGTCAGCCACTTCGCCCGCCAGTTCAAGGCCCGGGTCGGGCAGGCGCCGCACCAGTATCTGCTGCGCCTGCGGCTGGACGCGGCCGTCCGGCTGCTGCGCACCCGGAGCATGCCGATCGCGGCGGTCGCGGACAGCTGCGGCTTCACCCACCAGGAACACCTGACCCGGGTCATGCGCCGGCATCTGCAGACCACTCCCGCAGCGGTACGGCGGGAAGCCTGAGTCAGCGGTTGTGCTCGCCCCACTCGAACGGATCCGCGCCGGCGTGCTCGATCCAGTCGTAGGTGAACTCGGTGCCGCCGCCCCGCCAGCGCTCCGGCGTCGTCGACAACATCCAGTCGAGGGGCTCGATGCCGCCGGGGAACCCGCCGTCCAGCGCGAGGCGCAGCGCGGCGGCGAGGTCGTCGTCCACCGCCGACGTGCGCGAGGCCGGATCCACGGAGACGAAGAGCGCCGTTCCGGATCGGGCGATGAGATCGAGGAACTGGCGATTCTTCGCCCAGTCGGTGTGCAGCGTGCTCGGCACGCAGTCGGCGTCCGCGACGAAGAAGCGGCCGTGCTGCGCCAGCCGGAACGCCAGGGTGTTGACGCCGATGCGGCGCGTCCGCTCCCATTCCAGCCCGGAGGTGTCGTCGCCGATGCGCTGAGCGTGGGTGTTCCCGGCGGCGAGGTGCCCGATGACGTTGCAACCGAGGACCACGGCGTCTCCCGCGGCCTCCCGGATCGTCCGGTACAGCTCGACGATCACCTCGGCGTTGGTGCGCGTGACATCCGCCGGCTCCCAGCCCCGAAGAGGGTGCGGATCGGTCGCGGGCTGCCACGGCCGGCCGGTGATCGAGGCACCCATCGCCGAGCCCCACCGGCCGAAGGCGTCCCACGTGGAAAAGTCATGCTTGATGAACTCGAAACCCCAATCCACAAACCGGGAGACATCGGCGGCGACGATCTCGAGCGCCGCGCGGTCCGACGGATCCATCGCGTACGCGCCATCGCGCGCCCTGCCGTGCCCACCCGGGGGAAGCGCCTCCCGCAGCAGCGGACGGAACCAGATCCCCGGCCGCACACCCTCCGCGCGCACCGCATCGGCGAGATCGCTCATCTCCTCGAACTGCGGTCGCCGCGGACGGTCCCAGGGCCCCGGAGTCCCCGGCCGGCCGTCGGCGGTGCCATTGGGCGACCAGCCGTCGTCAACCACACCGTACGGCCGGACCGGATGGTCGCCGACCAGCTCCGCGATGGTCCGCGCGTCGCGCACCACGGCGGAACGGTCGAAATCCTTGCCGTAGGCGTAGTAGTAATTGTTGGCGCCGACGAGCGGCGTCGACGGCAGCAACGGATCCGAGCAGAGCAGCCCGGTCAGGTCGCCGTGGACCAGGAACGGCCGCTCGGAACCGCGTACCGCATGGATCGTCGCGGCATGAATCCGCCGCGACCCGGGCCGAACCGGGCTGTCGCCGCTGCGCACGTCGAGCCAGAGCGAGAAACCGTGCGGGTCGACGGTCCAGAACGCCATGGCGCCGCCGCGGACCTCGACGCCCGTTCCCCAGGTGGTCGCCGCTGCACGCTCATGAACGAGGAACATCCAGGGCAGCGGGCGTTCGGCCTGGTGCCCCCGCCAGCTCAGCTCGCCGTACGTGCGCTCCCAGGCGTCGCCCAGAATAAGCACGTCGCTCGGAAGCGGGCGCTTCCAGCGCAGCAACACGCGCGACACGCCCCGAACCGCCACCAGACCGACGCTCAGCGCCCGGCCTTGCTGGACGAACTCGATCTCCACGCCGGTCGCCTCGGGCGGCTGGAGCGGGCCGTACGGCTCGGTCTGCACGAGGACGACGTCGGGCCCCTCGACGGGAATCTCAAACCCTTCGGCGAGATTGCGCATCGGATGCATCCCCAACCTTCTCTGCACACGGACTGTGGCGATCATCGGGAGGTGCGCCGAGGGGCGGCTGGTACCGGACGTCGTGTGATCATCTTGATCCGGCGCCAAGAGTAGCGTCAGGCCGGCGGCGACGGCGGCCAGTCAGGTGGATGGCCGCCCAGTTTCGGCAACGGTCCTCGTGATCTCGTCGATCGTGGCGTCGCTGAGGGACCGGATCATTCGTGGGATCGCTGGGCCGCGACCGCGGATCCTTCTGGCGGCGATCCAATCGCGGAACTCCGCGGTAGTGGACTGCGGTATGACGAGCCGCCACCCTGATGCGCGGCTCTGTTCGGCGCAGGCGGCCAGGTCGGACAGAAATCCCACCGCCGTCGGCGAGCGCTTCAGCTCGCCTTGTCGTCTGAGGGCCACGACAAAGTCACGCAACTGTCGGTCGTTGCGGATTCGGGTGAGCAGCGTGAGCAGCGCGGCGTCCGTCCGGTGGGACTGAATAGTATCAACTTCCTTCAATATCTTGCGATAGCGGCGGGCGTCCAGCAGCCCTCGCAGCAGGAGCGTTGCCACCACCAGGACGGCGATGCCACCCGCCGTCCACGCTAGGCCGGCGGCCCAGTCAATCTCGCCGCTGATTCCGGGGATGTCGGATTTATCGACCGGAGACTCGTCCACCGAAGGGGAGGGCGCCGAGGCGGGCGTGCTCGACGCATCGGATGTTCTCGCAGTGCTTGGTTCGGTGGTCGTCGACGCTCCCGGTGAGTTGGCAGCCGAGGAGTACGGAGCACGGTCGGCCGAGACACCTCCGAGAAATCCCACGAGCCAGACGAGTCCCACCAGGACCGCGAAAACGCCGACACCGCCGGCTCCGAACAACCCTACAAACCCGACTGCGATGGCGACTTCACGCAGGGCCTTGAGTACTTGGACGCGCCGCAGCCGACGTCGCCATCGCTCGAGTTCAACGGCCGCACGACGGGCACCGCGGGCGATCCGGACGACGGGAAGGAGCGGCCATTGCGCCGGGCGAAGACTGTCAGTCGACACAATGAGGTCGACGGCGAACGGCGCCCAGGCCAACGCGTACAGGGCAAAAGCCGACAAGGCCACAGCGACCCACCGCGTCTGGTATCCGGTTACAAGCAGCGCGACAGCGCTGGCGACGAGTCCGATCCTGACCTCCGCTATTCAGAGTAGATAGCGGGTATCGAGGGTGATCAAGGAAAGGTGCACCCGGCCTGCAAGGATGTGGTTGTCTACGCCATGTCCTATGTAGAAACGGGTGCACCTTTCTGGTGGGCAAGTCTATCGGGTGGGATGACCGGCTGTCCGTCACGGCCACGGATAAGAACCTCGTCGGTCACGCGGGTGCGGTCCTGCTCCGCGAATGCGCTGACAAAGCGGGTCTGACCAGCGGCTTGAACACCGTGATACCCCGCGGTGAGGGCCCCGGGTGGTGGGATCGGGGCACCGTACTCACGTCTCTGGCGGTGTCGATCGGGCTCGGCGCGACCAGCATGTCCGACATCGACCTGCTGACCCACCAGGCTCCGGTGTTCGGTGACCCACCGTCGGATTGCACCGTCCGCCGCTGCCTGACCGGCCTCGACCAGGTGACCCTGGGTAAGATCGCCAAGGCTCGGGCGAAAGCCCGCCGACGGGTATGGGACCTGATCGCCGACCGGCCGGGCGGGTTTCCCTGGCTGCTGGTCGCCGGTAAACTCCTGCACGGGTGGATCGTGATCGACCTCGATGCCACCCTTATCACCGCACACTCCGATAAACAGGGCGCGGCGGTGACGTTCAAGAAAGGCTTTGGCTTCCACCCGCTCGGGGCGTGGTGCGCGAACACCGCCGAGTCCCTGGCCATGCTGCTCCGAGAGGGCAACGCCGGATCCAACACGGTCAGTGACCACATCCGGGTCCTCGCCGACGCGATCGAGCAGATACCGGCGCGCTACCGCCGGAAAATACTGGTCCGTGTCGACGGCGCCGGCGCCACCCACGACTTCATCGAACACCTCCACGCGATGAACACCGCTTTCCGCACAGTCCGGTTCACCGTCGGGTGGACCATCACCGAGGTCGACGAGACCGCGATCGCCGCGCTGCCCGCCGACGCCTGGACCGACTCGCTGCGCCAGAACGGCGAAGCGACCGCGACCGCCGGGGTCGCCGAACTGACCGGGCTCGACACCCGCGCCGAAAAGTGGCTCCCCGGACTGCGGCTGACCGTGCGGCGGACGAGGCCCGCCGCCCGACACCGCAAGAATCTGACCGCCCTGGAACGCAAGACCGGGTGGCGGTACGCCATCGTCGCCACCAATATCAACCGAATGTGGGGCATCGCGGGCTCGCACCATCCACAATGGCTCGACGCTTTGCACCGAAGCCACGCAGGAGTGGAAGACAGAGTACGCACGAACAAGGCCATGGGCCTGCGCAACCTGCCCAGCACATCCTGGACCGTCAACCGCGGCTGGGTCCTGGCCGCGAACATCGCCGCGGACCTGACCGCCTGGACCCGGCTCCTCGGCCTGCACGACCAACCCGACCTCGCCCACGCCGAACCCGAAACCCTGCGCTACCGGCTGCTGCACCTACCCGCCACCCTGAGCAGCCACGCCCGGCAACGCACCCTCAAAATCGCCGAAACCTGGCCCTGGACCGACGCGTTCATCCTCTGCTGGCAACGCCTGAACGCCCTGCCCGCACCCACCTGAGCAGCAACAACCGCCTCAACGAGCCAGAGAGGGCCGTTCCCGGGGATCGGAGACCCGGCACCACCGTCGTGACAGACGACGCCCTCGCACCACACCGAAGGGGACAAAACGGTCGAGCCGAAAGCCCTACCGAGGGATCAAACACCCCTGACGAATCGAGGCTGAGGGTCACGCCCAGCCCCCAGAAGCCGCGGGGCGGCTCGGACTTGCCGAATAGGCCGTTGACAAAGTCACGCACGCGCTGGAGGGCCTTGGTCGCGGGAGATGTCGTTGCCCACGAGATACTTGGCGATGCCACGATCATTTCCAGCGAAAAACGTGCGATGGTGACATATGCGGCAAAGATGATCAACGGCCGGACCAGTGCCGCCATCCGCAGATCATCGGCGTGTACGGCCTGCTGCACCACGGCGCCGCCGACGGCGATCGACAGCAGGAAGTCGACGACGGGCAGCACAAGGACGAGGTTCAACGCCGCGATCAGGGGGCTGTGGTTCTCGATGCGTCGGATCTGCGCCAGCACCGAAGGCAGATGGCGGCGCAGCTCACCCTCGGCCCATTGGGTGACGATTCCTTGGCGGGCGTACAGCAGCAAGTCCGGTGGAACGGTCCCGAGTCGGCCGGTTTGGCGGTATGCCTCCTCGCGCAGCAGCGTTCCGGGAGACTCGTAGCCCTTCCAGATGAATTCTGCGCGGTCCCTGTCGGTCGCGACGCCGCAAACCTCCAGCAGCCACAGCCGATCGTGGCGGCGTCCCCGCCTCCATACCTGCCGGAGAAGAGCCGAGATCTCCTGACGGACGGCCGGCCCCATCCACTGTGGCCTACCCCCTAGACCTGCGGACAGCAAATCCAACAGATGCAGCAATCCCGGTGGCCAGCTGAATTCGTCGCCGTCTTTGTGCCGCCTTACGGTGGCTGCGTCGGCCTGGATCTTGCGAGTAGCCTCGACAAGGATGGGCATGACGGCTTGCTCGGACTGCGTCTGCAGGATGGTGACCACCGCTTCTCGCCAGGTGTGGTCACCGAGCAGCTGCCGAGCGGGAACTATCTCCGGTCGGTGCAACACCACGCACGTGGCAAAGAATTCCTGGATTCGTCGATGCGTAAAGGTGAACCTGTCATCGGGTTCGGACCCGGTCGCGGTCGCCAGTTTGGTGTAGACGATCGCATTGACCAGCCGCTCTGCTTCCGAATGTGAGAAACGGCCCGCAGCAAGCAGCTGTATCGCCGTACCCCGGGTCGTCTCCAACCCGATTCGGGAGTCCTTCGACATTGAGAATGCTATTTCCTGGGCGGCCGCGCGAAGTGCTGCCTCGTGCACCTGGAAGAGGCCGACCGTGCGGGCCTCGTCGGTTTTCAGGCGGTTGTCGATGTACCGCTCGAACACCGTATGCGGATTGTCCGGAAAATCGTTTCCGCTTCGCATGTACTGACACAGCAGGCTGAGGAAAAGCGGCGTGGAGGAAAGGTCGCGAACGGCCTCATGCGCACGCCGCAGCCCGGCCAGCAATGCGGCCTCAGTATCGGCCGGCAATGCCCATCGGCCGACAAGGGTCCGGATGCGAGTCTCCGACAATCGCACGATCTTGAACCGTGGCCAGCCCAACCGGCGCGGCCCTCGATATTCGCGAGAAGCTAGCACGCCACGGCAGTTCGCCATGGTGTCGAGAAAGTCCTGAATAGCGGATGCGTATTTCTCGACGGTGCTGTCGGCTTCGATGGAACTCAGCACGGCGGGAATCTCATCGAATGAGTCGAACAGGAACAGCCAGCTGCCGTCGCGTACACCGTTGTCGAATTCGGAATCGAGAAACTTGTCGACGCTGCTGTTGTGCTGAGGATTGAGCGCCTTGAGGATAAAGCTTCGCAGCTCGCTGGAGGTGATCTCACCCTCGGGGCGGAACGCCTTGAGATTGATGTAGAGGGGGACGACTCTGCCGACGGTCCGTTCCTTGGCGAGTGTGGCCATCGCGTGAGCCGTGTGGCGCAGTGCCATGCTCTTGCCGGAGCCCGGCTCGCCCTCCAGCAGGATCAGTCTCTCGCTGCTGCGCCCCAGCGCCACGGACAAGGAGCGAACCCGGCGAAGCCTTTGTTCCCGGCTGCCCAGCAAGCGTCGCCGGCGGCCCTCCATCTCCACTTCTGCTTCGAGTTCGGTGTATCGCTCGTCTTCCCATTCCTCCTTGTTGGCAAGTCCATCCAGCTCTGCAACGAGATGCCTGGCGAACTGGCAGCGCAATCCCGCCCGGTTCTGGTCGACGGCCTTTGCGTCGCGGAGCGTCACGGCAACGCCATAGTAGGCGGGCGCGAGTCCGACAATTCCGACAATTGCCCCAATGACGCTACCGAACTTGTCTGCGTCCTCGAGGCCGAGTTCGGCCAGCCTGACGCCGACAACGCACACTGTCAGCCCGGTCAGTACGAAGATAATTCGCGAGCGTCGAAATTCAAAGTGCCGCACCGGGCAATCATGGCAGGCGGCGCATTCTGGGTGCTACGCCCCGTGCGGGGGAAATTGGCCTCGACCGGCCAACCATCTTGCGCGTTGTAATTGACTTCATGCTGGTCTCGAATGCGCGCCTCGGACATCGATGAAATTGGAGATCTGGTGTCGCGGTTGGGTTCATTGACAACCGCCACCAACGTCCGAATGCGAGGCCGAACAAGACCAGTGTCGGGGACTGCTCGACGGCGACATCGGCACCCGGATCGCGTTGCACTGAACGACGCGGGGACCCCGATGAGGTTCAGCGATACCCGTTCAGGTTGCTGACGATGACGCCGGTGTTGTCGATCAGGACTCAGGGTCAGCGGGCAGGGCGTCGGGAGGCTGTGGCGGGCTTCTTGGTGGGATCGGCCGCGGCGGCGCCGTGCGTGGGGCGGCGGGTCAGGACCTGGGGGCCGGCGGCCGTGACGGCGACCGTGTGTTCGGAGTGGGCGGTGCGGGAGCCGTCGGCGGAGCGGATCGTCCAGCCGTCCTTGTCGAACGTGATTTTGTCGGTGGAGCGGCAGAACCAGGGCTCGATGGCGATCGTGAGGCCGGGGTCGAGTTTCATGCCGCGGCGGGCGCGGCCGGAATTCGCGATGTGCGGGGCCTCGTGCATGGTGCGGCCGATGCCGTGGCCGCCGAACTCGGCGTTGACGCGGTAGCCGTACGAGTGGGCGACCTCGCCGATCGCGGCGGAGATGTCGCCGAGGCGGCCGTCCGGCAGGGCGGCGGCGATGCCGGCCTCCAGCGCTACCTCGGTGGCCTCGATCAGCTTCAGGTCGGCCGGGTCGGGGGTGCCGACGATGACGGAGAGCGCGGAGTCGGCGGCCCAGCCGTCGATGCGGGCCGCCATGTCGATGCTGAGCAGGTCACCGTCCCGCAAGACATAGCTGTGCGGCAGTCCGTGCAGCACCGCGTCGTTGACCGACAGGCAGAGCACGTTGCGGAACGGGCCGCGGCCGAACGACGGGGCGTAGTCCCAGTAGCAGGACTCTGCGCCGCGTTCCTTGATCCGGCGGCGGGCGTGGCGTTCGACGTCCATCAGGTTGACGCCGACCGCGGCGATACCGCTCAGCTCGGCGAGCAGCTCGCCGACGAACTGGCCGGTCACCGCCATCCGGCCGATCTCCTCGGCGGACTTGAGCTCGATCACGACAGCCTCCCTCTCCGTATGCGGTATTTTTATACCACGTTGGGTCGGGTGCGGCTCCGGACGGGATATCCTGCTGGCATGGTTCGCCAACCGCTCACCGCCGGACAGATCGCAGCGGGCCAGCGCCTCGGAGCCGCCCTCCGGGCCGCGCGGGCCGGCCGGGGCCTCGTCGAGGTGGCCCTGGCCGCCGGCATCTCGCCCGAGACGCTGCGCAAGATCGAGACGGGTCGCCTGCCCGCGCCGGCGTTCGGCACCGTGGTCTGCCTCAGCCAGGCCCTCGACGTCCCGCTCAGCGACCTGGCCGACGTCTGGCTGGCCGACATGGCCATCCGTCAGGCGTCCTAGAGCCTGCTGCTCCGTTGACGGGCAGCCTGTCTTGTTCAGGCGTGACCCGACGTCATTCGGCTACACCCGTTCGCGTGGCGGGCATCCACCCGGTATCGGGCGCCGAAGATACGTTTCGCCTGACGGCCTCGCCGGCCGGTCACGCCCGGGGCCGCGACTGGATCTTGTGGTGGCGTGGTCCGCTCCGCACCCACCCGCACCGGTTCCGCCCCTTACCCGCGCCGGTGGCAGTCCAGCTGATGGACCTCGATCCCGCCCACCGGGCACCGCCACCACATCCTGGGCATCCCGTCCCACACCCCGGACCACAACCTCGCATAACGCCCATATTTCCGCCGGACTCCGCGACCTTGGTGCGCACGGGTGTGGAGCAGACCGCTGCGCACCAAGGTCCAAACACCTACTGGCGCCGGAGCTGATCCGGCGGCTGGTCGACCAGTTCGTGGCCCGGCCGGCCGCCTCGCGGCAGCCGGACCTGTTCGATCTGCTCACCGAGCGGGAGGAGCAGATCCTGCGCCTGGTGGCCGGCGGGGACAGCAACGCCGAGATCGCCTGTTCGTCGGCGAGGCGACCGTGAAGACCCCACGTGTCGCGGGTGCTGCACAAGCTCGGGCTGCGGGATCGGGTCCAGGCTGTCGGGTACGCGCACGAGACGGGCCGGGGCACAACGTTGCCTGAGCCGTCAACGCACCATGAAGATGTCGATCGGGTCCTCGGACTCCACGGTGAAACCGTGGCGGTCGTACAGCCGCCGGGCGGCGCTGCCCCGCAGGACGTTCAGCCGGACGACCAGGCCGGCGGCGTCGGTGCGGTCCAGCAGGTCTCGCAGGATCGCCGAGCCGAGCCCCCGGCCCTGGATGCCCGGGTCGAGATAGAAGTGCTCCAGCCACTGCCCGTCCTCGGCCGGCCGCAGTGCGACGCAGCCCGCGAAGGCACCACCGGCCAGGATGACCGAGGTGTGCCGCGGGGCGAAGGCGTCCCGGAGCCGTTGCCGGACCCGGTGCTCGTCGAACAGGCCCAGCCGTTCCAGGTCCGGGCGCATCACGACGGCCCGTAGCTCCGCGATCGGCTCGACATCCGCCGGTTCCGCGGGGCGCAGGGTCCAGTCCAAGGGGGTGTCCACAGCCGGATTCTGTCAGCGGTCGTTTCATGCAGCCCGATGCGGTGGTTCTGTGCAGGAAAGCCCGGCGCGCCGGGCCGATACTGGGTGCCGGGAGGTCCGCAGGTGACGTCATTCGAGTATGTTTCCGGCCCGGCCCGGGTCGTGTTCGGTCCCGGGGTGCTGGACCGGCTGCCCGACGAGGTGCGCCGCCTCGGCCGCAGCCGGGTGCTGGTGGTCTCCGGCGCCGGCGTCGCGGCGAACGAAACGGCCGGCAAGGGTACGGCCGACTTCGCCGCCCGCGCCGCGGCGAACCTGGGCCCGCTGTTCGCCGGGCACTTCGCCGGCGCCGCCATGCACACCCCGGTCGAGGTCACCCGGCAGGCGCTGGAGGTGGTCCGGAGCCTCGACGTGGACTGCCTGGTCTCGATCGGCGGCGGCTCGGCCACCGGGCTGGGCAAGGCGCTGTCGGTGCGCACCGGGCTGCCGCAGATCGCCGTGCCGAGCACGTACGCCGGGTCCGAGGTCACCGCGGTGCTCGGCGAGACCGACGAGAGCGGCAAGACGACCCGGTCGGCGCCGGAGATCCGGCCCGAGACCGTCCTGTACGACGTGGAGCTGACCCTTGGCCTGCCGGTGCCGCTCTCGGTGACCAGCGGCGTCAACGCGATGGCCCACGCGGTGGAGGCGCTCTACTCCCCGGACGCCAACCCGGTGACCGACGGCCTGGCGACGCGGGCCATCGGCCTGCTGCGGCGGTCGCTGCCCGGCATCGTCGCGGACCCCGGCGACCTCGCGGCCCGCTCGGACGCGCTCACCGGCGCCTGGCTGGCCGGGATCTGCCTGGACACCGTACGGATGGGCGTGCACCACAAGCTCTGCCACCTGCTGGGCGGCTCGTACGGCCTGCCGCACGCCCCCACGCACACGGTCATGCTGCCGCAGGTCCTGGCGCACCAGGCGGAAGTCGCCCCGGCGGCGATGCGCGCGGTCGCCGAGGCGCTCGGGGTGCGTGACGCTGCCGCCGGCCTGTACGACCTGATCGTCTCGTGGGGCGGCCCGGTCAGTCTGCGGGAGCTGGGCCTGGCGGCCGGCGACCTGGACGGCGCGGCGGAACGGGTGGCCGTCGACGGTGTCCGGTCGCTGCTCGGCGCCGCGTACCAGGGCATCCGCCCGGCGGGACCGGCCGCCGTGCCGGACTTCTCCGCGCTGACCGGCCAGGTGCTGGCCAGTTTCGCCGCGACGCCGGACCCGCGGGTCCGCACCCTGGTCACCGACCTGGTCCGGGTCCTGCACGAATACACCAACCGCAACGATCTCACCCAGCGCGAGTGGGAGTACGCCGTCGATTTCCTCACCCGCACCGGGCAGCTCTGCTCCGCCACCCGCCAGGAGTTCGTGCTGCTCTCCGACACCCTGGGGGTGTCGAGCATGGTGGATCTGCTGAGCAATTCGCGGACCCCGGAGACCACGCCGTCGGCGGTGCTCGGGCCGTTCTACGTGCCCGGGCCGCCGCCGGAGCCGCTCGGCGCGGACATCGCCGGCGGGCTGCCCGGCACCCCGCTGTGGGTGGACGTGACGATCGCCGACGTCGCCGGTGAGCCGGTGGCCGGTGCGGTGGTCGACGTCTGGCAGTCCAACGACGACGGCTTCTACGACGTCCAGCTTCCCGAGGTGGCCGGACCGGTGCTGCGAGCGCGCTTCCACAGCGACGCCGGCGGTCGGGTCCGCTTCTGGTCGATCCTGCCGTCGGAGTATCCGATCCCCGACGACGGCCCGGTGGGGCAGATGCTGGCCGGGACCGGCCGCCACCAGTACCGGGCGCCGCACCTGCACTTCATGATCAGCGCGCCGGGGTACCGGCGCCTGGTCACCCAGTTGTTCGTCGCGGGCGGCGCCTACCTGGACTCCGACACCGTGTTCGGGGTCAAGGACGAGCTGATCGTCGACTTCGCCCCCGGCAAAGGCACCCCACCGGACGGCCGCGCGGTCGACGGCTGGCACCAGGTGACCTACACGTTCCGAATCGCCAGTGAAGAGACCGCCAGTGAAGTGATCGCCGAGGAGAAACCATGACAGACGTGGTCGAGACCGATGTCCTCATCGTCGGCAGCGGGCCGGCGGGCGGCGCGGCGGCCATGCTGCTGAGCACCTACGGCGTACCGAACATCATGGTCACCAAGTACGGCCGGCTGGCCGACACCCCCCGCGCGCACATCACCAACCAGCGCACGATGGAGGTGCTGCGCGACGCCGGCGTGGAGGAGCAGGTGGTCGCCCAGGCCACCCCGCAGCACCTGATGGGCCAGACGCCGTTCGTCTCCGCGCTGGCCGGCGAGGAGCTGGGCCGGCTGCACACCTGGTACACCCACCCCGCCCGGCAGGCCGACCACGACCTGGCGTCGCCCACCGCGATGTGCGACATGCCACAGCACCTGATGGAGCCGGTGCTCGCCGGCGCTGCCACCGCCCGCGGCACCCACCTGCGGTACGACACCGAGTACCTGTCGCTGACCCAGGACGACCACGGGGTCACCGCGACCGTGCGCGACCGGCTGCGCGGCGACGAATACCGGATCCGGGCGAAGTACCTGATCGGCGCGGACGGCGGGCGCAGCCGGGTGGCCGAGGACATCGGGCTGCCGATGGTCGGCCGGATGGGCGTCGCCGGCAGCATCAACATCGTCTTCGAGGCCGACCTGACCCGCTACGTCGCGCACCGGCCCAGCACCCTCTACTGGGTGCTGCAGACCGGCGCCGACGTGGGCGGGATCGGCATGGGCCTGGTGCGCTGCGTCCGGCCCTGGCACGAGTGGCTGATCGTCTGGGGCTACGACATCGGCGGCGAGCCGCCGGACCTCACCGACGCCTACGCCCGGCGGATCGCCCACCAGCTCATCGGCGACGACTCCGTCCCGGTCACGATCAAGTCGTCCTCGGCGTGGACGGTCAACCACCTGTACGCCGAGAGCTACCAGCGGGGCCGGGTGTTCTGCGCCGGCGACGCGGTGCACCGGCACCCGCCGTCGAACGGGCTGGGCTCCAACACCTCGATCCAGGACGCGTACAACCTGGCCTGGAAGTTGAAGCTGGTGCTTTCCGGCGCGGCAGGCCCCGAGCTGCTGGATTCCTACAGCGCGGAGCGGGCGCCGGTCGGCCGGCAGATCGTGGACCGCGCCAACCAGAGCATCGGCGAGACCGGCCGCATCTTCCAGGCGCTGGGCCTGCTCTCCACCGAGGACCCGGAGCAGATGCGGGCGAACATGGACGCCCGCAAGCTGCCCGGCGGCGCCTCGGAGAAGCAGCGCGAGTTGCTGCGCGAGGCGGTCGCCTTCAAGGACTACGAGTTCAACACCCACGGCGTCGAGCTGGACCAGCGCTACCGCTCGGGCGCGGTGGTGCCGGACGGGACGACGGCCCCGGCGAACCCCCGCGACGAGGAGCTGTTCCACCACCCGACCACCTGGCCCGGCGCCAAGGTGCCGCACGCCTGGCTGGGCCGCGGCAGCGACCGGATCTCGACCCTCGATCTCGGCGGCGGCGGCCGGTTCGCGCTGCTCACCGGGATCGGTGGGGAACCGTGGGTGGCGGCGGCCGCCGTGGCCGCGACCGCGCTGGGGGTCGAGCTGATCGCGGCGACGATCGGACCGGGGGCCGACTACGAGGACCTGTACGGCGACTGGGCCCGGCTGAGCGAGGTCGGCGACACCGGTTGCGTGCTGCTGCGCCCGGACAACTACGTGGGTTTCCGCAGCGCCGGCCTGCCCGCCGACCCGCGGGAGGCGCTCGGCGCGGCGTTGCGCCGGATCCTGGCCCGCGGCTGAGCGATCTCCAGCAAATCGAAACCGAGAGTCACCCGGAAGTGCGGCCGCCGACGCCTAGGGTGGGAGGGACCAGGCCTGAGGAGCAACGACTCTAGATTGATTGCTTGATCAGATGTGTCGAGAATTTTTTGCCATAAGTCGCGTTTGCCGGATCGGGGCGTTCGCCGAGAAGATCGGCCGTTCCGTTTCCGCCGTGCGCCGGTGGGAGTCGGAAGGTCGGATATCGTCGCGGCGGTCCCCGTCCGGGCAGCGTTTCTACAACGGCGGCGTGAACCTGGCCCGACCGACGCTCCTGACCGGTGGCCCGGCATGAAGGTCACCCGGATCGCTTTCTCCGACAGGCTGAACGCGGGCAAGCTCGCCGCGCTCGAAGAGCAGGCCCGCCGCCTGGGCCGGGTCCGGTCGCAGGTGTGGCAGCGTTACGCCTCGGTCGGCGGGGCGGGTGTGCGGGATCGGCAGGTCAGGGACCGGTGGCTGGCCGACGACACCCACCAGCAGTTCGCCGTGCTGGCGAACGCGTGGAAGGAGACCGTCCGCGACGCGATGGCCGACATCGGTGCGAACGCGGCGTCGGCGAAGGTCGAGGTGAAGCGGGCGATCCGCCGCCACACCAGCGACCCGGCCGAGCAGAAGCGGCTGTACGCCGAGCTGAAAGCGGACCGATGGGCGGCCGACCGGTACCTGTCCCGGCAGATGCGCCGGCACTGGCGGCGCGGCCACAACCGCACCCACAACCAGATCATCGTGCGGGCCGACCAGCACAACACCATCGCCGATGCATCGGGACGGCTGTGGCTGGCCGTCCCCGGCCTGGAACGCCGCCAACTCGTCAGGATCCCGCTGAACACCACCGTCGCCCCGGCCGGGACACTGCGGCTGATCCTGCGCAACCAGCGGGTCGAAGTTCACTACCAGATCGACGCGGCCGACATGAAGACGTCGCAGCATCCGGCCGGCACCCGGACCGTCGGGGTCGACAAGGGATACACCGAAGTCCTGACCGACTCCGACGGCGACCACCACGGCCTCCGGCTGGGCAAGCTAATCACCGCCGAGTCGGCCCACCGCAAGGCCAAAGGTCGCGCCAGGGCGAAACTGCGCTCGATCGCCAACCAAGCCACCCAGCGCGGCGACCACGCCAAAGCCGTCCGGATCACGAAGAACAACCTCGGCGTGGTCAAACGGGAACGCCGCAGGGCGCGGTGGGAATCCCTGGTCCGCACCGAAACGTTCACCGCCGTGCACCGGGTGGTCGACAAGGCCTCCGTCGTGGTGGCCGAAGACCTCACCAAAACCTTCACCGAGCGTAAACCGCTCGGCAAGAACACGAACCGGCGTCTCAACGCGTGGACCAAAGGCGTCACCGCCGAGGCGCTCACCAATGTGTCGGAGCGTAGAGGTTCTACGCTCGTGCACGTCAACGCCGCCTACACCTCACAAGTCTGTCACCGCTGCCGATCCCTCGGGAAACGTGCCGGAGACCGGCTTCACTGCACTGTGTGCGGGGTGGTGTGGCAGGCCGACGTGAACGCCGCGATAAACGTCCTGCAACGAGCCAGCGATCCCGACATCGCCCTGCACACCCCGCACCGCGTGGTGAAGCAGATCGTGCAGGCACGGACCGATCGCCACCGGACCAGACTGCCGGTCCCGGACTCCAACCAGCCCCGGCCGGTGGAGAGCGAAATTTCCACTCGATGTCTCACACGCAGGTGTGAGCAATGAATAGGAAGCAGGGAACATGCGGATCAGTGACGTTCTTCGTGTCAAGGGCGCGGGGGTCGTGACGGTGTCTCCGGAGACGCGCGTCGAGACCTTGTTGGCGGTGCTGGCCGAACACCGGATCGGCGCCATCGTCGTGTCCGCCGACGGGACCCGGGTGGACGGGATCGTCAGCGAGCGCGACATCGTGCGGGCGCTGGCCCAGCGCGGCGCCGCGGTGCTGACCGAGCCGGTCACCGCCATTCACACCACCGAAGTACACACGGTCGAACCGGAGGCATCCCTCGAGGACGTGGAACGGCTGATGACCGAGCGGCGCTTCCGGCACGTGCCGGTGGTCGTCGACGGCGAACTGCGCGGCATCGTCAGCATCGGCGATGTGGTGAAGGAACGGATCGGCGAACTGGAGACCGAGCGCACCTCCCTGGCCGGCTACATCACCGGCGAACGCTTCTGACCGGCGCTCCGCGGTATTGCGCCCTGGAGCGGTAGACGACGTGGTAGAGCTGCTGGACCGGATCTGGAGGACAGACGCGGCCGGCATGTTCGGCGCGCCCTGACGGCCGGTACGGTGCAGTCGGTGACCGTTGCGAACCAGCCCTGGCATGCGGCGAACTTGGTCGCGCTCGACCTCGAGGGAAGCGGCGCCCACGAACGCGGCGACGAGCAGATCCTGGAGATCGCCACGATCCGCCTCGTCGCAGGCGCGCCAGACATGGCTGATCCGCCGGCGCTTCACCGGCGACCCGGACAACGCCGTCGCGGTCCTGCGTACCCGCGGTCCACGAACTCGGCATCACCCACCTCGACACCCGGCCCGGATGATCGGTAACCCGCGCCGCCCCCCAGGACGGCGCGGGAGACACCATCACATAACGGCTACCGATTCGGCGGGGGACAGCCGGCGCGCCACCACGTGCACCGCGAAGAGCGCGTACCCGGTCAGCACCGGGACCAGCGCGGGGTGCACGAGGACGGCGAGCAGCACGGTCAGCAGGACCACGCCGGCCGCCGCGGCCGCGGCCCGGCCGTGGCCGGGCAGGGTGGCCACGGCCGCCCGCCAGCTGTGCGCCGGGTCCGCGCCGACGGCCACGACCACCAGGGCTCCGTAGCCGCCACCCAGCGCGGCGAGCGCCAGCGTGAGCGCCAGCAGCGGGGTCCCGCCGGGCACGGCCCCGGCGCGGACGGCCAGCACGTCGACCACCACCAGCAGTGCCGCCGCCGCGGCGGCGAGGCCGGCGAGCAGCCCGGGCGCGAACGAGCGCCGGAAGACCGCCCAGCACGCGCGGGCGGTCGGCCACCGGTCGTGCTCCAGGTGGTGGTGGACCGCCGCGCTGCCGGCCGCGACCGCGGCACCCGCCGTGACCAGCGGCAGCGCCGCCAGGACGACCAGGAAGCCCAGCAGGGCCAGGTCGGTGGCCACCCGTACGGTCTCGCGCCAGTCGCGCCTCATCCCTTGAGCCCGCTGGTGTTGATGCCCTCGACGAGCATGCGCTGGAACGCCACGAAGAACAGGAAGACCGGGACCAGCGACAGCAGCGACATGGCGAACATCGGTCCCACCGAGCTCTCGCTGGTCGAGTCGATGAACAGCGTCAGCGCCACCGGCGCGGTGTAGTCGTCCAGCTCGGACAGGAACACCAGCTGCCGGAAGAAGTCGTTCCAGGTCCAGATGAACGAGAAGATCGCCGTGGTCACCAGCGCCGGCCGGCTCAGCGGCAGGATGACGTGCTGGAAGATCGAGTACGGCGACGCGCCGTCGATCTTCGCGGCCTCGTCCAGCTCGCGCGGGATGCCCCGCATGAACTGCACCATGAGGAACACGAAGAACGCCTCGGTGGCCAGGAACTGCGGCACCAGCAGCGGCAGGTAGGGCCAGTCGCCGCCGACCCAGCCGAGGTTCCGGAACAGGATGTACTGCGGGATGATCAGCACGTGCCCCGGCAGCAGCAGGGTGGCGATCATGATCGAGAACCAGAACTTGCGCAGCCGGAACCGCAACCGCCCGAAGGCGTAGGCGGCCAGCAGGCAGGACACGGTGTTGCCGATCACGGTCAGCCCGGAGACCATCGCGCTGTTCAGGAAGAACCGGCCGAAGTTCACGTCGAACTTCTGCCAGCCCGAGGTGAAGTTGCCCGGGGTGAAGCTCTCGGGGAACAGCCCGATGTTGCTCGCGATCTCCTCGGGCGACTTGACGGACGTCCCCACCATCCAGATCAGCGGGTAGAGCACGACCGCCAGGATCAGGATCAGGACGAGCAGGCGCAGCCGGCCGCGCATCAGTGCTCCTCGGCGTCGGAGTAGTGGACCCAGAACCGGCCGGTGCGGAACAGCACCATCGTGATCAGGCCGATCGCGAGCAGGAACACCCAGGCCATCGCGGAGGCGTAGCCCATGTCCAGCTCGACGAAGCCCTTGATGTACAGGTTCAGGGTGTACATCAGGGTCGAGTCGACCGGCCCGCCGGTGCCGTTGCTCAGCACGAAGGCGGACGTGAAGCCCTGGAAGCCGTTGATCGTCTCCAGCACCAGGTTGAAGAAGATCACCGGGGACAGCATCGGCAGGGTGACGTTGCGGAACTGCCGCCACCGCCCGGCGCCGTCGACCGACGCGGCCTCGTACAGCTCCGTCGGCACCTGCTTGAGCCCGGCCAGGAAGATCACCATCGGGGCGCCGAACTGCCAGATGGCCAGCAGCATCAGGGTCTCCAGGGCCCACCGCGGGTCGTTGACCCAGGGCGCGCCCTCGATGCCGAACAGCGCCAGGAACGAGTTGAAGGCGCCGTCCCGGTTGAACATGCTCACCCAGACGATGGCCAGCGCCACGCTGCCGCCGAGCAGCGACGGCAGGTAGAACAGGCCGCGGAACACGCCGATGCCCCGCATGGCCCGGTTGAGCAGCAGGGCCACCGCGAGCGCGGCGGCCAGCTTCAGCGGCACCGCGACCAGCGCGAAGGTCAGGGTGACCCGGACCGCGTGCCAGTAGGTCGGGTCGGCGGTGAACATCTGCCGGTAGTTGTCCCAGCCCACCCAGTTCGCCTCCGACAGCGGGGTGAGCACGTCGTAGTCGGTGAAGCTGAGGTAGAGCGAGAGCAGCATCGGGATGGCCGTGATCGCGAGCAGCCCGACCAGCCACGGGGACAGGAACGCGTACCCGGACAGGTTTTCGGAATGCCGCCTCCGCCGGAGGCCCGGACCCTGCCGGTGGGCAGGGTCCGGGCCGGCGGGTTTGATCCGGCTCTGGGCCGTTCGCACCATGGTCACGTCTTTCGTCAGCCCTGACCGATCGCGGCCTTGGCGGCGGCGACGAACGCGGCGCCGCCCTGGGCCGGCGTCTGGCGCCCGTACTCGACTTCCTCGGCGACCCGGACCAGCTCGCTGCGCAGCTTGCTGTGCCCCTTGAGCGGGACGGCCGGTGCCGCGCTGAAACCCTTGCCCAGCTCGTCCTGCACCGCGATGGTCTGCTTCATGCTCGGGTCGGTGACGCTGTCGGCGACCACCTTGCGCACGTCGAGGTTGGACGGCAGGCCCCGGTCGGTGCCCAGGATCTTGCCCGCCTCCGGGTCGTTGGCCAGGAAGTTCAGCACGTCGACGGCCTGGTCCTTGTGCGGGCTGCCGCGGAACACCGAGAAGTACATCGAGGCGCGCGCCCACTGGGCCTTCGGGTCACCGGGGTACGCGATGACGCCGAGCTCGTCCTTGGTGTTCTTCTTCAGCTCGGGCATCTGGTTGGCCCAGACCCAGGAGGTGGCCGCCTTGCCGGTGACGACCAGCTGCTTGCTGATGTCGGTGGCGTTGCCCTCGTGGATGACGTCCGGGGTGGGGGTGGCACCGCGGTCGCGGGCGCCCTTCCAGAGCTCGAACCACGCGGTGACGTCCTGCTCGGTGAAGCCGATCTCCTTGCCCTTGTAGAGGTCCTTGCCCTGCTGCCGGAGCCAGACCCAGAACGCCTGGTACGAGGCGCTGGGGTCCATGGTGCCGGGCACCTTGGACACCTTGGAGACGTTCTCCGCCCAGGTGATGTAGTCCGCCCAGCTCATCCCCGTGGTGGGCGCCGGCAGCTTGAACTTGTCGAGCAGGGTCTTGTTGAAGACCAGGCCCTGGGTGTTCTCGCCGAAGGCCACGCCGGCGAGCTTGCCGTCCACGACGCCGTATTCCTTCAGACCCGGCGAGAACTTCGACAGGTCGAGCTTCCCGTCGCCGGAATACGGCGTCAGGTCGAGGGTGACGTTGCGGCCCGCGTACTCGGCGATGTAGTTGTCGTCGATCTGGAAGACGTCGGGCGCGTTGCCGCCCGCGGTCAGGGTGGCCAGCTTGTCGAAGTAGCCCTGGTTGGCCTGCCAGGTCTTCTTGAACGTCACGTTCGGGTGTTTCTGGGTGTAAAGGTTGAGGGCCTGCTCGGTCAGCTTGGCCCGGCCCTCCGCACCCCACCAGAAGAAGGACAGCTCGATGGGCTTGTTCGGGTCGCTGGACTCGTCGTCGCCACCGCAGGCGGCGGCGCCGAGGGCCAGGGGGATGACCAGGGCCGCGGCGAGAAGTCGCCGTCGGGTCGCGGTACCGTAACGGCGCGTGGTTCGCACATCCGTCGACGGGGCTTTGTCCGGGTACATGGTGCTCACTCCTTGGCGTAGGAGGCGACAGCTTCGGGGGCGGCGGCAGCCGCGTTGCCCGGGTCCGCATGGCTGTGCGGATCCGGGCCCGGTCCCGTCGAGTCGCGGATGACCAACTCGGTCTGAAGGCTCGCATGGGCAGTGGTGCGACGGTCGTCTCCGTGCGCTAGGAGCATGTCGACGGCCGCTCTTCCCGCGGCGGCGGCAGGTGTGGCCACCGTGGTCAGCTTGGGATGGATCAGGCGGCTCAGCGCGATGTCGTCGATGCCGACGACGCTGATGTCCGCCGGGACCCGCGCGCCCTGGGCGTGCAGGGCCCCGATGAGGCCGATGGCCATGAGGTCGTTGTAGGCGAGCACGGCGCTGACCCCGCTGCGCAGGACCTGCTCGGCGACGGCCGCGCCGCCGTGCTCGGTGGGCGGGTTGGGGCCGAAGACGGTCAGGTCGGCGCCGCCGGCGCGGGCGGCCAGTGCCGCCGAGCGCCGGATCTCTTTGCTGGTCCAGGAGCCGCGCGGCCCGGCGATCAGGCCGATCCGGCGGTGGCCGAGGCCGGCCAGGTGGTCGATGGCGAGCCCGGCGCCCTGCGCCACGTCCATCACTACCGTGGGCAGCCCGGTGATCTGGCGGTTGACGACCACCAGAGGCACCTCGCGGCTGAGCAGCTCGATCAGGCTGTTGCTCATCCGCGGGCTGCACAGCAGGATGCCGTCGACCTGCTTGGCCAGGGCCCGGACCAGGTCCTCCTCGACCGCGGCGTCCTCGTTCGAGTCCGCGACGAAGATGTGGTAGTCGCGCTGGCGGGCCTGGCTCTCGGCGGCCTTGATCAGGGGCGGGAAGAAGGGGTTGGCGATGTCGGCCACGATCAGGCCGACGTTGTAGGTGCGGCCGGTGATCAGCGCCCGGGCCGCCCGGTTGGGCCGGTAGCCGAGCTGCTCGGCACAGGCCAGCACCCGGGTACGGGTGTCCGGGTTGACCAGGTGCGGCGCCGAGAACGTGCGGGAGACCGTGGAGATGTGGACTCCGGACTCCCGGGCGACGTCGCGAATCGTGGCTGGCACGCCGGCCTTCCTTCGATCGATGGTGACCTGTGTTCGGGGTCACTCTGGGGGCCAATTAATGCAAACGGTTGTAGCTGTGTCAACGGCCTTTTGTTGCAGGTTCGTGTCGGCTGTCCGCATCGGGTGCGCAGATCGGGCCCGCAAGATCCCATAAAACCGGACGAAGTAGGACCGAATTCTTGACGACAGCCCATCGACGTGTTTAGTTCTGCTGCAAACGTTTGCAGAGAGGAACCGCGGTGAACGAACGACGGCGCTACGCGTTGGTCGGTACCGGGGCCCGGGCCGAGATGTTCCTGCGGGCCCTGGCCGTCGACCACGCCGAGACGGCGGAACTGGTCGGGCTCGCCGACGTCAACCCGAGCCGGATGGCGGCGCACAACCGCTGGCTCACCGGCCTCGGGGTGCCGCCGGTGCCCACCTACCCGGCCGCCGAATTTGCGACCATGCTGGCCGCGGAGCGGGTCGACGAGGTGCTGGTCACCAGCGTCGACCGGACACACGCCCACTACGTAGTCGCCGCTCTCGAAGCCGGCTGCGACGTGATCACCGAGAAACCGATGACGGTCGACGCCGAGGGCTGCCGGCGCATCCTCGACGCGGTCGAGCGCACCGGCAAGCGCGTGCAGGTCGCGTTCAACTACCGGTTCAACCCGCTGCACGAGGCGGTCCGGGAGGTGCTGGCCGGCGGCGAGATCGGCGAGATCGGCTCGGTGCACTTCGAATGGCTGCTCGACGTCCGGCACGGCGCCGACTACTTCCGGCGCTGGCACCGCGACAAGGCCAACTCCGGCGGCCTGCTCGTGCACAAGTCCGGCCACCACTTCGACCTGGTCAACTGGTGGCTCGGCGCCGAGCCGGCGCAGGTGTACGCGTCCGGCCGGCTCTTCTTCTACGGCGAGAACGGCCGGCGCCACGGCTACGCCCGCGACTACCCGCGCGCACACGGCGAGCCGGCGGCGCAGGGCGACCCGTTCGCCCTGCGCCTGGCCGACAACCCGCGGCTGCGCGAGCTCTACCTCGACGCCGAGGCCGACGACGGCTACCAGCGGGACCAGAACGTCTTCGCACCGGGCGTGACGATCGAGGACGACATGGCGGTGCTGGTGCGGTACGACACCGGCGCCACGATGACGTACCACCTGACCGCGTACGCGCCCTGGGAGGGCTACCGGCTGATGGTCAACGGCAGCCGGGGCCGGCTCGAACTGGAGGTGGTCGAGAGCGACCACGTCAGCCCGGCGGGCGCGAGCGAGGTCAAGGGCGCCGCGATCCACGGGGTGACCGAGGCCGAGGAGCAGGGCCGGTCCACGCTGACGGTCCGGCCGTTCTGGGCCCCGCCGCGCGCGGTGCCGCTGCCCGCGGCGTACTCGCGCAGCGGCCACGGCGGCGCGGACAACCGGATGACCGACGTGCTCTTCGGCGCCGCGAAGGACCCCCTCGAACGCTCCGCCACCGCCCGCGACGGCGCGCTCGCCCTGCTCACCGGCCTCGCCGCCAACCGGTCCATCGAGACCGGGACACCCGTACGCGTTGCCGACCTGCTCGACCTCCGCTGAGCCCACGACCCCGCCCTGAACGAGGTACCCATGTCCGACCTGCTGTTCGCGGCCGAACCCCGGCAGCGCGACATCGCCCGTGAGCTCTACGCGCTCGTCCGGGACCTGCCCCTGATCTCGCCGCACGGCCACGTCGACCCCGGCCTGCTCGCCGACGACGAGCCGTTCCCGGACCCGGCCCGGCTGCTCATCGTGCCCGACCACTACGTCACCCGGATGCTGCTCAGCCAGGGCATCCCGCTGGCCCGGCTCGGCGTGCCCAGCCGCACCGGGGCCCCGGTGGAGACCGACCCGCGGGCGATCTGGCGGCTGCTCGCGCAGAACTGGCACCTGTTCCGCGGCACCCCGTCGCGGCTCTGGCTGGAACGCACGTTCGCGGACGTCTTCGGGGTCAGCACCCGGTTCGGGCCGGCGACCGGCGACGCCGTCTACGACGAGATCGCCGCGCGGCTCGCCGAGCCCGCGTTCCGGCCCCGGGCGCTGTTCGAGCGGTTCGGCATCGAGGTGCTGGCCACCACCGAGTCGCCGCTGGACGAGCTGGCCCGGCACGCCAAGCTCGAAGCCGACGGCTGGGGCGGCCCGGGCGGCCGGGTGATCACCACCTTCCGCCCGGACGACGTGGTGGACATGGAGTTCGAGGGCTGGGCCGGCCGGATCGCCCGGCTCGGCGAGCTGACCGGCGAGGACACCACCACCTACCGCGGCTACCTCGCCGCGCTGTGGTCGCGGCGGCAGGCGTTCAAGGCCGCCGGCGCGACCTCCTCCGACCACGGGCACCCGACCGCCCGTGCCGTGCAGCTCACCGTCGCCGAGGCCACCCGGCTGTACGAGCGCGGCCTGCGCGGCGCGGCCTCGGCGGCCGACGCCGAGGAGTTCCGCGCGCACATGCTGGTGGAGTTCGCCCGGATGTCGATCGAGGACGGGCTGGTCATGCAGCTGCATCCCGGCGCCGTGCGCAACCACAACAAGAGCCTGCACACCGTGCACGGGCGCGACGTCGGCGGCGACATCCCGCAGGCGACGGACTTCGTGCACGCCCTGGCGCCGCTGCTCGACGCGTACGGCAACGACCCCCGGCTGCGGGTGGTGCTCTTCACCCTGGACGAGGACACCTTCACCCGCGAGCTGGCCCCGCTCGCCGGCGGCTACGCCGCGCTCTACCTCGGCGCGCCGTGGTGGTTCCTGGACTCGCCGGACGGGCTGCGCCGGTTCCGCGACGCGGTCACCGAGACCGCCGGCTTCTACAACACCGCCGGCTTCACCGACGACACCCGGGCCTTCTGCTCCATTCCGGTACGGCACGAGGTGGCCCGGCGCTCCGACGCGGCGTACCTGGCCCGGCTGGTCGCCGAGGAGCGCCTGCCGCTCGACGAGGCCGCCGAGACCATCGCCGACCTGGCCTACCACCTGCCGAAGAAGGTGTTCCGGCTATGACCGGGATCGTCGCGGGGGTGACCACCACGCCGCTGCTCGGGCTCGCCGCCCTGGGCCGGCTTCCCGCGCAGTGCCGCCCGCTGATCCGCCCCGGCGACGTCCCGGCCGGCATCGTGCACCTCGGACTCGGTGCCTTCCACCGGGCGCACCAGGCCGTCTACACCGAGGAGGCGATCGCCGCCGGCGGCGGCGACTGGGGCATCGTCGGCGTGGCGCCCCGGTCCGCGGCGATCATCGCCGACCTCACCGCCCAGGACCGGCTGTTCAGCGTGACCACCATGTCCGGCGCGAGCGCCGGCACCCGGGTGGTCGGTGCGCTGGCCGGGCTCCGGCACGCCGCCGCCGACCCGGGCGCCGTCGTGGCGCTGCTCGCCGACCCGGCCATCCGGGTGGTGACGCTGACGGTGACCGAGAAGGGCTACCGGCTCGACCCGGCGACCGGGCAGCTCACGGTCGACGCCGAGCTGCTGGCCGACCTGACCACGGCCCGCGCGCCGGCCACCGTCCCCGGCATGCTGCTCCGCGGCCTGCTCGCCCGGCACCGCGCCGACGCCGGCCCGCTCGCGGTGGTGAGCTGCGACAACCTGCCGTCGAACGGGCGCCGGCTGCACGGCCTGGTGGACCAGGCGCGGGCGCTGGTGCCCGGGCCCACGGGTGCCTTCGGGGACTGGCTGCGCGACAGCGTCACCTTCCCCGGCACCATGGTCGACCGCATCGTGCCGGCGAGCACCCCCGAGACCCTGGCGCGGGCCGCGGCGGCGCTCGGCGCGCGGGACCTGGCCGCGGTGCACGGGGAGCCGTACCGGCAGTGGGTGATCGAGGACCGTTTCCCCGGCGGGCGGCCCGCCTGGGAGCTCGCCGGCGCGGTGCTGACCGACGACGCCGGTCCCTGGGAACGGCTGAAGCTGCGCACGCTCAACGGCGTGCACTCGGCGATCGCGTACCTCGGGGCGGTGGCCGGGCGCGAGACCATCGCGGCGGCCCTGGAGATCCCCGGGATGCGCGCGGCGATGGCCCGCTTCGTCGCCGAGGACGTGGCCGGCAGCCTGCGGCCGCCGCCCGGCGTTTCGGTGGTCGGTTACGGTGACTCGGTGCTCGACCGCTTCGCCGACCCGGCCATCGCGCACCGCACCCGCCAGGTGGCGATGGACGGCACGCAGAAGCTGCCGCAGCGGGTGCTGCACACCATCGCGGACCGGCGTGCGGCCGGCGCGGTGCCGCGCTGGGCGGCGCTCGTCGTCGCGGCCTGGATGCGGTACGCCCAGGGCGTCGCGGACGACGGCCGGGCGCTGCCGCTCGACGACCCGCTGGCGGACGAGATCCGCGAACGCCTGGCGGCGGCGGGCCCGGCCCCGGCGCGCGTGGCCGAGGCGCTGTTCGGCCTCGACGCGGTGTTCCCGGCCGGGCTGGCCGCCGACGACACGCTCCGGGCACTGGTGGTCGACTGGCTGACCGAACTGGACAGACACGGCGTCGAGGCGACCCTGGCGGGTGTGGCATGACGGCGACGGCCGGGCGCGGCCGACGAGACTTCGGGGGTGTGGCATGACGGCGAGGGTGGCGCTGATCGGCGCGAACGGGCACGGCCGGGCGCATCGGCGGCGGATCGCCGAGCTGGAGCGCGCGGGGTCGCTGCGCCTGGTGGCGCTGGCCGACGTACAGCCGATCGAGCCGGACCCGCCGGTCCCGCCCGGTGCGGCGGTCTTCACCGACTACCGCGAGTTGCTCGCGCGGGCCGCCCTCGACGTGGTGGTGATCTGCACGCCGCCGCACACCCACCTGCGGATCGCCCTGGACGCCCTGGCGGCCGGCTGCGACGTGCTGCTGGAGAAGCCGCCGGTGCCGACGCTCGCGGAGCACGCGACGCTGCGGGCGGCGGTGCTCTCCTCGGGCCGCGCCTGCCAGGTCGGCTTCCAGGCGCTCGGCTCGCTGGCGGCGCAGACCTTGTTCGACGCGGTGAGCGCCGGCCGGCTCGGCCCGCTGGACAGCGTGGCGACGGTCGCGTCCTGGCGGCGCGACGACGCCTACTACGCCCGCGCGCCCTGGTCGGGCCGGCGGATCGTCGACGGCCGGCCGGTGCTGGACGGGGCGCTGGTCAACCCGCTGGCGCACGCGGTGATGCAGAGCCTCGCGGTGGCCGCGGCGGCCGGCGCGGGTGAGCCGGTGCTGCTGGAGGCCGAGCGATACCGCACCCGCGACATCGAGGTGGACGACACGGCGTTCGCCCGGATCACCTTCGCCGGCGGGCTGCGGATGATGGCGGCGGTGACGCTGGCGGGGGAGGACTTCATCGCGGGCGAGGTGATCGTGACCGGATCCGCGGGACGGGCGGTGCTCGAATACCCGACCGACAAGCTGGACCTGGCCGGGGCCGCCGGGCCGCCGGGCCGGGTCGACCTGCTGGAGAACCTGGTGGCGCACCGGCGCGACCCGACGGTCGCGCTGGTCGTGCCGCTGGACCGGACGGCGGGATTCACGGCGGTGGTGCAGGCCCTGACCGGGCCGGGCGCGGCTCAGCCGGCGCTGATCGACGAGCCGTTCGTGGCGTCGGTGGGCGAAGGACCGGAGCGGGTGCAGGTGATTCCGGGCATCAACGCCATGCTGCGGGAGGCCGTCGAGACGCTGAAGCTGCCGGCGGAGTCGGGGGTGGCGTGGGCGGTGCCGGCGCGCCCGGTGCGGGTGCCGATCGCCTGACGACGGCTCGCCACATCGGGAAGGGAGGAACGGCAGTGGATCAGCCTGAGTTCACCGGGTCCACGATCCGCGGTGACCTGGATTACGACCACCGTGGCCGGGTCACGCTGACCCGGGTCGGCGGGGCCCTCGACACCCTGGACATCGGGTATCTGGCCGATGGTGCGGGCAACCTGCTGGCGGTGTGGGAGCGGCACGCGATGCTGTTCACCGTGGAGGGGCCGGAGGACGAGATCCTGGTCATGCGGGCCCGGTCGCACGCCGCCGTGCCCGCCGAGTGGGCTGCACGGGCCTATCGGATCGTCAACGAGTGGAACCGGACCCGCAGGTTCTGCAAGGCCTACGTCGGTGATCCCGCGCCGGGCGGGCAGCTTCCCATCTATGCGGAGCTGCAGGTGCCGCTCGCCGCCGGCGTTCACGAGGCGTTGCTGGTCGAGCTGCTGGACTGCGGCGCGGCGGTGGCCACCTTTTTCGTGGACTGGCTGCACGGCGACGGAGGCCTGTTGTAGACGGCCGCCCGTTCCGCAAAGGAGTGTCGACCCGGATACTGACGGTAGTCACTGGGTATCGGCGCCGGAGGCGGGTGGATCGATGGAACGGGCATGGCGGACGGTGCTGGGCCTGCTGGTCGTCGTCGCGGCTCCGCTGCTCGCCGTCTGGAGCAGTCTCCTCAAGGAACGGCCGGGCCTGGCCCTGCTGCTGGCGTTCGCGTGGCTGGCGATCGTCGTGGTCGGCTGGCTCTTCTGGAAGGTGGCGGCCGAGTCACTCAACCGCTACCTCGGCGTGTGGGCGACGTCGTTCGACCGGTTCATGGATCAGCACCTGTCCCGGTACGGCAAGGTGTACGGCCAGTGGGTGATGGACTCGCGCCGATTCCTGGACGCCAAGGGCCTGGCCACGGTCGGTACGTTCAGCCCGGAGATGGACGAGGTCTTCGTCGACGTCGGGCTCACCGCCCGGGCGCCTCGCCAGGTGCCGCCGGATCTGCTCGGCACCACCCCGGTCGACAGCGGCCGCCGCCGGTCCATCTGGGACTTCCTGCACCAGGACGACCCCGTGGTGCTCGCGGCGATCGGCGCGCCGGGCAGCGGCAAGACGACCCTGCTCAACCACGTGGCCCGGCTCACCGCGCGCACCGCCGGGGACCGCCGCCGGTCCATCCCCGTCCTCCTGCAGCTTCGTGACCACGCCAAGGCCGTCGCGGCCGACCCGACGATGTCGTTGCCCGAGCTGATCCGCCAGGCGCTTCCCCGCCTCGTGGTCGCCGAGCCGGCGGGCTGGTGGGAGAGCCGGCTCACCCGCGGCAAGTGCGTCGTGCTGCTGGACGGCCTGGACGAGGTGGCGAACGCGGCCCAGCGCCACGACATCGTGGCCTGGGTCAATCAGCAGATCGCGGTCTATCCCCGCAACGACTTCGTCGTGACGTCCCGTCCGCACGGATACCGGGACGCGTTCGTGGAGTCGGCGACCACCCTGCAGGTTCTGTCCTTCACGCCAGACCAGGTGCGCCGCTTCCTGCATGGCTGGTACCTGGCCGTCGAGCGACGGGCGACGGGCACCACCGGCCGCGAGGTGGAGATGCTCGCGCAGGAGGCCGCCGACGATCTGCTCGACCGGCTGGCCGCCTCGCCCGCCCTGTACGACCTGACGATCAACCCGCTGCTGCTGACGATGATCGCCAATGTGCACCGGTTCCGCCGGTCCCTGCCGAACAGCCGCGCCGATCTCTACGGCGAGGTCTGCCAGGTGATGCTCTGGCGGCGTCAGGAGGCCAAGCGGCTGGACCTGAACCTGCCCGGGGTCAGCAAGGAGCGGCTGCTCGCGTGGCTGGCCTTCGAGATGATGCGGTCCGGCACCCGCGACATGAGCCGCCGGCAACTGCTGGACGGCATCGGGCCCCGGCTGCGGCGGGTCTCCGCGGAGGTCACCCCGGAGGAGTTCATCAACGACGTCGGCTCGAACGGCCTGCTCGTCGAGCGGGAACGCGAGCTCTACGCCTTCGCCCACCTGACCTTTCAGGAATACCTGGCCGCCCGCTACCTGCAGGAACACGGCCTGGAACGAGTGCTGATCGAGGCGGTGGACGACCCCTGGTGGCGCGAGACGACCCTGCTGTACCTGGCCGGGGCCGACGCCGACCCGATAGTCGCGGCCGCGCTGCGATCGGGCACGCCGACCGCGCTGTCGCTCGCGTTCGAGTGCGCCGAGATCGGCGCCGAACTCGCACCCGAGCTCCGGCAACGGCTCGCCGAGGTGCTGGCGGACGGCTTCGACCAGACGGCGAGCGTGGAGAGCCGGCGACTGGTGGCAGGCGTGCTGGCCAGCCGGTATCTGCGCCGGCTGGTGCCGACGCCGGCCGGCACCCGGGTGTGCCCCGATCCGATCACCGCCGACCTGTACTGGCTGTTCCGGAAGGACACCGGGACGCCGCGACCGGACGGCCGCCCGCAGAGCCAGGCGAACGCGCCCGTCCGCGGCGTATGGAGCAGCGACGCGACCGCGTTCGTCCGCTGGATCAATGCCCTGACCAGTGCGAACGGAAACGGCGCGCACCAGGGCGCCGGCATTCTCTATCGGCTCCCCGCCGCGGACGAACTGGACGGACTGGCGACCGCCGCCGGCCCGGCCGCGCAGATCCTGCAGTCCCGGGCCCGGCTGGTCTGGAACACGGCGCGGGGCGCCCGTGCGCCGTCCGTCTGGACGCCGGCCGGGCAGCCGTCCGCGAACGTCGTCCCGACCGATGAGCTGCTCGCCGACGTGGTGGCGGACCTCCGCGGCTCGGGCGTGCTGGCCCGGCTGATGACCGTGACCGCGATCGAGACCGCCGGCCGGCTGGCGCTCACCGGCGCCCCGATCCGTGCGGCGGCCGAGGAACTCGCCCGCGGCATGATGGCGATCCGCTCGGGTCGCGACGCCGGCGGCCTCGAGAACTCGACGGCCCTGGAGGACCTGCGTCGCCACCTCGTCAGGGCGGGCGAGGCCGCCACCCTGCTCGGCCGGGCGCTGAGCGAACTGCACCGCGCCGGCCCCGAGGTCGCCGGGCCGATCGAACAGATCCTGGCCCGGCACCCGATCGCGCGCGCCGTGGAACACCTCGAGAAGGCGGCCTCGCTGGGCCGCGACGTCGCCATCGCCCAGGAGTGGAACCGGGACCTGGGGGTGGACAGCGCCCTGCCCGATGCCCGGGCGATTCGCGACCGGGTTCGCCGGTCCCGTCGGCGGCTTCGCGAGCTCGCGGACGCAGGCCCGGAGCCGGCGCGGTCGCCGCTGGAGCAGCGGCTGGGCCTGGACGCCGAGCCGCTCACGTTCGTGCGCGAGGACCGCGCCGGCCCGCCGTCGAACACCGCCCTGGGCATCAGCCTGCGCCTGGCGACGTCGGCCGTGCTGAGGCACGGGCTGGCGGAGGCCGACCGGGACGCGGTGACGCGGTTCGGCGTCGTCCTGCTGCGCTTCTCCGCCGGTACCACGCCGGAGCCCATCCCCGTGGACCTCGGCAGGCTGGCGGAGACGGTGCGGAAGCTGTCGGACGGCGCGGTCCGGGGGTTCTCCTCGCCGATCTGGGCGACCACCGTGCTGCGGGCGCTGCTGCAGGACACCGTGCCGGTCATCGGGCGGCAGGAACCGATGACCGACGTCACCGCCACGGCGATCCGCGTGCCGGCCCTGATCCTGGCTGCCGAGGCGGTGCACACCCGGCAGGATGCCCTGGCCGGCGACCTGCGCCACCTGGCCGCGGCCACCTGCCTGATGCGCCGCCGCACCGCGGATCCCGGCCTGTTGGAGAGCCTCATCCTCGCGACCGCTTGAACCGGGTTGGGTGCCCTTTCCGCCGTCCTGGGGCGATCGGGCAGCATGGTGTTCGTGGATATACGGGGACCCGCGCGATACCTCTGGTGGCTCAGTGGACAGTTGAAGGGGCGCGTGCTGCTGGGCGCGATGTTCGGCTCGCTCTGGTTCGCCAGCCTGGCTTTCATGCCCTACCTGCTGTCGCAGGCCATCGACCGGGGCCTCGGCCCGCGCCGGCCGGCGGTGCTGCTCGCCTGGACGGCGGTGGTCCTGCTGGCCGGGGCGGCGAGCGCGGGGCTGGGCATCATGCGGCACCGTTCGATGACCAAGTTGCGGCTGGCCGCCGCGCTGCGCACCGCCGACGCGGTGATGACGCACGCGACCCGGCTCGGCGCCGCGCTGCCCCGCCGGGTCACCTCCGGCGAGGTGGTCACCATCGGCATCTCCGACGTGTGGACCATCGGGCGGGCGATGAACGTCGGCGGCATCGGCGCGGCCAGCGTCTTCGCGTACGCGGTGGTGGCCGTCCTGCTGTTCCGCACCTCGCCGCTGCTCGCCGTCGTGGTCCTGGCCGGCGTGCCGGTCCTCGCCCTGGCGGTGGGCCCGCTGCTGATCCGGGTGCAGGCGGCGGGCGCGCGCTACCGCAAGCGCCAGGGCGGCCTCGCCGCCCAGCTCGTCGACGTGATCGACGGGCTGCGGATCCTCAACGGCCTGGGCGGCAAGGCGGGCCACCTGGCGCGCTACACCCGCAACTCCGCCGAGCTGCGCGAGCTGGGCTACCGGGTGGGCCGGGCCAGCAGCTGGGTCGGTGCGCTCGGCGAGGGCCTGCCCGGCGTCTTCCTCGCGGTGGTGATCTGGCTGGCGGCCCGGCAGGCGGCCGCGGGCGAGCTCACCGCCGGCGAGCTGATCGCGGTGTACGGCTACACGGCCATGCTGGTCATCCCGGTGAGCGTCTGGATCTTCTGCGGGTTCGACCTCACCCGCGGGCTGGTGGCGGCCCGGCACGTGGTCGCCTTCCTGCGGCTGCCACCGGACGACGCCGAGGGCGACCCGGCGCCGACCGGCCCCGCGCTCCTGCACGACCCGGTGTCCGGCGTGTCGGCCGAGCCGGGCCGGCTCACCGCGCTCGCCGGGGCCCAACCGGCCGACGCGGCCGCCGTGCTCGAACGGCTGGGCCGGTACGGCCCGACCGACGCGACCTGGGGCGGCGTGCGGCTCGACGGCATCGCCCGGGAGGCCGTCCGGAAGCGGATCCTGCTCGCCGAGCACGAGGCCGACCTGTTCGCCGACCCGCTGCGCGAGGTGGTCGCCGGCCGCGACACCCCCTGCGACGAGCGGTTCCGCGAGGCGATCGAGGCGGCGGCGGCCCACGACGTCGGCGCCGCGGACCACCCGGTGGAGTGGGCCGGCCGGAACCTCTCCGGCGGCCAGCGCCAGCGCGTCCGGCTGGCCCGCGCGCTCTACCAGCAGCCGGAGATGCTGCTCGCCGCCGAGCCCACCTCGGCGGTGGACGCGCACACCGAGGCGGCGATCGCCGGGCGGCTCGGCGCGGCCCGCGCCGGTCGTGGCACGGTCCTGGCCACCACGTCGCCGGCGCTGCTCGACCGCGCCGACGTGGTGCACTACCTGGTCGACGGGCGGGTGGCGGCCACCGGATCGCACCGGGACCTGCTCCGCGCCGTCCCGGGCTACGAACGGCTGGTCGCCCGGGTGTTCGGGGAGGACGAGGCGTGAGCGCGCTGTCGGCTTTCGGCCTGGCGATGGTGGCGGCGTGAGCGCGCTGTCAGCTTTTCCCCCGGGCGGCGGTGGCGGCGTGAGCGAGCTGTTGGCTCTCCGCCCGGCGACGGTGACGGCGTGAGCGCCGCGCTGCCGATCGCGGGCCGGCGGCTGGTGTTGCGGGCCGCCCTGCGGCTGCTGGCCGCCGACCGCCGCACCGTCGTGGTCATGGTGGCCTTCAACGCCCTGGCCGCGCTGGCCGGCCTGGGCGGCCCGTGGCTGCTCGGCCGGATCATCGACTCGGTCACCGGCGGGCGCGGCGCCGGCCAGGTGGACCGGCTGGCCCTGGCCGTGCTGGCCTGCGCGGTCACCCAGCTGCTGCTTTCCCGGTACGCCCTGGCGGTCGGCTACCGCTTCGGCGAACGCACCGCCGCCCGGATCCGCGAGGACTTCCTGCGCCGATCGTTGGACCTGCCCGCCGCGGTGGTCGAGCGGGTGCCGGCCGGCGACCTGACCGCCCGTGGCACGACCGATGTGGACGCGGTCGCGACAGCCCTGCGCGACGTGCTGCCGGAGATGTTCATCGCGTTCGTCCAGATGCTGCTGATCATCGGCGCGGTGGTGGTGCTGAACCCTCCGCTCGGGGCGGCGGGCCTGCTCGGCTTCTCCGGCGTCTGGTTCGTCACCCGGTGGTACCTGCGCCGGGCCCCGGAGGCATACCTGCGCGAGGGGGCGGCCAACTCGGTGATGGCCGACGAACTGTCGGCGACGACGGCGGGCGCCCGTACCATCGAGGCCTTTGACCTGCGCGACCGCCGCCTGGCCAAGGGCCACGCGGCGATCGCCGAGACCCGCCGCACCCGGATGGCCACGCTCGGCCTGCGGACGGTGTTCTTCCCGCTGGTGGAGATCTCCTACGTGCTGCCGGTGGTGCTGGTGCTGCTGCTCGGCGGCCGGCTCTACTTCACCGGGGCGGTCACCCTCGGCACGGTCGCCGCGGCGGTGCTCTACCTGCGGCAGCTGGTCGGGCCGCTGGACAGCATCATGCTCTGGATCGAGCAGCTGCAGAGCAGCGGCGCCTCGTTCGCCCGCGTCGAAGGGCTGGCCGCGGTGCCGGTGGACCAGCCCCGCGAGGTCCGGGCACCCGACGGCGACCGGATTGAGGTGCGCGGGGTGCGCTACGCGTACGAGTCCGGGCGGGACGTCCTGCACGACGTGGAACTGACCGTCCGGCCGGGGGAGCGGCTCGCGGTCGTGGGCCTCTCCGGCGCCGGCAAGTCCACCCTCGCCCGGCTGATCGCCGGGGTGGACCGGCCCGGCGCCGGAACGGTGACCGTGGGCGGCGTGCCCATCGCCGACCTGCCGCCGGACGAGCTGCGCCGGCAGGTGGTGCTGGTGACCCAGGAACACCACGTCTTCCGCGAGTCGCTGCGGGAGAACCTGATGGTGGCGGCGCCGGACGAGGTGCTGCGGCGGGCGCTGAAGACCGTCGGCGCCGACTGGGCCGACGACCTCGACGCGGACCTCGGCGAGCACCCGCCGGACGGCGGCCAGGCGCAACAGCTGGCGCTGGCCCGGGTGATGCTCGCCGACCCGCACACCGTGATCCTCGACGAGGCCACCGCGTTGCTGGACCCCACGACCGCCCGCAGCGCGGAACGCGCCCTGGCGGCGGTGCTGCACGACCGTACGGTGATCGCGATCGCGCACCGGCTGCAAACCTCGCACGACGCGGACCGGGTAGCGGTGATGGACGGCGGCCGGATCATCGAGCTGGGCAGCCACGACGAACTGCTACGAGCGGACGGCCCGTACGCGTCCCTGTGGCGTTCCTGGCATGGCACCTGACCACCGCCGCGACGATCTTGTAGCAGAGCGGTCGGCTCCGCACCCTGGCGCAACAGTGTTGCGTGAGGGTCGGTAGCTGGCGCGGATCTTGTGGCGGAGGTGTCAGCTGCGCGCCGTGGCGCATCAATGGTGAGTGAGGGTCGGTGGCCTGGCGCGGATTCGTGAGCCACTCGTCGGATCCGCATCCCGCGACGAGTCTCCCGGCCGCCTTCGAGGGTCCACTATGCGGGCACTACGTCCAGCTGATGAGTCTCGGTCCTGCATGCCGAGAACGGTGACCACCTCTTGGGTATTCGGTCCCACACTCCGGTCCCATCCCCCGCAAAACGGTGTATATCGCAGCCGGTGGTCGCGACCTTGATGCGTGAGGGCGCGGAGCATGCCGTATGTCTTCAAGATCTGTGAACGGCTGCCCGACGTCGGGTGCGGCCAGCAGGCGGCACCCGAACGTCTCACGCGTAAGGTCCCGTTACGTCATGAATTTGGCATCGTGGCTTCGGGCCAGCAGCGGGGCGAAAACGGCCGCCAGGTGTTCGAGGTCGCCCGGCGGCACGAAGAGGATCTCGCCGGGATAGCCCTGCCGCAGGCCCCTGGCAAGGTCCCGGACCCGCAGGTCGGCGGTGGGATGGTTGGTCTTGTTGCGGCGCTCGAAGCTGCGCCACCGCCGGATCGCCACGTCGGCGAGCTTGGCGGCGAAGTCGGCATCGCCGAGCCCGCAGGCCAGCGCGGCATCGCGCAACTCGGCGCGCAACTGCGTCAGCTCGCCCGTCATCCCGGCAGCCTGCCGGGAAACGGCCCGGAGGTGAAGCGAATTCCGGGTCAGGCCGTGAGCTGGTCGCGGGTCAGTTCGCCGTCGGCGATCAGCACGGTCAGGTCTCGTTCCAGCGGCGCGCCCGGCGCCACCACGACCGTCTTGGAGAAGGCCAGCGCCGCGCACACGCCGTTGTAGCCGCCCGCTCCGGTGCGCACGAACCAGCGGTCGTCGCCGCTCAGACCCCGGAAGACCAGGGTGTACGGGCCCGGCCCGGTGAGCGCCACCCACGGCTCGTCGCTGCCGTTGACCGCGTCCTCGCCGTCGCGGGATGCCGTGAAGGTCTTCGTCGGGCCGGGGGTGGCACGCCAGAAGAAGCCGCCGTAGCCCGCGCCGTCCGGGCGGCCGTTCGTCGCCGGGCTGCCCAGCGTGACCTCGTCGGCGGCGCTCAGGGCGTACGAGAAGGAGAGCTCCCAGCCGAGCGGGACCGCCCGCGCCGCCACCGTCCGGGTTTCGGTCAGCAGGGTCTCGCCCCGCGGGCTCAGCCAGAGCAGCCGCTCGCTGAAGCCGGCGGCCGACCGGGCGAGCCATGCGGCGTGGGTGATCCGGCCGTGGTCGTCGAGCCAGGTGTAGCCCTGGTCGCGGACGTAGGTCCTGCCTCCCCACAGGTTGGCGCCGTTGACGTCCTGCATCGCGACCGACACGCCCAGGTGCCAGGTGTGGTCCTCGGGCAGGAGGTCGGTCACCGGCACGCCGGCGAGGGTGCGGACCGGGTGCAGGTAGGGCCTTGGGCCGTTCAGGATGTCGATCTCGGGCTCGGCGACGTATTCGGCGACATCGACATCGTCCACGACCAGGCGCATGCCGGGACGGTACCTCAGGCCGGGAAGAGCAGATCCAGGTGGGCGTCCAGGGCCCGCAGCGCCCGTTCCCCGGTGTATTGGCCGCCGAGCAGGTAGATGCCGAGGCCCTCCATCAGGGCCAGCACGCCGGCCGCGGCGCCGACCGGGTCCGGCACGCTGAGCAGGCTCGCGACGAAGTCGACCAGCTGGGCGGTTTCGCCGTGCAGGTCGGCCGCCGCGGCCGGTCGGACCGCGGTGTACGCCAGGAAGGCGAGCGCCACCCGGCCGTTGTCGCGGCTCTGGTCGTCGAGCGGCAGCAGCGCCACGATCATCGTGCGCAGCAGCAGGCGCGGCGGCGGGGCGGCGCCCAGGCCGGCGACCGCCTCGGTGACCCGGATCTGGCTGCGCTCGCGGACCACGGTCAGCGCGAAGGACATCATCTCGTCGCGGGTGCGGAAGTAGTGCTGCACCATTCCGGCGGAGACGCCCGCCTGCGCCGCCACGTGCCGCAGGCTGACCGATTCCAGGCCCTGCTCCGCGGCCACCCGCATCAGCGCGTCGGCGATGAGCCGCCGCCGTTCCTCGGCGTCAACTTTCTTGGGCATGGCGCATGATGGCATGGTCCGCGGCGGTCGCCTGGCGGCAGGCCCGGACGAAGCCGTCGGGGTCGTCGGCGTAGAGGCGGAGCTCGCTTGCCGGCTCGGAGGGGCCCTTGGGCAGGCCGAAGCTGACCGGGCGGCGGAGCCGGACGTCCACGCTGGTCTGGCTGCCGGTGACGATGTGCAGCACCGTGCGGTCGCCCTCCTGCTCGACCTGCACCGACTTTCCCGACGGCATGGTGCGGTAGGACTTGCTCACCGTCTCGACATCCGCCCAGTCGACCGTGAAGTCCATGGACGAGCTCATCCGCACCCGCAGCCCGGCGGGGCCGACCACGTGGGGGTGGATCTTCATGCTCGCGAACAGGCCGAACATCCAGAGCAGGCCCCAGACGCCGAGCACGAGCACGATCCAGCGGGCCGGCTCCCACGGCACGACCTTCCGGACGATCAGGTCGAAGATCGGGACCTCGACCGCGGAGAGGCCGATGAAGACGCCGAGGATGGGCTTGACCACGCCGAGGTAGCTGAACGCCTCGTCGCCCGGGCCGAGGGCCAGGGGCTTGCGGCGGAGCCAGCGGGACAAGCTGCGCCACATCGCGGCTTCCGTGACGGCCGCTCGGCGGAGGATCGGGATCACCTTCATGATCCGACGGTAGCCGTTTTACAATACGACTGCAATGTATAAACGCGGAAAGAGAGGCCGGTCACCGGTGGGCGGTGACCGGCCCGCGGGCGCGTCAGAGGTTGATCATGTGGCCGGTGAGGCCGTGGAACGCCTCCTGCAGCGCCTCGCTCAGCGTCGGGTGGGTGTGCACGTTGCGGGCCAGTTCGTTCGCCGTCAGGTCCCACTTCTGGGCCAGGGTCAGCTCCGGCAGCAGCTCGGAGACGTCGGGGCCGATCAGGTGGCCGCCCAGCAGCTCGTTGTATTTCGCGTCGGCGACCAGCTTGACGAAGCCCGTCGGCTCCGCCAGCCCGTGCGCCTTGCCGTTCGCCGTGAAGGGGAAGGTCGAGACCTTCACGTCGTAACCCTCGTCTCGGGCCTGCTGCTCGGTCAGGCCGAAGCTCGCCACCTGCGGCTGGCAGAACGTCGCCCGGGGCATCATCCGGTAGTCGCCGAGCGTCATCGTCTCCGCGCCGCCGATCGTCTCCGCCGCCACCACGCCCTGCGCCTCCGCCACGTGGGCCAGCTGCAGCTTCGAGGTCACGTCGCCGATCGCGTACAGGTTTCCGATGTTCGTCCGCATGTGGTCGTCGATCTCGATCGCGCCGCGGTCGGTCAGCTTGACCCCGGTGTTCTCCAGGCCGTAGCCCTCGACGCGGGGGGCGAAGCCCACCGACATCAGCACCCGGTCGGCCTCGATGGTCTCGCTCTTGCCGTTCTTCGCCGTGTAGGTGACCACGACCGACGAGCCCTTGTCGGTCACCGTCTCGACCTTGGCCGAGGTCAGGATCGGGATGCCGAGCCTGCGGTATTGCTTGGTGATCTCCTTGGAGACGTCCGCGTCCTCGTTGGGCAGGGCCCGGTCGAGGTATTCGACGATGGTCACGTCCACGCCGTAGTTCTTCAGGACGTAGCCGAACTCCATGCCGATCGCGCCGGCGCCGACGATGACGATCGAGGACGGCAGGTCGCGGTCCATGATCTGGGTCTCGTACGTGACCACGTTGTCGCTCAGCTCGACGCCGGGCAGCAGGCGCACGGTCGAGCCGGTCGCGATGATCGCGTTGTCGAAGGTCAGCGTCTCGGTGCCGCCCGAGCTGAGCGCCACGTCGAGGGTGGTGGCGTCGCGGAACGAGCCCCGGCCGTCGTACTCGGTGATCTTGTTTTTCTTCATCAGGTAGTGCACGCCCTTGACCCGGCCGTCGGCGACCGTGCGGCTGCGGTCGAAGGCCACGCCGAAGTCGAAGCTCACGTCGCCGCTGATGCCGAACGTCTTCGCCTGGGTGTGGAAGATGTGCGCCAGCTCGGCGTTGCGCAGCAGCGCCTTCGACGGGATGCAGCCCACGTTGAGGCAGACGCCGCCCCAGTATTTCTCCTCGACCACAGCGGTCCGCAGACCGAGCTGGGCGGCGCGGATCGCGGCGACATAGCCGCCGGGACCCGCGCCGAGGACGATCAGGTCGTAGTGCTCGCTCATGCGTCAAGTATCGCGCAGGCGGTGTTTACCCGAGCAGGAAGACCGATGCGTCGCCCGTCACCACCGTGCCGTTCTCGTGTCGCAGGTAGCGGGTGGCGTCGCCGGCGAGTTGCAGCCGCACGCCGCGGCCCTGCGGCACCCGGCGCACCTCGGTCGGGGCGCCGGCCTCCAGCCGGACGGCACCGTCGACGACCCGCACGTACCGGTCCGGGAAGTCCACTGACTGGATCGACTCGGCGCCGTCGGTGCCGGGCACGAAGCGGAACTGGGTGTCGGCCAGCACGTGGCTCGGCTCCCGCACCACCAGCGCGGTGCCGTTGTGCGTGACGAACTCCCGGTGCGCGTCGGCGGGGGAGAGCCGCACGATCGGGCCGCCGGTGCCGACCGGGACGCCGAACAGCGGCGTGCCGTCCGGGTGCCAGTAGAGGCGCTGCATACGGGTGTGCCGATTGGGGTCGTAGAGCGGGTCGCCGGTGATGTCCCGGTAGTCGCGGGCGTGGTAGACCAGCACGTCCGTGACGCCGTCCTCGGCGACGGTGAAGCTGTTGTGCCCGGGGCCGTACCGCTGGGTCTCGGCGTGGGTGCTGAAGATCGGGTCTGGGGACTTCACCCAGGAGGAGCTTTTCAGCAGGTCGGCACGGGCGTCCGCGGTCAGCAGCCCCATGCAGTAGCGGGCATCGGTGGCGGCGGCGGAGAATGTCAGGAAGACCCGCCCGTTGCGGATCAGCACCGCCGGGCCCTCATTCACCTTGAAGCCCGGGATCTCCCAACTCTTCGTCGGAGTGGCGATGCGGGTCGGCTTGGTCTTCAGCGTCCAGGGATTGCTCATCTCGGCGATGTACAGGCTGGTGTTGACCGCGATCTCCGGCTCGCTCTGCGCCCAGACCAGGTATCGGCGGCCGCGGTGGGCGAAGGTGGTGGCGTCCAGCGTGAAGCCGTCCCACTCGGTGATGATCTGCCCGCGCAGCGTCCAGCCCGCCGGGTCGGTGGGGTCGTCCAGCGCCGACTCCAGGACGTACGTCCGGATCCGGAAGACCTCGTCTTTGTCGCCGGCGGCGAAGTAGATGTACCAGCGGCCGTCGATGCGGTGCAGCTCCGGCGCCCAGATGTGGCCGCCCATCTTGCCCGACGTCGGGCGCCGCCAGACGACCGTCTCGGTGGCGGTGGCGAGCCCGGCGATGGTGGTCGCGCCGCGCACGATGACCCGGTCGTACTCCGGCACCGAGGCGGTGAAGTAGTAGTTGCCGCGGTGGCGCGGGGTGATGAACGGGTCGGCGCGCTGGCGGATGAGCGGGTCGGTGGTGGTGACGCCGTAGATCTGGGCGTCGGTGCGGGCCTTGCGGGCCTGCGCCGGGGAGGCGGCGAGGGCGCCGGTGACGCCCACGCCCACGCTTCCGAGCAGCAGGGCGCGGCGGCTGATGTCGTAGTTCATGGGCACCTCACTTGGTCCGGATGCGCAGGAAGGTCACGGAGTTCGGGGCGAACGTCCGGGTGAAGACCGAGGAGATGCCGCCGACGGTCGTGGTGACCGGCAGGATCGGCTCCGCGGAGCGGGTGTTCTGCTCCTGGGGGTCGCCGGTGATCACGGTCATCCGGGCCTTGCTCGCGACCTTGCGCTTGCCGAGGTCCACCGTGGTCACGGCCGGGGTGTCCTGGGCGTTGACGACCTTGACGATCAGTTCGCCGGTGGCGTCGTCGCGGGTGACCACCTGGGCGAACGGCTCGGTGACCTGGTTGTCGTCGAAGCTGCCCCACTCGGTGCCGTTGAGGAACAGCCGCACCTTGGTGCCGCGTACCTCGATCCGGATGTCGTAGGTGGTCCCCGCGGTGATCGAGTTCGGCTTGGCCAGCACGATCTCCTTCGAGCCGCCGGTGCCCTTCTGGATCGCGCCCTGGGTGTTGTTCCAGCCGCCGAGGTTCCACCAGTAGAGCTCGCCGGAGGGCTGCACGCCGAACGCGACCAGGAAGCCCTCCGCGCCGGACTGCTTGGTGGCCTTGAGCGTCAGGTCGTAGTCGGTCGCGGTGATGTTGCCCGCCTTGACCAGGGTGTCCAGGGCGGCGGTGTCGGTCTGCCGGTAGGCGCCGTCGACGACCGACCAGGCGCCGCGGCCCTCCAGTGTCGTCCACTGCCCGGCGCCGCCCGAGAAGTCGTCGCTGAACAGCACGGCGCCGTCCGTGCCGGTCACCTTGACGTCGTCGTAGGTGGCGGCGGTGGCCCAGGTGGAGAGCCCGACCGCGCCGGTGATCGGCTTGGGCTGGATGATCTTGCCGCTCGACGTGCTCGGCACCACCCGGTCACCCACGTTGTTCATGAACAGCCTCTGCACCTGGTAGCTGGTCGAGCCCCAGGACTCGTCGTTGTCGAACCAGATCATGTCCGGCTTCCACTGGACGTGGTCGATGTTGGCCAGCAGCGGCGCGTACGAGGCCAGCTTCACCACGTCGGCGTTGCGTTCCAGCCCCGTCATGTACGACGCCTCGGCCAGCGAGTTGAACAGCTTGTTGTCCAGGGAGGCGTACTCGCCGAGGAAGACCTTGGGGCCGGCGCGATCGTAGGAGTCGTAGCGCTTGTTGTTGCCCAGGAACCAGGCCGGGCTGTTGTAGTAGTGCTCGTCGACCATGGCCACCCCGGCGGCCTTGTTCTTGGCCCACAGGTTGTCGAAGGTCGAGCCCTGGTCGTCCGGACCCGAGTTGCTCACCACCGCGATGTTCGGGTACTTCGCGGCGATCGCCTCGCGGAACTTCAGGAAGTTGGCGAAGTAGGCGTCGGGCAGGTTCTCCTCGTTGCCGACGGCCACGTGGGTCAGGCCGAACGGCTTGCGGTGGCCCATCTCGGCGCGCAGCGCGCCCCACTTGGTGGTGACCGCGCCGTTGGCGAACTCGATCAGGTCGAGGGCGTCCTGGATGTGGCGCTGCAGCAGCACCGGGTCGTTGGTGGCCCGGTTCTGCCCGCAGCCGGTGACCAGCGCCGGCAGCACCGGCAGCGGCATCGCGCCGATGTCCTCGGAGAACTGGAAGTACTCGTAGTAGCCCAGCCCGTAGGACTGGTTGTAGCCCCAGAAGTTGGTGTTCGTCGCCCGGGTCTCGACCGGGCCGACGGTGTCCTTCCACTGGTACGAGCGTGCCCGCGGGTAGTTCGCGGCGGCGTCGTAGCCGTACATGCTGCCGGTGTTGACCAGGCAACCGCCGGGGAAGCGCACGAAGCCGGGGCGCAGCGCGGCGATCTTGTCGGCGAGGTCCTTGCGCAGGCCGTTGGGGCGGGCCTTGTAGGTGGCCTTGGGGAACAGCGAGACCATGTCCAGGCGCAGCGTGCCGGTGCCGGCGGCCAGCACGGCGAGCCGGCCGGCGTCGGTGGTCCGGGTCGCCCTGACCGTCGCCGGGTAGCGGGTCCAGGAGTCGCCGCGGACGGTGAGGGAGATCGGCGCTGCGAGGGGCTGGCCGGCGCTGTCGCGCAGGGCCACCGAGACCGGCGTGCCGTCGGGCGCGTCGCTGCGGGCCCAGACCGAGAAATCGTACGTGGCCCCGCGGGTCACCGCGAAACCGGTGTTGTAGCCCGCGTTGGTCACGCCGTACTGGCCGCCGGCCGGGTTGGTGAGGGCGAGCTTGAGGTAGGTGCGGTTGCGGTCGTTGAGGCGGGCCGCGTCGTCGACGGTGGACGCCGTGCCCGCGCCGCCGGTCTCCGCGCCGGGGGTCCAGCCGGTCAGCCCGGTGTAGGAGCGGTTGTCGGCCGGCAGGAACTCGAAGGAGCGGTTGCGGACCAGTTCGGCGTAGAGGCCGCCGTCGGCCGCGAAGTTGATGTCCTCGAAGAACACGCCGTACATGGAGTCGTCGATCTTGGGGCCGGTGGCGGCCGGGTCGACGGTGATCGTGTAGTCAGGCGCCTGGGCCTGGGCGGAGACCGGGGTGGCGCCGCCGATGGCGGCGACCAGCGCCGTCGCGGCGGCGAGCCCGAGCAGTGCGCGATATGGGGACATACAGCTGTCCTCCCGAGCCGGTGGCGAGGCACCGGTGAGAAATGTGAACGTTAACAACGCGGCTCGATTATCATCGATGCCTAACATGCCGTCAATGCCCCCGTTACATTGCGGGCGGTGTCCACAAGCCCCGAGCGGTGTAGACGTCGCGCAGCACGCTCGGGCGGTCGGTCATGATGCCGTCCACGCCCAGATCGAGCAGCCGGCCCATCTCCACCGGGTCGTCGATCGTCCAGACGTGCACCTGCAGGCCCAGCCGATGGGCGCGGGAGACGAACCGGCGGTCCACGATCGGCACCCGCCCGTGCCGCGGCGGGACCTGGGCGGCGACCGCCGAGACCGGCAGCCGCAGCGGCGTGCCGGCCCAGGACGAGATCCGCAGCCGCAGCACCTCGCCGCGCCCCAGCGAGGTCGCGACCCGCGGGCCGGCCAGCGCCCGCAGCCGGGCCAGCCGGGCGTCGCGGAACGAGGCGAGCAGCACCCGCTCACCGGCCTGGCCGCGCCGGATCACCTCGACCGTGGGCCCGGCCGCGGCGTCGGACTTGACGTCGATGTTGAACCGGACCGCCGGCCACGCGGCGAGCACCTCGTCGAGCCGCGGCACCGCGCCCGCCCCGCCGATCCGCAGCGTCGCCAGGTCGGCCCAGCGCAGGTCGGCCACCCGGCCCGCGGTGCCGGTCAGCCGGTCCAGCGCGGCGTCGTGGAAGACCACCGGCACGCCGTCCGCCGTGGCGTGCACGTCGGTCTCGACGTACCGGTAGCCCAGGGCGATCGCGCGGGCGAACGCCTCGGCGGTGTTCTCGTCGCCGTCGGCGGCGCCGCCGCGATGGGCGAACGCCAGCGGCCCGGGAGACTCCAGATAGGGCAGGCGCGCGCCTACAGGCACGCGTCGTCCAGGTCGGCCAGCAGGGTGTCGCCGCTCTCCAGCAGCTCGAACCAGGCCGTGGTGCGGGGCAGCTCGTGGGTGAAGAAATAGCGGGCGGCCAGGCGCTTGCCGTCGTAGAACGGGCCCGGCCGGCCCGCCGCGGCGGTGGCCTGCTCCAGCCACATCCACGCGATGACCAGGTGACCGGCCGCGTTCAGGTAGGCGGTGGAGTTGGCCAGGGCGCGCGCCGGGTCGGCGTCCGACCAGAGCTTGCCGGTGACCTCGACCAGCCGCTGGCAGCCGGCCTCCAGCGACCGGGCATACCCGGCGAACTCGGCGGGCGCCCGCCCGGCGGCCGCGCGGATGGTGCGGACCAGCAGCTTCAGGCCGGCGCCGTCCCGCATGACCACCTTGCGGCCCAGCAGGTCCAGGCCCTGGATGCCGTCGGTGCCCTCGTGGATCGGGTTGAGCCGGTTGTCGCGGTAGAACTGCTCGACCGGATACTCCCGGGTGTAGCCGTAGCCGCCGTGCACCTGAATGGCGTGGTCGTTGGCCAGCAGGCACCACTGCGACGGCCAGGCCTTCACGATCGGCGTCAGCACGTCCAGCAGCAGGGCGGCCTCCGGCGAGCCGCCGGTCTCCTGGTCGTCGACGAGCTTGGACGCGTACAGGACCAGGGCCAGGCCGCCCTCGACGTAGGTCTTGGACGCCAGCAGCATCCGGCGCACGTCCGGGTGCCGGATGATCGGCACCGGCGGGGCCGCCGGGTCCTTGTCCGCCACCGGCCGGCCCTGCAGCCGCTCGCGGGCGTAGGCCAGCGCGTGCAGATAGCCGGTGTAGCCCAGCGCCACCGCGCCCGCGCCCACGCCGATCCGGGCCTCGTTCATCATCTGGAACATGTAGGCCAGGCCGCTGCCCTCCTCGCCGACCAGATACGCCTGGCTGTCGGTGAACGACAGCACCGCGTTGGTCGTGCCGCGGAAGCCCATCTTGTGGTTGAGCCCGGCCAGGTCGACGCCGTTGCGCTCGCCCACCCGGCCGTCGTCGCCGACCAGGTGCTTGGGCACGATGAACAGCGACAGGCCCTTCACCCCGGCCGGCGCGCCGGCGACCCGGGCCAGCACCAGGTGCACGATCGTCGCGCTGAGCTCGTGGTCGCCGCCTGAGATCCACATCTTGCTGCCGGTGACCCGGTAGTTGCCGTCGCCGGCCGGCGCCGCGCGGGTGATGACGTCGCTCAGCGAGGAGCCGGCCTGCGGCTCGGACAGGCACATCGTGCCGGTGAACCGGCCGGAGAGCATCGGGCCGACGAACCGCGCGACGTGCTCGGGCGCGGCGTGGCTGAGCAGCAGGCTGGCGTTGGCCATGGTCAGCAGCGGGTATGCCGAGGTGGCGATGTTCGCCGCCTGGAACCAGGCGAAGCAGGCCCGGGCCACCACGTGCGGCAGCTGCAGCCCGCCGATCTCCTCGTCCATCGGCCCGGCCAGCAGGCCGGAGGCGTTGAACGCGGTCAGCGCGGCCTTGACCTCGGGGATGATGTGCACCCGCTCGCCGTCGAAGCGCGGCTCCTCGGCGTCGCCGCGCCGGTTGTGCGGCGCGAACTCGCGCTCGGCGATCCGGGCGGAGAGCTCCAGGAACGCGTCGAACGTCTCCCGGGAGTGCTCGGCGAAGCGGGGCCGGGTGGTCAACGCCGCCACATCGAGCCACTCATAGAGCAGGAACTCGAGGTCGCGCTGCGAGAGGATGCTGGGCATCACCCCACCCTAATGTCCGGTCAGCCGCGGGGCGGGCGGGTGCTGTCCCGCACGATCAGCTCGGTGGCCAGCTCGATCCGGGGCGCCTGGATCTCCTCGCCGCGGGCCAGCCGCAGGATGGTGCGGGCGGCGAGCCCGCCCATCTCGGCGAGCGGCTGCCGCACCGTGGTCAGCGGCGGCGACGCCCAGCGGGCCTCGGGCAGGTCGTCGAAGCCGACCACGCTCAGATCATCCGGTACGCGCAGACCGCGCTGGCGGGCCGCCTCGTGCACGCCCAGCGCCATCGTGTCGCTGGAGGCGAAGATCGCGGTCGGCGGGTCGTCGATCGCGAGCAGGGACGCCCCGCCCGCGAAGCCGGAGTCGTAGAGGAAGTCGCCCTGGCGGATCAGGGCCTCGTCCGGCTGGAGCCCGGCGGCCTCCAGCCCGGCGCGGTAGCCGTCCAGCCGGGCCCGGCTGCAGAGCAGGTTCTTCGGGCCGGCGACGAAGCCGACCCGGCGGTGGCCGAGCTGCACCAGGTGCTGGGTCGCCGACAGCCCGCCCGCCCAGTTGGTCGCCCCGATGGTCGGCACGTCGACCATGGCCCCGCCGGCCGGGTCGATCACCACGACCGGGATGTTGAGCCGCTGCAGTTCCGCGTAGACCGGCGTGGTCAGGTCGGAGGTCACGAAGATCACGCCGTCGGAGGCGCGGGCGTAGAGGTTCTGCAGCCACTGCCGGGTCGCGGTGCTGCGGCGGTGCACGGCCGAGACCACCGTGCCCACCCCGGAGCTGTGCATGACGTCCTCGACGCCGCGGATCAGCTCGACCGCCCAGGGGCTGTCCAGGTCGTTGAAGACCAGGTCGACCAGGGCGGCCTTGCCGGCCTGCTGGCGGGACGCGCGCCGGCGGTAGCCGTGCTGCTTGAGCAGGTTCTCGACCGTCTCGCGGGTCTGGGGTGCCACGTCGGCGCGGCCGTTGAGCACGCGGGAGACCGTGGGCACCGAGACCCCGGCCTCGCGGGCGATCGCGGCGATGGTCACGCGGGCCATTGACGCTCCTCGGAAGTTTCGGATGCAGTTTTCGGAAGTATTCCACAGTCCGTGTCACTCGATAGAAGTCACTTCCGTACCATTTATGGCCTTTCGGTCAGGTATGTGATCCATTCGCCGGATCGGCGCTCGCGTCCTTCGGGGGCGCGCGCCGTTAGCTTTCGTTGTGCGCAATAACCGAAATGGCCTGAAATCTGCTCTACGCCGACTCGCGATCGTCGGCGTCTCCACCGTCGTCGTCGCCGTGGGCGGCGCCGCTCTCGCCGAGGTCGTGTCGGGCACGCCGACGCCGGCGCCGTCGTTCAACGGCCCGGTGTACGCGCTCGCCCACCGCGGCGACGTCGTCTACGTCGGCGGCAACTTCACCGGCGCCCTCATCGGCGGCAAGACCGTCGCGCGGCAGCGCCTCGCGGCGTACAACGCGAGCACCGGTGGGCTGCTGGACTGGAACCCGGGCGCCGACGCGACCGTACGCGCCCTCGCCGTGGACGGCGCCACCGTCTTCGCCGCGGGCGACTTCGACCGGGTCGCCGGCACGGCGCGCGACGCGGTCGCCGGCCTCGACGCCGCAACCGGCAAGCTGACCCCCAGCAAGCACACGGTCCTGGGCCAGCCCAACGCCCTGGCCGTCGGCAACGGCCGGCTCTACCTGGCCGGCCGGCTCACCGCCGTCGACGGGGCGCCGCGGACCAACCTGGCCGCGTTCTCGCTGGCCACCGGCGCGCTCGACAGCTGGGCGCCGACCACCGACGACACCGTCAACGCGCTGGCCGTCAACGGCAACCGGGTCTACCTCGGCGGCGGCTTCCACAAGACCAACGGGGTCAGCTCGACCCTGCGGCTCACCGCGGTCGACGGCACCACGGCGGCGCTGGACAAGAGCTTCCTGCCCAAGCCGGTCTCCCAGGTCTTCGCGCTGACCACCGACGCCAACGGCGTGTACGCCGCGCTCGGCGGCCAGGGCGGCCGGGCCGTCGCCTACACCTTCGGCGGCGCGGCCCGCTGGACCCGGGTCTTCGACGGCGACGCGCAGGCGATCGCCACGCTCGACGGCACCACCTACGTCGGCGGGCACTTCGACAAGGCCTGCACGACGACCAACAACGGGGTCAAGGGCGTGTGCACCGACGGCTCGGTGCCGCGGGTCAAGCTCGCCGCGGTCGACGGCGCGGGCAACCTGACCGAGTGGGCGCCGCAGGCCAACGGCGTGGTCGGGGTACGCACCCTGGCCGCGAACCCGGCGATCGGCCTGCTCAGCGTCGGCGGCGACTTCACCACGCTGGCCGGCTCCGGGCAGAAGCGCTACGCCGCCTTCGGCGGGCCGAACGCCATCGAGTCGGTGCCGCCCGCGCCGCCGTCGCCGTACGTGGCGTCGTACAACTTCGACTCCACCGTGCCCGACGGCACGTTCGACGACGGCTCCGGCAACGGCCACCTGCTCAAGGCGCTGGCGGTCAACGGCGGCGCGGTCCGGACCGTCAAGCACGCCGCCGGGCAGGGCATCGCCTTCCCGGCGAAGTGCGCGGGCACCGCGTGCGCCCGGGTGGTGCTGCAGGCCACCGACGTGCCGGACCTGAACCCGGGCGCCAAGAACCTGCGGTACGGCGCGAACGTGCTGCTCTCGCCGGCCGAGACCTCGTCGGGCGAGAACATCATGCAGAAGGGCTACTCGACGGCCGGCGGCCAGTACAAGCTCCAGGTCGACGGCATCTCCGGCAAGCCGAGCTGCGTGATGAGCGACAAGACCGACCCGGCGATCCACGTCGCGAAGAGCCAGAAGTCGGTGGCCGACGGCGGCTGGCACACCCTGGAGTGCCGGCGGACCGGCACCACGCTGACCATCCTGGTCGACGACCAGGACGGCGGCGGCGCGACGGTGCCGGCGACGCTGGAGGTCGTCACCCCGCAGCCGCTGAGCATCGGCGGCAAGGGCACGGGCGTCAACAACGACCAGTTCCACGGCAGCCTCGACGACGTCTGGATCAGCGTCGGCTGAGGGCAGGTGGCCTCGCCGAGCCAGCCACTCGCAAGGTGTGGCTGGGCCCGGCGGGGCCGCCAATACTGTGTTCCATGGATGCGAAACGACAGCTCGGCGAGTTCTTGCAGACCCGGCGCTCGCAGCTCCGGCCGCAGGACGTCGGGCTGACGACCTACGGCGACCGGCGGCGGGTGCCGGGGCTGCGCCGTGAGGAACTGGCGCTGCTGGCCGGGGTGAGCGCGTCCTACTACTCGCGGCTGGAGCAGGGGCAGTCGTCCAACGCCTCGCCCGAGGTGCTGGACGCCATCGCCCGCGCGCTGCGGCTCGACGAGGCGGAACACCGGCATCTGGTCGCGCTGGCCGCCGGCACCCGCCGCCGGGGCACGGGACGGCGGCCCGCCCCGGAGCGGGTCACCGCCGCGGTGCGGCAGCTGGTGGCCGCGCTCGGCGACGTGCCCGTGCTGGTGCTGGGCCGGCACAGCGACGTGCTGATCTGGAACGCCGCCGGGCATGCGCTGTTCGCCGGTCACGTGGACGTGGCCGCGCCCGACCAGGCCCGGCGGCGGCCGAACATGGCCCGGCTGGTCTTCCTCGACGAGCACACCCGCGAGCTGTACGCCGACTGGCCGGCCAAGGCCCGGGCCGTGGTGGCGACCCTGCGGATGACCTCCGGCCGGCACCCGGACGACCCGCTGCTGGCGGGGCTGGTCGGGGAGCTGTCGGTGAAGAGCACGCAGTTCGCCGCGATGTGGGCCGACCACCGCGTCAAGGCCCTCGGTGACGCGGCCTACGAGCTGCGCCACCCCCTGGTGGGCGCCCTGACCGTCACCCAGCAGACCCTGCGCACCGAGCAGGAGCAGGCCCTGGTGGTGGCGACCACCGAGCCCGGTTCGCCGTCGCAGGCGGCGCTGACACTGCTGGTGCACAGCGCGGTCACCGGCGGCGTGGACCACGAACGACCATCCGACCTGCCGGCCCGCGGATAGCGGCCGGATCCGGCTCCATCCCCCTTTACCTGGGTGCTTCCACGAGAAGCGCCGGACCTCGCGCGCCCAGGATCAGGTACGGAAAGAGGAATGACCATGCGCAGGACAACAATCGCCGCCGCCGTCGTGGCGGCCGGGCTGGCCGCCGTGACGATGTCGGTCGTACCGACCGCCTCGGCCGCCGACCGGGGTGCCCGGTCGCGGATCGCGGTGCACTTCGACCTGGCCAAGGGCGAGATGCCGGAGAACATCGCGCTGGCGCCGGACGGCACCGCCTACGTCACCTACGCCGCCGCCCGCCAGGTCGCCGCGGTCGCCCCGGACGGCACCCGCCGGGTGCTGGCGACCCTGGCCGCGCCAGCCGACGGCGGGGTGCACACCCCGGTGCTGAGCTTCGCCCTGACCACCGGCATCGTCCGGACCGGCGACGGCACGCTCTATTTCCTGTACGCCAGCGGCGACCCCGGCTCCACCGGCCTGTACCGGCTCCGTCCGGCAGGCCGGCCACAGCGCATCGCCGCCCTGCCGGCCACCGGCCTGCCCAACGGGCTGGCCCTGGACGAACGGACGAGGACCTTCTTCGTCACCGACTCCGTGCTCGGCACCATCTCGGCCGTGCCCCTCGCAGGCGGCCGGGCGACCGTGTGGTCGTCGGCGCCGGAGCTGGCCCCGGCCGGCTTCCTCGGCGCCAACGGCGTAAAGGTGCGCGACGGCGCGGTCTGGGCCACCAACCTCGACCGGGGCACCCTGCTGCGCATCCCGTCGCGGCCGGCGGGCCCCGGGCGGGTCGAGGTCAGGGCGACCGGCCTGGCCGGCATCGACGACTTCGCCTTCACCGGCCGCGGCGACGACGTGCTCGCCGCGCTCAACGGGCCCAGCACCGTGGTCCACATCGCCGCGGGCGGCCGGGTCCGCACCGTGCTGGACGCGAGCGACGGCCTGCAGAATCCCACCTCGGTGGCCGTCCGGGCCGGGGTCGCCTACGTGCTGAGTGCCGCCTACACCACCGCCACCGACCCCAACCTGGTGCTGGCCACCCTGCCACGCCGCTGACCCCGATCAGGGCCGGCGGCCGCGCCGCCGGCCGGCCCTGATCGACGCCGCGCGCTGCCCGCCGGCCGGCGTAAGCATCGAAGGCCTGCCGTTCCACCCGGCGGTTGTCAGTCGCGCGGTGTGTTGTTCCGGGGGAGCCAGAGCGCGATGATCCCGCCGGCCGCGACGATGCACGCGCCCACGATCACCGCCGGGACCAGGCCGTCGACGAAGGACTGGCTGCTGCTGTAGTCGCCGGCCGAGCTGAAGACCGAGGCCAGCACCGCGATGCCGACCGCCACCCCCAGCTCGCGGATGGTGTTGTTGGCGCCGGAGGCGACGCCGCGCTCGCGGGCGGTGACGCTGGCCAGGGCCATGGTGCTGATCGGCGCGAAGGTCAGGCCCATGCCGACCCCGGCGAGCACGAACGCGATCACCAGATCGCCGTAGCTCACGTCGGTCGTGGTGGCCAGGCCGATCCACAGGATGCCCGCGGCGAGCAGGGCCTGGCCGGCGACGATCAGGTTGCGGACGCCGAGGCGGTCGGCGAAGATGCCGGCCAGCGGCGCGACGACCATCGGCGCCATGGTCCACGGCAGCGTCCGGATGCCCGCGTCCAGCGCGTTGAGGCCCTGCACCATCTGGAAGAACTGGGCCAGCAGGAAGACCGCGCCGAAGGTGCCGGCGGAGAAGGTCAGCGTGACGATGGTGACCAGGCTGAAGCCGCGCGAGCGGAACAGCGACAGCGGCAGCATCGGCGCGCTGGTGCGGCGCTGCCAGGCGATGAACGCGGCGAGCAGCGCCGCCCCGCCGGCCAGCATGGACAGCACGCGGGCCGAGGACCAGCCGTGGTCCGGGCCGTCCACCACGCCCCAGACCAGCAGCAGCATGCCGGCGGCGGAGAGCAGCAGGCCGAGCGGGTCGAGCCGGACGGCGCCGCCGCGCGACTCGCCCAGCACGGTCACGGCCAGCACCACGGCCAGGACGCCGACCGGCACGTTCAGCCAGAAGATCCAGGACCAGTCGAGGCCCTCGACCACGGCGCCGCCGACCACCGGGCCGACCGCGACCCCGAGGCCGCTGATGCCGCCCCAGATCCCCACGGCGGCGTTGCGCGACCGGTCGGGGACGGCCTGGGCCAGCAGGGTCAGCGACAGCGGCGCGACCGCGGCGCCGGCCAGGCCCTGGACCGCGCGGGCCGCGGTCAGCATCCACGGCTCGGTGCTCAGCGCCGCGGCGGCCGAGGCGAGGGTGAAGAGCACGATGCCGGCCACGAACATCCGGCGGCGCCCGAGCCGGTCGCCGATCGCGGCGGCGGTGAGCAGGAAGGCGGCGAAGGGCAGCGTGTACGCGTTCACGAACCACTGCAGGTCGGTCAGCGAGGCGCCGAGCTCGGCGCGGATCACCGGCAGCGCGGTGGTCACCACCAGGTTGTCGAGCGTGACCATGAACATCGGGATGCCGACGGCGGCGAGCACCGCGGCGAGGGGGCGGGGGCGGCGATGCTCCGCCGTGGCGGCGGGCCGCTCGGGTGCGAGGGTCGACATCCGAATCTCCTAGTTGTTATTCACTGATAACTAGCTGCGATCCCAACTTAGTTATCAGCTGATAACATGTCAACGTCGATGTCGGAGGAGTGACTTTTGACCAGGACCCGCCTCACCGCCGGGGAGCGCCACGAGCAGCTGGTGGCCGCCGCGGTCACCGCCTTCGCCCAGGGCGGCTACGCCGGCACCACCACGGATCAGGTGGCCCGGCTGGCCGGCGTCTCGCAGCCGTACGTGATCCGGCTCTTCGGCACCAAGCACCAGCTCTTCCTGGCCGCCGCCGAGCACGCGACCAGCCGCGTCGAGCAGCGGTTCCGCGACGCCGCCGCCGAGCGGCCCGACCTGGAGAGCCTCGGCCTCGCCTACGACGACCTGCTGGCCCAGCGGGAGCTGATCACCATCCTGCTGCACGGCTTCGCGGCCGGTGCGGATCCGACCATCGGGCCGACGGTGCGCGAGTGCTTCGGCCGGATCTACCGGACGGTCCGGGAGCTGACCGGCGCGGGCGAGGACGAGGCGCGCGACTTCATAGCGCACGGCATGCTGCTCACCATCCTCGGCGCGATGCGGATCATCGGCCCGGATGCGGTGCCGCTGGAGCCGTGGATGACCGAGCTGATCGGCGACCACGAGCAGAAGAAGGCCGGATAGCCGCTGCCTAGATGTTGTGCCGGGCGTAGGCGGGGGCGCGCAGCCCCAGCATCGCCTCGGTCATCCGCACCGCGTCCACCGCGGCGCGCACGTCGTGCACCCGGACGATCCGGGCGCCCTGCGTCACGCAGAAGACCACCGCCGCGACGGTGCCCACCAGGCGTTCCTGCTGCGAGCGGTCCAGGGTCTCGCCGATGAAGTCCTTGTTGCTCAGCGCCGCCAGCGTCGGATAGCCGATCGCGGTGATCTCGCTGAGCCGCCGGGTCAGCTCCAGCGAGTGGTGGGTGTTCTTGTTCAGGTCGTGTCCCGGGTCGATGATGATCTGCTCCGGCGTCACGCCGCGGGACAGCGCCAGCGCCACCCGCTCGCGCAGGAAGCCGGCCACCTCCGCCGTCACGTCGGCATACCGCGGGCTCGGGTGCGGGGTGCGCGGCGCGGCCAGGCTGTGGGTGATCACCAGGGCGGCGGCCGTGCCCGCCACCACGTCCGCGATCCTCGGGTCGCGCAGCCCGGAGGTGTCGTTGATGACGCCGGCGCCCGCCGCGATGGCCTCCCGGGCCACCTCCGGCCGGTAGGTGTCCACCGAGACCACGGCCAGCCCGCGCGCCGCCTCGACCACCGGCAGCACCCGGTCCAGCTCCTCGGCGGCGCTGACCTCCGGCCCGGGCGCGAACGGCACCCCGCCGATGTCGATCCAGTCCGCCCCCGCGTCCGCGGCGGCCCGGACCGCCTCGGTCGCCCGCTCCAGCGCGAAGGTGCGGCCCCGGTCGTGGAAAGAGTCCGGGGTGCGGTTGACGATCGCCATCACCGTTACCCGGCGCGCGAAGTCGTGCGGGCGGCCCCCGATGAGACGTTCTGCGCTGATCAGCGGGGGTGCGAAGGCGGTCACGCCCGGAGGGTAGCCCGGTGCCGGGACCACCCCGAATTCGGGCTCCCGCCGATGATCGTCCCTGCTCTAAGGTGCAAGGCGTGACGGAAGCAGGACACGCGGTTGCCGATGTGCGTGGTCCGCTGCCGTACCTGTGGTGGCTCGTCCGGCGGCAGAAGCTGCGGATCGCCGCCGGGGCGCTGCTCGGGTCGCTGTGGATGGTGGGGCTGACGCTCCCGCCGTACCTGCTCTCCCAGGCGATCGACCGGGGCCTGCAGCGGCGCGATCTGCCCGCGCTGGCAGCCTGGGTGGCCGTGCTGTTCGGGGTCGGCGTGGTCAACGCGGTGCTGGCCATCCTCCGGCACCGGACCATGACGAAGATCCGCCTCGACGGCGGCTTCCGGACCGTGCGCGCGGTGATCGCGCACGCGACCCGGCTCGGCGCCGCGCTGCCGCGGCGCATCGGCGCCGGCGAGATCGTCACCATCGGCATCGCCGACGTCTGGGTGCTGGCCCAGGCACTCACGGTGACCGGGCCGGGTCTCGGCGCGGTGGTCGCCTACGTGGTGGTGGCCGTGCTGCTGCTGAAGATCTCGCCGCTGCTGGCCGTCGTCGTGCTGGCCGGCGTGCCGGTGCTCGCGGTCGTGGTCGGGCCGATGCTGAGCCGGCTGCAGCGCGCCGGCGCCCGCTACCGCGACCACCAGGGCGCGCTCGCCGACCGGCTCGTCGACATCGTGTCCGGGCTGCGCATCCTCAACGGACTCGGCGGCAAGGACGCCTACGCCCTGCGCTACCGGCGGGACTCGCGGCGGGTCGCCGAGGAGGGCTACCGGGTCGGCGCGGTGACGAGCTGGATCCAGGCGCTCGGCGTCGGCCTGCCCGCGCTGTTCCTGGCCGTGGTGATCTGGCTGGCCGCGCGGATGGCGGCCCAGGGCCAGATCACGGTCGGCGAGCTGGTCGCGGTCTGGGGGTACGCGGCCGTGCTGGTCGTGCCGGTCGCGTTCTTCATCGAGGGCGGGTTCGACATCAGCCGCGCCCTGGTGGCCGGCGGGCGCGTCGTCGGCTTCCTGCGCCTGCCGGTGGACCCGGCGCCGAGCGGGCCGGGCCCGGACGGCCCGGCCGTGCTGCGCGACCCCGAGTCCGGGGTGGTCGTGGTGCCCGGCCGGCTGACCGTGCTGGCCAGCGCCCGGCCGGCCGACGCCGCCGCCGTCGTGGACCGGCTCGGCCGCTACGGCCCGACCGCCGCGACCTGGGGCGGTGCCCGGGTGGAGGCGCTGGCGGTGCGGGACCGGATCCTGGTCGCCGACAACGAGGCATACCTGTTCACCGGCGCGCTGGGCGACGTCGTCGCGGGCCGGTCGCCGCTCGACGTCGGGGCGGTGAGCCGCGCGCTGACCGCGGCCGCCGCGGGCGACATCGTGGACGGCCTCAGCGAGGGCACGGCGTCGGTCGTCGACACCCAGGGCCGCAACCTGTCCGGCGGCCAGCGCCAGCGCATCCGGCTCGCCCGCGCGCTCTACGCCGACCCGGAGATCCTGCTCGCCGTCGAGCCGACCTCGGCCGTGGACGCCAACACCGAGGCGACCATCGCGCAGCGGCTGCCCGCCGCCCGCGCCGGCCGGACCACGCTGGTGGCGACGACCTCGCCGGCGCTGCTGGACCGCGCGGACATCGTGCACTACCTGGTCGACGGCTGCCTGGCGGCGACCGGCACCCACCGCGCCCTGCTCGACACCGAGCCCGGCTACCGCGCGCTGGTCACCCGGGTCGCGGGGGAGGACGTCACGCCGGAGACCGTGCGATGACCGCCCTGCCGGTCGCCGGGAGCGCACACGTGCGCCGGGCCGCGTTTCGGCTGATCTGCGACGACCGGCGGGCCGTCGTGCTGATGGTGCTGCTGAACGCGCTGGCTGCGGTCGCCGGACTGGCCGGGCCGTGGCTGCTGGGCCGGATCGTGAACACGGTGGTCGCCGGCCACGCCTCGGTCAGCACCGTCGACCACCTGGCCTTCGCCATCCTGCTGTGCACGGTCGTCCAGATGCTGCTGGCCCGCTCGGCGCTCTCGGTCGGCTACCGCTTCGGCGAACGCACCGCGGCCCGGGTCCGCGAGGGCTTCGTCGACCGGGCCCTCGCCCTGCCCGCGTCCGTGGTGGAGCGGGTGCCGACCGGCGACCTGGCCGCGCGCGGCACCGGGGACGTCAGCACCGTCGCCGTGACGCTGCGTGACGCGGTGCCCGAGGTGCTCATCGCCGCCGTGCAGGCGCTGTTCGTGCTCGGCGCCGTCTTCCTGCTCGATCCGCTGCTGGGCGTGGTGGCGCTGGCGGGGCTCTCCGCGATCCCGCTGGCGACCCACTGGTATCTGCGCCGGGCCCGGACGGCCTATCTGGACGAGGGGGCGGCCGGCTCGGCGCTGGCCGACGAGCTCGCCTCGACGATCGCCGGCACCCGTACGGTCGAGGCCCTGGGCCTGCGGGAACGGCGCCGCGCGGTGGGCGACGCCGCGATCGCCCGGGCCCGGCGGACCCGGCTGCGCACGTTGTTCCTGCGCAGCGTGCTGTTCCCCGCGGTGGACGTCTCCTACGTCGTGCCGGTGGTCACCGTGCTGCTGGTCGGCGGCGCGCTGCACATCCACGGGCTGCTCTCGCTCGGCGCCGTCGCGGCCGCCGCGCTCTACCTGCGCCAGCTCGCCGTGCCGCTGGACGCGATCCTGATCTGGCTGGAACAGCTGCAGAGCAGCGGCGCGTCGTTCGCCCGGGTCGAGGGGCTCGCGGTGATCCCGCGCGCGGTGGTGACCGAGCGGCACGCGCCCGACAGCGACCGGATCGAGGCGTGCGGCGTCCGGTACGCCTACGACGGCGGCCGCGACGTCCTGCGCGGCGTCGACCTGACCGTCCGCCCGGGCGAGCGGCTGGCGCTGGTCGGGCCGTCCGGCGCGGGCAAGTCCACCCTCGGGCGGCTGCTCGCCGGCATCGACCGGCCCCGGGCCGGCTCGCTGACCGTGGGCGGGGTGGCGATCGCCGAGCTGCCGCCGAGCCTGCTGCGCCGCCAGGTCGTGCTGGTCACCCAGGAACACCACGTGTTCCGCGACGCGGTCCGCGACAACCTCACCCTGGCCGCCCCGGAGGCGTCCGACGACGACCTGCGCTCGGCGCTGGCCATCGTCGGCGCGGACTGGGCCCGCGACCTGCCGGACGGCCTGGACACCCGGCTGGGCGGGGACGGCCTCATCCTCGACGGCGCGCAGGCGCAGCAGCTCGCGCTGGCCCGGGTGGTGCTCGCGGACCCGCACACGGTGGTGCTGGACGAGGCGACCGCCCTGCTGGATCCGACGACGGCGCGGGACGCGGAGCGGTCGCTGGCGGCGGTGCTGCACGACCGTACGGTGATCGCGATCGCCCACCGCCTGCAGACGGCGCACGACGCCGACCGGGTCGCGGTGATGGACGGCGGGCGGCTGGTGGAGCTGGGCACGCACGACGATCTGGTCGCGGCGGACGGGACTTATGCGGCCCTGTGGCGGACCTGGCACGGCTGAGTTATCCTCCCGCCCGGCCGGAGTCAAGCATCGATAGGGCCGGATGCCTGATACCGATAGACATAGCTTGACTTCTATGTCGTAGGGGCGGGTCGCTCTAACGTGGACGACGGCCGCCGGCGGCATCCTCGGCCACCGAGTCCGGCGGGCCCTCGGGGAGGACGTCATGTCCCGCATCCAGTCCCGTCGCCCGGTCCTCATCGCCGTCGTCCTGCTGTTGCTGCTCGCCCTGGCCGTGCAGGCCGGCGCGGTCGGCGGCACCGGGCCGGACCAGGCGCCGGCCGGCCTCGGCACACCGACCGGGCCGTTCACCCAGGACCCGCGGCGCACCATCCTCGCCGCCGCGGCCGCCCAGCCGCTGTGCGCGGGGGCGGACCTGCCGGCCGCGGCGAGCGCGGTGGCCGAGCCGCAGAAGCATCTGCTGCTCTCGCACGACGACGCGGGGCTGGCCTTCGCCCCCGGCTCCGTGAAAGCCCGCACCGCCATCCAGGCGCGGTCGCTGTGCGCCGGCGACCTACCCGAGCTGGATTCCGGCATGACCAACGTGACCGCCGGCCCGCGCCGGGGGTACCGGTTCCTTCCGCACACCACGTTCGCCGGTGATCTCGAGGTCAGCCTGCCGTACGATCCGGCGCTGATCCCGCCCGGCCAGACCAGCCGGGACGTGCGGGTCTTCTTCTTCGACGAGAAGGCGAAGGTCTGGACGGCGCTGCCGGGCACCACAGTGGACACCGCCGCCGCGACCGTGCGCAGCACCACCGACCACTTCACCGACATGATCGCGGCCACGGTCACGGTGCCCGACCACCCCGAGACGGTCAGCGATGACCCGACCAGCATCAAGAACATCAGCACCGCCGACCCGTCGGCCGCGATCAACCTGATCGAGCCGCCGACGGTGAGCAGCGACGGCGCCGCGCGGGTCAGCTATCCGCTGGAGGTGCCGCCGGGCCGCGCCGGGCTGTCCCCGCAGCTCGCCCTCGGCTACTCGTCCGGCCAGCCCGGCGGCTGGGTCGGCACGGGCTGGGACCTGGCCGTGCCGGCCGTCTCGGTGGAGACCCGCTGGGGCGTGCCGCGCTACGAGGCCGCCAAGGAGACCGAGACCTACCTGCTCAACGGCTCCGAGCTGACGCCGGTCGCGCACCGCGGCGAGCAGCCGGCGCGGACCGCGGAGAAGGTGTTCCACACCCGCATCGAGGGCGACTTCGGCCGGATCGTGCGGCACGGCGACAGCCCGGCCACGTACTGGTGGGAGGTCACGGCCAAGGACGGCTCGCGGAGCATCTTCGGCGGCACGCCGGAGGCGCGCCTGGCCGACGGCAAGGGCAACATCTTCCGCTGGCCGGTGCGCGAGGTCCGCGACCTCAACGGCAACACCATCACCTACTCGTACGCCACCGTGTCCGACCCGGGCGTGGCCGGCGGGACCGTGCCGGGCGTGCAGATCTACCCGAAGTCCATCAACTACACCGGCTTCGGCGACCAGCCCGGCGCGTACACGGTGACCTTCGTCCGCGACCGTGAGCTGCCCGGCTGGCAGCGCCGCCCGGATGTGGAGATCAGCGCCCGGGGCGGGTTCAAGATGGTCACCGCCGACCTGCTCAGCCGGGTCGAGGTGCGGCACGGCGAGCAGCAGGTCCGGCGCTACGACCTGGAGTACACCCGGGGCGCGTTCGGCAAGTCGCTGCTGGCCGCGGTGACCCAGTACGGCAGCGACGGCACCGCGTTCCACACCAACCGCTTCGGCTACCACGACGACGTGCGTGATGACGCCGGCGCCTACGCCGGCTTCGCCGCGGCCGGCACCTGGCAGACCGGCGACGACGACGTCAGCGTCAGCCTGCTCGGCCGGGGCCAGGCCAGCGCCCTGGGCGGCACCCGCACGTCCAGCACGGGCGGGCACGTGTACGCCGGCTACAACCCGTTCGTGGGCCTGAAGCAGGGCTCGGCCGGCGCGAAGGTCGGCTTCACCTCGGGCGAGGCCGAGGGCGTGCTCACCATGATCGACCTGAACGGCGACGGCCTGCCGGACAAGGTGTTCAAGAAGGGCGACGCCGTCTCGTTCCGGCTGAACACCTCGGGCCCGGACGGCTCGACCGACTTCGCCGCCACCGCCACCCGGGTGCCCACCCTGCCCGCGCTGTCCCGCGAGCGCACCAGCACCAAGTCGGCCGGCGCGGAGCAGTATCTGGTCGGCAACGCGTTCGTGAACAAGTCAAAGTCCGAGACCAGCAGTTCCACGTACTTCGCCGACGTCAACGCGGACGGCCTGCCCGACCTGGTGGACAACGGCGTGGTCCGGTTCAACCGGCTCGGCACCGACGGCGTGCCCACGTTCGGCACGGACAGCTCGGGCACCCCGGTGCCGATCGAGGACGGCGTCGCCGACCCGGTCCCGCCGCCGGCCGCGGAGCCCGAGCAGGAGTTCCCGCTGGTCGACACCGTGCGCCGGTGGACCGCGCCGTTCGACGGGCGGGTCGCGATCACCGGCGACGTCAACCTGGTCCGCGACGACAGCCCGGCGCGCGCGGGCCACGCGGCCGACGGCGTCCGGGTGGCGGTGCAGCACGGCGGCGCCGAGCTGTGGTCGGCACGCATCGAGGGCGACGACTACGCGCCGCGTACCCCGGAGAACGTGGGGTCGATCGCCGTGCGCGGCGGCGACCACCTCTACTTCCGCGTCGGCTCGGTCGACGACGGCGCGTTCGACCAGGTCGCCTGGGACCCGCAGGTCGCCTACCAGGACGTGCCGCCCGCACCCGACGTGAACGGCCTGGACGTGTACCGCTACCGCGCGTCCGAGGACTTCGTGCTGGCCGGCCGGCGCGGCTCGCACGTCCTCGCGCCGCTCAACGGCACCGTGCGGCTCTCCGGCGCGCTGACCAAGTCGGCGGCCACCACCGACGACATCACCGTACTGGTGATCAAGAACGGCGAGACGGTCGCCAGCGAGCGGATCGCGGCCGCCGTCACCGGCACGGTCGACGTCGGCCGCGACCTGGCGGTCGCCAAGGAAGACAAGATCGAGCTACGGGTACGGGTGGACTCGCCGATCGACGTGACCGCCGTGCAGTGGCGGCCGCGCATCGCCTACGTCGCCTCCCCGGAACTCCCCGAGGTGAACGACGAGAACGGCGACCCGCTGGTCCAGTTGCACCCGCCGTTCGACATCGACATGTACTCCCCGGTCGCCGCGAGCGGCTCGCAGCAGCCGTGGCGGGTGCCGCAGACCGGGACCGTACGCCTGACCCCGCGGCTCACCGCCGAGGGCGCCGGCGGCTCGGTGATCTTCACCGTCAAGCGCCGCGGCGAACTCGTCGCCAAGCACCCGGTGCCGGTCGGCGGCGACGGGCCGTTCGACTCGTTCGACCTGGACGTCACCGCGGACGACGAGCTGTACTTGGACTTCTCGGTGGCCGACCCGGCGCTGGCCCGGCGGCTGTCCGAGCCGCGGGTCGAGGTGCGCCCGGCCGACACGCCGGAGGCCGAGCCGGTGCTCGCCCCGGCCGCCCTGCACGCCGCCGCGGCCCCCGGCATCTTCGCCACGCCGTACCGCGGCTGGGCGTACGCCGGATACAACGGCCAGGGCGACCGGGCGACCGCGCCGATCGCCGAGGCCGACCTGGCGAAGCCCTTCAACCAGGAGTCCACTTTCGACCCGCTGACCGCGCCCGCCCACCCGTTCCTGCCCTTCCCCGAGCAGGACTCGTGGCGCGGGACCGACGACGGCGGCTGGGTCCGGGCCGGCACGGTGAGCAGTTCCCGGTTCGGCCCGGACCCGATCGGGCCGGACGCCGAGCCCGCGGCGGCTGCCGCGAGCCGGGCCGTGACCCGGCGCAGCAGCGCGAGCCAGACCGCGGTCGGCGGCGGCGTGTCGTTCCTTTCCGGCTCGGTGTCCAAGGGCGACACCGCCGGCGACACCGAGTTCCTGGACCTCAACGGCGACCGCTTCCCGGACGTCGTCAGCGGCGGCAAGGTGCAGTACACGACGCCCGGTGGCGGCCTGGAGAGCGCCGCCCGGCCCGTCGACGGCCTGGGCAAGCCCCGGGAGGGCAAGGCGTCCGCGCTGAACGTGGGCGTCGGCGGCAGCCCGGCCGCGTTCTTCGCCAACTCCGCCGGCGACGTCGACACCGGCCAGGGCAGCCGGCGCAGCAACGGCACCGGCACCCAGATGACACCGCTCGGCCTCAACGGCGGGCTCGGCGCCGGCGACTCCACCCCGGCCACCGACCTGCTCGACGTCAACGGCGACGGCCTGCCCGACCGGGTTTCGTCCAGCGGCGGCAAGCTGACCGTGGCGCTCAACCTCGGCTACGGCTTCGCGCCGGCCGAGCCGTGGGGCGACGCCGCCCTGAACGCGGGCGGCAGCGAGAACGGCTCGATCGGCGCCTCGCCCGGCTTCAACCGCGGCATCTACGACTTCGCCGGCGGCCTCTCGCTGACCAAGGACAAGTCGCAGACCAGCCAGACCCTGATCGACCTCAACGGCGACGGCCTGCTGGACCGGGTCCGCCCGGGCGGCGCCCAGTTGCGGGTGGGCTTCAACACCGGCAACGGCTTCGCACCGGACGTCGCCTGGGGCGGCGCGCTCGGCGGCGTATGCGCCGACGACACCCGGCTGGGCGTCTCCGACATCGACTGGGACACCGCCCGGCTCTGCTCGGGCAGCACCGGCCTGGGCGCCGGCGTCTACTTCACCATCCCGATCGGGCCGCTCTGCATCCTGGCCTGCTACATCATCATCAACCCGGGCGCGGACACCAGCCGGAACATGGCCCGCGAGGAAGCCTCGCTGCGCGACGTCGACGGCGACGGGTACGCCGACCACGTCGCCAGCACCCGCGACAGCAGCATGCGGGTGGCGCTGAACAAGACCGGCCGCACCAACCTGCTCAAGACGGTGCAGCGCCCGCTCGGCGCCACGATCACCCTCGACTACCGCCGGTCCGGCAACACAGTGAACGCCCCCGACTCGCAGTGGGTGCTGTCCCAGGTGGACGTCTTCGACGGGCACCGCGGCGACGGCGCGGACACCCGGCGCACCACGTACGCGTACGAGAATGCCGTCCTCGACCGCCAGGAGCGCACGTTCCTGGGCCACGCCAAGGTCGTCGAGCAGCACCGCGACCCGGCCCGGTCGAACGCCGTCTACCGGACCATCACCACCGAATACCGCACCGACAGCGTCTACACGGCCGGGCTGGTCTCCCGCCAGACCACCGCGGACGCCACCGGGCGCAAGTTCGCCGAGGCGGTGTACAGCTACCGGCTGCGCGACGTGGCCACCGGCGCCGAGGTCACCGATCCCCGCAGCCTGACCGCGACCGTGTTCCCCGAGTTGGTGCGCACCGACCAGCGGTTCTACGAGGGCGGCACGACCGCGGCGAAGAGCACGTTCACCACGACGGCCTACGACGCGCTCGGCAACGCCGCCAAGACGTTCGACGCCGGTGACGCCGGCACGCTGGACGACACCGAGACCGTGTACGGCTACGCGAACTGCGCCGGCTCGTACGTGGTCGCCACCGGCACCAGCATCGTGGTGACCGCCCCCGGCCGGGCCGGCAAGGAACTGCGCCGGCGGGCGGCCGACGTGGACTGCGCCACCGGCGACGTCACGCAGGTGCGCGAGACGCTGGCGGCGAGCGGCACGGACGCGGTCGCGGTCACCGACCTGGCGTACTTCCCGACCGGGCTGCTGCGCACGGTCACCGGGCCGAGGAACGCCAAGGGACAGCGCTACAAGCTGACCTACGAGTACGACACCGAGGTGCAGACGTACGTCACCCGGGTGCTGGACAGCTTCGGGCTCGCCTCCTCCAGCACGTACGACCTGCGCTACGGCGCGGTGCAGCGGTCGGTCGACACCAACGGCAGCATCACCGACACCGGGTACGACGAGTTCGGCCGGGTCACCTCGGTCATCGCCCCGTACGAGCAGGGCGGCGACACGCCGACCATCCGCTTCGAGTACCACCCCGAGGCGGCGGACCCCTGGGCGCTGACCCGGCACCTGGACAAGTTCCGCAGCGCCACCGACACCATCGACACGGTCGCGTTCACCGACGGCCTGGGCCGCAGCATCCAGACCAAGAAGGACGCGTCCGTGCACACCGGCCCGGATTCGGCGCCGCAGGACGCGATGACGGTCTCCGGCCGGGCCGAGGTCGACTTCCTCGGCCGCACGGTCGCCACCTACTACCCGGTGACCGAGCCGGTCGGCACGCCCGGCGTGTTCAACGCCGACGTCGACGCCGAGCAGCCGACCCGAATCGTCTACGACGTGCTGGACCGCGGCACCCGGATCACCCTGCCGGACGGCAGCGTCACCCGGACCGCGTTCGGCTTCGGGGCCGACCGGGCCGGCGCCACCCAGTTCCGCACGGTCACCGTCGACGCGGGCGGCTCGGAGAAGCGCACCTTCCACAACGTCCGGGACCTGGTCACCGGCGTGCAGGAGCCGCACGTCGCGCCGTCCGGGCTGCCGTCCACGATCTGGACCAGCTACGCGTACGACCCGCTCGACCAGCTGGTCGAGGTGCGCGACGACATGGACAACCTGAGCAAGGCGGAATACGACCTCGCCGGCCGCCGGATCAGCACCACCACCCCGGACGGCGGGCGCACCGACAACGCGTACGACGCCGCCTCGAACGTGGTCGCCAAGGTCACCGCGAACCTGCGGGACAAGAACAAGAAGATCACCTACACGTACGACTTCAACCGGCTCGAGCGCATCACCTACCCGATCAACAGCAAGAACAACATCACCTACAAGTACGGCCTGCCGGGCGCCCCGGAGAACACGGCCGGCCGGGTGACCACCGTCCTGGACGGCGCCGGACAGCAGGACTTCGGCTACGGCCGGCTTGGCGAGACGGTCCGCGAGACCCGCACGGTGGGCGCCCACGACGACGACTTCTCCCTGGTCGACACGGCGTCGACGAAGACCTCCTACACGACCCGCTACCTCTACGACACCTTCGGCCGGCTGCAGGACCTGACCTACCCGGACGGCGAGAAGCTGACCTACGCCTACGACTCCGGCGGCCAGGTGCGGTCGGCGACGGGGACGAAGACTGGGAACACGTACGCGTACGTGAACCGGCTGGAGTACGACAAGTTCGACCAGCGAGTGCTGCAGGAGGCCGGCAACGGGACGCGCACCGAGTACACGTACGGCGCCGAGGACCGCCGGCTGGCCACCCTGGCGGCGACCGGAGTCCAGGGTCAGTTCCAGAACCTGAGCTACGGCTACGACCCGGTCGGCAACGTCAAGTCGATCGTCAACGACGTCGCGCTGCGCGCGCGTACCGCCGACAGCATCGCGACCGGGCCGACCTACCAGGCGTTCCAGTACGACGACCAGCACCGCCTGCTGGAGGCCAACGGCAGCTACGTGGCCGACCCGGCGAAGACCGACGAGTACCAGGTCATCCTGAACTACGACTCGATCGACAACATCGTCGGCAAGTGGCAGCGCCACGAGTTCGTCAAGACCGACTCCGGCGACCGCGAACGGCAGGACAAGACCAGCTACGACTGGGTCTACCACTACGAGGGCCGGCAACCGCACGCGGCCAGCAAGATCGGCGACACCGGGTACGGCTACGACCTGAACGGCAACCAGACCAAGCGCGGCGACCGCGACCTGGACTGGGACGAGGAAAACCAGATCCGCAGCATCGACGACGACGATGACAGCGAGTACAAGTACGACGCCTCCGGCATCCGCGTGGTCAAGGACGAGGACGGCGACGAGACCGCGTACGTCAACCAGTACTTCACCCTGCGCAACGGGCAGAAGGGCACCAAGCACATTTTCGTCGGCACCAACCGGATAGCGTCCAAGGTGGTCCGCACGGGCGACCACAAGGACCCGGCGCCGTACGAGAAGGACCAGTTCTTCTTCCACGTCAACCACATCGGCAGCAGCACCGACGTCACCGACGTCGACGGCAAACTGGTCCAGCACCAGGAGTACTTCCCCGGCGGCGAGGGCTGGGTCACCGAGTCCCGCGACTACGACCCGGATCCGTCGTACAAGTTCGCGGGCAAGGAGTTCGACAAGGAAACCGGGCTCTACTACTTCGGCTCGCGCTACTACGACCCGCGTACCGGTGCCTGGCAGAGCCCGGATCCGCTGGCCGAGGGCTACCTGGGCGGCGGCCCGCAGGGCGGGGTGTTCAACCCGGACAACCTCAACTCGTACGCCTTCGGCTACCAGAACCCGCTGAGGTACGCCGACCCCGGCGGCGCGTTCCCCAGCCCGTTCCAGCTGCTCAGCATCGGCAGCGGCGTGGTCAGCTTCGTGCAGAACGTCCGCGAGGGCAACTACGGCGCGGCGGTGGTTGACGCGGCCGGCGTGGCCCTGGACACGGCGACCTTCTTCACCCCGATCCCCAGCGCGGCGGGCACGGTGGTCAAGGCGGTCCGCGGCGCCGACAAGGTGGTCGACGCGGTCCGCACGGCCGACAAGGCCGCCGACGCGGCCAAGCTCGCGGACAAGGCCGGCGACGCGTCGACCGTGGTCAAGAGCGGGGTCAAGTCCCAGGCGGACGAGGCGGGATCGACCGCGGCTACCAAGGGCGCCGACTGCCTGACGAACAGCTTCGCCCCCGGGACCCTGGTCCTGATGGCGGACGGCTCCCGCAAGCCGATCGAGGACGTCGAGGTCGGCGATGTCGTGCTGGCGACCGACCCGGAAACCGGCAAGACGGCGAAGAAGCGGGTGACCGCGGCGATCATCGGCCAGGGCGTCAAGGACCTGATCGACATCGCGATCGAATCCGGCGGCTCGGTCCGCACGGTGACGGCGACCGCCGGCCACCCGTTCTGGGTCCCCGAACTCGGCCGGTTCGTAGCCGCGGCGGACCTACGGGCCGGCGGATCCCTGCTGACCGGAGACAGCAGGACGGCTCGGATCACAGCTACCACCGCGACATCCGGCCTGGCGCAGGTGTACAACCTGACGGTCGATGAGATCCACACCTACTACGTGCTAGCCGGGGACTCGCCGGTCCTGGTCCACAACTGCGGCGGCACACGGACCGCGCCCAGCGGTCAGCCGCACTCCAAGAAGTGCGAATGCGCCGACGGCGGCAAGCCGCGCATCGTCCGTAACCAGGGCGGGATGCGTGGCAAGGAGGGCACCCGTCAACAGGACGTCGATCTTCAGAACGAGCTGCTGGAGGCCAACCCGGATTGGACGCACGTCGCGGGTGGTACCAAGCCGCAGAAGGCGGTGTTCGGACCGGGAGGCAAGCGGAAGATCCCCGACCTGACGTTCGGCACGCCGGAAGGACCGGTCTTCGCCCAGACACAGACCGTGGGGCGCAATGGGCTGGCGACAGCGGACGAGATCAGCAACGCGGCCACCATCGAGAAATGGGGTGGGGGACGGGTGATTCCCAGGCTCAAGACCCGGTAGCGTGGATGGCGGAGCAGGGGAGCAGGGGAGTGGCATGACCGCGATCGCGAGGGAGCGGGCCACCGAGCTGTTCCTCCTGCCCGAGGACGAGGCGGCGCTGTCCGAGGCGATCCGGCGGGAGTTCCCGAAAGTCGCCTTTCTTGACGAGAGTCGATGGGTGGATCCCGTCACGCCCCCCGTCCGGGGCAGCGTGCTGGAATGCGGGTCGATCGCGGGATTCTGGAATCGTGAGCTCTATCCGGTGCTCCAGGGCCGCCGCCGGGCCAACGGACGGGTCGACGGTCCGGAGGCGGAGGTCGTGCAGTGGCTGCGGAGCCTGGTCCGCGACCCGGGTGTCCTGCATCACGGTCGCTGGGCCTACTCGATGCCGGCCACTGCCGATCCCCGGATGCTCGACTTCGTCGACCAGGTCTGGCGCATCCTGCTGTCCCAGACCACCAATCGGATGAGGCGCGCATCAGCGGAGAATCCAAACGCCCCCGAGCGCAGGTTCCGGGTCGGCGCTCTCGCGTTTCACCAGGCCGCCGAGGGCCGGCTCGAACTCGCCGCCGATGCGCTCCGGCTCGCCCCGGAGATCGGGTTCGAGTGGCCCAAGAAATGACGGGCGGTAGCACGGACAGGTAGCGACGCCGACTGCGGCGCTGTGGCGGACCTGGGCCGGGTTGTCAGCGGGTCGCCGCGGCCAGAAACATCGGGATGGCGACCATCAGCCGGTCCGCGGCGGCGCGTCGGGTCTGCTCGTTGACCCATGCCTCGGCCTGCTCGTCGCTGATGGCGCCGGTCCGGCGGGCGGCCTCCGCGTGCCCGGCGATCAGCGGCACCGTGCTGGCTTCGGTGAATATCGCGGTGTGGACCTCGACCTCGACGTTGTGGAAGCCGGCGTCGAGCAGGAGATTCCGGTAGGCGCGGGCGATCCGCGGGTGGGGGATGGTGTCGGCGCGGGCGTGCACAATGCGGCGGGTCAGGTCGGGCTGGTCGGAGTCGATGACCATGGTGTCCCAGTCCTGGCCGAGCAGCACGATGCGGCCGCCGGGAGCGAGGACCCGGCGGGACTCGGCCAGGGCGGCGGCCGGCTCGGGCAGCATGTGGTAGACCTTGTCCGCCCGGTAGCCGTGGGCCTCCCCGTCGCCGAGTGGCAGGTCGGCGGCGTCGGCGGCGCGCAGGTCGAGGTCGGGGAACCGGCTGCGGGCGGTGGCCAGCATGCCCGGGTCGAGGTCCACGCCGACGGCGCGGGCTCCTTGCTCGGCGAGTTCGGCCACGGCGCGGCCTGTGCCGCAGCCGACGTCGACCACCGGTACGCCCGGAGCCAGCCGCAGCAGTTGGTAGCTGCGCGCGCGCAACGCGGCGGCGCCGGGTGTGTTCTCGGCGGTGTGGAGGGCGCGGATCAGAGTGTCGGTGTCCGTGTAGGCGGTGTGCGTTTCAGGCATGTGCCCGAGTGTGCGACTTCAGGTAGACATGAAGTCAACGCTTCTGTGGGGGAGGGTCGGTGGAGTACTCGATCGGGGAACTGGCGGATCGCTTCGGGTTGGCCACGCACGTGTTGCGGCACTGGGAGGACGTGGGATTGCTGTCGCCGGCGCGGCGGGTGGCGGGCCGGCGGGTGTACGGCGCGGTGCACGTGACCCGGGTAGCGGAGATCCTGCTCGGCAAAGACGCGGGCTTCAGCCTGGAGCAGCTGCGGGAGTTGTTCACCGCTCCGGACCGGGAGCGGCGCGGCGAGGTGTTGCGTGGCCAGCTGGCCCAGGTGCGGGAGCGCATCGCCCGGCTCACGCTGGCGCAGACTTTGCTGGAGCACGGATTGCGGTGCCAGCACCCGGACTACCAGGAGTGTCCGCGGTTCCAGGCGATGGTGCTCGCCCGGCTCGACGGGGTGGAACTGGCCGAGGCCCTGGACCACTGATGGCGCCACGCTGTCCGTAGGCGAGGAGGACGCTGCGCATGGAGCCCATCCCGTACCGGTCCTCGTCACTCGACATCGCTGCCACCTCGTCCAGGATGGGGCCGGTGTCGATGCCGAGCCCGAGCGCCCGCTCACACAGGTCACGCAGCCCGAGAATCTCGTCGCGCGTGTCGGCACCCTGATCCCGCGCGGAAAGATGGATCAGGTGAGCCCGGAACTCCTCGGCCGTGTCCCACTCCCGCGGTAGGTGTGCCGCCCACCGGAACGACGTGTACCGATCGAACAGGCGCCGGACAGCGGCCCGGACAGTCTCGTCCCCGGCGGCGTAGACCGCGACGACGGCCCGGACGGCAGCCTCGGCCCGGTCGTAGACGGCGAGCCGGTCCAGCTCGGCCTTGACCGCGGCGCCCCAGGCGTCGGGGTCGTCGCGCACCGCGACATCGACCGGGCTGGTGACGACCGGCCGATAGACCGCGTCGAGCCAGGCCATCTCGCGTTCCACATCGACGATGTTCATGCCACCCTTCGTAGCGCACCGGGACACCTGCACGCTGCCCCAATGCCGCGGAGCCTAGATTGATCAAGGCAGTGACCTGGCACTTTCGTAAGTATCCGGCGTGTTCTGTCAATAGCGCATCCCACGGCCAAGCCACTCGTCGGACCCGCATCCCGCGATGAGGCCCCAGCCTCGACCATCCACCATGCGGGCACCACGTCCAGCTGATGAGCCCCGGTCCCACATGCCGGGCACGGTGACCACACCCTGAGCATTCGGTCCCACATCCCGGACTCAAATCTCACAAAACCCGGCATATCGCCGCCGACGGTCGCGACCTTGATACGCAACCCCGCCGAGCACGCCGCAGGTCACCAAGATCCAAGCAGCCACCCGACGTCAGGTGCGGCCGGCGGCCGGCCCGCGACCCAGACACCCCAGCCCACCCGGAAAGTTCCGCTGGTTGTGCATGTGGCGCCTCGGCATCGATGCGCCGGCACCGGGCGCCGGTCAGCGCCCCGGCGGGCCGACGGCCTCGCCGGCCGGCACCGGCTGGGCGATACTGGCCGCACGCCGACTACCAGCGACGAGGTATCTGTACGTCGCCTGCCAGGCCTCCGACCAGGTCTTCGGGTTCAGCATCGGCGCGCATGGAAGCCTGCAACCGGTGCCGTTCTCGCCGGTGGCGGCCGGGGACTTCGCCTTCGGCGCCCTCGTCTCACCACGCGGACGCCATCTCTACGTCACCAGCGTCGGCGCGCAGGGCGGTGCCGGCGAAGGCGTCTGGGCGTACACCATCGGCATGGACGGTCGGCTCACCGCGCTGCCCAACCTCCCGTTCGTCGATCGCGGGGTCGACCCCCTCGACCCGGCCGACGACGCCAACGGTCCGGTCGGGCTGGCGTTCGCGCCCGACGGTGCTCACCTGTACGTGTCCAACTTCGACACCACCGATGTGTCGACATTCGAGGTGGCCGCGTCCGGGGCCTTGACCGGGACGCCCGAGACGCGACCGCGGACACCGGGCAACGGACCCGCCTTCGACTCCGTGACCGTGCGACCCAATCAGGGACCGGTGGCCTCGTTCACGGTCACCGCCGGCCCGGCCGGGCAACCCACCCGGTTCGACGCCTCAGGATCGTCTGATCCGGACGGTCAGGTCGCCCGGTACGACTGGGACTTCGGCGACGGCACCCACCAAGCCAACGCCGGCCCGCAACCGACCCACGTCTATCGGTATCCGGGCAGGCACCGGGCGACCCTCACGGTCACCGACAACGAAGGCTGCTCCACCAGCCTGGTGTTCACTGGGCAGACTGTGGTGTGCGGTGGCTCGGCGGCGGCCCGGCAGACCACGAGCGTGGTGACTCCCTGAGTGCCACGGACCCGGCCAGGGACTATGCGGGCTCGTAGGCGAGGTTCGGCCGCAGCCAGCGCTCGACGTCGGTGACGCTCATGCCGCGGCGGGCCGCGTAGTCCTCAACCTGGTCCTTGGCGATGCGGCCCACCGTGAAGTACTTGGCCGCCGGGTGGGCGAAGATCAGGCCGCTGACGCTGGCGGCCGGCGTCATCGCGAATGATTCCGTCAGGCCCAGGCCGAGCTTGGCCGCTTCCAGCAGGTCGAAGAGTTCCTGCTTCTCGCTGTGGTCCGGGCTGGCCGGGTAGCCGAGCGCCGGCCGGATGCCGCGGAAGCGTTCCGCGTGCAGGTCGCTGAGGTCCGGCTGGGCGTCCGGCTCGAACCAGTCGCGCCGGGCCTGCAGGTGGATGTATTCGGCGAACGCCTCGGCGAGGCGGTCGGCGAGGGCCTTGACCATGATCGCGCGGTAGTCGTCCTGCTGGTTCTCGTAGTGCCTGGCCAGGGTTTCGGCGCCGTGGATCGTGACCGCGAAGCCGCCCAGGTGATCGCCCTCCGGCGCCACGTAGTCGGCCAGGCAGCGGTTGTCGCGGCCCGCCGGCTTGACCGTCTGCTGGCGCAGCATCGGGAACCGCGTGCCGTTCCGCAGGATGATGTCGTCGCCCTCGGCGTGCGCGGGCCAGTAGCCGTAGACGCCCTGGGCCTGGAACGACTGGTTCGCGATGATCTCGTCGAGCAGGGTGTTCGCGTCGTCGAACAGCTCGCGGGCGACGGGCTGGTCGAGGATCGCGGGGAACTTGCCCTTGAGCTCCCAGGCCAGGAACAGGAACTGCCAGTCGATCATCTCGCGCAGCGCGGGCAGGCTCGGTTCGACCGTACGCAGGCCGGTGAACGCCGGGGTTGGCAGGTCGCTGAAGTCGACGGTCTCGCGGTTGGCCTGGGCCTGGGCGAGGGTGAGCATCGGCTGGGAGCGCCGGTTGGCGTGCGCCTCGCGGAGGCGTTCCTGCTCGATGCGGTTGGCGGCGTCCAGCGTCTCGGCGCGGCCGTCGTCGAGCAGGTCGGAGACCACGCCGACGACCCGGGAGGCGTCGAGCACGTGCACGGTGGTGCCGTCGTACGCGGGCGCGACCCGTACCGCGGTGTGTTGTTTTGATGTGGTGGCCCCGCCGATCAGCAGCGGCAGTTTCAGGCCGCGCCGCTGCATCTCGGCGGCGACCGCGACCATCTCGTCCAGCGACGGTGTGATCAGCCCGGAGAGGCCGACCGCGTCGGCGCCCTCGGCGACGGCCGTGTCCAGGATCCGCGCGGCCGGGACCATCACGCCCAGGTCGATGACCTCGTAGTTGTTGCAGCCCAGGACCACGCCGACGATGTTCTTGCCGATGTCGTGCACGTCGCCCTTGACGGTCGCGAGCACGACCTTGCCCTGCCCGCGGCCCGGGTCGACCCGGCCCTCCAGCCGGGCCTGCTCCTTCTCGGCCTCCATGAACGGCTCGAGGTAGGCGACCGAGCGCTTCATCACCCGGGCGCTCTTGACCACCTGCGGCAGGAACATCTTGCCGGCGCCGAACAGGTCGCCGACGATCTTCATCCCGTCCATCAGCGGGCCCTCGATCACCTCGAGCGGCCGGGCCAGCCCCTGCCGGGCCTCCTCGGTGTCCTGCTCGATGAAGTCGACGATGCCGTGTACCAGCGCGTACGACAGCCGCTCACCGACCGGCGCCTCGCGCCAGGACAGGTCGATCTCGCGCTTGGTGCCGGAGCCGGTGACCGTGGACGCGAAGGTGACCAGGCGGTCGGTGGCGTCGGGGCGCCGGTCGAAGATCACGTCCTCGACCAGTTCCAGCAGGTCGGCCGGGATGTCCGCGTACACGGCCAGCTGGCCGGCGTTGACGATGCCCATGTCGAGCCCGGCGCGGACCGCGTGCAGCAGGAACGCGGAGTGCATGGCCTCGCGGACCACGTCGTTGCCGCGGAAGGAGAAGGACAGATTCGAAATGCCGCCACTGGTACGGGCACCCGGGCAGCGCGCCTTGATCAGCGGGAGCGCGTCGATGAACGCCCTCGCGTACCCGTTGTGCTCGGCGATGCCGGTGGCGACCGCGAGGACGTTCGGGTCGAAGATGATGTCGTCCGGCGCGAAGCCGGCCTTGGCCACCAGCAGGTCGTACGCCCGGCCGCAGATCGACACCTTGCGTTCGGTGGTGTCGGCCTGGCCCTGCTCGTCGAAGGCCATCACGACCACGCCGGCGCCGTAGTCGCGGATCCGGCGGGCCTGGGCCAGGAACGGCTCCTCGCCCTCCTTGAGGCTGATCGAGTTGACCACGCCCTTGCCCTGCACGCACTTGAGCCCGGCCTCGAGGACCGTCCACTTCGAGCTGTCGATCATCACCGGGATCCGGGCGACCTCCGGCTCGGTGGCGATCAGGTTGAGGAAGGTCGTCATCGCCTGCTCGCTGTCGAGCAGGTCGGCGTCCATGTTCACATCCAGCAGGTTCGCGCCGCCGCGGACCTGCTCCAGGGCCACGTCGACCGCGCCCTGGTAGTTGTCCGCCTCGACGAGCCGGCGGAACTTCGCCGAGCCGGTGACGTTCGTGCGCTCACCGATCATCACGAACCCGGTGTCCGGGCCGATCGCGAACGCCTCCAGCCCGCTGAACCGGGTGGTCTCGGCCGGGGGAGCGATCACCCGCGGCGCCGTCCCGGCGACCGCGGCGGCGATCCGGGCGATGTGGGCCGGCGAGGTGCCGCAGCAGCCGCCGACGATGTTGACCAGGCCGGCCGCGGCGAACTCGCCGACCAGGCCGGCGGTCTCCTCCGGCGTCTCGTCGTAGCCGCCGAAGGCGTTCGGCAGGCCGGCGTTGGGGTGACAGGCCACGTACGTGTTGGCGATCTTGGCGAGCTCCGCGACGTGCGGCCGCGCCTCCGTCGCGCCCAGCGCGCAGTTCACGCCGACGACCAGCGGTTCGGCCCGCTCGATCGAGCGCCAGAAGGCCTCGACGGTCTGCCCGGACAGGGTCCGGCCGCTGAGGTCCACGATCGTGACGGAGATCCACAGCGGCAGCTCCGGCGCGACCTCGCGGGCCGCGGCGATCGCGGCCTTCGCGTTCAGCGTGTCGAAGATCGTCTCGATCAGCAACAGATCGACACCACCCTCGGCGAGGGCCGAGATCTGCTCCGCGTACGCCGCGCGCACCTGATCGAAGTCGACGGCGCGATACGCCGGTTCGTCGACCCGGGGCGACAGCGACAACGTCACGTTCAGCGGCCCGATCGAGCCGGCCACGAACCGCCCGCCGAACTCGTCCGCCGCCTGCCGGGCCAGCCGCGCACCCTGCACGTTCATCTCCCGGACCAGGGATTCCAGGCCGTAGTCCGCCTGGCCGATGCTGGTGGCCGTGAAGGTGTTGGTGGTGGTGATGTCGGCGCCGGCGGCCAGATACTGCCGGTGCACGTCCAGGATGACGTCCGGCCGGGTCAGGTTGAGCAGGTCCGGGTCGCCGGTGACGTCCTGGGGGTGGTCGACGATCAGGTCACCCCGATAGTCCGCCGGCGTGAGCTGCGCGCCCTGCAACATCGTGCCCCATGCGCCGTCCAGCACCATGATGCGTTCGGCCAGCAACTGGCGCAGCGACGATGCAGTAGTGCTCCGGCTTGACGACGCGCTCAACCAGCCACCTCCGTAATCGGAGGCGCCCTTGTCGAAGAAAAGCAGGCCGAGCGTGGCGGGTCCAGCCCGTCGCAGCGCCCCTCGACCTGACCGCGAAGACTACCCCAACCGGTCGCCGACCGCCCCCGTACGTCTCACCAGATGAGCGGTGTCACGGTATGAACCTCACCTCGGGGAAGGCCGGGCTCGGGCGGTCGAGCAGGTGCCCGCGCCGCCCGCGCAGGTGCAGGTCGAAGAACGCGAGCGGGTACGCCTGCTGGATCCGCACCGCCCGGGACGGATCGAGGGTGCCGATCCAGCCCTGAAGGTCCTCGTCGCTCATCCCGATCGCCCGCGCCAGCTGCGGCATCAGCACCTGGACATCGCCGTACGACGAGTGGACCGCACCGTCGGCCTGGATGTTGCGCCGCCATCCGGTCAGGTGTGACCAGAACTCGGCGACGCTCGGCTCCGCGGCCCGGGTGAGCTCGGCGGTGATCAGCAGGAACGGCCGATCCAGGTCGGCGGTGATCGGCGGTCGCGACTGCATCGGGCCGTCGAGGCTCAGCCCGGCCCGGACCCGCTGGTCCTCGCTCATGACCAGGGCGGTCGCCGTCGCGCCTTTCGACCAGCCGAACATGCCGATGCGCCGCAGGTCGAGGGCGCCACCCAGGCCGGCCGGCAGCGCCCGGTGCCCGGCGTCGGGATTCCGCCCGGCGGCGAGGTCCTCGATCCGGTCGAGGACGAACCGGATGTCCCGGGCGAAGTCCCACGGCGTCAGCCCCGGGTTGAACAGCGGGACGGTGAGCCGGCCGTCGGGAAACTCGCTGAACGCGTCGTACGTGTGATCCACGGTGACCACGACGTACCCCTGGCTGGCCAGCTCCTGAACCACGACGGTGTTGTCGGCCCGGTGGTCGTGCGCGCCGTGCGAGAAGACGATGATGGGCAATCGTTCGGCCGTGCGCCGCACCGGGGCACCCTCGTGACCGGCCGTGAGCGGCGCCAGCGCGGCGTCGGCCGCGAACCCCGCGTTGGTGAGCAGCGCCCGCATGGCGGCGGCGGGCATCCACCGTGCCCGCGGGTGCCGCCCGGCGTCCCGGGCGGGATACCAGACGCTGGCCATCAACTCGCGGTAGTGCCCGGGACCGGCCACCGGATCGGGCCGTGCGTGGTCGATCAGGTGCAACGCCACCGTGCCCACCGGGTGCGGCCCGGTCGGCGCGGGCAGCCTGAGCCGTGCCGGGCCCGGGGTGGCCGGAGCCGCCCACGCCTGGCTCGAGACACCGATCGGTACCACGACCCCAGCCGCCAGCGCCGCGCCGAGCATGCGCCGGCGGGTCCATCGGTTTCGACCGTACGCCGTGATTGTCATGGTTTCTCCTAGGCTTCTCGGGTGCACGCCGCAGCGCCGTCGTGACGCTATCCTCCGAGTGTATACACCGAGAGGATAGATGCGAAAGTGCGTGCCGAGCGCGTCTACGGCCCGCGGACCCGGCGGAAGCTAGCATATTCCGGACTAATCGACTCCCCGAAGACGTTGCGGAGACACCGTGCGAATTACCGACCTCCAGCATTGCGAGATCCGGCCCGGGCGTCTCGTGGAATGGACGCTCCATCCCGCCGCCGCCCGGGCCGCGGCCGAAATGCCGGTGGATCTCCGCCCGCCGGCATATGTGCAGGAGTCTCATATCCGCACGGCGCGATCGGTTTCCCGGGACGGCCTGTTCGTGCCGACCTGGCTCGGCGCGGCATTCGACATTCCCGGCACAATCGATCTGGAAATCCTGCACCAGGCATTGCGCACCTGGACGCGCCGGCACGAGACGTTGCGCAGCGGATTCCGTTGGAGCGGCGACGAATTGCACCGCTTCACGCTGGGCGTCGACGCCGTGGAACTCCACCGCGAGGACCTCGGGAACATTGCCGACCCGGCGGCCCTGACCGCGTACCTTCAGGATCGTTTCGACGTCGCGGCGAACGCGCTCACCTGGCCGAATTTCATCTTCGCCGCGGTCGTGCGGGACGCGGGCACGAGCGTCTACGTGGCATTCGACCACAGCAACGTCGACGCATACTCGATCACGCGAATCCCCGCCGAAATACACGACCTCTACTTCGCCGGCCTCGCCGGCAGAACCATGGATCCGGAACCGATCGCCAGCTACGTCGACTTCTGCGCGATCGAGCGCGCGAACGCCGATGAGCTCGACGAGACGCACGACATCGTGGATCGATGGCGCGACTTCATCGCCCGATGCGACGGAAAGCTACCGAGCTTCCCCGTCGATCTCGGGCTCGATCCCGACGATCCGCTGCCCACCCAGAAACTCATGCAGGAGATGATCGCGAACGATGGAGAGGCGGCGGCCTTCGAGGCATATTCCCGCCCCTACGGTGGCAGCCTGATCGGTATCCTCGCGGCCACCGGTCTCGCCGTGCGCGATATTGGTGGACAGCGCGTATACCGCACCATCGTGCCGTTCCACACCAGGGTGAAGTCTCGGTGGTCGACCTCGGTGGGCTGGTATGTGGGCGGCGCGCCGGTCGAGATCCCGGTGGCCCAGGCGACGGACTTCGACAGCGCCCTGAGGCTGACCCATGCCGCACTCGCCAGGAACCGATCGCTGTCGCGGATGCCTATCACCCGCGTGCTTCGCCTGCTGGGCTCCGACTTCCGGCCCACCTCCCCAGACCTGTACTCCATCATCTCCTATGTGGACGCCCGTGGCGTTCCGGGGTCGGGCCGGTGGAATGACTTGCATACCTACGGGCTGATGCGGGTCTCGTACGGCGACCAGGTGTGCATCTGGATCACCAGGCTGCACGAGGGGTTGCAGTTCGCCTGCCGCTACCCGGACACCGACGTCGCCCACCGGAACATGCGGCGCTATGTGGAACACCTGCGGGAATTGATCACGTCCCCGAGGGGAACGACTGCTCCCACGCGGACGGCCTTGTCCGGGAACGCGTCGACGGCGTCACCGCGGAAGGCGGGCGTGAGCGTGACCTGACGATGCCGGCTGGGCCTCGCCCGGGTGCTACCCGCCCGTGATGCCGGCGAGCGCCTCGACCAGGGGCAGCGGGTTGATGTAGTCGCGGTACGACAGGATCTGACCGTCCTGGACCCGCGCGCCGACCGGCACGCGCGAGGTTCCGATCGATCGGCGACTATGGGATGGTGGGACGCGTACTCACGGGGAGGAGCTATGAGCAGACGCTTCATCACGTTCGTGGCCACCATCGCGCTCGTCGTGCCTGGTCTCGGTGCCGCTCCCGCGGCGGCGGCGACCGACGGCGCCGTGCTCCAGGCCGCACTCGACCGGATCACCGCCGCCGGGCTGCCGGGCACGTTCGCGGAGGTACGCGACAACCGCAGCACCTGGCGCGGGGCCAGCGGCGTGGCCGACGTCGCGGCCGGCCGGCCCATGCGTCCGGGGTTTCAGCACCGGGTCGCCAGCATCACCAAGACGTTCGTGGCGACCACCGTGCTGCAGCTCGCCGCCGAGCGCAGAATCTCGCTCGACGCACCGCTCGGGCGATACCTGCCGGAGTACGCGAGGGACGGGCTCACCGTGCGGATGCTGCTCAACCACACGGGCGGCGTGGCCAACTACATCGATGTGCTGTTGGCCGACCCGGAGACGGCCGTCGAGCGCTACCGCACCGAGACCGTGCCGCCGCGGGAGCTGGCGCGTATCGGGCTGTCGCTGCCGCCGGAGAACGCGCCGGGAGCCGGCTACTCGTACGCCAACACCAACTACATCCTGCTCGGCCTGATCATCGAGAAGGTCACGGGTCGACCGGCGGCCTTCGAGGTGACGCGGCGCATCATCCGGCCGCTCGGGCTGCGGGGGACCTACTTCCCCGGCACTTATCCGCACATCGCCGGCCCGCACTCGAAGGCGTACATCCCGTGGTCCGAGGGTGAGCTGCGGGACTTCAGTGTCTACAACATGTCGTGGCTCTGGATGGCCGGCGAGATGGTCTCCACGACCGCGGACCTGGACCGGTTCTACCGGGCGCTCCTCGCCGGACGGTTGCTCCGCCCGGCCGAGCTGGCCGAGATGCGCACGGTGGTCCCGTGGGACCCCGCGTCGCCCGAGTCCGGCGGGTACGGGCTGGGCATCTACAGCGTGGCGCTCTCCTGCGGGCTGGTCTGGGGCCACGACGGGCTGGCGCTCGGCCACTCCACCATCTCGTGGCACTCGCCCGACGGCGCCCGTCAGGCCAGCATCGCGCTGAACATGACGCACTACCAGGTGCCCGGCGAGCCGGACGTGATCTTCGGGGCGACAGTGGAGTTCATGGACCTCGCGCTCTGCGGCAGCTCGTCCACCGGCGCCAGGCCGGCCGCGACGGTGCCCTTCGTGCCGGTCGACGGGAGTATCCGCATCGGGTTCTGAGCCTGCCGGCGTAGGTTCAGGCTTGCGTCCTGGTGGTGAGCAGGTAGTCGTCCGCCTCGGGGCTCCATTTCAGGTCGACGGCGCCGCTGGTCGCCGCCGCCTTGCAGAACTGGAGGAAGCTGCGGTAGCCGAGCTTCTTCTCGCTGAAGTCGGGCGCCACCTTGCGCACCTGATTCTTGAGACCGGAAAGCGCCGTCGACCCGTCGCTGCCCGCGAGGTCGAAGACCACCGTACGCAGCAGCGCGAACGCCGCCTCCCGGTCGCCGTGCTCCGGCAGGGTGACCTCGGGGTCGCCCTTCGCGGAGCCGCCGATCAGCTCGACCACGTTGTGCCCGGCGAGGTGACGCAGCAGCTCGCCGAAGGCGCGGAACCCGTAGTCCGCCTCGTTGAAGGTCGGGTCCTTGCGGAGCAGGGTGCGCTTGAGCGTCGAGGCGGTCACCGTGCCGCCCGAACTGCGCTGCAGGCCGGCCACGGTCTGGGCGACCAGGGCGGTGAGCGTGTCGACGTCGCGCACCGGTGCGTCCGCGGCCGGCTGCGGCTCCTGCGCCACCGGCTGGGGCTCCGGCTCGGCCGGGCTGACCGGACGGCTGTGCCGGGTGCGCCCCGGTGGGATCTCGACGCCCTCGAGGCGGTCGTAGTAGAGGAACTCGTCGCAGGCCGGTGGCAGCAGCGCGGAGGTCGACTTCTCGACGCCGACCCCGATGACGCGCTTGTTGAGCTCGCGGAGCTTGTGGACCAGCGGCGTGAAGTCGCTGTCGCCGGTGCAGAGCACGAACGTCGAGATGTACGCCCGCTCGAAGGCCACTTCCAGGGCGTCCACGACCATCTTGATGTCGGCGGCGTTCTTGCGTGAGGCGCCCATCCGCTGCGGTATGTCGATGAGCTCGACATGCGACCGGGTGAGCATCCGGCGGTCCTCGTCGAAGTATGACCAGTCCGCATACGCCCGGCGCACCACCACGCGCCCCCGCTCGGCGAGCGCGTCGGCGACGGGCCGGAGCTCGAAGGACATGCCGCCGAGGTGGTCACGCGCGCTGATCGCCAGATTCTCGTAATCAAGGAACAGTGCGATGCGCTCTTCGTGATCCACGAGGCCAGCGTACGCGCGTCAACCCCGCCATGTGACCAGCTGGAACAGCGGTCAGGCCGCCACCACGGGATGACGGACGACGGCGTCGAAAAGATAACCGAGCGTGTTGTACGCCGCCACGTCCGGCTGGGTGTTGCCGTGCACGTCGGTGGCCCGGGCCAGCAGCTCGTGCGCGCCCGCCGCCGGCCGCCAGTCGAGCTCCCAGCGCTGCCACGCGGCGCCCTCGCCGCCGACCCGCCGCGCCCGGCGCCAGTGCCGGCCCCCGTCGGTGCTGACCTCCACGTGCCGGATGGCGCCGGCCGCCGACCAGGACCGGCCCCGGAGCCGCAGCGGCTGGTCCGCCGGCAGCTGGGCGCCCGGGTCGAGCTCGAATGCGCTCTTGATCACCTGGCGGTCGAAGGGCTCGCCCTCGGCGGGGCGGCCGGGGCCGAACAGCCGGTAGAACTGGGTGTTCCAGGGCGAGAAGAGCGGGACGTCGCTGACCTCGATGCTGCCCAGCCACTTGATCGAGGAGATGCCGATCCAGCCGGGCACCACCAGCCGCACCGGGTGGCCGTGGTCGGCGGGCAGCGGTTCGCCGTTCATCTCGTACGCGAGCAGCACGTCGCGCAGCGCCTTGCGCACCGGCAGCGGGCGGCGGACCGGGCCGAGGTCCACGCCGCCGGTGACGTAGTTCGGGTCCAGCCCGGCCGGCAGCACGTCCACGGCGGTGCGGGCGAGGCCCGCGCGGCGCAGCACGGTGGACAGCCGGACACCCCGCCAGCGGGCGACGCCGACCCCGCCCAGCCGCCACGCCGTACCGGAAACGGTCTGGCCCTGCTGGGTGGTGAAGTAGCTGCGGCCGTTGCCCGCGCATTCCACCGTCGCCGTGACGGTCTCGCTCGGCAGGCGACGCAATTGCTGATAGTCGAATTCCACCGGGCCGTGCCGCAGCCCGGCCCCGAAGATGCGTAACTGCCAATTCGCCGCGTCGATGATCGGCGTGCTGGTGTGGTTACGGACGAAGAAGCGGTCGATCGGCACCAGGTCGCCCTGGCCGGCCATCGCGGACCAGCGCATCTCGGCGTTGGTGCCGAGCACGGTGAACAGCTCCGGGGGCAGCGCCTTCACGATCGGCCCGGGCGCCGCCTCCGCCGCGCCGGTCGCCTCCGCCGCGCCGGCCAGGCCCGCGCTCACCGCGGCGGTCAGTTTGAGCAGGTCGCGGCGGGAGACACCGGCCAGCCACCGGCCCAGCCGGAGCCTGTCGTAGGCGGCCTCGTCGAGCATGTCGTCCATCGCGGGGCTCCTCTGCGGCACTGACCGGTGTCGATCACCATGAGCATGGTAAACCGATGGGCGCCGTAGGAGAAGTGGTCCTCGTCGAGTACCCGCGGAAGGCGGATCCAAGCGGGTCGGAATTCGCGTCATCGGCTGAGGGCAATGAGGTGATTGCGGAGCGGTCTCGGGTACTTTAATCGCGAAACACCAACGGCGAACGGGGGCCGACGCCGGCGCGCGGACCACCGATCAGCCGGCACAGACCCCGGCGCGGGACGCCGTGGGCTGGAGCCGGCCGAGGGTTGGCGACGAAGGTCCTGACCGTGCCGGGCGCCGGGCCACTCTCAGCACAGGGTGGCCCGGTGTTTGCCGCCCTCGCTCGCTGATCAGATCTGGGATAGCATCCCGAATATGAGAGACGCCCTGGACGTCCGCCTGGCGGCGCGCGTCGCCGAGCTGCGGGTCGCGCGCGGCTGGTCGCTGGACGACCTCGCCGGCCGCACCGGCGTGAGCCGTTCCACGCTGTCGCGCCTGGAGCGCGGCGAGATCAGCCCGACGGCCTCGCTGCTCGGCAAGCTCTGCACCGCGTACGGGTGGACGATGTCCCGCCTGCTCGCCGAGGTCGAGTCGGAGCCGCCCGCGGTCCTCCGCGCCGCGGAGCAGGCGCTCTGGCACGACGAGCCCTCGGGCTTCACCCGCCGCAGCGTCTCCCCGCCGCACGCGGGCCTGCGCGGCGAGCTCACCGAGGGGGTCCTCGAGCCCGGCGCGGACATCACTTACGAGGCACCGCCGGTGACCGGCATGGAGCAGCACGTCTGGGTGCTCGACGGGCGGCTCGAGCTGACCGACGACCGCACCCCGCACCGGCTCGACGCGGGGGACTGCCTGCGCTTCCGGCTCTGGGGGCCGACCCGGTTCCGGAATCCGGGGCCCGCGCCGGTCCGCTACGCCGTCTTCGTGGTGCTGCCATGACCATCACCCGGCTCACCGCCGCCGACCTCGCCGCGCACCTCCCGGCGCTGGCCGAGCTGCTGGTCGACGCCGTGGCCGGCGGCGCCTCCGTCGGCTTCCTGGAGGGCTTCGACCACGCGTCGGCCACCGCCTGGTGGCGGTCCCGCGCCGCGGCGATCGCGGACGGCAGCCTCGCCGTGTGGATCGCCGCCGGCCCGGCGGGCGTCACCGGCACGATCAGCCTGGCGTACGCGGACAAGCCGAACGCGCGGCACCGAGCCGAGGTGATCAAGCTGGCCGTGCACCGCGACGCCCGGCGCAATGGCCTCGGCCGCCGCCTGCTCGCGGCCGCCGAGGAGACCGCCGCGGCGGCCGGGATCACCCTGCTGCTGCTCGACACGGAGACGGCCAGCGCCGCGGAACGGCTGTACGAGTCCGCGGGCTGGCACCGGTACGGCATCGTCCCGGACTACGCGGCGGACCCGGCCGGAGAGCTCCGGGATTGCAGCTTCTTCTTCAAGAAGCTGGGTTGACTGCCCGGCCTGACTGCCGATGGGAAGGCCATGGCTCCCATGCACCTGCTCTTCGACTTCGGCGAGGTCATCAGCGTCGCCCAGCCCGCCGACGAGGTGGCCGCCCTGGCCGCCCTCGCCGACCTGCCCGACGCCGAGTTCTCCCGCCGCTACTGGGCCCACCGCCCCGGCTACGACGCCGGCGGCACGGCGCTCAGCTACTGGTCCGGGATCCTCGGCTCGGCGCCCGGCGGCGCGCTGCTGCGCCGGCTGGTGGAGCTGGACGTGGCGAGCTGGCTGCACCTCAACCCCGGCACGCTGCGCCTGCTCGACACCCTGCACGCGGCCGGCACGCCGGTGTCGCTGCTCTCCAACGCCCCGTACGAGCTGGCCCGCGAGCTGGACCGGCACGCCGACCTGGCGCCGTTCCGGCACCGGCTGTTCAGCGCCGACCTCGCGCTGGTCAAGCCGGACCTCCGGTGCTACACGGCGGCCCTGGCCCGGCTCGGCGCCGAGCCGGGCGGCGTCGTCTTCGTCGACGACCGCCCGGCCAACATTGAGGCCGCGGCGGCCCTCGGCATGACCGGCATCGTCTTCACCGGTACGCCCGCCTGCCTGGCCGACGTCGCCCGCACGGCGATCACCCCTTCAGGCACACGAACGGGCCCCGCACGCCCGCGCTGAAACGTTCGGCCGCGGCCAGGGCCTTCTTCACCCGGCGGCGCGGGCCCAGCGCGGTGCCGGCGGTGGCGTAGAGCGCGCCCAGCGCGATCTGGTCGCCGCAGCCGACCGCGGCGTAGCCGTCGGCCGCCCTAGCCACCTGGTAGTCGCCGTAGACCGTGAACAACTGCCCGCGTACGCCGACCAGGAACGTGCCGCCCTCCTCGCGGTCGTTCTCCTTCGACGCCCAGCCGCCGGTCTTGAGGCAGTCGCGGACGGCGTCGATGAACGTCGTCGCCATGAACGCCTCCAGGTTGCCGGTGGGCTTCGGCAGGGTCAGCGAATACCGGATGAGCTGACCCATCCGGAACGAGGTGGTGAAGCCGAACAGGTAGCGGTTCTTGCGGAAGACCTTGGCGTCGGCGCGCACGGTCAGGCTCATGCCCGACACCCCCGCGCTGTCCCCGCCGATGTACACCGAACCCGACTGCACCAAGCCCACGATGGCCGTCATTCGTCACCCCGTTCCGATCGTCCGGGGTCCACCGTCGCACGGCCATGCCGTACCGGTCGATCGGCTTGTGGTCGTGACCTGGACGTGCGGTCCTGCTTCCCATCGCACGTCCTGTGCGAGATCTCCCTGGTCACGGCGCTTTGCATGGGCGGGTCAGCAAACGCACACCTGTGAAGGATGGAACGCATGAGTGCAGTCCTCAGGCATCGGACGAGGAGGGCGGCCGTCCTCGGATCCGTCCTGACCATCGTCTGCGGCGGCCTCGCCGGCGCGGTCCCGGCAGCCGCGGCCGAGCTCACGCCCGGCGCGGTCGTGTCCACCGCCGCGGCCACTTTGCCGCCGGAACTCACCCCGCTGGCCACCGGCCAGCGCATCTCCTACGTCAGCACGACCGTCTCCGGCGCGACTGTCACCGCGACCGGACTCGTGCTGACCCCGAAGACGCAGAAGGCCCACAAGACCGTGGTCTGGGGCCATGGCACGACCGGCCTGGCCGATCAGTGCGCGCCCTCCGACCACCTGGGGGTCTTCTGGCCGGAGGCCAGGGCGGCGATCGCCGAGCTGCTCAAGCGCGGCTGGACCGTCGCGGCCCCGGACTACCAGGGCCTGGGTACGGCGGACGCGCACCCGTACCTGATCGGCGGCAGTCAGGCCCGCACCATGATCGACAGCGTCAAGGCGGCCCGCGCCCTGGACAACAGCCTCGGCACCCAGTACGTCGTCGACGGCCACTCCCAGGGCGGCCAGGGCGCGCTGTTCGCCGGGGAGCTGGCACCGTCCTACGACGGCGCCCTGACCCTGCGCGGCGTGGCGGCCATCGCCCCGGTCTCGAACGTGAACCTGCTGGCCCCGCTCATCCCGGGCACACCGGGCCAGGGCTACCTGGTGATGGCCCTGTACGGCCTCGCCGCCGTGCAACCGTCGTTCGACCCGCTCACGGTGCTGGCCCCGCCGGCCCGGCAACGGGTGCCCGTGCTGCAGTCCGGCTGCCTGCTGGAGATCCTCCAGGAGTACCAGTCGCTGAACGCCGGCCAACTGGTCCTCGGTGGCGGCGCACTGCCCCAACCGGTCGTGGACCAACTGGCGCAGTACGACAACCCGGCCCAGGCCGCGCCGAGCGCGCCGATCCTGATCGTGCAGGGCACCGCGGACGAGGCGGTGCCGTACGACATCACCGCCGTTGCGCTACTGGGCCAACTCGACGACTACTCCCAGCCGGTCACCTTTGTCCCTGTGCAGGACGCGAACCACGACGGCGCGGTCTTCGCCTCGACGACCACCGTCGCGGACTGGATCGCCGCCCGCTTCGCCGCCTGAGCACCGCGGGGCCGGGAGCCCCCGGAGGCCGCCCGCCGCGGCGTGGCAGGATGCGCGGCGGGTGGCCGCTGAGGGCGGTCCGAGGGACGGACGGTGAAGGTCGATGCTGTACGCCGGTCTTAGGCTCGCCGACCGCTACCGGCTGGACGCGCGGCTCGGCGCCGGCGGCATGGGCGAGGTATGGCGGGCCGTCGACGAGGTGCTCGGCCGGGTCGTCGCCGTCAAGGCCATGCTGCCCGAGGTGGCCGACCAGCCCGACTTCGCCAAGCGGTTCCTCGTCGAGGCCCAGGCGATGGCCAGCGTCAACCATCCCGCGGTGGCGTCGATCCACGACTACGGGCGCGGCACCGGGATCACCTTCCTGGTCATGGAATTCATCGACGGCGAATCCCTGTCGCAGGTGCTGGCCCGCGTCGGCCGCCTCGACCCGGCGGCCACGATGCGGCTGATCGCGCAGGCGGCGGACGGCCTGCGCGCGGTGCACGAGCGCGGCATCGTGCACCGCGACATCAAACCGGCCAACCTGCTGACCCGCCGCGACGGCACCCTGCTGATCACGGACTTCGGCATCTCAAGGACCTACGACGGCACCCAGCTCACCGCCTCCGGCGCGGTGCTGGGCACGCCGACGTACCTGTCACCGGAGCAGGTGCTCGGCCGGCCCGCCACCGGCCTCAGCGACGTCTACTCGCTCGGCCTCGCCGCCTACGAATGCCTCGCCGGGCGGCGCCCGTTCGAGGGAGACAACCCTTACGCGGTGGCGCTGCAGCGATTGCAGACCTCGCCGCCTCCGCTGGGCGGCGACATCCCGGGCCCGGTCATCGCCGTGGTCGAACGGGCGCTGGCAACCGACCCGGCCCACCGCTGGCCATCGGCGGCGGCGATGGCGGACGCGGCCCGCGCCGCAACCGGCTTCCGGCCGGCGGCCCGTCAGGAGTCGTGGCAAACCGATCCGACCCCGGCCCCGGAGCCGCGAAACAGTGGGCCGACTGCACCCCCGTTCCAGTCGCGCCCGGTGCCCGCGCCGCAGACCGGGCCGCCGTTCCCGTCACGTTCTGCGTCCGCGCCGCAGGCTCCCTTCGGGTCCGCGTCGCTGGCCGGGCCTTCGTCTCAGGCCTCTTCCGGGTCCGCGTCGCTGGCCGGGCCTTCGTCCCAGGCCTCTTCCGGGTTTGCGCCGCCGACCGGGACGCCGTTCCCGTCGCGTCCGGTGTCCGCGCCGCCCACTGAGCTTCGGCCTGGGCCGAAGCCCGGGCCGAAACCCGGGCCGAAGGAGCCGGAACGCCGGACAACCCGGCGCCGCCTGGTGTTGCTCGTCGCGGTCCTGCTCGTGGTCGTGGTCGGTGGCGTGGCGACCTGGCAGATGCGCGGACCCGGAGCCGACGGCGAACCCGGCTCCGGCTCCAGCGCCGGGCCCGTGGCCGGGGCCGATCCGAGCGGCGCGGCAGCCCCGCCGGAGGGCTTCGTCACCTGCGGCACGATGTTCTGCCCGACCGCGCCGATGTGCTGGGCCGGAGTCACCGAGAACAGCGGTCGGGCGGTGTCCCCGCGCGACCTCGACTGCACCGGGGAGCACACCTGGGAGACCTTCGCGGCGACCACCATGCCGGCCGGCCTCAAGAGAAGCCAGGAAGGCCGCCTCCTCCAACGCAAGGACATCGCGGCCGTCTGCTCGGCAAAGGTGATGGCCGAGCGCAGCCGCGACACTGAGAAGACCGAGGGCTGGCTCCTGGAAGCCTGGCCGATCGAGGTATCCGATACCGACCTGCGCCTGGTGCACTGCCTGGCCAAACCGGAAGGCTTCGGCAGTTCCGGCTCCCTGTTCTGACGGTATGAACTGGACCGCCGCCGCTACCCGGTCGGGGTGACCGAGCAGACGTTGGAGAACACGCCCTTGTCGTACAGCTTCGCCGCCTGCAGACGGTATTCGTAGGTGACGCCGTTGGTGAGCCACCCGTTCGACATCGGGGAATCGGCCATCGTGAGCTGATAGACCGCCGCATCCCAGGTGCCGCCGGCCACCCGGCGCTGATACCAGTAACCGGTGGCTCCGGGGGACTCGTCCCAGCTCAGCGTCACCTCGCCGGCGCCGGGCACGCAGCGCAGCGTGAACGGCAGCACCGGGCCGGTCGGCACGTCGGTCAGCGACAGCGGAAACGCCGGGCCGAGCCCGAACCGCGCCGACAGCACGTCCGCCACCGCGTCGGCGATCCGCACCTCACCACGCGCGTTGGGGTGGGTGCCGTCGTACGAGTCGTGCGGGGTGACGCCGTAGTCGGCCTGGTAGTCGATCGGCGGCGGCACGTAGACCACCGGAGAGGCGGTCGTGGTCCGGGCGGTGGCCAGGGCGCTCAGCCGCTGGTTGTAGTCGGCGACCCGGCCCGCCAGGGTGGCGTCGGTCTGGGCGCCGCGGGTCGACGGCAGGCCCGTCAGCACCAGCCGCACGTCGGGCTTGCCGGCCCGGGCGTTGGCGATGAAGTCCGACATCTCGGCGGCGACCACCGACGGTTCCAGGGTGTTGAACCAGAACAGGTCGTTCACGCCGAGCAGCACGACGACGTACGCCGGCTGGTAGGTCTGCACGTCAGCCTGGATCGTGTCGTTGGCGCCGGTGTACCAGCCCGGCCAGGTGCCGACGAACCGGCCCCACCGTGCCCCGTGGTCGCGGTCGAAGCCCGGCACCGCGTAAGCCTGCGACTCGACGACGACGTTGCCGGACGAGCCGCTCGGGTCGTACACCCCGCTGGACGGCCCGACGAAGTCCACGGCGACGCCATTGCCGGTCAGGTGTTGCCACAGCCGGTAACGCCAGGTGAAGTCGCCGGCCGCGCCGTGCGTTATGGAATCGCCGACGATCATTATCTTGGCCGGTGCGACGGCCGCGGCCGGAGCGACCGGGCCGGGCACCACGGGCCCGAGCAACGCGGCGGTCAGGGCCGTCGCCAGCCATCCGGCTTTCCTCATCACCATCGTCCCCCTGGTACGTGCAAGATGTGCCGACCCCGTTCGGAGTAAGGCCCTTCGGTCGTCCACTGTCAAGTGCCCGGGTTCGATGGACGCGGCCGGCTTGGGGCCGATCCGGCTTTAGGATGGACGCGTGTCCGACGACGGGAGCCGGCCCGCACGGGTCGAGGACGTGCACGAGCTGGCGTCGGCCATGCCACATGTCACCGTCGAGTACGGCACCCAGGACAACCCGGTCTATCAGGTGGGCGGAAAGTCGTTCGTGTTCTTCCGCAACCCCCGGCCGGACGCCACCGACCCGGTCACCGGTGAGCGCTATCCGGACGTGATCGTCTTCTGGGTCGAGTCCGAGACGGACAAGCAGGCGCTGGTCCGCGACGAGGCGTCACCGTTCTTCACCACGAGCCATTTCAACGGGCACCCGTCGGTGCTGCTGCGGGCCGGCCGGATCGGCGAGCTCAGCCGTGCCGAGCTGGCCGAGGTGGTGCAGGACGCGTGGCTGTCCCGCGCCTCGGCGCGCAGGGCGGCAGCCTGGCTCGCCTGCGCCCACGACGCGGGTCACCCGCCCGGCCCGTAGCTCATACTGCTCGGTGACCCGATCCAGCCCCTCGGTGCGGTGGGTGAGCAGCAGCACGGTCCGGCAGCCGGCCGCGCCGAGCAGGTCGGCCATGAGCGCGGCGGCGCCGGCCTCGTCCAGCCCCTCGGTCGGCTCGTCCAGGATGAGCAGGTCGGGGTCGGCCAGCAGGGCCCGCGCGGTGGCCAGCCGGCGGCGCTGTCCCCCGGAGACGGTGCCGCCGCCGGTGCCAAGCCAGGTGTCCAGGCCCTGCGGCAGGCCGGCCAGCCAACCGCCGAGCCCGACTCGGGCGAGCGCCGCCCGCAGTTCCGCGTCGGTGGCGCCCGGCCGGGCCAGCCGCAGGTTCTCCCGGACCGACGAGGCGAACACGTGGTCCGCCTCGTCACCGACCAGCGCGCTGCGGCCCACACCGGTAACCATCCCGGTGCCCGGGTCCAGCAGCCCGGCCAACACCGCGGCCAGCGTCGACTTGCCTCCACCGGACGGCCCGAGCACGGCGACCCGCGAACCGGCCGGCAGGTCCAGGTCGATGCCGCGCAGGGCGGGCGACCGCGCGGGATCCCACCCGGCAACCAGCCCGCGGATCCTGATGTCACCAGCCGCGCCCGCGGGCCGAGCCAGGGCTGCCGAGGGCTGGGCTGACAGGGGCCCGGCTGAGAGCGGCCTGGCTGGTGCGGCCTGGGCTGACGGGGCCTGGGCTGAGGGCGGCCTGGCTGATGAGGGCTGGGCTGATGGGAGCTGGGCGGTGATCTCCGCCAGGCGGGCCTGTGCCCCGGCCGCGCGCCGCCGGGCCACGGCCGCGTCGGGCAGCACGGCCACGGGCTCGCCGAGCGCCACGACCGCCATCAGCAGCACGGCGGCCCACTCGTCGGACAGCCCGCCGCCGGCCGCCACCAGCGCGGTCCCGGTGACCGCGACACCCCACCCCAGCAGGCTGAGCGCGGCGGCGGCACCGGCCGAGCGGGCCGCTCGCGCTTCGAGGCGCGCCAGTACCCGGCTGCGCCGATCCGGTACGGCCAGAGCGTCCGAACCGGCCTCCCGCACGGCGAGTTCCTCGACGCCGTCGACGGTCTCCACGACGGCGTCCCGCAGCTCGGCCCGGGCCCGGCCGGTGGCGGCGTCGGTCCGGCTCGCCTGCCGCGCGGCCAGCGCGGGAGCCACGACGCCGCTGATCAGCAGTCCCGCGGCAAGCGGAAGCGCCACAACGGGCAGCATGAACACGGCGGTGACGGCGACGGCCGCCAGCGTCAGGGCTGCTGCGAGGGCGGGCAGGCGCCCCCGCAGCAGCCCGTCGACCCGGGCGTCCACGTCGTCACCGACCCGGGTGAGCAGGTCACCGCGGCGCCGCAGCCGGGGCCCGGGCACGCGGGGGATGAGGTCGGCGAAGACCCGGGCCCGCCATTCGCCGAGGCGGGCGAAGGCCACGTCGTGCGCGACCAGACGTTCGAGGTAGCGCAGCAGCGGGCGCGCGACGGCGCTGCCGCGGACGAGCACGACGGCGGTCGACAGGGTCAGCACCGGCGGCAGGGTCGCGGCCCGCACGAGCAGCCAGGTGGCGGCCCCGGTCAGCACGATCCCGGCCAGCCAGGACGCGGCCCCGAGCCCCACCGCCGTCCCGGGCCGCCGCGCGACCCACCCCGCAGCCCGGGCCAGCGGCGACGCGCCGAGCTCCGCGACCGGGGCCGGGGCCGGGGCAGCGGATCCCGTGCCCTGGACGAGATGATCTTCGATAGATCTTGGTGGGTTTTGACCCCTCTGAGGGCCACTGGTTACCAAGATCTCTTGGGGCAGCCCGTCCAGCGGTGCCGCGGTGCGGTCCGTGACGTGGGCCGGCGGCGACGTGGCGTGCGCTGCCTCGGTGACGGTCGAACCGGCCATGATCCGCGAAGGCGCGGACAACGCGCCCGCTGCGGCCGTACCGGTGAGGCCAGTGCCCGGCGGAACGATGTCGACCACCCGGTCGGCCGCGGCCAGCAGGCCGGGCCGGTGTGCGACCACCAGGACCGCGCAACCCCGGCCCGCGGCCGCCCGCAGCCTCGCGATCACCAGGCGTTCCGCCGCCGCGTCCAGGTGCGCGGTGGGCTCGTCGAGCAACAGCACCGCGGGCGCACGCCCCGCGGCCCGCAGCAGCGCCGCCAGCGCGAGCCGCTGCCGCTGACCGGCGGAGACCCCGGCGCCGTGCTCGCCGAGCACCGTCGTGGGATCGATTTCGGCGTCCAGCCCCACCGTGCGCAGCGCCTCCCGCACCGCGTCCGGGTCCAGCCCCGGAAACACGTCGCTCACCGTCCGGACGTGCGGCAGCGTCGGCCGCTGCGGCAGGTAGAGCAGTCCGGGTCCGCAGAGCTCGACCCGGCCCGTGACCGCGGACTGCAGCCCGGCGAGGACCCGCAGCGCCGTGGTCTTCCCGGCGCCGGACGGCCCGCGCAGGGCGACCAGTTCCCCCTCGCGGACGGCAAGCGCATCGAGCGCGAGAGCGTCCACGGCGGCGTCGGGGTGCCGCACCCGCAGCCGGGCGGCGAAGACCGCCGGCCGCTCGCCACCCGCGCCGAAGCGCCCCTCCCGATCGGCGCCCAGCACCGCGCCGATGGGAAGCAGAGCGGCCGGCGTCGCCTCGCTAGGAAGCAGAACGGCCGGCGTCGCCTCGCTAGGAAGCAGAACGGCGTCAGGCACCGCCATGGGAAGCAGAGCGGCAGCGGGCGTCGCTTTGGGAAGCAGAGCGGGCGCAGCCAGGATCTCGTCGACGTCGGCGATGACCGCCGACGCGTCGGCGCTCGCGTGGTATCGCGCCGCCATCTCCCGCAGCGGCCGGTACACCTCAGGCGCCAGCAGGATCACCAGCAGCGCCGGTCCGAGCGCCAGATCCCCGGCCGCCACCCGCAGCCCGGCCTCGACGGCGATCAGCCCGACCGACAGCGTCGCGACCAGGTCCAGCGCCGTCGAGGACAGGAACGCCACCCGCAACACCCGCAGGGTCGCGCGCCGGTGCCGGTCGGTCAGCTCGCGGACCACTGTGGTCTGCCGCGAAGCGCGCCCGTACACCCGTAGTGTCGTCAGGCCGCGCATCACGTCGAGGAAGTGGCCCGCCAGCCGGGCATCCGCCTGCCAGGCCCGTTCGGCCCGCTCGCGGGTCGCCCAGCCGATCAGCGCGCCCAGCACCGGGATCAGCGGGAGCGTCACCAGGGCGATCAGCGCCGACGCCGGGTCGGTGACGGCCATCGCGACGATGACCAGCGGCGGCAGCGCCACGCCCAGCACCAGCGCGGGCAGGTAGCCGGAGAACCACGGCCGCAGCGACTCCAGGCCGCCGCCCAGCACCGCGGCGAGCCGGTTTCCGCCGAAGCGGGCCACCCACGCGGGGCCGTGGCGCAGGGCCGCCGCCAGCGCCGAGCGGCGCAGCTCGTCGGTGACCGCGGCCGCCGTACGCTGGGCCACCACCTGCTCCGCCCAGGTCAGCGCGGCCCGCAGCACGAAGGCCGCGGCCAGCAGGGCCAGCGCGTCGTGGCCGGTCACGATCCGGGCCAGGGCGGCGGCGGCGGCGACCGTCGCCGCCGCCTGGCCCGCGCCGAGCAGGGCCAGGACCCCGATTCCGGTACGGCTGGTGCGCGCGTGCCGCAACAGCCGCGGGTCGAGCGGTCCCCGGCTCACGACGGCACCCGCTCGCTGGCGACCCGGCGGCGGAAGACCCAGTACGAGAAGGCCTGATAGACCAGGACGCCGGGCAGCACCACCACGCCGACCACGCTGATCAGCCGCAGCGCCGAGTCGGTGGCCGCCGCGCCGCCCATGGTCAGCGACCAGGCCGGGTTCAGGGTGCTGCGCAGCACGACTTCGCCGTGCGTGGTGAAGACCGTCACGACCGCGCCGGCGATGCTCAGCGCCGTACCGCCGAAGGCCAGCGCTTCCTGACCGCTGCGGGCGACCATCGCGATGCCCACGCAGAGCACCGCCGCCACCAGCACCGGCCGCGATTCGGTGCCGAAGCCGATCGCCGCCAGGGTGGCGGCGCCGCCGGTGGCCAATGCTGTGCCGAGCCGGCGGGACCGCAGGTGCACCGGGCCGGTGGTGCGCAGGGTCAGGAACATCGCGCCGATCAGCAGCGCGGCGAACAGGGCCGCGACCGCCCCGGCCAGGGCCGGCCAGCTCAGCAGCGGCGCGGTGCTGCGGCTCAGGCCCGTACCGGTGACCTGGCCGTCCGCGCCGAGGGCGAGGCCGTGGGTGAGCACGCCGAGCACGGCGCCCCAGAGCAGCACGATGCCGGCCGAGCTGGCCGCCAGGGCCGCGTCGCAGCGGCGGCGCCAGCGCGGCCCGTCGCCCTTGCCGCGGAATTCCAGGGCCACGCCGCGGACGGCGAGCAGCAGCAACAGCGCCGCCATCGGCAGGTAGAGCCCGGAGAGCAGGGCGGCGTACCAGTCGGGGAAGGCCGCGAAGGTCACGCCGATCGCGGCGACCAGCCAGACCTCGTTGCCGTCCCAGAACGGGCCGACGGTGCGCACGACCGCGCCCCGCTCGTGGTCGTCGCGGCCGACGACCGGGGCGAGCAGGCCGATGCCGAAGTCGAAGCCCTCCAGGACGAAGAACAGCACCCAGCAGAGCACGACGAGCGAGAACCAGACGGTGACCATGGTCGCTCCTCAGTAGACGGGGACGGGTTCGCGTTCGCTCTTGTCGTCAAGCGGAGCGACGGCGAGCGGTTGCCGGGACAGGTGGCGGACCAGGCGCAGCCAGACGACGGCGAGGATGCCGTAGACGACGGCGAAGCCGATCAGGGAGACGAGCACCTCGCCGCGGGTCAGGCCGGGGGAGATCCCGTCGGCGACCCGGGAGATGCCGAACGCGAGCCAGGGCTGGCGGGCCGTCTCGGTGAAGATCCAGCCGAAGGTGTTGGCGGCGGCGGGCAGGATCGGGATCAGCGGCAGGAAGCGGGTCAGCAGCCGGTGGGCCGGCCGGTCGCGGCGGGTGCTCCACAGGTAGTACGCGGCCACGGCCGCCGCCAGCATCCCGATGCCGATCATCAGCCGGAACGTCCAGAACGCCACCGGGATCATCGGCACGTAGCTGCCCGGGCCGAACTGCGCGGCGTACTGGGCCTGCAGGTCGTCGATGCCCTGCACGGTCGCGCCCGGGTCGCCCTTGGCCAGGATGGAGAGCAGGTTGGGTATCTCCAGGGTGAAGAACGGTGCGCCGCCGCCGGGGTTGCCCAGGGCGAAGATCGAGAAGGGCGCGCCGGTGGTGGTCGCGTACAGGGCCTCGGCGGCGGCCATCTTCATCGGCTGCACCTCGGTGATGACCTTGCCGAGGTGGTCGCCGGTCAAGGCGGTCAGGGCCCCGCCGGTTAGCGTCAGCCAGGCACCGAGCCGGGCCAGCGTACGGAATGCCGCCTCGCCGCCGGCCCGCAGCCGCCAGACGCCGACCGCCAGCAGCAGCGACCCGCCCGCCATGACCGCGCCGGCCAGGGTGTGCGGGAACGCGGCCAGGTTGACCTTGTTGAGCAGCAGCGCGCCGAAGTCGTCGAGGTGCGCCCGCCCGGTGACCGGGTCCAGCGAGTACGCGACCGGGTTCTGCATGAACGAGTTCGCGGCCAGGATGATGAACGCGGACATGACGGTGCCGACCGCGACGACCACGATGGTGGCGGCGTGCAGCTTGCGCGGCAGCCGGTCCCAGCCGAAGTACCAGAGCGCCAGGAACGTGGCCTCCAGGAAGAACGCGAGCATGCCCTCGATGGCCAGCGTCGGGCCGAACACGTCGCCGTAGAAGCGGGCGAAGTTGCTCCAGCCCATGCCGAACTGGAACTCCTGCACCAGCCCGGTGACCACGCCGACGGCGAAGGTGACGATGAGCAGCTTGCCGACCAGCTTGGTGAGGTGCAGGTAGTGCTCCCGGCCGGTGCGCAGCCAGGCGATCTGCAGCCCGGCGGCGGTGCCGGCCAGGCTGATCGACAGCGGCACGAAGAAGTAGTGGTAGATCGTCACCACGGCGAACTGCAGGCGGGTCAGGTCGAGCACGTCCACGGATAGGCCCCCTCTACGACGACTCGTAGTAGATACTACGCATCGTAGTACGTGCCGTGTAGTAGGGTGGGTCACATGGCTTTGGGAGACCTGGAACGCGAGGTCATGACGCAGTTGTGGGGCGCCGGTGAGCCGCTGACCGTGCGCCAGGTGCACGAGCGGGTGGGCCGCGACCGCGAGCTGGCCTATACGACCGTGATGACCGTGCTCGACCGGCTGGCCAAGAAGGGCGTCGTCACCCAGCAGCGCGCCGACCGGGCCTATCGCTACGCCCCCGCGCAGACGCGCGAGGAGATGACCGCCGCGCTGATGCTCGACGCGCTCAGCGCCGCCCCCGACGGCGTCCGGGACGCGGCCCTGGCGCACTTCGTCGGCCGGATCGACCCGTCGGCCCTGACCGCCGCCATCGCGGCGGCGCGGAAGGATCCGGGCGCCGCGCCGAGCCTGCCTGCGGCGGAAAACCCCGAAAAGCGGCAGTGACCGCGCTGTTGCTGGGTGCGCTCGGGCTGATGCTGTCGCTCGTCGTGCCGGGCATCCTCGCTGCCGCCCGCTGGCCCGACCGCGCGCCCGCCGCTGCCGTCGGGCTCTGGCAGAGCGTCACCCTCGCGGGTGTGCTCTGCGCGCTGGGTGTGGTGCTGGCCGGCCCGCAGGAGCTGGTCAGCGAGCTGGGCTCGGACCGGCCGATCGGCGCGGCCGCGCTGCTTCTCGCGCTGGTCGTCGCGACGGTGATCATCGCGCGGCTCCTGGTCTCGCTGGTACGGGTGAGCAGCCGCTCGCGGGCCCGCCGCTCGCGCCACCGGCTGCTGGTCGACCTGCTGGACAGCGCCGAACGCCACGGCGAGTTGCCCGCCGAGGTGCCGCCCGGGTTGCGGGTGCTCGACGGGCCGCTGCCGTTCGCCTACTGCCTGCCGGGCCGCTCGCCGCGGGTGGTGCTCAGCGGCGGCGCGCTGCGGGTGCTCGACGCCGGGCAGGTGGCCGCCGTGATCGCGCACGAGCAGGCCCATCTGCGGCACCGCCACGACGTGGTGATGGAGTCGTTCACCGCGTTCTACCGGGCGGTGCCGCGGCCGCTGCGCAGCCGCGCGCCCCTCGACGCGGTGCACCTGCTGCTCGAGATGGTCGCCGACGACGCGGCCCGGCGGCGCTGCGGCGCGGACCCCTTGCGTACGGCGCTGGCGCTGCTCAGCGACGCGGTCAGCCCGGACGCCCCGGCGGAGCTCGGCAGTGCGGTGGCGGAGCGCCGGCGCCGTCTCGACCGGCTGGCGGCCGACGACCCGCGGTCCGTTACCCTCACCGTGACCCTGCTGGCGGCGGCCGGCGCCGTCGGGCTGCTCGTGTTACCCACCGTGATCCTGGTGGTGCCGTGGCTCGACCGCGCACTCTCCGCGTGGCCGCTTTAAGTCCTCCTTAATTACCGTGGGTCACTGGGTGTTATGCGCAGTGTGTCCTGATACCGCCGGGTTCAAATCGCCGGTGATCGGGAGTACGGTGGGGCCCGGCTCGGCAGTCCCCCCTCGTCCCAACCCGGGCGAACTGACGGGCCACCGCCTAATCGACAACGAACCGGGGACCCAAGCAACCGGGGTTAAGCCACAGCAGCACCGTGGCCGGGCGCGCTTCCCGCCCGCACCCGTCAGCTAACCCGGTCGGCGGCCGAGGGAAGAAAGGACACTGCACCTACGTGAAACGGATTGAGGCGCACCGCGTCGCAATTCTGCGCAGCATCGCCTGCGCCGTCGCCGCGGTCGGGATTCTTCTCGCGCCCGGAGTGGCGAATGCGACACCGTCCCCGTCGAGTATCGAAAAGCAGATCGACGAGCAGTGGAACAAGCTGGAACCGGTCATCGAGCAGTACAACAACGTGCACAACCAGCTGCTCAAGAACCAGGCCCAGCTCAAGAAGATCGACAAACGGCTCGCACCGCTGGAGCTGGAGGTCAACCTCGCCATGTCGCAGGTGGGCAACATGGCGGGAGAGGCCTACATGCAGGGCTCGCCCAGCGCGCTGACGGCCATGGTCATCAGCGGGTCGCCGACCGGCCTGACCGAGAAGCTCTCGTTCCTCGATCAGATCAGCCGGCACCAGCGCCAGTCGGTGGCCGGCGCCGCCGAGCTGCGTGACAAGCTCGCGGGCGACAAGCGGGATCTGGACACTCTGACCAAAGCTGTGGCGGCCCGCGACAAGGCGCTGGCGCAGCAGCAGAAGGACATCCAGAAGAAGGTCGACGAGCTGCAGAAGCTGCGGATCAAGGCGTACGGCGCCAGCGGCGTCGCCGACGGTGCGTTCAAGACGGGCCCGTGCCCGGTCGACTACACCGACGACGCCGGCGGCCGGGCGGCGCAGCGAGCCTGCGACCTCATCGGCAAGCCGTACGTGTTCGGCGCCGAGGGGCCGGGCGGCTACGACTGCTCCGGTCTGACCAAGGTGGCGTGGGCGGCGGTCGGGGTGCACCTCGAGCACTTCACCGGAGATCAGATCCACACCGGCCAGTCGGTCAGCCGCAGCGAGCTGAAGCCGGGCGACCTGATCTTCTACGGCAGTCCGGTGCACCACGTGGGCATCTATGTGGGTGGCGACACCATGGTCCACGCGCCGCACACGGGTGACCACGTCCGCATGGCGTCGATCGACCGCAGCGGGGCCATCACCGGCATCCGCCGCCCGGGCTGACCCAGGCACCGCACCACGAGAAAGCCGCCACGCCCGTGGCGGCTTTTTCTCGCCCTTCGGTAGCCTCGCCGCCATGGCTCATCGGCTTGATCGGGACGAGGCGCGGCGCATCGCCGTCCGCGCCCAGCTGCTGGACTCCCCGCGCCCGACGGACCTGGCGGCGGTGGTGAACCGGCTCACCCTGCTGCAGATCGACCCGACGGCCGCGATCGCGCCGAACGCGGACCTCGTCGCGTGGAGCCGGCTCGGCGCGGCCTACCGCCCGGAGCAGCTCCAGCAGGCGCTGGAGCAGGACCGGACGATGTTCGAGATCAACGCGATGATCCGCCCGATCGAGGAGCTCGGCCTGCACCTCGCGGCGATGCGGAGCTGGCCCACCCGGGAGACGACCCGGGAGTGGCTGCGGGTCAACGACCCGTTCCGCAGGGACGTCCTGGACCGGCTGGCCGCCGCGGGGCCGCTGCTGTCCCGGGACATCGCGGACACCAGCGTGGTGGCATGGCCGTCGACGGGGTGGACCAACAACCGCAACGTCACCCAGATGCTGGAGTGCCTGGTGATGGCCGGCCAGGTGGCCGTCGCCGGCCGTCGCGGTCGCCAGCGGCTGTGGGACCTGGCCGAACGGGTCTACCCGGCCGGCACCCCGGTGATCCCGCCGGCGGAGGCGCGCCGACAACGGCAGGAGCGCCGGCTGCGGTCGCTGGGCATCATGCGGGAAAACCTGGCCGGGACCGCCGGCGAGCCCGGCGACGTCGGGCAGGCGGGTGAGCCGGCCACCGTCGACGGGGTCCCGGGCACCTGGCGGGTGGACCCGGCCGCGCTGGGCGTGGCGTTCACCGGCCGGACCGCGCTGCTGTCGCCGTTCGACCGGCTGGTGCACGACCGCGTCCGGCTGCTGGACCTGTTCGGGTTCGAGTACATCCTGGAGATGTACAAGCCGAAGGCCGACCGGCGCTGGGGCTACTTCGCGCTGCCGATCCTGCACGACGACCGGCTGATCGGGAAGGTGGACGCGAAGGTCGACCGCAAGAGCGGCACGCTGGCAGTGCACGCTGTGCACGAGGACGTGCCGTTCACCCCGGCCACGACCGACGCGGTCCGCCAGGAGATCGACGACCTCGCCGCCTGGCTCGGAGTGACGGCAACCGGCGCGCTACGCCCGAAGCGCTAGGGCCACTCCGGGTTCCTAGGGCTGTTCCGGGGCGAACTGCGTCAGCGACATCGCGGTCGCCGTGGCGATGTCCTCGGGCTTCGCGGTGCCGGAGGTCTCGACCGCGCTCACCCAGGCGTGCACCGACTGCAGGGTGAACTCCCGGGCCTCCGGCGAGTTCGCCGCGGCGATCGGGTCCTCGGTGACCTCACCCCGCAGGAACAGCGCCAGGGCGAGGAACGCGCCGTCCCAGCCGGGGCCGACGTAGAGCGCCCCCGCGCCGCTGCGGGCCATCTCGATGGGCACGGTGTGCTCCAGCTCAAGCCGGGTGCGCTCGGCGCCGGACAGGCGCAGCTCGACCTGGCTGGCCGGCCCGCCGAAGGTCAGCCGGAGCAGCCGCGGCGGCTCGCACCGCAGGATGTCGCCGCCCGCGTTGCCCTCGAGCTGGAACGTGCCCCCGGCCCGCAGGTCGCCGCTCACGGGGTAGAACCACCGCCTGATCCGCTCCGGGTCGGTCATCGCCTCCCAGACGTCCTCGACCGCGGCGTCGTACTCCCGGGTGAGCAGGACGGTGACCCCCTCGCCACCCTCGATCGGTCCGCTGCTGACGTTGCGCTGAATCGCCTTGAGCTGCTCGGCGATATCGAACATGCGACACCCCTCCTCGTTCGCGGTACGTCGGACCGTCGCCATTATGCCAGTGTTGGCTTATATAAGCCACAGCCGGTATATGGGGTCGACCGTGCGAGACTGGAGGATGTTTCCCGCCGCTTTCACGCGCAATGTCACCGGCAACTGGGGCGACGACGGCCGGCGATGGCTCGCGAGGCTGCCGGTGCTGATCGAGGACGTCGCGCGCGACTGGCGGCTGACGGTCGGGACGCCGTACCCGTTGAGCTTCAACTTCGTCGCGCCGGTCCGCCGGGCCGATGGGTCGCCGGGGGTGCTCAAACTCGGCCCGGCCGAGGCCGGTCATATCGCGATGGAGGCCGACACGCTCGGCTTCCTGGGGGGCAGGGGTGCGGTCGAGGTGCTGGCCCGAGACGACGAGCGTGGCGCGCTGCTGCTGGAGCGCGCCGAGCCGGGCGTGACCCTGCGGACGCTGGTGCGCGAGCGCGACGGGCAGGCCACGGCCGTCCTGGTCGACATGATGCGCCGGCTGCACCGTCCGGCGCCGGACGGGCTCGCGCTGGAGGAGCTCTCCACGCGGGTGGCGTCCTTCGACGCGCACCTGGCCAGGTATCCCGGCGACGACCCGATCCCGCGGGCCCTGGTTGAACGGGCCCGGGAGCTCTGGGCCGAGCTGTGCGCCTCCGCCTCGCAACGGGTCGTCCTGCACGGCGATCTGCACCACGAGAACGTGCTGGCGGCGAGCCGGGAGCCGTGGCTGGCGATCGACCCGCACGGCGTCATCGGCGATCCCGGCTACGAGATCGGCGCGGTGCTCTACAACCCGTTCGACGGCGACGAGCCGGTGCTGGAGCTGCTGCCGGCCCGGGTCGAGCAGTTCGCGGACGGGCTCGGGATGTCCGCTGACCGGGTCGTCGCCTGGGGCTTCGTGCAGGCGGTGCTCTCCGAGGTGTGGGGCGCCGAGGGCGGCGACGCGGAGCCCGGCCAGGCGCTGCGGGTCGCGCTCACCCTGCTGCCGCGCCTGCCCTGAGCAGGGTCAGTAGGCGTACCAGTTCGGTGCGCTCGGCGGCGTTCAGCGGCGCGAGCAGCTCCTCCTGGATGGCCGCGGCCGTGGCGGCCAGCTCCTTGACCCGCTCGCGGCCCCGCGCGGTGATGGTGACGACGTTGCGGCGCTTGTCGGCCGGGTCCGGCCGGCGCTCGATGTAGCCGCCCCCGGTCAGCTCGTTGAGCGCCGCCACTATGTCGCTGAAGTGGATGCCGGTGCGCCGGCCCAGGTCCGCCTGGCTGGCCGGGCCGTCGAGCAGCGGCATCAGCAGCCGGTAGTGGTAGCCGCGCGCGCCGATCTCGGCGAAGTGCTCGGTGACCAGGCGGTGGGCGTGGGCCGCGGCCTGGGTCAGCAGCCAGCTGGGGAGGTGCTCCATGTGCCCACAATAACATTTGCCGGACTAACGTTAGCTGGACTAACGTTAGCCGCATGAACGATATTGCGCCGTACCGGATCGACATCCCGCAGGCCGACCTCGACGACCTGGCCGACCGCCTCGACCGCACCCGCTGGCCCGACGAGCTGCCGGGTGCCGGCTGGGACTACGGCATCCCGCTGGCCCGGGTACGCGAGCTGGCCGAGCGCTGGCGCCACGGCTACGACTGGCGGGCGCACGAGGCCGAGCTGAACAGGTTCCCGCAGTTCCAGACCAAGATCGACGGGCAGCGCGTGCACTTCCTGCACGTGCGCTCGGCCAACCCGGACGCGCTGCCGTTGCTGCTCCTGCACGGCTGGCCCGGCTCGGTGCTGGAGTTCCGCGACCTGATCGGCCCGCTCGCCGAGGACTTCCACCTGGTCGTCCCGTCCCTGCCCGGCTTCGGCTTCTCCGGCCCGACCGGGGAGCGCGGCTGGGACCAGCAGCGCATCGCCCGCGCCCTGGCGGAGCTGATGACCCGGCTGGGCTACCCGAGCTTCGGCGCCCACGGCGGCGACTGGGGCGCAGGCGTCGCGAAGGCGCTCGGCGCCGTGGTTCCCGAGCGGGTCGTCGGCGTGCACATCAACTACCTGCCCACGCCCGGCCCGCTGGACGGCCTGACCGGCGAGGACCGGGCCCGCGCGGAACGGACCGCGGCATTCGCCGCAAACCGGCCCGGCTATCAGGTGCTGCAGGCGACCCGGCCGCAGACGATCTCGTACGCGCTGACCGACTCGCCCGTCGGCCAGCTGGCCTGGATCGCCGAGAAGTTCACCGAGTGGATCGACCCGGCCTCCACCATCGACGACGACGTGCTGCTCACCGACGTATCGATCTACTGGTTCACCCGCACGGCCGGCTCGTCGGCCCGGCTCGCCAAGGAGAGCGGCTTCGGCGGGTCCTGCCCGGTCCCGATGGGCGTCGCCGTCCTGCCGTTCGACATCGTGCTGAGCGTGCGCCCCCTCGCCGAGCGGGTCTACGACATCCGGCACTGGACGGAACTGCCGCGCGGCGGTCACTTCGCCGCGCTCGAGGTGCCGGCCGAGCTGTCCGCCGACATCCGCGCGTTCTTCCAGCACCAGGGGGCGGTGCCGGTGTCCCTGATGGTGAGCTGAGCGGCACTGTCACGGCCGTCGTCGTAGTGAATTCGGCCACCCGGGCCGCGATGGAGGGCGCAGCGGGGAAGGTAGGAGGCATGCGACTCGATCTCAGCGGCAGGACAGCACTCGTCACCGGCTCCACCCAGGGCATCGGACTCGCGATCGCCACCGGCCTGGCCGGCGCCGGCGCCCGGGTGGCGATCAACGGCCGCGACCGCGACAAGGTCCTGGCGGCGCTGCCGGACCAGGGCGACTTCGTCGCGGCCCCGGCCGACCTGACCACCGACGAGGGCCTCGCCGCGTTGCTCGACGTGCTGCCCGAGGTCGACATCCTGATCAACAACCTGGGCATCTTCGGCGCTCAACCGGCGCTGGAGATCACCGACGCCGAGTGGCGGCGCTACTTCGAGGTCAACGTGCTGACCTCGGTGCGCCTGACCCGCGCCTACCTGCCGGGGATGCGGGACCGGGGCTGGGGCCGGATCCAGTACATCGCCAGCGACTCGGCGGTGGTCACCCCGGCCGAGATGATCCACTACGGGATGACCAAGACCGCCCTGCTCGCCGTCTCCCGAGGCTTCGCCAAGGAGGCGGCGGGCAGCGGCGTGACGGTGAACAGCGTCATCGCCGGCCCAACCCACACCGGTGGCGTCGAGGAGTTCGTCTACCAACTCGTCGATCGTGACCTGCCGTGGGAGCAGGCACAGCGAGAATTCATGCGGCTGCACCGGCCGCAATCGCTGCTACAACGCCTGATCGAGCCGGAGGAAATCGCGAACATGGTCGTCTACCTGAGCTCACCACAGGCGTCCGCGACAACGGGCGGCGCGCTACGCGTCGACGGCGGCTACATCGACGCGATCCTGCCCTAGAAGAACCCCAGGTCCGCTCCCGACGCGTCCGCTGTCACCGTCGGGTGTCCGCGGCGCATACGGCGGTGTCGCTGCCGTGCTCGCTGGTGGTCATGGTTGCGTCGCATTCGGTTCGGGCTCGGGTTCGGCCAGGGCCTGTCCCCACAGCTGTCCCATGGCTGACTGGGACTTGCGGGTGCGGCGGGCGTGCACATCGACGGCCGAAGATGTCCCGGTCCGGGGTCGACCCGGCTGCCGTGGTCACGCTGGACTATGAGGACATCCACCGCCGCTGGCTGCGGGCGACGTGAACTCGCCGGGGGACCTGTGAGATCTCGTCGGTAGCCCAGCGCGTAACTCGTCGCCGTCACTGCGGCGGGTTCGCCGGTCTGGCCTTCTGCGGGTAGATCGTCTCGTGCCGGGCCAGCATCGCTACGAACTCGCTGATCTTCCGCTCGCGGGTCTGAGCCCGTTTGACGACATTGACCCGATAGATG
>Ga0307515_10000320_pt1 | contig 118864 bp, 106 predicted proteins | sample 17_EM_MG_FD_194513 | JGI IMG/M metagenome (GOLD analysis project Ga0307515, IMG submission 194513) | Populus trichocarpa ectomycorrhiza microbial communities from riparian zone in the Pacific Northwest, United States - 17_EM | ecosystem: Host-associated > Plants > Roots > Unclassified...
TCTGAGACATATTCGCCGTCCAACTCGGTAGTGTCGGTATCATCATCTGAGGAAATTGACATGGCCGGCGATGCTTCCGGCTCTAAATATACCCACTCCAGTTACCCCTCCATGTCCAAGTCTGCCTCTGACAGTTCATTCTGCAACTGCACAGCAATGGCACGAGAGATATCATCTCATCCTGGGGTGTGTTTAACAATACCTTTCCCTTTACCATTTCCCTTCCCCTTCCTCTTCCCTTTCCCCTTCCCGTCCTCAGTCGCCTTCCGTTTCCCCTTCCCATCCTTTGTTCCCTTCCCTTTCCCGGTCCCTTTCTCACCACCCTGCGAGTCCTCCTCACTCTCGCCGTCATCATTGTCATTACCATCGCCAGGACGGCTCTGTCCACCACTCGGCGCACCGGGATCCGCGCAGTTGTCATCATCATCATCCTCGTTGATTATCTCATCCCAATTCAGTGGTCTAACTGCCAGGATGTCCCCTCGTTTGTACTGCCGACAGCTTGGTGGCTCAATCTTTGCCATGAGATCATCGCTACCGTACCAAGAGAAATGCTCAACGGTGCGTTTCACCTTCCTCAAGCTGGTTGTCTGCGGATTGGAGCGATCGACTTGATCCCCGAAGGCACGGGGGTTGTCCCACCTCCTATTGTTCATTTGGTCACAGGCTTTGTCAACCATTTGCCCCATATATGAGCGGAAGGCAGCCCACCACTCCCGAAAAGGCGAACTCCTGCTCCTGCGGTGTGGCCACATCAGCTGGAATTGTGAAAAGTGGCAAGTCGTGACTGGATCAAGAAAGATTATATCGTAAAGGAGGTCCCATGCCGTCTCATCCTTGACACCGTGAACATTGTCTATCTGTATGAGTCCAGGGATGTGTTCCAAGATGAATCCCTTCATACGGTCCCGATCCAACAACAGGCGTGAATTTATAACCGATGTCGGCATCTTTGCCCTAGTCTTCCCCTTTTCTTTGCTGCTTCCCTTTCCTGCCATCGCTGTGAGTTGAAAATGAATCTACATCCGAAACGTTAGCATTATGATACAGTTGCAGCGGAAGGGAGCCCAGAGGGAAAGTACAAAGTTTTATAGGTTATCGGGTGTGTTTTGGAACGAGAGGCGTTGTTTTGTGCAAGTCACGTGATGTCGAGATCAGGATCCTGTCGGTGTGTATAATACGGGAGGAAAAGAGAAAGGAGGTGTAGGCGGGAAGAAGGGATATATATACTCGAGTTCCGGCGATTTCTTGCTTCAAGGTTCAACTTGTGAGTTTTGTTGGTTAACGAACACAAAACGGCCCTGACGTCATCTTGCAGAACTCCCAGGAACCTCATGAACGACATGCCTCGAGACGAGATTTAGTACCCGTGGAGAGGACAGTATACCACGCCGGGCATTGCATTGGCATCATACATCAGTTTTACCGCTCAGACCTCGTGCATCTCGGAGCAAACTGAGTAGTTCTCAAGTTGTCCCAACTGTGCTACCATCCAACACGGCTACCAACGCCTAGCAGTGGAAAAAGCACACGCAACTGATGTCATAGGATAGAGAATACGTCATTGTTCGCTTTGCGATGCTTCTAGCTCTGCCAAAGGGTGATTTCCACCGGGAAGCTGAAGATATACACAATCGATGGTTCGAAGTATTGTGCCAAGAACGAATGCAATACAATGATAATCGCGCCATGATGGCATAAACACCCTTCAAGCGATGCAAATAGACCTTCAGACGTTGCTGTAACAGTGAATATCAATGCTCAGTTTAATCTGAGTTTAATCTGAGTTCAATCAGATCGCAGTTAACCCCATAATTGCATGCTTTTCAAGGGATCTCGTCACCGAGTATTGTCAGGGTTTAGAGTCTAGCGCGGTCCACACTGCGCCTCCCTTTTTTGTCGAAACCCTCCATGGTCGGTTACATAGCAGTCTACCTCACCTGCCATTGCATATGCATGCACAGGCAATTGTTCCTACTTTCTTAACGTCAAACATCTATATTGGACTATGCATTCCCAAAGCCCTCACCCTGACACGACTCCAGTTGTACGAAATGTTCGAAGTCTCGCTAATCGTCAGAATCAACAAAAGTGTGGGCCCTCTGAGAATTCTCAACTTCCGCCTGCTAAGCGAGGCGTTTCCGTACCGGTTGGCGAGAGGGATTCCTCTCAAGGAGGGAGTTCCGCACCCTGTACAATTCAAGGTCAGAACTCCACACCCTCATCTTCACTGAACAATTCTCGCGTTTCAGATATCAATCAACGCGTGACTTCTACCCCATGCGCTACACAGCGACAGTCAATAAATACTCCACCAGCCACGCCGGGTACAAGCAGTCGTAGCACAACAGCACCCGGAGGAACCTCAATGCGTCGCATTGTTTCCAGCCCCGCATCCGGCATTGTTATCACTCCCACACCTCTCCGAGGTCTTGAAAACCTGCCTACCCCCATCCCTAATCCAGAAGCCCGCGCAATCATTACAAATCCACTCCGAACCCGAGCTAATGAAATGACTCAGAGACAGAAGCAGTGGCAATTGGAACCGCAGGCGGTGTCTACACCTCGATCAATGGTCTCCGGCCGTGGCAGCATCCTTCGATTTGGTCACTCAGACATGACGCATCTTGTGTTTGCAACGGGCAGACTCGTGGAGCTCTACATGTGGAACAGACGGCCGTTTATGAGTGCAACAGACTTGGAGACAGTAAGTTATGCAACGCGACACGTTTCGAAAGCATTAGCTGAAGGCCCACACTGGCATATAATAGAGACGTACTGGAACACCGCTATGCAGCAAAACAACATTTGGTCCGTATCATTCAAGGCATGCACAAAGGAGATCTTGAATGAGGAATGATGAATCAACCGCCCACGTTGGATATTACACGCTCAAACCGGTACCAGGTTCGAGCACAAGTCGATAAGGTTAAATCCCATCTTATTCAATCAGCGAGGGAAAACATAGCAAAGCTTTATGATCTCCACCGGTTTGAATCCGCCACAGAGCATTTGGAATTCATTGATTCCCTTCCGGCAGACAATAAGTCTCTTTTTCAAATCGCAGAGCGTGTGGAAGGTGGTGTACGCGGTCCAAATCCAACGCAGAGAGAGTCGAAAGCTGCTAACGAATGGCTATCGTCCACTTTACTTCCTGGCGGAAGCAATCCCGCAGTTCATCTACATCAAATCTTATCATCGGGCGAATAACCGCAGTAAGTATGCTGATGGATTTTATAATTCCATGATTGACGACAAGGACAGTCATATACCCTCGCCACTGATCATGTTTACCTGCACCGCCTTGCGCCATGCTCTCCTGGAGTGGCAAAAGAACAAAGGTGTTCATCTGAAAGCTTCCAAGTCAAAGCTGAAAGCGGACAGACCTGATCGCTCGAACTACTTCAACTGCAAGAATGACGGTGGTAAGATCGCATCCTGCTGCATTGTAACTGGTCGCAAGTTGTTCACCTCGCTTGGCGTTGCAGACACGTATACATTCTTGATGAATACCTGGAACACACCACCGCAGAGCTACCAGCAGCGGGTGTATAACAACACTCTTGCCACAGTCAAGGGTCAGATCCAACAGGCAGAGAACCCATCACCTGCCGTGGTGATCAGCGTGGAAGCAGCGCGTGTTGACAATGCTATTCTTCTTGACAATTTGACCTCTGAAGTGGCGCTTGAGGAAGGTGAGATCGGACGCACTGACCCGAACATCGTGATAGACAACAATTGCATGGATGACGAACTGCATTTCGGGATGCCAGGTGGCAGCAGGGATTTCGAAGATGAAGGTGAGGAAGCGATGCCATTCCCACCGCCAGCCGGTGACGACGGGCCGCGACTGAACTCGAGAGATTTGACCTGGGAACCTGTGATGTCGACGGGTATGAGGGTGAGGATGGCGATGATGCGGATGCAGACGAGGAGGAAGAAGCATCGCAAGCCGATGATGGATCAACGCAGAATGTGGAGGACTGAGGGCATAGTACTAGAGAGTGTGAAGATTGGACAGTATATTTCAGATATGTAAAATACAATAATGGCAAAGCAAATGAAACGGCAAGCAATGTATCCGAAGCGAAGACTGTATTGCAATATGTGACAAAATCTCAAAGCTGAAAATAAATCAGAGTGCGGCATGTGGCTATCGGCCGAAGAATGGCATAAATATCGCCAGGCGTTGTGTAAATGGTTACTGCATAACTGCATGCCCTGCGAAGAGTGTAACATACGTGTCGTTCTGATGGTGCGTATACGTCACCACATGCCGGACGCAAAGTAAAGGAATCCTGACGCAGGAGCGGCGAGCGTAATATACAACGCGACGTGTCGCAAGAATAAGGGGCATGGTATAATAACCGCTGCAAGGGATGTATGCGACGCGACGGGTGGCGTCTGATTCCCCGTCAGCGGGTACAAGGTTCTGCCAGAGCCATCAGAGCCGTCCGGAACACCCGGGTGTTTCAGACGGAAACTAGGGTTGTTGCTGATGCAGTATCCTTGTATACCCTCCTGTGTAGCACCACACACATTGCATAGATATATGCCATCTTGCAAAAAGTGGGTGAGACCAAGAGCAGGGAAAGATAGAGTGTGTATTTGATTGTATAATGAAATGGTGTCAATCTACCCTGGGAACTTCAAAATATATACTCCCTGTCGGTTAATCCATTTCCAATATCCCTGTTGCTCTATACTCCCCTAACCAGCTTCCCCCTGCCGAACTGAGTGGCAGTGGCGGTTAGTGTTAACAATGGTTCCGGACCTTCACTTTGGGTCCAGGTAGGGGTCCAAATGGAAACATAGCCAAATTGACGGTCTGGGAAATCAATAAACCCGAACCATCAGCACGGGTATGGTTTGATGCAATACAAGCAACCTGTTTCAATCCGGTGGGTTTTCCGCGGGTCGCCCTGCGGGTTCATCTATAGATTCATATAAAACTCATGTTTTTGCAGGTTGTTAATAGTATCTTATCAAAATCGCATTTTTAACAACCAATAGGATGTTTCAGCATGGTTTGCAGTATGCGATATCTCCTAATTTGGAATCTGTGTTTTTCCTTTCATAGACTGTATTTTGGCCTAAAAAGGCGGTCAATAATACTGTTATGGGAGCGAAGATCCGCACAATGCCTTGATTACCAAATATGCCAGACCTAAACCTGTTGACACTCTGTTGACGCTGATTTTCAGGATGAGGCAGAGGGGGTGTCGCTGCCGTTTTTGCGCCTAAACGCTGCCAATTTCACTTGAATGGAGGTCTGCAACCGATCGCGAGGTAAATTACTCCGGATGCGAAGTACAAACTCATTAACGCTCCTGTGACGCTCATTTTCAGAATGGTGCAGTGATCGTCATGCTGTCACTTCTGCTGACAACAGCTGCCGATACGCCGGATATGCCAAACAGCAGCCAAATCACTGTTCAATCACCGTCCTTACAAGGCGACCAATCATTGACTCTCCGTTGAATCCCATTTTCATGGATTGGCCATTCAACATCTACTGCTGTTGTTAATCGTTTTCATCATGATTTGAACTTATTGGTAATCTTGCTGGCAGATGAGGACTCGGCCATGTGGCAAAGCTGAGCGCAGTAATGATGTTGCACTGTTCACTCTCAAACTACTAAAATTGATATATCTTGCCAAATGATTCATTGCGCCTGCTATGCATCTGTTTATGAACTGATATTTACAAGCTACTGCTCACCATTCACCCATAACATATCTCTAACTAAAACTCTCGGTGGAGCTAGATACAGAAGCTGGTGAAACATTGACGGATTCTGTCCTGCTTTGTCCTCCTTCCCTTAATTCTCTTCATTTCCATTGAATTGACCGTCACTAAAACATATCCTGCCAGTCTCTTTAATTTCCGTGTTGGCCGAGTCAATTCAGGAACATTTTGTGTGGCACTCACATCCCGCTGCTCTGGGCATTCCGGATCCTCAATGCCATTGTCAAGCTCTGGACCAGATTCAACCTCTGCCGCGCAATCGTTTTCACTGTCATTTGGATTATCCAAGTCACCATTCCAGTCAAGCAAATCTTCAGTATCCGAAATACTTCCGGATGAGCAATCCTCATTACTGTGAACAGGGTGACGGTTGATTCGTCTGATTTGGCAGACATTTAACATTTGAGTTCGCCCTTCAGGGTGGTCGTTTGCAGACAACGCTGGTGGCAATGGTGATCTTTTTGACAATTTTAGTGCAGCTGCACCATCATAATGAAAGAGCGACCAGGATGAGTTGATGAAGTCTTCCGTGTCCGATGCATATTCTACAGCTGTAATCTGCTTGGCGTGAGCGCGAGATTCTTTCTGTGCAGTAAGTTGGTTTTGGCTGCCCTGCCACATCTCCAAAATGTCATGAACCTTGGCAATTCTGTGCAGGTTTCTTTCATCCACCTCTTTCTGCATTTCCGAGTCGTTTTCTGTGTATGTTGTATCCAATGCTGGGTCATCACCTGCCAAGATACCATTATTGGTACCATTGAACTTCCTGACAACCACTTTTTCGCGAAGGGTCTCGCCTGTGGTTTTTGACTGCCTCCAGCCGATAACATCTTGGCCAAGGGAATCATTGGCCACCACGCCGACACCATGTGCTATGATACAGAAAATGTCCCTTGCCACATTGGAGAGATCAGCGTACTTTGAGTGCGTTTCCTCCTGTTGGCACCACCAGTCAGTTATGTCTGGAATGCAAAATGTACTGCTAATCTCCATTGGGTCGGAGTGGTAATCATTGAGATTTCGATTAATTTGCCCCCAGGTGTTTGGGGCTGCAGGTGGTGAATTCAAACAGAGACTGGCGGCGGTCAATATATGTGCTGCGTGATTGCTTCGTCCGGGTGTTACTTCAACCACATTGGGATGCATCAAGTCTTCTTCATCATCGCTGGACAAATCATATGGGACAAAGAATGATTGACCCGATCCTGACACAGTTGCAGAGGAGACGAGATTATTGCAGGATACGCATTCGGGTTAATTGACCGGCACACGCCTATGTTTGGCACCATACTCATTCTCCACATACTTCCAAAAGGCCTGCTGGTATTGTGTAGTATTGGATGTCCTGTCCTCAGGATTAATATCCATTCGCTTGTCCCACTTCCTAAACAATCGCAACTTCCAGAAAGGATCGAGGGTATGTGCAGAACTCAGACGCGTACCCGTCGCTGGGGTCACTTCAGCATACTCTTTGGACAGCTTCTGTCGCCCTAACTTCAGGGCAAAGAACAGGTCTTACTTCCATTGGGTGTTCTTTTTAGCCAAAGCTCGGATGACGCCATCCATATGATCGAACATGTTATTCTAGACTGTGATAATGTGATCCAATGTGACTGTATGCTTCTTCGACATCTACAGGGTCCAATATCAGAATGGCCTCAAACCGCCCATGACGTACTTGACAATGGTCCATTCATCCTGTGTTGTGAACAGTGGCCGGTAATCACTGTATTTTGGATTTCGGAGCCTCTCACAGGTGAATCCCCGTAATTGGTCAGCTCTCCCACACCGCTCCAGTGTCGAGTTCTAACTCGTCTTCACATACACAATAGGTTGTAACATCATGCGGACTTTGACATTTTGACAGTCAATGAACTTGTTTCAATGACCAGGTGTCAGCATAATCACTATGGCAAGCATTCTCTGCTATATGAAGCTCAGTTTCAGGACTTTCAAAATATCTTGAAGTACGTACTGTCTCAATTATCTTTGCTAAACCTGGTATCATGGCTGACACCTTGTTGATTCGAGCATTGCCCTCATTTCGAAGTCTTTGACTTCCCAATGTCTATGCTTTCATACTCTCCAAATTGTTGATCACGCTCATGGGCGTCCTAAGAATTGGTGCGGCCTTATACACCCAGACTGCTCATCAATGCACCTAAAGCCAGTTGTATGACGTGCGCTATGCATGGTATGTGGTTCCTCAATGCAGGCCACTCGATTCCGGAGACCTCAAGTGTTGATTGCAGCTCGCGAGTCATCGAGTAATGTGGGAAAGTAGTATTAGTCATAATTCCTATCATTTGGCTGACGGTAAGCTCAACACAATCAAGCACATCCCTCAAATGTACGGCTAGCCATGCTCCAGCATGTTGGCCCATAACCAATCTTCATTGATTAGCTTTCGAAAACGGAAAAGAATACGTGATCAACCTCATGAAAAGCGAGTTGTCCTCCACCCAGTGCCCAATTTCTATCCATATAGCATGCAATTACTGACGTTATGGCTAGTTTGTATGTTGATGTCCATCCAACCAATGCTAAATTAACTATATTCCGTGATGGCAATTGCTACGTAATTGCTTCCATCTTCAGCGCGTATTCTCTCTGGCAAATGTTCCTAAGTGTCGTGGCAGACAACAGCACTAGGTCACTTCATAATGCTTCATACGACCATCATAGCTCGGAATTGGAGATAGTGTTCCATGGAATATGAGCCAAAACAAATTCTAACATGAGGTAGTGATTCCACATGTCTTCGTGAAATTCAGAAGTTTCAAAGTCCCTAGCTGCCAGTTTGGAGCGTTTTGTCTGTCATTTCGGTCAATATGGATTAACCTAGATGTCAAATATCATTTTCCTCTGCGAACTAACCACTGTAATTGTTTGACTTCCTTCCCTCTTCATGATAGCCAAAGTTATGTCATTGACCATCGAACTAGTCAATTCAGTAACTTCTGACTATGTTAATTTGTTTAACAATACGATGTGAGCTTTTGCCAGCAAGTGTTTCCCGAGTGAGCTGGTTCCATGTTCTAATGGATGGCGAAGAACTTGATGACAAACGATACATATGATTCCAGGGCTGCCGGTCTCTTCAATTCCGCAGTGCAAATAAACTTGCCATGAGGATGAATGTCTAGAATTATTCCGAGCAATAGGATGCTTCGATCCTACATTGATTGAAGCCCACAAAGCATCGAAGATGATATATAAAGTAAGTTAACTCAAATCACGAATAAAGATACATTGATTGTTGGAAGAGATCATAACCTGTAGCAATGACGTATTTAAAGATTTTGAATCCGGCATGGTAGTAGGAATTATACTGCTGTGTAATCCGACTCGAGACACTGCCGAAAGTTACGTTATAGTGAAGCAGAATGCGTGTTGTTCAATATTTACTCTAGAGCTACAGGCAAAAAAATTAGATCTCTGAAACATAGCATGCATATTTGTGAAGTTGTATACAAGGACACATTGAAAGAATGACTACGTAAAACTCAATTTAGTCACAACTCAATGCTGTTCATTGCTGTGTAGCGTACTGAGCCCCCACAATGAGTGGTGACATTCCGTGGGCGCTCAATCATGGGAGCCAGATGCAATATCGTCACTGGCATTTTTGCCAATAGAGGCTACTGATAGGTTGATTGTGGGTTAATGCAGTTCCACAGCCCTTAGATTATCCAAGATGCAAGATTGAAAATTGTTGACGCTGCTTTGACGCTCCATTGGCACTCCATTGACGTGCGTTTCAGGACATAGTTAGGATGCTGTTACAATCGTCTTTGCCTAGAATGGCGGCCGATAGTTCGAGTATGGATAAACATGCTGTCACAGCCCCTTGATTATCCAAGATGGAAGGCCAAAAATAGTTGACACTCCATTGACCCTCATTTGTGGGACATCGCAGCGATGTTGGCACAACCATTTCAGCCTAAACAGGCGGCTGGTAGTTCGAATGTCTGTTAATGTTGCCGCACAGCCCTTCGATTATCCAGGATGCAAGGCCTGAAATGATTGTTGCTCTGTTGACGCTCATTTTTAGGGCACAGTTACGATGTCATGGAAAGCATTGTTGCCTAGAAAGGCGGCTGACAGTTTGATTATGGATCAATGTGGTCTCATAGCCCCTCAGTTATCCAAGATTCAAGGCCTAAAATTGTTAATGCTCCGTTGACGCTCGTTGTTACGACACACCAGTGATGTTGTCCCGAGCAATTTTCGCTAGAAAGGTGGCCGATCGTTCGATCAAAAGTGAATGTCGCCCCACAGCCCTCGGATTTCGCACGATGCAAGGCCAAATGTTCTTGATGCTCCATTGACGCTCATTATTAGCGCATAGCAGCGATGTTATAGCAACTATTTTGACCCAGATAGGCGGCCGATAGTTCGAATATGTGTCAATGTCACTGCACAGCCCTTGGATTTTCTAAGATGCATGGCCAAACATTGATTATGCTCCATTGACACTCTGTTTGAGGATGGGTCAATGACCATGTCATTTGCCTTTTCCACTATAATGCCGACAAATTCATTCACTTTGGAGGGATGTGACAATGCAGCCCTTTGATTGTCAAATGTGTAAGACTAGAAATCATTGATGCTCTGTTGACACTTACATTCATCAGATCGAAACAGCCTTCTTCCACTCAATAATTGGATCCAATGAATCGTATACTCATCATTGACTTCCAATATTGTGTTTCTAAGTATCAATATTTGTATCCAGGAGCTTTGTGGCCTCTCAATTTCTGATTAACCTCTATCCACATTATCTGAGTTGGAGATGATGTGGCCCTATCACATTCCTGCGCTTTCGGCCGGCAATCAACGGTATGTAGATTATTTCACCAGTTTTTGGTATATATATCCCGACTTCCTCACTTTCGCTCATCCAGCTCCTTCTGCTCGATTTCCATGATGTACTAAATGCAATTTTAAATATTTTAACCATGTGCATCAGGTCTGTGCGGAGAGTTATGCAGTTCGATACAAGCATAAATGCAGCATGACGGGCGTCATTCAGACAGATTCGTATTGAGCACTCACTGCTCTTGGTATGACTCGTATCACACCACAACCTTGAATTTTGTCACTATATTTTGTCATCGATTTAGTTTTTCCTTTCTCACTGAACAGTAATTAGCAAACAGAAATCGACCTTATTGGCCGTCGGATAGCCTGGGTAGGAGTGTAGAACTTTCTCATAGTGCTTTTGACCTTTGCAAATGCACAAATGAATTATGATTTCTCACAATTTGGTCACTGAAATCAACAAAATGCTAACACGCAGCAAGATCAGTAAACACAATGCTTTTCGCAGAGGTATGAAGTCAAAAATACTAATTTGCCTTGTTATTCCTCCAATGACTCGTAAGCTGTCACCATGTATTCGTCCGAATCTGATTTCTATAAAGTCATCAGCTGGGGAGGCTCTATGGAGGGATGAAAGCTTACGAGTCCAACCGGCTTGGCATTCTGAATGGGTATTGAATCGAGCTCTGTAGCAGGGGCAAGACGGGATATACTCGTGGTTGGCTGCTGCATCCCTGAACCTAGCTGAATATGACAACATACTGGTTGAGAAGTCCTCTGCGGCATTTGCAATGGTCCGGGGATAATATCAAGACACTCCATATGCTCTCCAAATGTTGTCGGTGCCAGTGCGGCTGCGACATCATCCGGTCGCTATTTAACAACTTGCGGTACCCTCCAATCGGATATGCCGTACTTCTTATCTGTTTTCCTGACGTTTTTGGCCGCGTCCTCCCATCCAGGTTGTGTCAATTGGTCAATTGTCATCTACTTCTGCCGAAACCTCTCCATGCGATGCTGTTCTATGTTGGATAGTGTGCCCATCACCCACCCAGGTTCGTCATCTTCGCTCATCTTTCCCTGCTCTGTCCCTTCATCATCCTCATCGTCCCCATCCTCCCCATTGTCGGACCTTGCAAGATCACTCAGACTTTCTCCGATAACAACCATCATCTCCTGATCAGTCCTTTCGGGCTCTATGTACCTCAATCCCACTTTTTCAGCGTTCCTGGTTTCTTCCTGCTCTTGCTGAACCGCTGGCTCTGGGTCTTCAACTCACAATCGTGCCCCAGTGGTTTACCCTTTCAACATAATCCTCGATACATTTCTCTCTCTCTTCATTGCTTGAGAAGTTCGTTTCTCATTGTTTCTGCACTGCATGCTTGTTTTGGGATCGGAAGCTACTCCATGCCCCAAGGGCTCGGACTCGTTCCAGTTCCAAGCCAATCTCGCCTTCATTCGTTTGATGAAGTTGTTGGGTGGACCACTTTGTCGATTTACCACATTTGCCCGGTGGAAGTGGCTGAAACTTCTTTTTCGGAGCATTGACCATTGTTGTTTGCGTTGACTCTGTTGTTGCATGAGATGTTGGATGTGGCAAGATATGGACAATATGGCGGCAAGCTGCGTCTTTTATGTCAAGGTTGGTATGTTTAACCATTTTGAACAAAGCAAAATCAGCCTTTTGACTGTCAATAAATTGGGAATAGTTAGGCTAATCTTACAACATGACTTGATTGTTAGTGTAAGTTTCAAGTAATATCACAGGGATAATTTGAGGCAAAATCAGCAAACATCCTGTCCCTTGAACAAGGTCCTATTTGTGTCTGATAATCATGCGATTTCTACTGGTGTACACCTCGATGTATTGCTGTGTACAAACAAACAACATCGGACCGACTTATTGCAACCCGCGGGGTTGTGGGAAACCCCTCCAACTTGCATCCATACACAGTAGGATTCATTTTGAGTATAATGAACATGTTGGTTGCTACTTATTCCATTCTGAGATGACACTAACTATATAGTCCTCAGGACTTCCCACTTCTTTCCATTATCATCTTCCTCATCTATTCCACACCAGCAAATCATGCATACACAACCCCCTCAGCCAGGTGAGAGCAGATGTGACTCAAACGGATTGCCGGGCACTATATCAAATTCATCACTCATTGGAAGACAGCATGAACGCAGTCACCAGTTAGTCCACCACAACGCTTCCAATGCAGCCACCAAAAAGATGACTCAGGATGCAAATTTGACAATTGTCCAGGAGACTGGAAACATCAACAATAAGAAGCAGCATGCAGTTCGATGTGAGTACATCGAGAGCAAGGTAATAGGCCGCCAATCAAACGTATAACCTATCGTGGGTGTACGTAGAGAGCTATATGATCATATTATCGTGGCCCAGAATGGTAAACCTCCATGAAAAACCAAGGCATGTCCCGGAAAAGTCCCCAAAATCAAATATCATGATGTTGTGAGCGGTGGGATTTTCGCGGACGAAATTCCTGACAAGCATCCCTCAGAGTTGACTAAGCAGGCTTCAATCACCTTGGAGGAGGCTACGGAAGCATATATGGTTGAGGTAATAGCTGCATCTCATCGTTAGAAGCAGCAACAAATTTCTTGAAGGTTTTCAACATGTCTGCTACTATGGCAAGGCAAGGAGGTCAGGTACAGCTGGAACAGTCTGACATGTGCCTGGCCTTGAATATGGCCAAAATGGCCAAAGAAGAGATTTCGCACTACACAATAGAGGAAACGCAATGACTAATCAACAAACCTCGCACCAAGGTTGACGAAGAGAAGAAGCAGGGTGTTGAGTTTCCTGGCCATATCAAGGTACAGGCTGCGATGGAAAGAGACGCGGATATGCTGCCTCAGAACCACATGGCCGGATGCCTTCCTTGCCAACATGGCACTGTAAAGCATCCACCGACACTCTGGGGATGCAAATCAACAGGTGCACCTCCACCCAACCATGGCAGACAGCCGGGTCCAGACCTGAAGCCATCACTGTCCGGAATGCCACCTGCCCCAACCAGTCACACTTCCAGCGCTCAACTTTGCCAAATCGAAAATTTGCCGGCGATGTATCTGTATTCAGATACTACTCCTCCCAGCGCTGAATGTTTCACTCTTGATGCATATGCCCAGGATAGCCAGCACAATACATATTTTGATCCAGATATGCTGACTGATGAAGGAATATCCAATGGTTAGTACACTATCTGCCAGGTGGTAATGGAGCTATCATCCATTATGAAGATGAGAGCAGCCTATTGAGTGAACCTGCAAGGGATGACAAGCATTGATTGAACAGCATGGTATGTTAGTGATCAGTATTATCTACAATTAGCGGACACTGTAAAGTATATTTTGAATAATATATTTAGATGTATTATTGAAGAACAATGTAGTGATCAAGGAGAAAGTAAATGAAAATTGCTAGAAAGGCTGCCAAATCAATGGGAATGATAAACTATGCCAAATCAAATGATTGCATTTTGTGGATACACCTGTGGCAAAATGAACGTCAACGGAGTGTCTACGATTTCAGGTCATGTGACTCTGGTAATGGAAAATATTTTAGTCGTGCTTATACAGAATCGAAGTATTGGCCTCATTTATTCGCAAACCTTATTGCAACATGCTGCATACCTCTGCTTGAAAATGAGTGTCAACGGAGCGTCAATGATTTCTGGTTATGCGTCCTGGGTAATCAGAATGCCAATAGGTTGCAGACAGTCATACAGGAATTATTGGCCGCCTTTAAATGTAAACCAGATTGTGATACCCTTCCTGCCCCATCTTGGAAATGAGCGTCAACGGAGCATGAACGATTGCTGGTTGTGTATCTTGGCTAATCTTGGGGGTGACAGGTTGCAGAGTGTCATAAATGAAGTTGTGGCCACCTTTATAGGAAAAAGAGAAAGTCAAATGCTAGCTGCCGCATCTTCAAAATCAGCATCAACGGAGCGTCAATGATCGTTAGCGTTCCATCATGGTTAATCACAGCATGATGAGGCCATTGCAGTCTATAATCATCATTTTGACTGCTTTTGTATACTAGACGGCTCAAGAATACTTAGTGGTAGCTCTATACATGGGATCAGTTGTTACTGTCCCGGAGGACGTGGCGGAAATATCCTGTACATATCTGCCTAGAAGGGCTGCCATATCATTGTTAATGGATGCGTGTGATCAAGTACCACTCATATTACCGAAGATGCAACACCAAAAATCGTTGATGCTCTGTTGACATTCATCTTCATGATGTGGTAGGGAGCATTTCGCTTTCTCATTTGGCTATAAAGGCGGCCAATACTTTGTTTATGACTGTGTGCAACCTGTCGCCCTGCAGGTTTCTCAAGATACACGACCAACAATCGTTGACGCGCCGTTGACTCTCATTTTCAGTATGTGGTAGGGTGCATGTCTAGGTTATCTCTGAGCATTGAGGCGGCCAATACATCAAAAACAAACCATGCCGTACCAATGTCGATGGTTTATGATGAACAGTAGCATATCGGAATGCCACCATAAATGTGGAACCCGGCACACAGAACCGGAGATCGGATCCGATGAGTATAGCAAAACCTAGCAAAACCCGCAGGTTGGCGGATATGTGTCTGGGATTGGCCCGCCAAGGGTCAGAGGGTTGGGTTTTGGAACGGTCTAGAACCGAACCGACACGTTTTTGTCGTCCAAACCTGTACCATTGGCTGGTTACCCGGACCTGTCACTAACACTAAGGAACTCTCAATAGACAATTTGGACGAATCATTTCGTTTCCACAGTCTGGGGGAAATAGTTATCGCAAAACCTCTTTATGAAGTAGTGCAGTATCCATAATTTGACATCTTCGAAGCATTAAATAAGGCAATCCTTTATGAACTCGAAATAATCCTTTTTTGTTTCACTTCTATACCACCTTCACAAATGGCTGTAATATTTTCCCCTCTGGCTTCTTAGATTCAATGTTTAAGGTTGGGGTGAAAGAGATTTTTTGTTTGGTGTGTTGATATTTTCTATATGTTTCAGCAAATGGGTAACAAAAATTGCTCCAAAATGCAGCTCAACTTCCAAGTCTAACTACATGCTTACATATATGGAACATTATACAGAGTGGGTGTGATAGGCCAAAATGATACAACCTAAGCTGTGGGACAATATCAGAGATATTCTGTGTCCAGAATCTGTGATATGTGGTATTTGCACCGGTAGCTGGCATCAGCAATATGTAAAACGGTCCGTAAGGCACATGCAAGCCTCCGAGACACTCTGGTCAAGCTCACCCGTGCCCCTAAGTCATCCCACATCCTCCTAGGCCCCCCAGGAGCTAAGCAATGTGCTCTCAGATGCTACAAGAGCGTATGCAGGTTCGCCAGAAAGCACCTCCAGGTACGGAGGTTCATTCAAGATGCTATGATATTTGACTTCTTGAACAGTCTTATGTTGGAGGGGTTTTGATTTCAGTGCAGATTAGCGGGAGACTGCGAAAGCAGTTGATAAGACCTCTGCACAGCCCTGCAGGAGACTTAAAACTTGTTGCCATATTATCACCGAAGTGGTTCTCAGGGTCCCATAACCAGATGCCTTCCCATGCATCATATTCATCTTTGGTCCAATCACAAGATTTGCTACATTATAATATGGCATGTACTATCTACCCAAATCTATCTATATATATACATACAGTCGAATTGGCTGTAAACGGAACTCACCTGCAATTCGAGGAGCACCTGGAGTCACCAATTGAGTGAAGTTTGAGATGTACAGGAAAGCTGTGATTGGGTGAGTATGGAGATGCACTTGGATGGAGGGCATGATCGCGTGAACTGACAGATGAACTTGGAGGCCATGATCGACTGAACTCAGAGATGCACTTGGAGGCTGTGATTGAGTGAGAGTGGATATGCACTTGCAGGCCGTGATCTTGTGAGGTCGGAGATGGACTTGGAGGCCCTGATCGTATAAGTTCAGTGATGAACCTGGCAGCAATGATCGAGCGAGTTTGGAGATCCAAATGTGGGCCATGATCATCCAAACTCGGAGGACGTAATCTAGCGAGTTTCGAGATGTGCTTGGAGGCCATAATCGAGCAAAATAGGAAGAGTTGTTGGAGGCGGTCTATCTGGAGGCAGTCAATCTGGAGGTGGTCGATCTGGAGGTGGTTGATCTGGAGGCGGTTGATTTGGAGGCGTTTGATTTGGAGGCGGTTGATTTGGAGGCAGTTGATCTGGAGGCTGTTGATCTGGAAGAGGTTGATCTGGAGGCAGTTGATCTGGAGGCAGTTGATTGGGAGGTGCACTGGAAGCTGCGACTCTATTCATTGGTTTACTTGTAATTGCGGGAATGTAAAGTTGAGAATCCAAGCAAAGTTCGCCAGGAGATGTCAGATGAGAGGCTGGCTGGAAGCGTGAGGCAGTCGATCTTGGCTTGATGCTGTACTTGTCGTATGCTGTACTTGGCATTTCCGCTTGATTGTGGCGTGGGGTGATAGAGAGGGATGACTCAATTTCGAATTCTTAGGTGATGTTAGCGTTGAAGAAGAGGAAGAGAGAGATCAGCAAAGATGGGGCAAATCATCATGAGAAACTGGGACTGCAGAGACTTTTGAATGCAGTTCAGTGTACAATTCCAGATACAGCAGGAAGGACTCCCCATTTTGTGGGTCAGCACACAGATAAGAGGTATTCTATACCCAAACAATCAAGGAATACCCCCGATTTGCCACATACCCTCCTATCCTCCATATCATACCCATCTTCATCCCCCATCTCTCTCTCGCATCCACAGTTCCACCATCAATGCAGAACGCAATGTTGTATCTTCCCTCTGTATCTCTCCATGCCATGATGATGAGTTGACACTGAGTATAGCATCTACCGAGTACAGCATCTACCGAGTACAGCATCTACCGAGTACAGCATCCACTGAGTACAGCATCCACCTAGTACAGCATCCACCCAACATTGACTACATTCCCATCATTCTCACCATCACAAATTCACCCCTGATTGTAGCGTCAGCTTCTGGCATGCCTTGAACCGAATTGACCGCTACCAACCAGCCCCACATGAGAGCAAGGGTAAAGTCAACTCATTCTATTCCCCCTGTCGCGGGTAAACTAACCGATTAATCGACTCCCAGCACCCAGCGTACCTCCCAATTAACTTCCTTAAGATTGACCTCCTCCAAGTACTTCTCCAATTTCGCTCTATCATAGCCTTCAATTGAATCTCAAAACTCGCTCAATCACAACATCCACGTTCTAATGATCATAGCCTTGAATTGTATAATCGAAGTTCATCGGTCATAGCCTCCAAATTCTCACGATCATAGCCTCCAATCAGGTGTCCAAACTCGCATGGTCATGGCCACCACACGAATCAGCAAAGTCGCACAATCATGACCACGCAGAGCATATCCATAGTTGCTCAATCACGGCTTCGAAGTTTGCACCTACATGGCTTCCACAAGTGCATCCTCGAACTCCCTCAATTGGCATCTTCTGGTGTGCCTCAGATTGCTCCCAAGCACTGCCTGCAGCAAGTCCACACATACCATGTGTATATGGATAGCTATATCGATACACAGATTCATAGCTGAGAGTTCAAACCCAATGCATGAGTTTGAAAAACCATTGAACAATATATACCAACAACTATTTACAGATGCACCAGCAGTCTTCTGAAAGAAGATGGTAATTTTTCCACAGTCCTCTACAGTAGGTCCAGGTGCTCGCAGGCTTTTCACTAGCACTCCCTTGCTGTCCCTCGGTGCACCAAGGCTGTTCTCCAGCAAACCCAGGTGCACCTCTGTTCATCACCAGACCTCCTCAGTCCTCTCAGATTTTTCGCCAGCACTTCCAGGTGCACCTGCAGCCCACTGCATTGGTTCAGTCGACTCTGGAATTTGACCACCCTGGGATTCTTGTCCAACAACTCCCAAACACTCCCTGAGGCTCCCAGTGACAAAATACATTTTGCTGATGTGATTGGGCCAAAACTATGTTCCACAAACTGGGCTACAGATTAAAGGTCCAGATGGCCAAGACAACTAAATGAGTAATGGTGATGTATCCTTAAGGGTTGCCCTAATCCGAGGTTCTATGACCACTTAGCTGAAGCAACTACCACAACCTCAATCAACTTCACTATAGTGAGGTCTTGGAAGTACCATACATGGTCGAATGGTGAGAAACACAACAACATGCCACCGGATAAGTTCGATAAACTGCAAATATAGATCTTCAGGTCAGTGTAATCCCGTTACACATCCTCAAACATTCAAGTTTCAATCTCATCAACTGTTGCGAAATGGTCAAAAGGTGTCATGTGGAACTCTCTCTAGGGGATTGAATTAGTACTGGGTAATTTTGTGATAGCATCTGGTGATACTTGATTGTTAGTAATAAATATGAGATGAAGTCAATGGATAAATACTCCTTTGGTACACTAAACCAGTGTCTCATTTGGATGATCAAATCTGGGGTGAAACAGATGTGTCAGTTAAATGGTAGACAAAGAATTGTACCCATAATTGCAGAACATAATCGACCAGATCCAACTCTTTACAGTTATATATTTGTTATTTACTAAATGATCAATATATACATGAGTGGTGGCTACACTTTAAGGTTTCAAAATTTACTCTTCTCAGGGAGAATGGTCAGCACAGAATTATAATACATGATTCTGTGAAATGAATGCAAATGTTTTGTTGATGGTGTATTGGAAGTGTGTCAGAAACATGAAATCAGATTTGTATTCAGAAATCACAAATCATAAAATAATCACATCGACACTGAACAGCTGCCCAAGAGAATCTCATTCAGTTCTCGAGCTCTGCTATCGCTGATTCAGAATCAAATGATCCATTCATGCCAGCATCTACAGACCATTTGCAGGATATTCAGTTCAGCTATCAGATTATGAAATACCACTGGGGAAATCCTGACTTAAGATGAAAGTTCAGAAACATCTCAGATTCACAATACAGTCCAGTTAGATTTTCTCAAACTTGATATAGATACCATTGAACATTGATGATTCCAATTTTGACAAGTTGCATTTCATTATTGAGGTGTAAATCTGGCCCAGTCACACATCTAAACAACAAATCAGCCACCAAATCATCTTTACCCAAGTCTGACAGCCCTTGAGTCTTACATTGTGATCTATTCCAAGCAGATGATATTCATACCTGAATGCTTGTGAATCAGGGGCTACCACATGCATGCACAGTCATCTTTCACATACAATACTTTTATGTACTGGGAGTACATCCTCCTTACCATCCACAAATATCTGAATTGATGTCAAATCAGGATGATGCAGACAGCCCCCAATATTCCTTCACTGTCATGCTTCAGGTCAACGATCCTTTGAATGCAGGTAGCCATAATCCAGTAAGCGTCAAAATCCATACCCCAGCCTCTTAGTCAATACACTTCGCTGGATATTGATATTATTTTTTATCTGGACCCAGGTTTTCATGATTTTAAACTAGCTTTAGCAGTTTCGACTGTATCAATTGAGCTGCAGTTTCAGAGAGTAAATTACAAAAGCAAGTTTCCACTCAGTAAATCTGCAGATTACAGACAACAATTTATCACTTCATCTGCAGTGTAGCATCCAAAATTCTTAATATTATGCAACAGCTGATGTAGACTTGTCTAGAACCTGACCGATTTGTATATTTCGACCACCAACTACCACATTTTTAACTAAATTATATATTCCAATGGCTATCAACACTGTCCATATTATGGGAATCTTGAATGCAATCTCTACTCAGTGACTCAGTAGGTGACTGGATACACCTGCTGACCTCTTATCCTGCAAGGCTGAAGTCCATAATTAAGTTTAAACAAACCCGTCAGGTTGCCATCAGCTTCCAATACCCAAGATTTCATAAAGACTAAATCGTGATAAAGACTTAAGCTAAAAAACGGCAACTACAGAAGATGTAAGTAAATGTCAAAGTATGGTGATCCAGCAATTCCAGCCATTGAATTGAATCCTGTACTTCAATTTAAGACTCTCTACACTTCAATTTGCCAGACTTCCATGCATACCTTTTCCTCCCTGCTGAATATAGTGTTCCACATTTCAATGATAATGTCATAATCAGAATGTTCAAGCCCATCATCAATATTTAGAATGACATGTAGCAGTGGCATGGAAAATAAGCTTATGATTCAATCATGTACTGTTTGCTAGATCTTTATACACAATATTTGAATATTCATTAGTGTTGGTTACCCATTTGCTATCAACCTTGACATTGATTGAAATGGAATTGATTAGATTGCCCCTGGATGGTCATCCTATCAGTCTATTCCATCTACATGTTGATAGTCTTCTATGCGATTTCTAATTGCCTCGCTTTTAAGATGTCTGGAATAGTGTTGTCAAGGTCCTCACCAAACAAAATCGATATAAATTGCTGAATGTGAATCATTGGCTATATCGCTGCCTGAAGTATTAAATCTATGACTGCTAGGGCTATTCTATCCACAGTCATGATAGTCTCTATTGATCTAAACTTACCGACTCTCTTTAAATCTAATTGGCACAAATACATCAACTGTAGTGTATAATAGTCTGCTGTGAAACTCTATACCAATTCAACCAATAAAGGTACTCAAACCTATCCTTCACTTCTCCAACGAGATATCCCTGTTGAATGTTCGAAATGCTAATCGAAACACAGATACAGCGTGCTTAAAGCACATTGCAAATAATTACCCTTACCTGCAGCTTCATCCGCAAAATGAATTTTAGTCACTGGGAGCCTCCATGAGTGTCTGAGAGGATGTGGAGTGAAAGCTTAGAAGTGTCAATATCAGGAGAGAATGGGACCCTAGGAGGGCATTCCAGCCAGCCTTTGGAGTAACTGGGATCACTGATGACTGGTGCAAGAGAATGTTGGGAGGGATAGTAATCAGGGCGGGAGCATGTCGGAGCGCCAGAGAGAATATTGGGTTCACACAGGAGTGTCACCGAACCAATGCAGGAATCACACACTAATTCTCAGAGATTGTTGGTATCTTATGTATATTCATTCGGAGGAATGCAGGTGTTATCTGAGACTCTGCAAATGTACACACACAATCAATCACCCTCAATGGTGAATACAATGCGTGGGTTATTGTTCATGATTATTTCTGAATCATGTCAGCTATTATCTTCTTCAACAGTGTATTTTTTGGGTCGCTACATTAAGGAACAAAAGAAAGAGGCAAGTGATTTCAATATAAATGCAGTAACACATATTCAATAACCCGACTAAGCAATCGAATAGTATCCATCAAGCATGGTGTCAATTGCATTAACTTCTTCCCCCATCTCATCATGGCTGCTGAAAGCAGGAATACAGAATTCATCACTGATGGTGCAAAGATGCAGGAGTTGCTCAATGGATTGGCCGATTATTCATACCTGGTGAGTGGATGAAGCTGAATTACAATGTCATTTGGCTCGATTTGCAATATCTTACAAAGTGGTAATGAGATGTTAGCTACCTGCGAATCTAAATGGGTGTTTAACAGGCAATACCTTATATTCAGATACAAAGCAGAGCCACTACCAGGGAAAGAAGAGGACCAGATGGGGAGTGATGTGTGGAAGAGAGGTGTACATGGAAGGTGTAAGAGGAATGCGGAATGAAACAGAAGTGTGCCAACTCTAGGCTGATGAGCCCTAATGGAGATTGAACAGCACCCATGCTAGCGAAGGAGCGCCGAATGGGGCCATAAAGAGTGCACAATGAAATAGGGGAGGGCCAATCCAGGCAGTGGAGTACAGATGGTGACTGAGAAGTGCTATCCCAGCAGAGGAGTGCTGAAAAGGGGCGAGGATAAAGAGTGTGGAATGCAATATAGAAGCCACAATCCAGACTGGGATGCACAGGTGGAAATTGAGTAGCTTCCATCCCAGGCTGAGGAGTGTGGAAAGGGGGGCATAGAGTGGGGAATGAAATAGAAGAGCACTAATTCTGAGAGAGGGGATAAAGGAGTGCCTCTACCAGCAGAGGAGCGCTCATAGAGGAGAAATTGACTATGGAATGACATAGAAAATCATCAATTTAGCCTGACGAGCGTCAACAGGAATTGAGGCGCACCTATCCTAGCGCAGTTTCACTGCGGTGGGGAGGGGGAGGGGTGGGAATATAATGCGGGCCAATAATGTGTGATTGATGAGTGCAGTGTCTTCCACAGTGAAATTTGTCACAGGGCATGGGCAAAATATACGTCAATATTCATCTTGAGAAAACATCACTGGGGCCTGCTTCCCATTGGGAAATTGAGACAGCGCTGTATGAATTGCTGCAGCTGCTAGCGCTGAAGTCTGCGGAGCAAGAGGTTCTCAATACTGGGATGTAGTAAGCCAGTGCCAGAAGCAATTGGCAGTGAAGAAAAATTGATGGTAAATTTGCCCATGCGCTTCCATTAGGGTGGACCATAATTTCTTATCATCCACAACCTTGGAGAGATAAATATCATCAAACAGAAGCTCCTTAACTCGGATCTGAAGCACAGTCTCACAGCCCAAATCCAACCGGTAACTTCACACAACAATTTACCATGCCCAATCTGCCAACGCTCCTTGAATGGTCCTTATCATCTGGTTCCACGATGTATGTTTTAGTGCATAGTCAATATCGTAAACGTTCTAGAGGAGCATTAAACTGAATTGGGGACTTACAGCTTGTCATGTTTGTGAATTGATTGTGAGAGATGGACACCCAGGCAATTGCCACACCCATGGTGTACCTACAGGAGCACCTGCTAATGCCAGCTGACAATCCTGAGCTTCAATGTTCAGTCTCCGAGCTTCTTCCACCATTGAGGACTTGACATCAGATATTATTGGCCAAGGAGATTTCCTGAATACAATCGCCTGGATGAATATTTATGCTACCTCAAAAGTAGCCTTTTGGTGTTGGGGAACATTCTAATCCCAACTGGCCTTGGGTTGGGAAACATTCTGGTCACCACTAGACTTGGGCAGTGGCAGCGCCTGGGCAGATAGTGTACAGAAAGACTTGGATAATTAGTTGAGGAGAGTAGACCATTAGAGTTTGAGCAGTGGTGGTGCCATTGCCCCAGGTGGAATTCGGGAATTTGGACGGGGAGGGTGTGCAATGACAGTATCTGCAGGGCTCCATATCTTTGGCAGCAGAACCCTGGTAGTTCATGATGCCATAACCCAGCGCTCATAGCCTGGATGTGGGATAGTCTGTTGGTGATCAAAATTGTCTTCTTCGATGTTAGATGATGTAATGGACACTCTGGTGTCCTCACTTACATCATCACTATTATCCTGATCACCATTGTCATTGTGCTTCATTGATGCAATTGGGGATATTAGTCATCCGCAATGTAATGCACAAGGTCAGATTAGTGGGAAGCAACTATTTGATGGACAATGGAGATTTGCAGCCTTCTTGAATGCAAGTGCTCTCTCAAGGTGTGCTTCTTGATTCTTCTATGAATAGTGATTCCTCACTAGGCTGGGTGTAGATTCCATTGGCTGTAATGACGATAGAATGTTGGGGACTGTGGGAGAGTGTGTACAAGCAATTAATATCAGATTAAGTGAAATAGCTTTATGGGAAAGATGGTGCAAGAAGTTGCACCAAGTCAAGGAGGATGCAATGTGAGGCGCGCCTTGAAAGGATTAGGAGAGATAACTTCAATGGTTTGTGTTTATATTGATGATGGCAGTCAGGTGTCGAGATTTAGGATGTTGTAATGTACACCTCAATTGATGGATTCTGTGTTAGGTGCACTAGAATAGATGGATTCCAAATGCCGAATGTTAACAACTCCTATGAACAATACTCTGTATGGATGCAAGAATGAGAGGTTGACGAAAGTCAATGCACATGGCATAGTACCAGACACATCTGAACCAGATGTACCAGAAGACAACTCATGATAATAACTAACCCTTGGTGCTGGCCAACTGGAGCACTGAGAACCTGAATGGAAACATGTGCTCCTGCATATAACACTTCTAAATGTAGTAATTATGGGTGAATGTTCATGTGGTTGACGAGACCGCATGGCATAGAATTGGTGCAGTATTGAGAATCTGCGAAACTGCACAGATTTGGTACTTTGGGAGCAGTGGCTGAGTTGCAAGGTATTATACTGAGTGCGATATTGATGAGGGAGAAATGGGAATATCCACATGCACTGAGTCCGCTGGAAGAATACATGGATTATTATGATATTCTATTGTGTTCGAATGCTCAATCAAAGTTACAGGTCAAATAGGCAATATTGTAACTACAACTTTCCTTTTATGGGTTTATCCAAGCTGCGTCTGCAGAATATTCTTCAGAACAATGTTGCAGTTCATGAAGGAGTGAGAGAATATGGTACACAAAACAGAGATACATGCATAGAGAAAGAATGATCAGGTATGATGGACGATTCAGGGGTAATCTCATCGATTCAAGTACACACCAATGCCAAGATTGCTAACAAATGGGTCACACTTATTCACTCACAGTCTAATCGTGTGCATAGAATCAAGTTGCACACCATTCAATAACATGTTCGCTATGAGTCTCCCCACCGCAATGATCACATGAAATATTTGTTGGGACTGAGACTGATGTACTATGATGGTATGAATCCATTCTCAGACATCTTCTCACAGCGGGCAGAGGAATGATGTTTGCATGTATGCAGTTTCCATTAATTGAAGTGCACTGAAGTTTAAATGGTTTTGCATGGATAAAATGGCTAGAGATTGCAGTGTTGCCTTACTCTGACAGTTATTTGCACTCATTGAAGCTGTTGTTTCTTAACTCAGGCTATCAAGAATATCTCTCATTGAACTTCACTCTTGATGGAAATCGGTTCACATAATCTATTTTCAGATATCAGTTTTGGCGGCCCAAATAGACATTTAGTCAAAATCCAGTTAAGTCTGCATCCAAACCATTGAGACCTTACACCCCATTGTTTAAATGCAGTGCATGGGAAAGCGCAAGTTGCTGGCCATCTAGCAGAGTTACTGAGCAGAATCTGTGTTTCGACATTGTTGTTCTGAGGCGCGAGCTTGAGTGACAGAGCGCAAACTTGTAGCAGCGATTTTGGGATTTAGAAACATTGGTACAAATATACTACTTAGTAAATATTGAGTTAAGTGATGTTACTAATTTGCCAGGTCTGTGCATCTATGATTTAGTTGTGCAGCGCAACCTTCCTACAATGGACAGTTGATCGAGACCCGACAGTCCAAGGCATTTCAGCAGAGGCCTTCACATACCATTGAAGTACAGATTTATTCACTAGCAGAGGTGGAACAGAATGAGCCTCCTAAACCTAAACATGAAGAATCTTGATACATGACAACCTGTGTGCACTGTGTCCACTGATTCAATGTTGAATAAAAGATGATGACAATGAAGCAAACTGCAATATCAAGTGCACTACAGACTGGGGTACATGCACTTCAGTGGCTTATTTGTCACTCTTGAGGCAAGCATGGGCTGCAAAGATTCATCCAGTATGGATCGCATGTTGTCAAAGTTGTCTTCATACAAATCCGAGAACCTGATTTTTGAGTGGATTGCAGATATCAATTAAGCATTAACTTCAATCATAAGCTACACAATACCTGGCAGCGAAAGCTGCAGCTTTGCCGAGGATACCAGGGCCATGTCTTATCATCTGATTCTCTGGGATCCGGATCTCACATGTCCATCAACTTCTATGATATACCTACGATAGCTCCGACATTGCCACGAATAAGTGGGCCACAGTCTTGAATCCCAACACATGTGCTCAATGGCAGCAAGACAGACTGTATTGTGATATGGGATTGGGAAATATGCAGTGCTAGATCTGGTATACTGATATGCACAGGATCATCGGGTGTACTGGATCTTTGATCACAGGCCAGCACAAGCTGAGGCTTAGCTGCAAATTATGGAGCCCATGTCTTTCATTCTGCCATAGGAACTTCAGATTGCCTGGACTGTTGTTATTGGCAACTGGGATTGGCAAATAAGCAGTGATTGATCCATCATAATGATATCTGCCCAGGAGTCTCCCGTTCACCTGAAATTGGATCATATGCCAGCACAATCTGTGGCTTGGCCATGATAAAGCAAGCAGTGTCTCATATTCTGACCCAAGCAGTCAATATCGCCTAGACTAGCTTATTGCCAAATGGGATTGGCAATTATGGTGTGCTGCATCTGTCATGGCGTGACTCAAGACAGATGCTGAGGATTCCCTGGTGCACCTGAACGTCATTGAATTATGATTTTCCATTCGTTTGATTTCAAAATATGCAGTTGATGTTAGATTTCTGCTGCATCTCAAATTTCGAACTAACCTGTGATTCAATGCCCTTCACAGCATCATGTGCTACATTTGACCCTTGCCCTATATCATGAGATAGGCCAGTCAGGAACTTGTAATGTATCTTATCAATTGACTACATTTCATATTGGTCACTAATAATAATCCAGAATGCCCTTCAACTCCCACTCTAGACATTTCTGACTTAAGACACAACAATTCTACCATCAGAGCATTGATTCACTTCAAGATTACAGAGCGAAATGATTTATTTATACAGTATAGTGTGCCTTACAAATGACGTTTTGAGTATTTTTATCAGTTCAGTAGTGATTGTTGGTTAAATGACGAAAGAGGCAAACCTTGATGAAGAGTTCTATCATTTCAGGATGTTGGTTCATCAGACTGCAATGTGTCTCCTTTCTCTTTCATGTAGTTTATATGGTCTTCATATGACTCAAGCATCTGTTAAATCATCAACATCGCGATCTTTTGTCGACTCATCAAGCTAACTGGGACTCTCAGTTTGACCACTCAACAATGTTGATGGCGATCCCTTGTGTGGTTTTCATCGCCACCAGGACTGGTATGCAATAACCATGTGTGTGATACTCAGTTGTACCCTAGCTGGACAGCGCATGCAAATGCCTGCGGTTGCTCGCTGATTACCAAGAACTTCTGAGTAATTACTGCATTAGTTGAAGCCATAAGATTGATATCTGTGCCACCCACTTTGGGTGGAGTTACGAATACCGAGGGAATTCATGATTTCTGGTGTTTGAGTTTCATTTCCCTGCTTTCATCATTGCCCATTTCTGCATACATGTGGCATATATCCACATGATTTGTAGAGTTCTTGGTTAGCCACCATTTCAAATTACAAACCTGGCCAAGAAGTGGACAAAATAGCACCGCCTTTTGTGAAGGAGGTGCACTGGGGAATGCATCTTCATTTCATGCTGTGTCCAGAAGTAGGACATTGCTTGATGCATCGTCTTGTTCAGGATTGGAATTCTCTGCATGGTCAATGACAACCACTGGCAGCAATGTCTCGCTCAGCCATCAAGAAATTCGTGAATCAACTCAAATATCGAGCAGCAATTCTTCATAGCATTGTCCAGAAATGTCAGTGCGATCATCAGTGTCTCCCAACACCAACCAAAATATACTAGCCACAATCTGTGAACACTCAATGCTCCTGAACCACCCTATGAAGTGTATCTCTCCACCTGTGTCATCAGTTTTGACTGGACTTCCGCAGTCCGCTTGAGATCAATATGCTGTGCATTCTCTGTTAGTCTCCTAACATGTTCTTTTCCAGTGGCTAGTTTCGATTCTGACCACCTCCTTGGAATCCAAGGCGATGCAATCTGTATCATCCAGTGTGCCGCATCGAGTTGAGCTTCTTTGTCTTCTGTCTGGATAGCATGCATGCAACTCTTCACAGTGGGATCTAATGCCTTGGCGCCATGCTTTTCCATCAGAGTCTCATCCTTGTGATCTTCTGACACACCTGTAAACTGCCACATTGTCCAATACCACCAGTCAGGGTGTGAATAGAATCTCGGCATAATGATGACTTGAGGTTTGTATCTGATTCTTGCTATCATCGCAATTTGCCAGCCCACTCTGTGTTTATTTTCGTGCCGATGAGAGTCATCAAAAATCAAAAACCCCATGAACAGTATGAGAGTTTGCTGTTGCTTGATGGTTTGGCTCTGGATATCATGGTATCATATGGAACACAGTGGATAATCCATCAGTTTTCAAGCTCGTCAATACTGGTGTTCAGATCCTTGTGGGTGCGATTCACATTTTCCACCTGCACCAAATTCACCACGTTCCAATGATTCTGAATGTCATCATGTTGATACCACACTGGAATGGCTCGCTACCCCGGGTATTGTAACTGGCATGACGGGTACAAGGGCTGCAGTAAGTGCTGGATGGCGCTCGGGTGGAGTTGACTGGATCTGGATCGGGTGGCGGGCTGCTCATTTCAGTCTCTGCAACAGATACCACTTCCGTTCTGCCCCAATAATCCTAGGATAGTTGTTCTGTGCCTGATTCACCCACCCTTCAAGGGTAGTCCTGCACAAAATGAACAACGACAACCCCATGACAATCTTCTCAGTCAGCAATTTGCATATCATAGACACTGCCACTGAGGTAGAAGTGCTCCCAAGATCTGTTTCATCTGACACCAGTGCTCCTGGCATATCTGAATCCTAAATTCCATCTCCTCACAATAAACGATATTGCCCAGACCTAGTGTGGTTCCGGGCAGGCCTCAGATTGAATACTTGTTGCAAGTGACTTGGTCAGTTCTTGATTGGCGAATCAGATGGGAATTTGGTTGCCTGACCACTTCATCAAGACACTCTTGTTCAAAATGATTGTTGACTGCATTGACAACAGTAATCAATACTGAACTGGTATTATCTGGATTGAGGACCTCGTCACCATTCACCATTTGATCCTGAACCTCCCTTGCACCTTTGTTGGTTATGTTTTTGTCCTCAATGTTCTCTTTCAGTTGCGCCAATTGTCGCTTGGGAGATGGGCTCATTCTCCTGCATGCTTGAAATTCGTCACAATGATAGATATTTGACAGAGAAGCAACCATTGGATCAAATATATATGAATGGAATGCAATCAATTCTATTCTTTTAATCAGAACTTACAATAATACAAGTATCATTCCCTGGCCCACCAACGTCCTCACTCTCCTCTCTTTCACCCTCTTCAGAGCATTACGAATTCTACATATACTGATTCGCAGTTGCACCCATCTAGCCTTAACACAGCTAGAGGGGATTACAATTGCATGTCTAATTTTCTAAGTAGCGCTCTCTTTCTCCGTACCTGTCGTTTTGTCAACTATAGATATTTTCAAATCGTATCCGAGTTTCAACTTGAAGGCATTTAAAAGGCAACAGTTGTATGAGATCTGGCCAGATATGGGGTCTTTCATCATTTGCTCTTGTGTATACAATCCCATGGACTTTTCATTCAATTCATCCCACCCAAAGTGCACATGAACATCAATTCTAGAATGAATGGCTCTTTCGGGCATCTGCTTTTGTTGATGGAATCAATCAGCTCCTCCCAGTGCCTCACATCTGAATATGAGGCTTGGAGTTGTTTGGGGGATATAATATCATTGTTCCCATTTGACACCCAGTGAATCATGACCAAGAACATTGTATTTGGCAACTCTGGGAGGTTTCTTCTTGCCTTGTTGCCTGCAAGCTGGCCCATATGCATTTCCAGTCACATGTTGCCTTGCTTTGCTGTTTTCCTCACCTCATGAATTCGGCTTGCACAGTTTGTACAAAATATCTCAATTATCTGACATTGAATCTATCCCGGATTATAGAAATTGTCCAATGGCAGGCAGTTCTCGAATGTTGAAAAACATCATGCAACAGCTGTTTCACTCTGCAGGGTTTGATTATGAAGGTGTTAGAAATTGTTCTGCTTCCAGATTCATGACTGATGCTATTTCTCCAGATACTCAGCCCGTCATACTTTGTCCCACTTGATGAATGAGGTGTAGTTTTCCTGCCCCATGACTTTAGCAAAATGCTTGAAGGAGAATTCAGTTTGCTTTGGGCTGATTGGGGTGTTTCCTTCTTTACAGCCAATGTACAATGAATACGGCTCTCATGAGCTGCCTCTATATTCATTGCACCAAATCTCCGGCAATGTTTCCAAGTCCAGAAACCTTGCAACATCTGTGTTCGTTGGATCCGCTGGTCACTTGAATCATTCCCTATGGAGGCTGTTCTGTGGTCCCAAATGTGTGCTGGAATGAGTTTCAGGTGGTTGAGTGTAGCTGCAAGATGTTGGCCGATTGATTGCATTGTTTGCCAGCAGTCCTGGGGGTGCTCTCAGTGCACCACGAGACAATGGCCTCTGTCCTGAAATCTGCCCAGGGGGGAACATTTGAGACCCGCCATAACCACCTTGGTGGAGGTCATACCCTTACCACTGTGGCCCATTACTTGGAAATCTTTGATCCATGTAACCAACCCAACTGAGAAAAAGAAACCTCAATCACAAACATCCCGGCTTTCTTTGTTGTCTGCTAGACTTCATATATCAGAATACTGCATCGATGCTCACCTTCATATGCCTTCGTGATTGTAGAGGTCATAGAAGCGATATCATATGATATTGCCAGGAATCCGACAAGTACTCTATCCACTATGAAGGTTAGTATGACTCAACATATTGCACATAACTTGTGTGTGTACGACGTTTACACCTCAGTCAATAGAAACCCTGTGAGTCGAGAAGCAACAGTGATTGCTTCCTAATGAGCTGCGTGTCCAATCATGGCTGTTCTGCTCAGGATCTACACTTCAGTCCAGCATTATTACTGAAGATACCATCCAACCAGCCTATCATTTCTTGATAATTATCACACAGGCATCGAACTACTTTGGAAACTCACCTATTCATTGCAGTGAGATGATCTGCCCTTATTGTCAGCTACTCAGAGGCTCAAGCAGAGGTATAACTCACAATGCCACAATGAGGCAGCATAAGGCCCATTGTGGTGATTGCAGTGACGACAAAAGAGACCTTCTCTGCTGTGCTAATAATTTCCAACAGACAATGTGCATGATTATGTGCTGGATATTATATATATAACAAGGTTTCTGAATAAAACTGATCATAAGGTGACTGTATTTTACCCCTCCCCTGCACTTGGCCGGGTGCGATGCACCTCTCAATGTGATATGCTATCCTGAATTAGTTAACATTCAAACCAATAGCCCTGAAACTCTAACTCACCCCTTCAAGCATCATCGAGATTCATCCATATATGTGATCACCCAACATTGCTCAAATATGGTCAATACTTGCTGGAAACATATCAAGAGCTTAATCTACAAGAAGAAATGCTTCAACCAGAACCAACTCGAGGCTCACTATGAACTATATGACCCATTATGGATGAATGCTGGACCATTGCCGGACTGCAGTCTACTACGTACATGCTGGGATCGACACACAAGATCAAGGTTCAACTGCAGTCAGTGTTTCTGAATGGCAATTGGTGAGCCGGTCAACCGATGATGAACCCATTGAAAGTATAACTGGTGCACCATGGCATGAAGATACTCCCTCTGGAGATTCTATGGACCTCCAGAAGCTTGATCTGACACAAACCCCTGATCCAACATTAACTCAGGCTGATAGGAATGCAGTTGAAGTGGAAAATATGGGGGCAAAAGCATATGGCAATGCAAGTGGATTGTACAACAACTATCACTACTATTCACAACAATGGCATCAATAGCGTCCATTTCGGTTAGCAACTGACTTTCAACTGGCTCAATCATTCTGCCAGCAAACTACAACATGGTTAGATGGACAAGTGCGGTGTGGAATGGACAACTGTTAAAAATAATGATTTCAATCAGCAGATGCCCTACGAAAGCTCCACTCTGAACTTGAATTTGGACTTGGCAAGTATAGTTGGATTGATGATCATTTGCATCTCTTCAGAACATTATACTCCACAGATTTTAAGCTCATTTGGAGTAGGGATAATACTATGCCAAGGACTATGATGTAACTTGCCCCAATTGTAGTTAACGCCATTGTTCATTGATCGATCTTATATTGATGTCACATGACTCGTTACATGATTCAATAGACACACCATTGCATATGTCTGCAGGCACTCCAGTCCTCAAACATGCGGCCCAGTACAACATGTTATGGGGCCTTAGTTGTAAAACGGAACCAACATTCAACATGTCCACTTCGTTTGTTGAGCAGTGGTCATTATCCCCATGGAGCAGCATCTCCACCAGCTAAGAAATCACCACGCATCGCGCTGTGCTTCTGACGGCAGCTCCTGGCGGTCTCCTGGACAGTCTGAGAGACTATGATAACTGATGAATGTGATATAAGATCTTGTCACAGGATGAGTTCAACCACCATCACCATCACCAAGTTCAATGGCATGAGCTATGCACAATGGGCAACCGAGATGGCCCTACATCTCGAGCAGAAGAAAGTGTATCGCATCATCAAATGCTACGACGACTAGCCAGCAGAGCCAGCTGGAAATACAACCGCCACAGAGAAGGCCGCTTCCAAAGACTGGATGAATTGCCATGATGTTGCCATATGGACTATCCTGCTGGGCATGGGGCCGAGCATACAAGCAGAATACATGGTCGTCGATGATGGAAAGATGATCTGGGAAATGCTAGCATCAGCCTTCAAGTCAAAGTTGAAGCTCAATATCTTCAAGATTAGGGAATACCTTTGGAGCATCAAGCTACAGGACTGTGGAGATGTGGACAACTATGCATTACAGATCAATTGGAATATCAAGGATTACAATCTCTGCACAGGACCGACAGTGACATCAATTACTGCCATCCACACTGCCGACACCGACACGAATGCAAAGACAGTCACTAAACCGAGTCAACAGGAACACATCTTCTGCCTCCTTCGCAGGATCCCAAGGACCGATGAGTGGAAAGCCTTCCTGGAGCTGATGATGGACACAAATGCCACACTGACCACTAAGCCAGATGAGATCGTCACCAAGCTCATCAAAAAGGAAGATGCAATCAAGAGAGAGAATGGGCTCGCTCCAGAAGCTCTGCTCTTTGCAAAGAAGGGTGGTAAAGCCTAAAGGCGGTAAAGGCGGCAAAGGTCCAAAGAGGGACGAGCGAGATACTCAGGACATTAGCAAATTGAAGGATATGCAGAAGTGCATTCATTGCCAATGGAGACGGCATATCGCTGAGCAGTTCTTGTGCAAGCAATGTGGCGATCCTCAAAACAGTACCAACACTGCAGCAACAGCAACAACAACACAATCGACTGAGACTACTTCAACTCTCACCCCGTTGATTGAAAACTATTGGATGGTGGCTCGCGCAAATACTTTATCCAGAGATTGGTTCATCATTTGTGGATGCACAACTCACTTCTCTGGCAATGGATCAAAGTTCATCACATACACTGAATATTCTCCGAATAGGAAGACGGTGCAGGGATGCAATGGAGTTGTATCATTTGCGTCCGGATATGGAAGTGGTAGGTTGTATTGTCAACCGCCAGATTGAAAGACGGAAATGATCATACTTCAAGAAGTGGTGCATTTGCTGAGATAGTTCAATCTCATCCTGCAGTCTCATATTCCGGACAAGGACATCAAAGTGGATCCAGTGAATCACTACGGTCTCAACTGCTACAATTGCTACTACACCTCAGGTCGATGGGCAATTAGTTGGGTAATGAGTTCTGGATCCGGAATCAACCGATGACACCATTATCAACAATGACAGCTGTCTGCTGGCACTTACAATGACTGGGTATGCATCTTCGCACCATGCAGAGATGTGGATATAAGGGCATCGCCGCTTCGCACACATTGGTCTCATGTCCTTGGCGACCTTGGAGATGATTAACAATGTTCCAGAAATGACTGGGCAGTGAGATTGCGAGAGCTGTATGAAGTGAAAGTGAGCTCGAATGCACTTTACTCCCATGACGTCCCGTGCCACTGAGCCACTGCAGCTGGTGCACTCGGACATATGTGGTCCATAGGCAATAACCATCGGAGGAGGTCGATACATGCTGCTCGCCATCAATGATGCAACAAGGCATATTGATGAGTCCATATTGTGGTTGAAGTTGGAAGCCCTGGAGAAATTCAAGAATGGAAGGATCTTAGAGAATCAGAGTGGGACAAGCAAGTGAAGCGATTTCGTACAGGTGGAGGAGGTGAGTATACCTGCAAAACATTCCCAGAAAACCAAACACCAGAGGGAATAATTGAGGGAACCAGTACTACCAATCCACGTCATTCTTATGGAGTCATTGAATGGGCGAAACACACCATGATGGAACACGTACAATGCATGCCGGACGATACCTAATATCCAAAGAAGTACTGGGCCTTTATAGTCTTAGTGGTGGTCTGTCTCATGAACCGCACTCCAATGCGGTCAGTAGTCAGTAAGACTCCAGACAACACCTGGCATGGCAGGAAGCTAAGTTTGAAGGAACTCAGTGTATTTGAATGCTTAGCTTTCGTACATGTTCTGATAGAGAAACACACAAAGCTAGATTACATAGCCACTCTGTGCATATTCATTGGGTACAATAGACTGACAAAGCAGTATTCGGTGTTAGTGTCAGCAATGGTTCCGGACCGTCACTTCAGGTCCTGGTCTGGGTCCAAACTGAACCATTTCCAACTTGATGGTCCAGGTCGTCAATAAACCCAAACAATCAACTCAGGTACAGTTCGATGGTAAACTCCCAAACAGTCTGAATTCGGAGGGTTGTCAGAGGGTTGCCCAGCAGGTCCATCTATAGATTCATATAACGCTCTGGTTTTTGAAGTTTGTTAATAGTATAAGATCAAAATCGTGTTTTCAACAACCAATACTACGTTTTACATTTTTTGCGCATTGCAATATCGATTAATTTGGAATCCGTGTTTTACCATTGATATATTGTATTTTGGCGTATCAAGGCAGTCGATAATTCCGCTATGAGCGCAATGATCCATGCGATGCATTGATTACCAGTTATGCATAACAGTGACCATATCACTGTTCAATGACCATACTGACAAGACACCAAATAGTTGATACTCCGTTGACACTCATTTTAATGTATTGTCTATTCAACATCTGCTGCCATCGATACTATGTTTTCATCATGACTTGAACTTATTGGTTGTCTTTCTGACAGATTGGGACTCGGCTCTGTGGCAAAGCCGAGCGCAGTGATATTCTTGCACTGTTCGCTCTTGCATGACTAAAATTTATATATCTTGCCAAAAGATCAATTGGGCCTGCTGCACATCTGTTTATCAACCGATATTCAGAAGCTACTGCTCACCATTCGCCCATAATATATCTCTAACTGAAACTCTCAGTCAAGCTACATAAAGAAGCTGGTGAAACATGGACCCATTCTGACCTAGTTTTGCTTCACTCCCTGATTCCTCCTCGTTTTGATTACTTGACCGTGACCAACACCATTTCAGCCTGTCTGTTTGACTTCCGTGTTGGCTGAAATAATGTGGGAACATGTGGTGTGGCACTCACATCCTGCTGCTCTGGGCATTTCGGATCCTCGATGCCATTGTCTTGCTCTGTATCAGATTCAACATCTGCCACACAATCGTTTTCGCTGTCGTTTGAATTATCTAAGTCACCAATCCAGTTAAGTCAATTTTTGGTATCCAAGAAGCTTTCAGGTGCGCTATCCTCATCACGTTCAACTGGAGGACGGTTGACAGTTCTGATTCAGCAGACATATAATACCTGAATTCGTCCCCCAGGGAGGTCGTTTGCAGACAACGCTGGTAGCAATGGTGATCTTTCTGACTGTCTAAATGCAGCCTCACCATCATGTTGAACGAGTGACCAGGATGCTTTGACAATGTCTTCGGTGTCCGAAATGTAATCTACAGGTGTCATTTGCTTGTTTTGAGCGCAAGATTCCTCCTGTGTAGCAGGTAGGTTTTGGCTGCCCTGTCACATCTCCACACAGTCGTGGACCTTGGCCATTCTGTGCAATTTCCTTTCTGCCGCCTCTTTCTTCATTTCTGAGTCATTTTCTGTGTTCGTGGTATCCTATGCTGGGACATCACCTGCCAAAATTCTGTGATTGGCTCGAGTAAACTGCCTTACAATGAATTTCTTGCGAAGGGTCCCACTGGTTGTTTTTGACTGCCTCCAGCCGATAACATCATGGCCAAGGGAAGAACTGGCCCCTACTCCAACACCATGTGGTATGATAAAGAATATGTCCCGCGCCAGATTGGAGGGATCAGCGTACTCTGTGTGCAATTCCTCGTGTTGGCGCCACCAGTAGGTAATGTCCGGTAACCGCAATGTACTGCTAATCAGCATTGGGTCGGAGTGATAATCATTGAGATTTGGATCAATTTGCCACCAGTTCTTTGGCGCTCCAGGCGGTGAATTCAAATAGAGCCTGGCAGAAGTCAATAAGCTTGCAGCGCGAACGCTTCGTCCGGGTGTCATTTCACCCACTTTGGGGGGCCTTACGTATTCTCCATTATTGCCGGACAAATCAGATGGATCAAAGGATGATTGACCGGATCCTGAAGCTGTTACGGAGGGGACGAGATTGTTCCTGGGTACGCTTTCAGCTTTATTGACTGGCACACATCAATATTTCGCCCGGGATTCATTCTCCACATACCTCAGCAAGGCCTCTTGGTATTGGGTGGAAGATGTCTCCTCCTCAGGATTGATATCCATTCCCTTGTCCCACGTTCGAAACGATCGCAACTTCCGGAAAGGATCGAGGAAATGTGCTGAAATCAGAAGCATACCTGTTGAAGGAGTCACTTCAGCATACTATTTGGATAGCGTCTCTCGAGCTAACTTCAAGGCCAAGAACAAGTCTTCCATCCATTAAGTGTTCTTCTTAGTGAAATCTCGCATAACACCATCCATGTGATCGAACAAGTAATTATACACAGTGATAACGTGATGCAATGGAACTGTATGGCTCTTTGACATCCACAGGGTCGAATATCGGAATGGCCTCAAAAACTCCATGACATACATGACAATGGTCCATTCATCTTGTGTTGTGAAGAGTAGCCAGTAATAACTGGATTTACGATTTTGGAGCAACTTGCAGGTGAATTCTCGTAATCGGTAGGCTCACTTAAGCAACTGAAGAGTCCGGTCCCAACGTGTCGTCACATTCATAAGCGGTAGTACTGCGATCTGGACTTTGGGATTTGTACAGTTAATGAACTCGTTTCGACGACCAGGTGTCAGTGTAAGCAATACAGCAAGCATTCCCTGCTATATCAAGGTCAGTTTCAGGACTTTCAAAATATCTTGAAATACGTACTTTCTCAATTATCTTTGCTAAACCTGGTCTCATGGCCGACACCTTGTGGATTCTAGCATTGCCCTCTTTTCATAGTCTTTGACTCTTCTCGATGTCGAAGCTTTCATCCTCTCGAAATCGCTCATTGCAGTCATGGGTTTCCCAAGACTTGGTGCGGCCAGGTACAACCAGACTACTCATGAATGCACCAATAGCAGGCTGGATGACATGCGCCATGTATGGTATGTGGTTCCTCAATGCAGGCCACTCGATTTCGGAGGCCTCAAGTGTTGATAGCAGCTCGCGTGTCATCGAGTGATTGAACGAAGCATTATCAGTCATAATTTCACACAACCGGCCATCAGTAAACTCGAAACGATCAAGCACGTCTTTCAAATGCACAACGAGCCCTGCAGCAGTATGTTGGCTCTTTAGCTTTCACACTGAATTAGCTAACAAAACCGGAAATGAACAGGCAATCAACCTCATCGAAAGCAAATTTTACTTCACGCAATGCGCGATTTCAATTCATATAGTAATAACTGGCTGACGTTATAGAGAGTTAGATAGTTGATGTCCATCCATCAACCGCAAATCTAACTTCATTTCGTGAAGGCAATTGTTTCTGATTTGCATTTACGGTCAGTGCATATTACCTCCAGCATATGCTGCTAAGGGTCTTAGCAGCCGGCAGCAGTAGGATTCCTCCAAATGCATCATATGACCGTCGTCGCTCGAGATATGATATAGCATTCGGGGGCCATGAGCCGAGACAAATTCTAACATCAGGTACTGATTCCACATCCCTTGGTGAAATTCAGAAGATTCAAAGTCCTTAGCTGCCAGTTTGGAGCGTTTTGTCTGTCATTTCAGCCAATATGGACTAACCTAGATGTCAAATATGAATTTCTTCTGCGAACTCACTATTGTTATTCCTCGACCTCCTTGCCTCGGCAGGATGGCCAAAGCGGGTTCATCGACCGTCGAACTAGTCAATTCAGTCACTTCCAACTCTGTGAAGTCGTTTAACATTGGGATGTGGTCTTTTGCCAGCATGTGTTTCCCCATCGAGCTGGTCCCATGTTCAGGTTGATGGTTAAGAACTCGATGACAAACGATACATATGATTCCAGGGCTCCCGGTCTCCCCAATTCCACAGTGTAAATAAAATCGCCATGAAGATGCATGTCTAGAATCATTCCAAGCAGTAGGACATTTCCAACCTACATTCATTGAAGCTCACCAAGCATCGAAGATGATTTGTAAAGTAAGGTCGCTCAGATTACGAATAAAGTCACGTTGATTTTTGGAACAGATCATAACCTCTAGCGCTGAGGTGTTGAATGATTGAGAATCCGACATGGCAGTAGGGAATAGAAAGTTGGGTTATACGACTCGAAAGACTGCCAAAAGTTATATCATAGCAAAATACGATGCAGGTTCTTCAATATTTACTCCAGAGCTAAAAGCAAAAAAAATCAAATCTGTGAGACATTGCATGCATATTTGTGACGTTGTATACAATGACAAATTGAAAAGACTGACCGCGTAAAACTCAATTTCGGAACACCGCAATGCAGCTCATCTCTGTGTAGGTTCCTCAGCGTCAACAAAAATTGTTCACGCTCAGGGTGCGCTCAATTGTCGGCGGGGGACGGGATATCGTCAATAGCATTTTCGATGATAATGGCTGCCGATAGGTTCTGTTTGGATTTGCTGCATTCCATTCTCCTTCGATTATGCACAATGCAAGATAAATCATCGTTGACGTTCCATTGACACTCAATACAGGACATAGTTACCATGTTGACTCAAGCATTGTTGTTTAGAACAGCGGCCAATAGTTCAATTATGGATTAATGTCGCCGCACAGCCCCTTGATTATAGAAGTTGCAAGGGCAAAAATGTTTAACGCTCTGTTGACGCTCGTGTTTAGGGCGTATGTACGATGCAGTAGAAAGCAGTGTTGCCTAGAACGGCTGCCAATAGCTTGATTATGGGTTTATGTTGTCGCACAGCCCCTTAATCATCGAAGATTCAAGGCAGAAAATCGTTGACCCTGCGTTGATGGTCATTTTGAGGGCATAGGTACGATCTCGTCGAAAGCATTTTTCCTTAGACAGGTGGCTGATAGTTTGAGTATAGATCAATATCGTTGCACAGCCCCTTGATTATTGAAGATGCAAGGTTGAAAATTGTTGTTGCACTGTTGATGATTGTTCTTAGGGTATATGCACGATGTTGTCGAAAAGATTTTTACGTAGAAAGGGGCTCATACTTCGCTTATGGATTAATCTCCTTGCATAACGCATCGATTATCGAGGATGCAAGGCTTAAAATCGTTGACGCTCCACTGATGCTCATATTAAAGACATAGCCTCGATGTTGTCGCAATCATGGTTGCCTAGAAAGGCGGCCGACCATGCGATTATGCGTCAGTGTCACCGCACAGCTGGTGGAGTATCCAATCTGCAATGCCATAAATTGTTGGCGCTCCATTGACGCTGATTTTTCAGGCATAGTACCATTGTTGGCGCAACCAGTTCCGCTTATATAGGCGGCCGATAGTTAGATTATGAGTTATAGTCGCCGCACACCCCTTTCGATTACCCAAAACGCAAGGACAAAAATTTTGACGCCCCATTGTCCCTGATCTTTAGGAAGGGACAACGAGCGTGTCATTGGCCATTTTCTCTATAACTCTGACCAGTACATTCACTTTGGAAGGATGTGACAATGCGGGTTTTTGATTGCCAAATGTGTAAGACTGGAAATCATTGACACTCTGTTGACACTCACATTAATCAAATCGAAACAGCCTTCGTACATTCAAACATTGTATGCAATGAATCATATACTGTTGATGGACATCCAATATTGCGTTTGTAGGAATTATCATTTGCATCCAGGATCTAAGTTACCTCTCAATTTTTGATCAACCTCTATCCACATTATCTGATTGTGAGATGACATGTCCCTATCACATTCCAGCGCTTTTGGCCTGCAATTTCTGGCACATAAATCATTTCACAAGTTTTCAGTAAAAAGAACTCTACCTCCTCACGCTTTCCCATCCAGCTCCTTCCCCTCGATTTCCATGACGTACCATAAGCAATTCCAAATATCTCGACCATGTGCACCAGGTCTGTGAGGAAAGGTATGTAGTTGGCTGTATGGTTATATGCAGCATAACAGTCATCATTCCGACAGAATCGTATTGGGCACTGTCCCCTCTTTCTCTGACTTGTATGACATCACTCACTTAAATTTTGTTCGTATATTTCGTCACTAATATAGCTTTTGCTATCTCGCTTAATAGTAATCGGTAAACAGAAATGAAACATTTTGGCCATCTTGCAGCCTGATTTTGATTCTAAAACTTTCCCATGGTGCGTTTGACCGTTGCACATGCACCGACGAATTATCATGTCTCACAACTAGGTCATTGAAATCAAAAAACAGCTGACACATAGCACAATTGGTACACAAATTTCATTTCATTGAGATGTGACATTATAAGTACCAATTTGCCTCTCCGTTCCTCTGCAGACGCAGGGGCCTTTACCATGTCTTCGTCCGAATCAGATTTCTATACGGTGATTAGCTGGGGAGGCAATCTGGCGCGGTCAAAGCTTACAATACCGACAGGCTACGCATTCTGAATGAGTGATGTATTGCGCTCCACGGTCGGCACAAGACCAGGTATTGTCGAGTTTGGCTGGGGCTTCGCAGAACCTATCCTCATCTCACGATTTCGCGGTCGAGAAGTCCCCTGCGGCATCAGTGATATTCCAGGGTAAATGCCAAGCCACTCCATAAGACCTCCAAATGATGTCGGTGCAGGAGCCGATGCATCATCATCCTTTGGAGGTTTTACGACTTCCGCAACCCTCATTCCGGATGTGCCGTACATCTTATCCCTTTCATGGAAGTAGTCAGCTGCGTCCTCCTATCCCGGTTACGTCAATTCGTCAACCTTCATCTCTGGATGCGGAAACCTCTCCATGCGCTGCTGTGTCGTTTCGAGGATTGTGCTCATCACCCAGCCGGGTTCATCATCTTTGCTCAGCCAGCCCTGCTCTTCCTCTTCAGCATCCTCATTTTCCCCTTCCTCCCCATCGTCGGAACTGGCTAGATAACTCACACTTTCTCCTATAGCAACAATCATCTCCTGAAATGTCTTTTTGGGCCCGCTGGTTGTCAATCGGGCGTTCTCAGTTGTCTTCGTATCTTCCTGTTCTGCTGAACCGCTGAATCTGCATCTTCAACTCGCTTTCTTGCATCAGCGCTATCTCTCTCAACATAATCCTCAATCCATATGACTGTCTCTTCATTACTTAAGAAGTGTGTTTCTCATCATTTCTCAGCTGCATGCTTCTTTGTGGATCGCAAGCTGCACTATGCCCCAAGGGCTCGGACTCTTTCTGCTTCCAAACTGCTCTTCCGTTCATTCGCTTAATGACATCATTGGGTGGACAGCTTTGATGATTGGCCATAATTGACCACCTTGAGTTGCGAAAGGTTCATTTTCAGAGCATTGACCGTTGTAGTTTCCGTTGACTTTGTTGTTGCGCGAGATGTTGGATGATGGAAAATATGGACAATATGGAAGCAAGCGGCGTCTTGTATGTCGAGGTTGGTACGTTTACTCATTCTGAACAAAGCAAAATCTCTCTTTTGACTGCCAATGAATTGGGATGAGTCAGGCTAACTGTACAACATGACTTGATTGTTAGTGTAAGTTTCATGTAATATCGTGGGGATCATTTGAGACAAACATCAGCAGATCTCCTTTCCCTCGAATGATGTCCTATTTATATCTGATAATCATGCAATTAAGGCTGTCGTACACCTCATTTTATCCCTGTCAACAAGCAATCACGATCGGACCGAATTATTACACATCATGGTGCGGTGGGACACCCCTGCAACTTCCAGCCATACTCAGCAAGATTCCTCTGGAGTATATGGAATATGTTGCCTGCTACATATTCAATTCTGACATCAAGCTGACTATATAGTCCTCAGGACTTCCCACTTCATTTCGTTATCATCTTCCTCTCCTATTCCCCACCAGCAAGTTATAGATGCACAACCACCTCCGCCAGGTGAGAGCAGAGCTGAATGAAGCTGATTGGCAGGCGCTGCATCAAATGCGTCACTCATTGGCACACAGCAAGAATGTGGACACCAGATAGTCCACCGTGGCGCTGGCAATGCTGCCACCAAACATATGACCCAGGATTCACATTTCAAAATCGTCCGAATGACTGGAAGCAGCAAGAATAAGAAGCAGCATGCAGTGGATGTGAGTATATCCATATCGAGGTAAACAGACGTCAATTAATTATATAACACACATCGGGTGTCAATAGGGAGCTACGTGACCAATTCATTGCTGCCCGAGATGGGAAACCTCCTTAGTCGACCAAGGCATTTTTCCGCACGGGCCACGAAATCGAACATCAAGAAGTAGTCAGATCTGAGAATTTCGCGGATGAATCTCCTGATAAGCTTCCCCGTCAGGGGACGGAACAGACTTTAATCACCTTAGAGGAGGCTATGGAAGCGTATACGGTAGAGGTAATAGCGGAATCTCATTGTTACCAGCTACAACTAATCTCTTGTAGGGTTACAACATGTCTGCTACTATGGCAAGGCAAGGGGGTCGGGTACAGCTGGAACAGTCTGACATGCGCCTGGCCTCGAATATAGCCAAAATGGCCAAAGAAGGGATTGCATGTGCCGAGATAGAGGAAACGCAATAACTGATGAAGGAACCTCACACTGAGGTCTGAGAGAAGAAGAAGCAGTGTGTTGAGTTCCCTGGGCATAAAATGGTGGAGGATGCGATGGACAGACACCCAGCTATGCTTCATCAAAATCACACGGCCAGATGCCTATCTTGCCAAAATGGCACCCCAAAGCATCTGCAGACACACTGGAGACACAAAGGAACAGGTGCACCTCCACCCAACCGATGCAGACAGCCAACTCCAGAGCCAACGCCACCTCTGCCCAGATCAGCACCCTGCCAAACAAGTAACAAGTGAGGCGCTGAACATTCCAAAAACCTCAATTTGCCGGCCGGATATGCGTATTCACATACATCCCCTCACTGTGCTGAATTTTTCACTCTTGATGCATCTGCCCAGGATAGCCAGGATGATCCAGAGTTTGATCCAGATATGCTGACTGATGAAGGAACATCCACTGGTTAGTACACTATCTGCTGTGTGGTAATGCAGCTAACTTCCATTTTGATGACCAGAGCAGCCTATTGAGCAAACTTGCAGGTGATGACGAGCATTGATTGAATGCCACAGGATTTTGGAGATTATTATTATATATTTATATGTATTATTAAATACCAATGTAGTGATCGGGAAGAAAGTAAATGGAAACACTCGAAAGGCTCCCAAAACAATATGAACAATTGACTACGCCAAATCAAACGATTTCATATTGTGGATACACCTGTGGCAAAATGAGTGTCAACAGAGTGTCAACAATTTTAGGTTATGCAAGTCTGGTAATTGAAAATGCATTAGGTTGTGGTTATACATAATCTAAGTATTGGCTGCCGTTATAGGCAAAAATTAGAGCGACATGCTTCCTACCCTATCCTGAAAATGACCGTCAACAGTGCGTCAACGATTTTAGGTCTGATAAATAAGGGAATTCACAACTGATACGGTCATGGTGATACATAATGGAAGTACTGGCCATCATGTTAGGCAATATGTATCGCGATGCGTTGCCTACCCCATCCTGGAAATGAAAGTCCACGTTGCGTCAAAGATTTTAGGTCTTGTAAGTCAGGTAATGAAGAATGGATATGGTGGTGTTTATACATGATCGATGCATTAGCTGACGTTATAGGCAAAAATTATTGCGACACGCTCCCTACGTCATCTTGAAAATGTGCGTCACCGGTGCGTCAACCATTTTAGGTCATGTAAGTCAGGTAATTAAGAATTGATATGGTCATGGTTACACATAATCAATGTATTGGCAGCCATTATTGGCAAAAATAATAACGACACATTCTCTACATCATCCTGAAAATGAGCGTCAATGGAGGGTCAACGATGTTTGGTCATTCATCCTGGGTAATCACACTGCTGCTAGGTTGCAGACAGTCATACAGGATTCATTGGTTGGCTTTATTGGCAAAACTGATTGCGATACCCTCCCTGCCCCATCCTGAAAATGAGCATCAACGGAGCGTCAATGATTGTTGGTCGTGTATTGTGGGTAATCTGGGGGGCGACAGGTTGCAAACAGTCATAAACGGAGTATTGGCTACCATTATAGGCACAACAGAATGTGGAATGCTGCCTGCCCCATCTTGAAAATGAGTGTCAACAGAGTGTCAATGATTGTTGACCTTCCATCATGGTTAATGACAGCGGACTGTGGCCATTATGGTCTATATACATCATTTCGACTCTTCTTGTACACTAAAAGGCTCAAGAATACTTAGTGGTAGCTCTGTCAATGAAATACGTTCTTACTGCCCTGGAGGAGGTGGCGGGCATATTCCGTACACATCTCCCAATACAGGCTTCCATATCCTTGTTTATACATGCTTGTGATCAAGTGCTGCTCACGTCACCAAAGATGGAAGAACAAAAATTGTTGACACTCTGTTGACGCTCATTATCAGGATGTAGTAGGGCATGTGAGTCTGTTCTTTTTCCGCATTTGGGCAGCCAATATGTCGAAGAGAAACCGTGACATACCAATGTCAATCTTTTACCATTAACAATAGCATATCTGAAGGCGACCATAAATGTAATACTTGAACTGCAGGACCGCAGATTGAAATCGACAGGTCTAGCAAAACCAGGCGAACCCCAGGGGTTGATGAGTAGGGGTCCGGGTTTCGCCCGCCAAGCATCAGCTGGTCGGGTTTCTGGAGGTTTCTGGAACCGAACCATCCCGTTTTTGTGGTCCAAATCAGCACCCCTGGTGGGTTACCCGGACGCATTGCTAATACTACTTGGTGTACAACCCACTGGCTAGACGCCTCACTGCTCCTCGGATGTAGTCTTCAGGCAAACGAAATGTCACCCAGCACCGAATGTTGCGGAAGATGTGATTTTGAATCAGCACTTCTACAGTGATGTCATCGAGGAACCCAAGCCCACAGAGCAGCAACCAACCAGAGATGAAAGTACCAAATGTCAATTATAGCAGTCATTGGACTACTATTCACCTCCGGAGCATCTGAAGCCCAAGTGGAACTCATGAGCATTGGCTGGCCTTGAGACTTCGCTTGGAATGTCATAGAAGCCACCAGCCAAAGGTAGTCACCGAAATGATGCTGCCAAGTTCGCAGGGTATGCGCAATTGTGTCTCAAAGATGAGGAATGTGACGATATGATACCCCTGTACACTGCAGCTCTGATCACAAACAATCACAATTACGAGGATGAGACTGACCATCCAAAGTCATTCAAAACAGCAACCATGTCTCCACTCGCCGAGAAATGGGATACAGCGACAAATGATGACTAAGATGCAATTGGTCAGCATCAAGTCTTTGGAGATTTCTTGGAGCTTCATGAAGGGAGAACGGTTTTGCCAAGTGATTGGGTATACATGATCAAGCGCGATGGAGCAGGCAATGTGCAGCAGTTCAAGGCCAGGCTAATCTTTGGAGGAAATGACCAAATCAAAGGCATCGACGACCAGGATACACATGCACCTACTGCTCACTTGGGCTCTGGTTGGTTGGCAGTCACAATCACCGCCAAGAATGATCTCGGGATCCATCAACTTGATGTATGGATGGTTTTGTTGGTAGTTGAGTTGGAAGAAGAGATATCTATGCATCCGCTGCAGGGATATGTTTGTTTGCCCCAGAATGGCAGCCGATACAATGACCCAAGATTGACAAAGACTTCGTGCAGGCTTGTACTGCACTGGAGAAGGTCTCTTTATGGCCTAAAGCACTCCTCGCATGTTTGATATGCCACTTTTAAGGATTTGCTGATCTGGATTGGGTTGTTGGCAGTACAGTGCAACAAAGGACTGTTCCTGCACCACAATACCGATCAATGCGTTGCCATTGCCGCAGTCATTCTGTACGTTGATGATCTCGTCATCAATGCTGATGCGGGCTTGTTTGTGCAGATTATGGATCACATGAGAAAGAGGTTCTGGATGCATGATCTCGGCAGTGTCTCCGTTGATCTCGGCATGACCATCGAACTCAATCAGATGCATCATATGATCAACATCCATCATCACTGCTACATTCGGACGATGTTGGAGGAGTTCAGGATGGACGCGTCCAGAGTCGTTGCCATGCCAATTGTGATCATACTTCACAAGAAGAAGCCCGAAGAAGAAGCCAGCGATCTTACTAAATACCGATCCATGTTTGGAAGCCTTGTGCAGCCGATGACCGCCACTCAGCCCAATATCACATTTGCCATCAGGGTTCTCAACTGGTATTATCACGACCCAAGCTATGAGCAGATGATAGCTTTCAAGCACTTGTTTCGGTACCTCAATGGCGGGTAGGACTGCCGACTGCATTCCTCAGGATCACTTGGTGAAGCACTTGGAGAATGCATACTGGCTGGAGCAGCCGAAGGTGCAGATAGATGACATGTCATTTTGGACTATGCTAGATGGGTGGATGATAGTAAATCAACAAATGGACTGGTCATGACATTCGGAGGAGCGGTGGACTGGAGTTCCATACAACAGAAATTGACTGCCCAGTCCACAACTCATGCCAAATACTCTGCTTGTGGTGTAGGCTGTATTAGACTCACACAGATCTCGCATCTGTTAAAGAAGCTCGGCATCCCAACTATCCCACATGTGTTCTACAATTCACAGTCAATGATTGCAAGCATTGAAATCAAATCTACTGTGGTACTGCGGTGGCACACATTGCGACCAAGTACTATCTTGCAGCAGATATGGCTAGAGATGGAGAGATCAACTTGAGATACATACAAACTGCTGAGATGCTTGCGGACTGCTCCACAAAGCCACCCCGAAGCCCGCTGGCTGGAAGCAGTGTGCTGCGATGGCAATAATTGGAGTTGGACAGAGGAATTGTCTCGGGATTGGAATTGGGACTGGAGTTGGACATTGTCAGGGCGCGGGCATCAGAATTGCAATTGGGAATGGCATCAGCAATGGTGTCAGAAAACATATTGTTTCGGCAAGTTTGTTTCCAGGAGATCCACGATGTTTCAATGGCTGGACCGCTCAGTGGTTTACCATTTCGTTTGAAACGAATGTGATAGGCATTGTGCAGGAGCATTGAGCTGATTGGGAGTACAGATATCACCAATGCAAGGACTAAAATGTAACTTGCCACTTTTGAAGTAACCACCATTAGTCATTGTTCGACATTATGTTGATGCAACATGTCTTGTTACACAATACATTAGACACACCTTCTGATATGCCCGCACGCACTCGACTACTGCAGCACATGCGGCCATGGAAGAATGGCCATTTTTCAGTGCATACAGTGCATTTTCGCACATCTCCCATTGCCAGTGGACTTTGATTTTGAACTGGTGTGCCCTGCCCTCTAGGACAGTCTCACACTTTACAGCAAAATGAATATGGGAGATTGATGGTTGGCTACGCTAGGTCAGCTCGCTGCCTGAGCCATGATTGCGCTTGTCATTTTTCCATCTGAAAATACACACTTGACCAATATATTGGGCAATCAGCATTTGTGGCTGCTGAATCTCACCATTCTTACCAGTCAAACAGATATCAACTGCACACCTAGACACCACAGCTGGATTCTGGTTGGGCTGATCCCATGTCCCACAAGAGGTGCCAGAAATACTGCTTAGGCATTACTTACGATGGTTGGAACTGTGCTGTCCCCACTCCGGAATCTTGACAATGCTGGTTGCTGCTAGAACTTGACTTCTGCTGATGGATTCCAGAGACAATGTTATCCTATCTTTGCTGCATGGGTCAGGGATTATCAAGAATAAGTCATAGTTGCACAAGTCTCATATGGCTCATGTCCAATGTCTGAAAATAGCTCCAGGTGCACCGAAGGAGTATTCAACTTTTTGACCACTAGATAACTCAAGGGTTCAGCATGTTCACTTGGAGCTTCTGGATGAACCTACTATTGATGTTCTTCACACTGTTGGTGTTTATCCCATCTTCAACCAGTTCTGGCACTACACTCTTTGTTACTATCTCTCACCATTGGCAGCCTGATGAATTGCACCATATGGTCTTGGGTTGAGTTAAAGACTTATTGCACCGGCGGCTCAAATACCTGGACAATTGAAAGGTCTACAATCAATTCAATACTTGATTCACGTCGGTACCACGATATCCAGGCCTCCAGCACTTCTCTAAACCATTCAATTTGTTTCGAAGCAGCTTCTAGAAGGGTTAAGAGACCCAGGGCATGATGTTAATACTGGCAATGAATTGTGCTCCCACTCGTTAATCTTCCATGTATAGCTGGAAAACCACGGCAGTAACCACCTTCGATGAGATCGTAATGGGCGCAGTCCTGGCATTATGTGAATTCTCTCTACTCATTAGTGAACACAATCACTCTGACCTATCCCTCACAGCACTGGATGGTGCACTGAAGCCATTGAACAAGGGGAAGGGTGCTTTTTGAGCACTGAAAATGTCGAAGTCTGTGACAGCCAAAGTGGGTACACAGTTGGTAAGATATTCCCATCAGTTACAAAAACAAATGGTTTATGAAATCTGTGCTGTGATAGACACTCTGGTGTATGGGGATAAATAGGTTACCACAACCATAAGAAGGCATTTTCCGGTGCACCTAAATAGAGCCCAACATGCAGCAACCAAATGGTCAGATGGTGATCAGCAGAGGGCAAAAGAATAATTGGAGCACCATATCCATCAGGTGACACATGTTAAACACAAAGTTTTCGATAAATTATTCCAACATTATGAGTGACAGCTATTGCTGGAGGTTGGGACTAAGGCAACCGGTCCCAGAAGCACATTCGCCAAAATATCTGCTGAAATACAGACTGCTGCAAATGAAGAGAATTACAGGGCGGCAAACATGACTGCCAACAAGCATGTGGAAATTCAGCTCGATTCATTCGATGCTGAGACAGAAGCCACCACCTGGAGTATTGCTGATAGGGACTGCATTGTGTATCAGCTAGAGAGAGAGATTAATGCTATCACTTGGATTAACCAGATGCGGTTCAAGAACGAATTCACCATACACTTAATCCAGTTTAATGCTTTGTAGCTGTCAATCGGCATTCATGAGCTCCGGACAACCCTTGAATAGCATGCAGTACATTTCGGATATGCAATAGTGCATATTGTGAGCCATAGATGTGACTCAAATCGGTGAATTGGTTCTCGTAACAACCTCACCACCTGTAGTTCCAGACTGCTACATATCAGCAATGTGATAGTGGCATATAGATGAACCAACAAAGTGAATTACATTCGACAGATGCTCAAGCACAAAGCCATGTGGAATAGTCTTCACTATATGGAAGAGACACTGTCATATCTTTCCATTGAAGGCTGGTACGATATTGACTTGGCAAAAGTTTTCAACCTACTATCTGCTGCCAATAACCGGTGAAATACTTGCCAAGCCAGTATTCCACGGCTCCAGCAGTGTCATGCAGAGACATTTTTCTGCTCCATGTCACAGCAGGTACATCATTCAAGTGGAACTCATGTCTGTGGAGTGTGCAGAAGAATCAATGTAACCTCACTCAGAGATGCATTTAAAGATTTTGGAATTCCCAACATTGGGAAGCTATTCTGTCCATAAATTGAAGAGACTGGTGACACGAAGTTAGTGGACTGGTACTCTGTAATCAACCGAAATTACTCATAAGCAGTATATTTATTAAACCTCAGAATGGGCTTTTGTACAGCTGTCAACCATTTCACTACTCTAAATTTGTTGATGGTCTAGATATTGATTGCACAGTGAAGTATACTAATGCCAATCAAGGCATCATGTGTGAATCTCATAACATATCGGTCCATTATACGGAAAGGGACATCAATATCACCTTCAACGGCTGAGGTCCTTCGTTTTTAGTGTTGTGCTTTAGCTGGACTCCACTGAATCAAATCCTCGAATGTCAGGAGCACCTGCTGGCTGGAAAAACAATATCGACCTTTTCTAAGAGGTTCAAGAAGACTCCAAACTGGATATTACATGCTCAAGCTCAAGAATATGCGGTGGTAATTTCAACAAAGTATAAAGATCCTCTTCGCTGGGCTGACTGCGTCGACATGTTTATCCACATGGTCAAACAGATTAATTGGTTGCATATTTTATCAGTAACAGAAATTGTTGAACTGGCACAGTTGGTCCGAGAAAATGCTGCGTCAGATAGAATCGATAGCGTATGGCTTGTAAATCATCACGTGGATTTAGGTATCTATTGGACAGTATGTGACAGTACAATGCCGGAATCATGGTGGAGAGAAGAAAGACAGTTAGTGGAATTCTACGATTCAATATAAACATTATACCAATCACTCCCTAAGAGTATGGGTCCAGATTTGAGGTGAACAGACTGTCTTAGTTGGTGCTGTACTCTCTACCAGTGCAGTGCATGTACAGACCATGCGATTTGTCCCCCAATTTGGCGTTCACAGCACTCCTGAGTATCTCTCCAATACATGCTATAATCCTACTTCTCCTCCACAGAATACCAATTCTCAGTCCAAAGGGCCCTATCATAACACTACGACAACATCGAAGTCCACTTTGAATTCTATTTTTCGCTTTTGATCGTCATCTGTAAAAATTTAACTGCTACCTCCCAGTTCTCTGCCATCTGTAATTGTCCTTCTTGGACTGTTATCATTTGAACAACCTCCTTTGGATTGTTGGCCAGGTTGTCAATCATGTCATACATCAACTTGGTAAAAAACCTCCAATTATCATTCTTAGATATTTTCAATATCAAGTATAAGCTGTGCTCACAAACAATTATCATACTAGTCAAACTCTCCGCACAGTGGTCATTATCATGCCTATTCCCCTCGATTTGTGATGCATATTCCTACACATTCTTGCAATCCCTCAACGCCCCAGCTGATATTGCATCCGGTAATTCTGAAATGTTCAGCTTTACCTTTGCATTGTAGTTCCACTTCAGCTGATAACACAGTGCCTTCTTATCATTTTGAACACCAGAGTGCTGCTGCAGAGACTGGTCAATTACAAGGAGAATCATGAACTATAAAATTCCATGCTACATCATTGAGGCTTTGACTCAGTCATGTTCTTTGCATCTGGTTGTTCCACCATACCATAAACAATGCTGAGAACCTGCTTCTGTTTGAATGTTAATCCAATTTCCAAACTCCAGCTCTTGCAGTCCATGCAATCAAATGTCATAATTCACATTGTTGTCAATTTAGCCCTCTTCATTACATATGACATCAACTTGTACTCCTTCAAGCCTGCAATGATAATGCTGCAAATTTGAGTCGAGTTTGTCACATCAGCAAGGTTCCTGAGATCATAACCTGTTGTACTATATTCTCTGTGCTGAATAACTCTTTTGACCTAAAGCAACTGAGTATCTCTATATCAAATTGACAGTTATTGAAGATCCAAATTGGATCCGGCTCTGCCATAAAACCATAAACCAACCCATATAATCACTGTACTCAATCCAATCCCATACTGCTAACATAGCTGAAGAAGCATCAAACAGCTGAAGATAATGAACATAGGGCTTTCTTCTGACTTCAATATGTTTCTGGAGATATATATTTTGTCTCTTTCAACAACAAGCTCAGTTGAATGCTGGTAACTGATCTGTCACCTCTCACCAAGATTTCATTATTATCCAAGTTATGCAGATACTGAATATGGCAACAATCCTATACCATTCAAGTACCTTAAATACTCAAACTACAGTGCTAAGTATTATCTCAGAAGTAGCCATATGCTGGTGCAGTTATAATCAGTTGATTTCCCAGTACTCCATTCCACTGGCTCTGAGAGTTAGTTAATTATAAACCATGCTAATATTTTAAGATCTTCTACTGCATTTGGTTCAATCATTGGTGCATTGGCTTCAACCAACCTCGAATTGTTGGATTAATAGCAAGTCTAATATGGGTGCAAATATTTGACATTGGATATTGAGAATCCATCTATTCCAGTATACCTAACATTTCCTAACTTACTATAAATTACAAGAATTTACAATACACATCTGAACTGCCAATATTGACTTTCCAGAACACTTCCCTTACTCACCTTGAATTTCTTTATCACCAATTGAATGCCACTTTCTTGTATCATGTTCCAATCTTCTATTATAATTGATTCTATCATTACCCTAATATGTTGTTACTCTATATTGGCAAACTCTATGATCACTGTATCAGCATGGAATCTACTTCAAGCGAGGTAAGGAAAGACGAGCCACAGAGGATTCATAATGCACAAATTGCAAGAGCACTCACATAGCCATTTACTGAAACAACCAATTCTCAGTTAGGGTCAAATGTTTTCCCTTAACCTTCAAGCAGAATGGTTGATTGGAGACACCCAATGTCAGTGAACTGATTGATGTAAAGGATGCTCATGAAGATTCCAGTTTGAAACAGAGTTTTCCTAACAGTGAGGATATTTGTATGTCCACCATTTCATCCAACATCAGAGACAACAATTTCTATCCCCCATATAAGATCCTGTATCAAGGCCAGACATATCAGGATAAGACATTATAAATTGGAATGGTACCCATTGTCAAGAAGTGATGCCATACCAATATGATCGTAGCACTCCCTCTACATGAGTACAATGTATACTGGGCTCAGGTAGACTCCAGGAGTTTCTGCGTGGGGATGGAGTTTAAACTTACCACTGTCACTTTCTAGAGAATATTTGACACAAGGATTGGATTTCATCTCATACCCAGAAAAACTTGGGTCACGTCAAAATGGTACAGGAGCAGCATGGGAGTAACTATTTGATGAATAGGAGTACATTGATATGCCAGAGATCACTTTTGAAGAACCTGGGACTGTTACCAGTCCAATGCAGGAATGGCATAACACACTCTGAGAGATATATAGATTCCCATGGATATTCATTTCGTGGACTGCAGGAATATCTGAGACTCTCTGGATGTACACAAGTAATTCATTACCCTCTATGGCAAATATGATGTATGAATTATTGTTTATTATCAACTTCAATATTATACTATACTAGCAAACATCTTCTTGAACATTGTATTATCTGTATTGCTATTTTAAGAGATCAAAGAAAAAGTAAAGTAAGTTAAAACTACATGCCAGTACACCAAAGGAACAACCTGATCAGGCAATTGAATGATATCAATCAAACATAGTGTCAATGTCATCCAGTTCATCTCCCATTACATCCGAGCTGACAAAAGCAACTACCCACATTTCCACAACAGTTCAAAGCAGCTGGAGGAACTGCATGTATTTGCTGATGATTTGTTCCTGACAGTGGGGTTAAAAGAATTTCCAATGTCCTTCAGCCCAATTTGTGATATTGAACAAAGATTTTAATGACATGTGCACTAGCTGTCAATAAAACTGCAGTTTTAAAGGTAATATAATATATTTGGGTGAGAACAGGAAATACTACTAGGTAAAAAGGTGGCTAAGATGGCAAGTGTTATGGGGAAAAGAAGAAGTACAGCAGGAGACGGAGGAGTGCAAAGTGCAATAGAGAAGGGCCCATCCTGGCCAAGGCATGCAAATGGGCATTGGGAAGAGCCGATTGCTGAAAAGAAGTAAGTATACTAGAAGAGGAGGGTTGAAGATGGGGTATAATATACACGATGAAATAGAGCCACTCAGATCTTGGCCAAGAATCACCTAACACCAGTCGTGAGCACCAATTCCGGTAACTGAGTGCTCATTCTACTTGAAAAGCACTGACAGATGAGGTATCAAGTGTAGAATGAAACAGAGGACATCCATGAACCAACTGGCTACCACAATAGTAGCCCTTTTCTGTTGGGGAACATTGTATTCTCTACCTGCTTTTAGCTGGAGAATAGTTTGGTCTCCACAAGACTAGAGAACTAGCAGTACCCGCGCAGGTGCACAGTTAGACTGCAACGATACGATCAAGACTAACTTCCTCCATCTCAGCTATGTGGGCGTTTTTACATGAGGTGGCAATTAGAATTTTGGAAGTATCGGGCATGCTATTCAAGTATCAGCAGGGCACCATTTCTTCTCCAGTGGAATACTTGTAGTTTAGAATATCTCATGCTAATGCTAGTAGCCCAGAAGTGAGATCTCCTGTCCCGATCATCTTCATCAATATTGAACTCGCAACATAATTTTGAGGCTCCTGACTGTAGTCATTGGCAATCTCCAAATTGGTATCTTGATTATTCTGTTACAATACATTGAAATCAGCGATACTTGTCATCTGCAACACAATACTGAAACCCATAATTGTAAGTCAAATATAGATTTATCAATAAAGATTGGCTGTCAGTTTCAATGCAAGTGCACTGCCAAGGTGTTCCATATGATTCATTTGGAAATAGTCATTTGTCTCCTGGCTGGCCATAGGTTCCATGCTGTTGATGTTGATGATAGAAAGTGGTGGAGATTATTGAGTAACCAGTATATAAGGGTAACTATAGTAGAATAATATAAAGAGTAATAGAAGAACAGGAAAATAGGGCCAGGAAATGGCACTGGGATGGGAAGGATACATTTACAGACATGCCTTGAAACAGTTCAAAAGAGATGAGTTGGGGGATTCATGTGTTTATCACAGATTGCAGTCCATTGTTGTGATTTAAGAAGTATCGTTTGCACCAGAGTAGATGGATTACACATGCCAATGATGAATGTTTGCACTTCTAACAACACATAATGAATACATGATGTGGAGGTTGGTTTAAGCCAACTTATATAGAACCGAACAAGATGCACCTGAACAGACTCCCCTGAAAAACTGGTCACATTGACACGGTTATAGTATCGACTTCCCCAAATTGGAGGCCAAATGGAGTACTGAGATCCGGCATGAGAACAAGTGCCCCTACATATGTCTCCTACAAAACTGGATATTATATATGTAGTTCAAGTTTTCAAGGTGACTGCATTGCATAAAATTGATTCAGCATTGAGAATCTGCAGAGCTCCATAGCATTGGGAGATTCAGAGTGATGCCCAAGTTACAAGGGTATAAACTGAATTTGTTGATAGGGGAGAAAGATAAATCTCCACATATGTAATATCTGTCAGAATGACAACCTTGTTTCAATTATAATTGTGAATATTAGAATGCAGCGGCTGTGTTAGCAGTTGATAAGGCAATGTAATGGGCCTATCTTCAATTCATGTGTCCATCAGGGTCATGTCTGCAGATTATGATCAGTGCAATATTGCAGTTCATGGATGAAGATGAGAATCTGGGTGTACAAAGAAGAGATACAAGTGTAGAGAAAAGATGGAACGTACAATGATGATTCAGCGGTAATCATATTGATTCAAGCTCTCATTGATAACAACATTGCCAAGAAATCAGCAGTTGATACTTACACACATTGACATGTATCCCTAATACCCAGTACAAAGCGGACTGTTAAATCACAATTTCATTCTGAGTCTCACTACTACAACGTTGGCTGAAAACAAATGTTAAGGTTAGAAGCAATGTATGATGGTGTAAATGCATAGTGGGACATCTTCTCACAGCAAGCAGATGAATGATTGCCTGCCAATTCCAAGAATTATGGTGCAGCAAAGTTGGAATTAATATACAGGATTCTATACTGTGGCGGAATATGCAGGCTAACCTTACATTGACAGTTAATTGCACTCTTCAAAGCTGGCAATCCTCAACTAAATACGAGATGAATATACCATCTTTAGGCAATCTTCAAACATTCAAAGTTGGCAGAAATCAGATTACTCCATTTGAGATTTATTCCAAAGTTCACTCTTTCCTGGGATCTGGTGTGCTCGAAGTTTCTTGCCGTGTACTGAGTTACTGAGCAGAGATTTCGATTTGAGATTCTCTCTCTTCACACTCACTGGATGGAAATAGAATCACATAATACATATCAACCTACAAGATCTGGTGTCCCATACATATACTTAGTTAAAATACAGTGATATCTACATTCAAAGTATTGAAAACTTAGGGCTATTTGACTATGTGCAGCAGATCAATTGAGCAGGAGTTGGTGCTCATCTGCAGAGTCCCTTAACAGAATCTGTCTTTTCAATATCTGGCTATCATACTCCAGCACTTGTGACAGCATCAGAACATACTGAAGCTATTTCAGTATGTGGAAGTGTAGGTCCATATATACTACTTGCTTAATATTGAGTACACTGAGGTTACTGATTCACATGGAGTGTGCATTTCTGGGTCAATTTGCACTAGCTGCCTTGATACAATGGACAGTTGACACAGAGCTGGACAGATCAAGGCAGTTTAGTGGCAATCCTCACATACCAGAGAATCGGAGATTCAGATAATAGCACAGGCTGTACATGATAAGTTGCCTGCACCTGATCACACTATCTTACTGAATGAAATTCTGAGTGTGCAAGCTTGAGAGTTGTAGAATCATTCAACATTGAAGTAAACATACTGCAAATGATGCAAATGAAAAATTCAAAGTGCACTTCACAAAGGATAGACAAGCTTAAGTGGCTACTTGGTCTCTCTGAGGCAAATATTGGGTGGAATTATAGGGCATTAATGAATCACAGCATGTCACAGTTGGCATGATACATATCAAACAATATTATACTTGACCAGATTGCAAATCTGCAGTGTACCTTATCAGCATTCAACGCCCTGGAAAGGAATTGCAGTATCAGTTATGGGTAGAGCCTGGTACCCTGAGCTGTGTCTCATCGACTTACTCTCTGTATTGCTACTTTGAGGTGCGCCTGAACTTCATTCATACACCACCAAAACCTACAGTTATGCAACTAACTCATGAGGCATGTCTCATGTTGCAATACTGGTATTCAATATTGGCTAGACTGTCTTCATTGCCAATTATGATTGGAGAATATTCATTGCCCTATATGTCCAAACAAGACCAAAGACAGTTACTGGATCATCTGGTTCACCTGAGAGTAATTGATGCAACTGATTTTGGTATTTAGAGTCTCAATTTTATCCACAGCCTTAGGATTGAATTATATTTCAAATATGCCATTGATGAATTATTTGACTGCCCTTGCAGCATGAGATATCTTATTTCCACTGTGACCCAAAATCATAACAAAAAGAGAGGCTGCAATGCCAAAGAGTTACCACTAGCTCAGCATATTTTTACCATTTGAACAATGACTAATTGATTACCCAGTACAACATGAGTTTATCGATCATTACCTGCAAAATATCTTTCACATGACTCTCCACTGTTTATCTGGCATATCTTCAACCAGACCAAGTTTCATGTCCAATGCTGCTTGTTTCCCTTTACAACAAAAGTATGGATCAATTGACTTCATCTCAAATTCATCACTGCATAACCAACACTGCAAATGAAATGCATCTCTAACTACTATTTTGAGAAACAGCAATTTCTACATCAATACTGTATTTACTTCACACTGAAAGAGAATTGATTCCTGTATGCACAGGAATATCTTACATGTGACACATTTTGACTATCTGTATCAGGTGATGAGATTGAGTTGGTAGAATGTTTAAGAAGGTATACCTTGATTTTGCTATCCTGATGATCTTAGATAATTATTCATTGTTGTGATCTGATTGCTACCTGTCAACAGTCTCTGTAAGCAGCATTGTATAGTACTTATGAGTCTTCAGAATGCAGCATGTCATCAATTTCATGATATTCAGTTGCCTCATTGGACTGTACGGGACTCGCATGTTGGCATCTCAGGAGTTTTAGTGTCAATTGCTTGCTGTGATATCCTAGCCGATGAAACCTGTATTGAATTGCCATATGTGTGCAATAGAATTTTGCCCCAGTCAGACAACCAGTGCAAATACCTGGTGCTGTTAATTTACTACTCAAACCGCTTAGTTATTACTGCATGGTTTACTGCTGTAAGATTGAAACCTGTCCTGCCCACAATGGGTGCCATTATTAACTCAGAGGAATTTGTGAACCTGGGAATTTGAGCTGCATTTCTGTGTGATGGTTAATGTTCATTTCTGCATATATATACAATGTATCCATATTAGTTGCCGATTTCTCCATTATCCTCCACTCCTAATGCCAAATCTGGTCTGAAATAAACCCAATAAGCACAACCTTTTGAGTAGAAGGTGCAACAAGAAGGGTGTTTTCATATCTTTCAGGTTTATACAGGAGTGCCTGACTGGATGTCTTACATTGGTCAGCTTCAGAATACTCTGCCAGTGGGATACTCAGGACTACCAGAAATGTCTCTCGTAGCCATCGGAGAATCAGAGAATCCACCCAAGTATCCACAGCTCACTTATTGTACTATTCACCAGAGACATCATTGGGACCTTTGGTGTCTCCCAAAACTAATGTGCAATATGCAAGCTGCGTTGTATGAACCCTCCATACTCCTGAAGCACATTGCAATATGTATCATTCAACAAGTTCTTGATGTTGCTGGCTCTGTCTTAGTCTACTGGAGATCGATGAGGTGCGCATTGTCTTTTGTAATTGCAACCAATGATTTCTCATTTGCGAGATCAATTGCATCCTCTGACGGAATGTCCAAGGCAGTTCAATGTGTATCGTCTCGCGCACCATACCATTTGAACTTTGTCGTTTGCTGTCTGAATAGCATGCATTGAATTCATCACTGCCAGTTAAAATGCCTCTATGCCATTCCTCTTCTTCACAGTATCATCCTCGTGATCTTCAGATGGAGCTGTGAACAGATTCATTGTCTAATCACAGCAGACAATAAGTGCTTGGAATCCCAGCATAGCTGTCACTTGAAGCTTCGATTCAATTCTAGCATTCATCCCAATTCACTAGCCCACACTGTAATATGTCCTGCACCAATCCAACATAATACAACACCCCGAACTCCTTTAACAGTGGGAGTGTTGGCCATTACTTGATCGTGTTGCTCTTGATGATAAGGTATCATATGATACAAGGTGGGTATTATATCGATTTTCCGGTTTGTCAATGCTGCTGTTAACATTCTCAAGGGTGAAATTCCCATTTTCACCATCGAATAAGTTTACAAGTTTTAAATTGGTTCTATATGTCATTTCATCAATGACATTCTTAAATATCTCTTTTACGGTATGTATTGTAACTACCAGAATTTGTTTAAGGGCTGAACTTAGCACAGGATATCCCAGATGTGGAGTTGTCAGGATCTAAATAGTTGTGGGGAACTGAATTCTATCTCTGTAGTGCATTGCACATTAATTAGATAATGCTGGAATGAGCATCCTGAGTTATATTCACTCTTTTGCAAAGGGTATTCCCCCATAAAATTCAAAGCCACAGCACCATGACATCCGTTTCAGTCTGCAGTTTGCATATCATACCCACTGCCACTGATATACACTTTCCTGGACCCAAACAATTTGATACCACTGCTCCTGGCATATCCGAATCACAAATCCATCTCCTCACCACATATCATATTGCAGACACCTTGTGCACCCAAAACTTGGTTCCAGGCTGTCCAGGAATTGAACATTTGTGGCCAGAAACAGCATCATGATTTAATTGGAGTACTGGAAAGGCACTCGGCAGCATGAATGCATCAGCAGAACACTCATGTTCCGATTTATTGTTGGTTCTGTTGATAATACTGTCCAATACTACACAGCAACTACCAGGATGGAGGACATCATCATCTTCCATGTGCTGCTGAACCTCCTTTGCTGTTAGTCTACTGTCAATTCATTCTCAATGATCCCTTTCAGTTGCTACATGGTACATTGTGCTGATGGGCTCATACTTCTGCACTCCTGACATTCAGTTTGATGTTTGGAACTTCTCAACAAACGATTGGAACTATTAATCATATCTGGGATGTATTCAATTCAATTCATTCAATGAGAATGTATATTAATACCACTACTGATTTCTTGCCCAACCTTCTCCTCTCCCTCCACTCGTTCATTTTCCAGGGAATCATCCAAAGTTTATGGTTAATTATTGGCTGTTGGGCATATCTAGCCCAAAGAAGCCTAGCTGGATGTACTTTGGCGGGTCTAATTACATGCCCCACAACCCCCTTTTCTGTAAGTACTTTCATTCCTGCCTGCAATGCGTTTCAATTGTGTCCCAGTTTTGACTTGAACTCATTAGGAGAGCAATACTTGTAAGAAATCTGGACATGTATGTGGCCATTTATCAGTTGCCCAACTTCTTATAACCATATCCACTCTTTGCCCAATACTTTCTGTTCAAAGGTGCCCTTGAATACCACTCTTAAACTGTATAGCTTTTTTGGATATTGCTGTTTGTTGATAATATCAATCAGCTCCTCCCAGTACCTCATATCTGTGTATGAGACTTGCAGTTGTTTGGGGGGATGTACGGTGATTGTTCAGCACCCAACAATCACAACCATAAAAGTTGTAGTTGGCCAATCTGGATGGTTACTTGTAGCCTGTTTACCTACACACTTTCCCAAATCTGGGACTGGCTGGTTGTTGCCTTGCCTTTATATCACCCTCATCTTCTGAACCTCACTTGCATATTTTTTCAAAATGATTATCATCCAATTCCACCAAATCTATTTGGCATTATAAAAATTCTCCCAATACAGCCTGTTCTCCAATATTACAAAACATTCTGCAACTGCCACCCCCTGGTACAGGAGTCCATCTTGAATCTACTTCAAACAGTTCTGCCTCCGACTAAAGCCCTGACGCTTTTCCTCAAGCAACCTAGCCACTTATAATTTTGTCCACAGGTTGATTACACTGTGGTTGAGCTGCCGCACTCTTAGGGCAAAGTCCTTCGATGAGAATTGGGTTTTCTCCACCCTGGTTTCAACTTTGCCTTCTGCACTACCCAAGTCTGATGAATCATGGCTCTGATTAATAGTATTATATTTATCATTGGACAGCTCTGGAAATGACATCAGGTCCAATATCCTTGAAATATTGGTTTACCGCAGCTCTGCAGCAGGCTGGATTCATTGCATTGACAGCATTGGGTAGGCTCCCTGTGGGATCACACGGAGGTGATACTGGAGTAGAGCTGAACAATGTCAGCCACAGAACTCAATCGATTTCGGCAGTAACGGAAGTAAGTACAGTGCACATGGAGATGATAGCCCTTGTTATGTGAACTGTGCAGGGGGGAACATTTCAGATCTACCATAATTACATTGGGGGATTTCATATCGTTGCCATGGTGAGTCATACCTTGACAATCCTTGGTTGAGATTGGCGCTTGGTTGCACACTTGCTGTCATGTTAAATGGTAAATTGTGGTTGAACTGTGGAGCTCCTGGAAATGGTTGCTAGGAAGACGAGTAACCAGATGCAGGCAGTGGATGTTATTATTTTGGGTAATTCTAAAACAGACTGTTATTGTTCATGTCATTTTGGAATCTATTCTGAGATGATTGCAAATTGACATCAGGACTTTGTTGTGAGCCAAATAGTCCACCCAGTGGAGCCATATTCATAGTCTTTGGTGGAGATTGGCTTCTGAACATGCTCTGTGAACACAAGATGGTTGAATATATAAATAGAAGTTGTAGGTGAATTAGAATAAATCGTGACTATAAATGTGCAAAATTAAGGTAGCAGTGACCTTTGGCCAGATGAAGGTATTCTATCTCCCATAATATTATTACAAGCTGCAGTGTTTCACTGTATCATTGATCCATGAAATCCAGTGGAGAAAAATGAACCTTAATTCCACCACACACCATGGCTTGCTATTTACTTAAGTTGATAATCTAGGCGTTTGAATTGAAGTTCAACTTCATTTGTTGCAACACTGTCAAGGATATTGAAGGGAAGTCATATGATATTTCCAGGAACCCAACAAGAACTATGTCAGATTTCAAGGTTAGCATTACTAAGTATTTTTTGCACAAAGTTCCCATGTACAACCTGCAACTTCATGCAATAGGAGGCCTGTGAGTCAAGCAGCAACAACAGTCGTTTCCTATTCAGGTTATTGCAGGATGATTATTGTAGTTCTTATGATGCAACCACTGTTTAGGGATTGCCAATCAGGTATACATCCTACAACCTAATCATTTCACGATGATCAATGAGTGGTCATACAGCATGCCAGGCAAACCATGTATTCATTGAGTTAAGTTAATCTACCCTTATTTGACACTGCTTGGAGTCATATGCATATATATAACTCACAATGCTGTCAAGATGTGGTCCAGTAGTGGTGATTGCAGAAGCACCAGATGAAGAATATTAATGTAAAACCCACTGGGCAACAAATGAGTATTTCTCCCTTTGGCTAATCACTTTCAACAGAAGATGTCAATTAGTATTATATTCAACATGAGATACATCTTCCAGCTGACAAAGATAACTGATTTTGTGGTGACATTGTTATACTCCTCCCCTGGGATTGGGTGGGTGGAATGCATCTGTGAAAGCAATATACTGTAATGAATTCACTCGGATTCGATCACATTTCCGAGGGGCTTTTATCCAGCACAATACCATCGCCAGCTGCAGTAACATTGAAATTCATTGGAATACTTGCAACAGCAGTTGTTAAAACACTCCACACTCACTGGAGACATGTCAATTGCTTTGCATGCAAATAGCCATTCTTTGAACTGAAATAATTGGAGGCTAACTGTCAACAATATGAACAAATATAAATGAATCAAGGGGAATTACCCGACAAGATATAACCACCTACATGCTAGAATTCACCTATGTGTATGAGTCTGGGTTACAGCAGCAAAACTGTAATGGCCATCAATAAGCTATTCAACTACTCATCTAGCTGTACACAATCAATGTATCTAGTGCACCAGCTCCACATGGTACTCCTGATCTAGAAACCATATACTCTCAGAAGTCAAATCTGCCAGGGATCACTGATCCAACAAAGATCAAGGCTCATGGCAAGGTAGTAGGAGTAGATACTGCAGGGGGACAACTGAATGGTAAAGCAACTGGATTATACAAGAAGCATCACATTTACTCAGAACATTGGAATCCATTGCACCAATGTTGCACTGCACAAGAGGGTCAACAGGCTGTATCGTATAGTCAGCAAACAAATTCATCAACTGATAAACATCTGATGAGGTGACTGGACAACTTCAAAATCAAAACATTTGGATAATCCAATATGCATACACCACTTGCATGCTTCTCTCTGTAATCAATTTCTGGCTTGGCAATGATAGGTACATAGAAGATAATTCCCATATTCTTGAAATATTATACTACTGGGATATTTTCAAAGTTATCCGCCACCCCTTATCATATTTCACATTGCAGGCCGCTCTCAATTGTAAATCTCCAAGCATTAATGGCTGAGAGGTGTCAGTCAACATTAAGTGTGAGGAGCATGTACAATGAGTGGTGGAATACAAACGATCAACTCCCTCCTGTGGCGATGATTTTACCTGTTATTTGTGTATTCAACATGATTCACCGGACCAATTTTGCAATCAATCAGCATGCAAGACCTCTGGATCTCATGATTTGTGATGTTTGACAAGATATTGTCCGGACACCTTCTATGCGGAGCTTCATTCTCAATTTGCTGATGATATGACTCCAGAAAAGTGTATAATTCACTCATGAAGTATGGTAAAATGCAGTCGCATCTGTGCTGTCAGCACTCTGGTATCTTGACATAACTGGTCCCAGCTGGACATGGAACAGTGCCAAAAGATGCAGAGATGTTGTCACTATCTGTTGACTGTCTGGTTGAGTGATTACCCGAAATCGGTCATGGTCGCTCAAGCCTGATCTGTCAAATACCATCATGTGTGAAATTCCCGATGATGCACCAACAGGGATGTCAAACATTCAACTACTTGAGACCTGAAGTGATCTTCATATTTACTGCCAGCTTCCGCAGAAAGTCTATTTGAATAGTCAGCTCACAGTTGGAATACCCAGGCCAAAACCCGTTCTGGCAAAACCCTCTCTGCAATGACAATTGCATTTAGCAGCCTGTTGAATTCTATCTGCTGCTTTTGTAATTCGTTGTGGACTTATTGATCAGACTGCTTACTTGCCTGCAAGCTAGAGATGTAAATGATCAATTTGACAATGAATTCTCATGGGTACCATGATATCTAGGCCTCCAAATCATCTCTCAACCATGTAACTCATCGAAAAGCTTATGCTAGTGAGGAAAAGTAATCCATCGAATGATCAATATTGACGGTGAATGGCAATCCAATTCTTCTCATCTCCAAGATGACAGAGAAACTGTGGCAGAAGCAGCCTTTGAATAAGTGGTAATGGGTGCTGTATAGGTATTACATAAATTCTCTTTACTTGTTAGCCAACCAAATCAATCTAATCTATCCTTCAAAGCACAAGACTGCACCCAAAAACAATTATATCAGATGAGCGGTGTATTGGAAAGCCTTAATTGGACCCGGTCTACAAAAGCTAGAGTTACCTGACAGTTGGCAACATTCTCCAATTAGTTAAGAAAACAAAGGATTAGTAACATGCATGCTGTAATTGTGGTCCATGTGTATGGAGCTGATGAGCATCGAACAATGAATAGTAGGCAACTTTGGGAATACCAGACAAGAGCCCAACAAGCAGCATCAATATGCTCATTTACTAATTGATAGAAATCAGACTGAGGAGTAAAGCATGAGATCTATTAGATGAGACCAGTTAAATGTAAGCTATTACATGAAGTATTCCTACATCATGAATGACAACTATTGCAGGAGGTTGTAAGTAACATAACAAGTTCCAGCAGCATGTTTTTCTTCAAAATTACTCAAATGACAGCTGTGGCCGAAGAGGAGGTTTACAGGGAGGCAAAAGTAACTCCTGACAAATGTGGGGATATTCAGGTTCATCTACCTCATGCTGAGGCAGATGCCACCGCCTGTAGTATCTCTGTTTAGAGAAGCATCACAGACTGTCTGGAGAGAGAGAATTATGAAACACCTTACATATGCAGAAGCCATTCAAGAATGTAATAACCATTTGTGTGGATGAATTTGAACCTTGTTTGCAGGCATTCAGCGTTTGGATGCACCACAGAATCATCCAGCATTGGATAATACATTTCAGATATCACGAGATGAATCTGGTAAGCCAGGTATCATGGTGAGTTCTGGGACTGGGACCTGGTGACACTTTTCCCACTTACTATTCAGAATGACTACATATCAGCAATGTGAAAGAGACAGATTGAGCTAGCTACACAGTCTATTGCATTTGACAAATATTCTAGCGTGATGATTGGAGTACCAGTCTTGACTATATGGAGAAGACAATAATATAAGTTACCCTTCAAGGCTGCTATGATATTGACTCTGATGATGTTTTCTACCTACTGTCTATTACCACTAAATACCGAAATACACACAGAGCCCACCTTCTATTTCTTCAACATTGTCTGGAAAAGTCATGTTTCCACCACAAATCACATAAAGTACATCATTTGCGAGAAATGTATGTCCACAGAGTGTGGACACGTGTTAAGGCATGTATGCATGCGTTCAACCTCATAAGTAGTCATATGGTAATTATATGAATACAGTTGCACAACTAGATGTGGTTGATGTTTGATGTATATGTATAGGTACGATTATCAATAGAGATCTAAGGCTCACTGCGAGCCAACTATATTGAATGGCCATTACCCAGCCCAGGTCACATGCCGCAATTACATTGTCCCCCTCTTTAGGCACAGACCTTTTGGGCTACAAAAGTCTGTACAAGAGAAATTGAAGAACAGGAAAGAAAAGCATTGAACAATCATGCTGTAGACATACTTGTACAAGCTGAGAAGTGTAGCTACCGATTGGCACGGTATGGTAGCCTGGTGGTGGATCCGGCGCATGGCGAATCTCCACCTGCACTGGCTTGGGCCAAATACCCATGCCGATGTTATTTGTCCTGGGCCAAGATACAAGAAGGAATAAAGTATGGAGAATAGAGGAGAAGAAAAGAAAAGGAAGAATGAAAGGCACAATTGATTACTGTCCTCCGGTCTCGAGTTCCAACACTCTATTTACCCATCTAATCCACTCCCAGGACTTGGAACTCAATTCCTCCTTATCGCCACTCCCAAAGTCAGACATCGTCTGACCTGCCATCCGGTACCGCCCTCATAGCTCTGACCATATCGGGGCAGCTCTTCGTCCATATCAGGCGGGTGGTAGAGCTTCCACTCATCAATTCACATCGATCGGAGCTTTTTCTGAATGCATCATTCATAGGCATCGAGGGTATACATCAATTGCAGTTGCGTTACATTCATCAACATCTGACACATAGGTTTGTCTAAAATGGTTACACTTACCAAGTTCAAGCGTGCTAGTGCCGTCTCCGCTCTGTGCTGTGCTTCCGCATGCCCTGTATGGCACATCTTGCAGCTGACAGTCATTGGTAGTTGACATTGACTCATAGATGCTGCTTGACTGGATAATCGTCATTTGATGTCCACTTTGGGGACCATCCAGTCGATTCCATTGTTGCTCTTGATAGGTAGATTCGGTACAATCTTGGTCGACTTCTTAGACTGGCCTCTCAGCATACTCTTGACATCTTGGTAGGACTTCTTGGTAATCATCTCCGTGCAAGTCTCAGCAGACTGCCTCCAGGTGGGCTATTGACTTGTCAGTAGGACTTGACTGATGTGCTATGGCTATCTGCCTCATGTTGAAAATTCGTTACTCCGTCAACGACTTCATCATATCAATTGTTAATTGCCATTGTGGCTCAGTAGCAGTGTAATCATGATTCAGGATGGTAATTGAAATCTTCTGCCTCTTGACTTACTGTTGTATGAGATGTCCCAATGGACTCAATCTGTACGTCATTGCAACGGCTAGGCTCCTTCATGTGCTCCACCTGAGGGATTACTGTTGTATGAGACGTCGCAAAGTGCTCAATCTTGACAAAATTGAAACAGAGTCCGATTGTGACTTCGGGCCATGATGTAAGCTTTGGCTCTTGGCATCGTCACAGCCATCAGTTCTCATATATGACTCGCTGGTAACCATTTGAGGGTGGCAGATTGTGTCATTCACTTCAGGCTTGGGCTGTATGTCTTTGATCAATATCTAATGCATAAGCTCCACAGTAGGTTGTCATACTCACAGCGATCGTAGTGCGCTTCTGCTCTCGTAAAGCTGCTTTGTACATTCTATATGCAGATCCCACTATCTCTTCATGCGATGTTCGGTATGGTCTGAGTGGACCACTTATTGGTCAAAGTCATTCGGATGATTGCTTCTGTGCATCCTTGGTGCACTTCCCTTCGGCAATCTTTGTATGCAGCTTGGGTAGAATATCTGTATGTTTCTCGGCAGTCATCAAGTAGGCGTCTCGTCCTGTGCTGTGGCATTCAATCAGGTAAGCCATTTGCCGATAGTGTTTGATCCTTTGGTATGCCATTTGGTAAGCGTCTTGGTCAGTGGAATGTTACGGTAAGCCCTCCAGTGATCCTCTTCATCTCAATGTGAAGTTCTTTGGCAGTGATATCCGTTGCGTTGAGCCGTCAGAGATCATCTGTTGGTAGTGTAAGCAACGGGTCCAGGTAACCGGCCAGCGGTACGTGTTTGGACCGCAAACACGTGTAGGTTTGGTTCTAAACCATTACAAAAACCCTACCCGGTGACTCTTTGCTGGGCAGACCCAGACCCGTTCCTGTCAACGTGCGGGTTTCACCGGGTTTGGGTAGACTTGTCGGTTCGAATCTCCTGTTCTGCGTTTCAGGTATCACATTTATGGATACATTCAGATATGCTACTGTCAATTGTAAAATATTAACATTGGTACGTCACGGTATATTTTCGACCTGTTGGCCAACGTAAGGAGGAACACGAACAGACTCACGCGCCCTACTCCATCCTGACAATGAGCGTCCATGTAGTGTGAACAATTTTTGGTCTTGCATCTTTGGTAACATGAGTGGCGCTTGATCACAAGCATCGATAATGGAAGTTATGGCAGCCTTTATTGGCAGATATGTACCGGATATTCCCGCCACATCCTCCGGGACACTCACAACTTATCTCATTTACAGAGCTTCCACTAAGTAATCTTGAGCCTTCTGGCATACAAAAACAGTCAAAATGATGTATATAGACCATAACGGCCACATCGCGCAGTGATTAACCATGGTGGAAGGCCAATAACCATTGACATTCCGTTGACGGACATTTTCACAATGGGGCAGGGGGCGTTTCACATTCTCTTTTGCCTATACAGGCAGCCAATAATTCGTTTAGGACTATTTTCAACCTGTCGCCCCCCAGATTGGCCTAGATACACGATCAGCAATTGTTGACGCTGTGTTGACGCTCATTTTCAAGAAGGGGCAGGGAGCGTATCCCAATCAGTTTTGCCTATGAAGGATGGGAATGATTTGTTTATGACAGTCTGCAACCTATCGGTGGTGTGATTACCCAGGACGCATGGCCAGGCATCATTGACACTCCGTTGACGCACATTTTCAAGATGCGGTCGGGGCCATGTCTTTATAATGTTTGCCAATAAAGTTGGCCAATACTTCAATTATGTATAACCACGAACGAATAAAATATTAATTACCAGACTTAGATGACCCACAATTGTTGACGCTCTGTTGACGATCATTTTACCCCGGGTGTATCCACATTATGCAATCATTTGATTTGGCGTAGTCCATCATTCACATTGTTAGGCAGCCTCTCTAACATTTCCATTAACTTTCTTCTTGATGACTACATTGTTCTTCCATAATACATATAAATAGATAATAATAATCTCCACAATCCCATGCCATTCGATCAATGCTCGTCATCACTTGCATGTTCGCTCAATACGCTGCTCTGGTCATCAAAATGGATGGTTGCTGCATTACCACACAGCAGATAGTGTACTAACCAGTGGATGTTCCTTCATCAGTCAGCATATCTGGATCAAAATCTGTATCATGCTGGCTATCCTGGGCAGATGCATCAAGAGCAAAAAATTCGGCATAGGGATGAGATGTATATGAATACGCAAATCCGGCCGGCAAATTGAGGATTTCGGAAAGTTCCGCGCCCCAAGTGTTACCGGTTTGGCTGTGTGCTGATCTGGGCAGAGGTGGCGTTGGCTCTGGAGTTGGCTGTCTGCATCGGTTGAGTGGAGGTGCACCTGTTCCTTTGCGTCTCCAGCGTGTCTGCAGATGCTTTGGGGTTCCATTTTGGCAAGGAAGGCATCTGGCCATGTGATTTTGACGAAGCATAGCCAGGTGTCTTTCAATCGCAGCCTTCACCTCTTCATGCCCAGGACAGTCATCACCCTGCATCTACTCTTCTCGGACCTCGGCGTGAGGTTTGATCATCAGATATTTTGTTTTCTCTATTGCGGCGCACAAACACCCTTCTTTGGCCATTTTTGCCATATTCAAGGCCAGGCGCATGTCAGCCTCTTCCAGCTGTACCCGACCTCCTTGCCTTGCCATTGTAGCAGACATGTTAAAAACCTACAAGAAATTAGTTGCTGCTTGTAACAATGAGATTTGGCTATTACCTCTACCATATACGCTGCTGTAGCCTCCTCTGAGGTGATCAGAGCCTGTTTCGTCCACTCATTGGGAAGCTTATCAGGAAATTCATCCGCGAAGGTCCCAGAGGTGACGACACCATGATGTTCGTCTTCGTGGACTGTGCACGCAAATGCCTTGATCGACCACGGACGGTTCTCATTTCAGGCCGCGATACATTGGTCATGTAGCTCTCTACAGACACCTGCAGTACATTTTACGGTGAAATGACGGCCGTTTACCTCGAGATGGATATACTCACATCCAACTGCATGCTACTTCATATTCTTGCTGGTCCCAGTCATACCGACGATTTTTGAATGTGCATGCTGGGTCCTACGTTTGGTGGCTGCATTGGCAGCGTTGCGGTGGACTAACGGGTGTCTACTATCTTCCTGTGTGCCAATGAGTGACGGATATCATGTAGCGCCTGCAAATTGGCTTGATTTAGATCGGCTCTCACCTGGCTTAGATAGTTCTGTATCCATGATTTGCTAGTGTGGAATAGGAGAGGAAGACGATAACGAAAAGACGTGGGAAGTCCTAAGGAGTATATAATTAGCATCATGTCAGAATGGAATAAGTAGCATCCAACATGTTCATTATACTCAAGATGTATTCTGCTGAGTATGGCTGCAAGTTGCAGGGGTTTTCCACTGCCCTGCGATGAGTAATGTGTCAGTCTGATGTCGTTTGTTTCTTAACAGGGATACATTGCAGTGTACGACAGCCTCAATCGCATCATTGTCGGATATATATAGGACATTATTTGAGGGGATGGATGTCTGCTGATGTTTGTCTCAAATAATCCCCGGGATACTACATGAAACTGACGCTAATAATCAAGTCATGTTGTATGGTTAGCCTAACGATTCCCAATTTATTGATACTCAAAAGGGAGATTTTGCTTTGTTCAAGATGATTAAACATACCAACCTTGACTTAAAAGACGCAGCTTGCCTCCATATTGTCCATAACATACAACACCCATCATCTTGCCAAACAACAAAGTCAGCGCAAACTACAATGGTCAATGCTCCGAAAAAGAACTTTTCTCCACCTATGGAGTGTAAATATGCCAAATCAACAACGTTGTCCACCCAATGACATCAACAAGTGAATGATGACAAGAGCGGCTTCGAAGCAGAAAGAGTCTGAGCCCATGGGGCATGCCGCAGCTTCCGATCTAAAAAGAAGCTTGCGGCCGAGACACGACGAGAAACACACTGCTTAAGCAATGAAGAGAAAGTGAATTGGATTTAGGATTATGTTGACAGAGAAACCGCTTGCGCAAGAAAGAGAGTTGAAGATGCAGAGGCAGCGCCTCAGCAAGAGCACGAAGATACATAGAAAGCTGAAATCTCCAGATTGATGAACAGATAGCCCAAGAAGACATTTCAGGAGATCCTGGTTGCTGTCGGAGACAGTCTGAGTGATCTTGCAAGTCTGGACGATGGGGAGAATGGGGAAGATGAGGATGGTGAAGAAACCGGGCAGGGCTAGCTGAGCGCAGATGACGAACCCGGCAGGGTGATGGGCACAATCACCAAAACTGTGACGCAGCGCATGGAGAGGTTTTGGGAGAAGCTGGTGAAGCTTGACGAAATGTGACAACTGGGATAGGAGGACGCAGCCGACTATGGCCCTCAGTGAGATACAATGTATGGCACATCAAAATTGAGGGTTCTGGCAATCATTCAATCATAAATGGATGATGATTCATCGGCTCCTGCACGAACAACATTTGGAGAGCTGATGGAGGGTCATGACAATGTCCTCAGAATATTGCAAATTCCGCAAGGGACTTCTCAACCAGGGGGTAGTCATATCAGGCTGCGTTCAGGGAAGCCGCAGTGGACGAGGACTAGACCTGGTCCTGCGTCCGCGGCGGGGCACCAGTCATCACGCATTCAGATTGCGAAGCCTGTTGAACTTGTATAATTTTACCCCTGCATATTGCCTTCCCAGCTAATCACCATATACAAATTGGATTCGAACGAAGACATGGTCACAGCTCCTTTGTCAGTGGAGGAATAGAGTGGACAATTGGTATTTTTGACATCATATCTCAGTCAAAAGCAATTTTGTACCAGTTTTACTAGGTGTCAGTTTTTTCTTGAATTCAGTGACCAAATTGTGAGACACGGTAAGTCATCTGTGTATGTGCAAGGGTCACACTCACCATGGTAAAGTTTCAGAATCTCAATCAGGCTGTGAGAAGACCAACATATTCAATTTCTGTTTGCCGATTACTGTCAAGTGAGAATGCAACGACTTTAATTGTGATGAAACTTACAGACCACATTTAAGTGAGTGATGTCAGACGAGTCATAGAAAGAGCGGTCAGTGCCTCGTAGGAATCTGTCCAAATGCCGACCGTCATGCTGCATTCATCTATTCATTCCACTGCATGACTCTCCGCGCAGACCTGGTGCACATGGTTGAGATATTTGAAATTGCTTATGGCATGTGATGGCAATCTAAGAGAAGGAGCCCGATGAGGAAAGGTGATAAAGTCGAGCTAAATTTCTGAAACTTAGTGAAATGATCTAGATGCCAAAAATTACAGGCGGAAAACGGAGCAATGTAATTGGGCCATTTCAAGTCTCACTCAGCTATCATGGATAGAGGTCGATCAGAAATTTAGAGTTAGCCAAGATCCTTGATGCAAATGTTCATACTTACAAACGCAATACTGGATGCCTATAATGTATATACGATTCGTTGCATACAAGTATTGAGTGTAGGATGGCAGTTTCAATGTGATTACTGTGAGCGTCAACATAGCGTCAACAATCTTTAGTCTCCCACATTCGGCAATCAACAGGCTGCATAGTCACATCCTTCCAAAGTGAATGTATTGGTTGGCGTTATTGTGAAAAAGGCAAATGACACGCTCGGTGCCCCATCCTAAACATGAGCATTCACACAGTGTCAACAATTTTGAGTGTTCCATCTTGGAAAATCACAAGGGATTTGCGGCGACATTGACCTATAATTGAACTATTGGCTGCCTTTTAAGACAAAAATGGTTGCAATGACAATGATACTATGTCCTAAAATGAGTGTCAACGGAGAGTCGATGACATATGGCTTTGCATCTTAGAAATTCCAAGGGCAGTGCGGTGACATGACCCCATAATCGAACTATCAGCCGCCTGTCTATGCAAGAATGGTTGCGACAATATCGCTGCGATGTCTCAAATATGACCGTGAACTGAGCGTCAACGTTTTTAAGCCTTGCATCCTCAATAATCAAGTTGCTGTGGGATGACATCAATCCATCATTGAACAATCTGCTGCCTATCCAGGCAAAAATGCTTTCGACGACATCGTACCTATGCACTAAACATGACTGTCAACCTAGCGTCATCGACTTGAGTCATTGCATCTTCCATAATCAAGGTGCTGTGCGGCGACAGTAAACCATAATGGCACTATCGGCCTGCTGTCCAGGCAAAATGGTCGCAACAACACCGCTGCTATGTCTTATATATGAGTGAAAATGGAGCATGGACAAATTTAGTTCTTCGGTCTTCAATGATTAACCGGCTGAGCGAAGACCTACATCTATAATCGAACTATAGGCCGCCTTTCCAGGCAAAAATGCTGTCGATGACATAATACCAAGGCCCGAAATATGAATGTCAACGGAGAGTCAACGATTTTAGACCTCACATCCTAGAAAATCATGGGGCTGTGCGACCACAGTTATCCATAATCAAACTATTGGCCACCTTTCTCAGCAAAAAATCTTGTAACAACATCGTTACGATGTCCTAAAGTGAGCATCAACAGAGCCCCAATGGAGAGTCAAAGATTTTGGATCTTGTATATTGCATAATCTCATAGTAATGGAATGCATTTAATCTACAATCAACCCATCGGCAGCCTGTATTGGCCAAAATACTAGTGACGAAATCGCATCTGCCTCCTACAATTGAGCGCCCACAGACTGTCAACAATACTTGTAGAGGCTCAGCATGCGACACAGCGATGAACTGCGTTGCGGTGTTCCTCAATTGAGTTTTTTGTGGTCAGTCATGTCACTATGTCCTTGTATACAACTTCACAAATCTGCATGCAATGTCTCACAGATCAGATGTTTTTGCAAGTAGCTGTAGAGTCAGTATTTAGGATCCTGCATACAACATTGTCGGAAACGTAACTTTCGGCAGTCTTTCGAATCTCATTGCCCAACTTTCTAACTCCTACCACCATGTCAGATTAAGAATCTCTAAATGCCTCATTGCTTGAGGTTATGATCGCTTCCAATAATGAATGTGTCTGGATTCGTGATTTGAGTGACCTTACTTTACCAATCATCTTCAATCCTTGGTGGGCTTCAATGCATGTAGGGTCGAAGTGTTCTATGCTTTGGAATATTTCTAGCCATGCGTGTTCATGGCAATTTTATTTACACTGCAGAATTGAGGAGACCAGCAGCCCAAAAATCATATGTATCGTTGGTCATCAAGTTCTTTGCCATCCATCAGAACATGGGACCAGCTCACTTGCGAAGCACATGCTGGCAAATGTTCACATCACAAAGTTATACAGGTTAACAGAGTCAGAAGTCACTGAATAGACTAGTGTGACAGTTGATGAAACATCTTCGGCCATCCTGCAGAGGCAAAGAAGTCGAGGAATTACAATGCTCTGTTTGCAGATGACATTCATATTTGACATCGAGGTTAATCCATATGGACCAAAACGACAGACAAAACATTCGAAACCGGCAGCCAAGAACTTTGAAACTTCCCAATTTCACCCAGCCACGCGGAATTTCTAGCTCATGTTAAGATTTGTTACAGCTCACATACCCTGGAATGCTATATCAATTTTTGAGCTACAATGGTCAAATAAGGCTGTACGATGTGACCTAGTGCTGCCGTCCGCCACGACCCTTAGCAACATTTGCCGGAGGTAATATGCACTGACTGTGGATGCAATTAAGATATGTTTCAGTCATGAAATAAAGTTGGTTTAGCTTTGGACGGATGGACATCAACTTACAAACACGCCATAATGGGAGTCATTGCGTATTATAGGGATCGGAATTGAGCATTGCGTGAAGTACAACTCGCTTTTGAATCGGTTGATGGCCTGATCATTTCCGGTTTCGAAAGCCAATTATGGATGATAGGTGATGGGCTTACATAGCGGAAGACGGCTAGCCATGCATTTGAACGATGTGCTTGATCTTTTTGAGCTTACCGACAGCTATTTGATTGGTATTACGATTGACAATGCTACCTCAAATTACCTGATCACATACGAGGTGCAATCAACACTTCAGGCCTCCGGAATCGAGTGGCCTGCATTGAGGAACCACATACCATGCATGGCGCACGTCATACTGCTAGCTTTAGGTGCATTCATGAGTCGTCTGGTTGTAACAGGCTGCACCAATTCTTGGGGTGCCAATGAGTGCAATCAGCATTTTGGAGAGAATCACAGCATCAACATTGGGAAGAGTCAAAGACTTCGAAATGAGGACAATGCTGGAATCAACAAGGTGTCGGCCATGAGTGCAGGTTTAGCAAAGATAATTGAGAAAGTATGTATTTCAAGATATTTTGAAAGTCCTCAAACTGACCTTCATATAGCAGAGAATGCTTGCTGTATTGATTATAATGACACCTGGTCATCGAACCAAGTTTATTGACTGTCAAAAAGCCAAAGTACGCGTCGCAGTACCACCTGTTCTGGATGTGAAGAAATGTTGGAACTGGACACTGGAGATGCTTGAGTGAGCATACCGATTACGAGAATTCACCCATCAATTGCTTCAGCATCCACACTACAGTAATTACCGGCCACTTTTCACAACAAAGGATGAATGAACCGTTGTCAAGTATGTCATGGAAGTTGTAAGGCAGTTCCGATATTGGATCCTGTGGATGTTGAAGAGGCATTCAGTCACATTGCAGCACGTCATTACTGTGTACAATGACATGTTCAATCACAAGGATGGCATTATGCAAGCTTTGGCTAAGAAGAAGACTCAGTCGAAAGAAGACTTGTTCTTTGCCGCGAGGTTAGCTCGATGGAAGCTGTCCAAATCTGATGCTTATGTGGCTACAGCGATGGGTATGCATCTCGGTTTACAACATATGCTTGATCCTGTCCGGACTTTGCGATCGTTTGGGATGTGGGACAAGTGAATGGATATTCAACCTCAGAATAAGACATCTTCTATTACCCGATTCCAAGAGCCCTTTCTGAAGGATGTGGAAAATGAGTACTGTGCCAAGCATCGACGTGTGCCGGTCAATACCTATAAAAGCGTACCAATAAGCTATCTTGGCCCCTCCTCAACAGCTTCACGATCCGGTTAATCATCCCTTGATCCATACGATTTGTCCAGCGAAGATGAAGAATACTTAACGCCTAAGAATGTGTCTGAAACACCACCCAGACGAAGCGATCGCGCAGCACGCTTATTTACTGCAGCCAGTCGTTATTTGAATACACCGCCCGACGCGAGAAAGAACTGGGGGCAAATCAATCCAAATATCAACCATTACCACTCTGACCCAATAGAGATTAGCAGTACATTTTCGATACCGGGCATCACAGGCCGGTGGCGCCTTCAAGAAGATTTGCACTCACAGTCTGCTGATCCGTGAAATGTGGCGCGCAAGAGATTTCCTATCCTACCACATCATGTCAGAGTAGAGGCCAGTTTAACTCTTGGCCGAGATGTTATCGGCTGGGGACAGTCAAATTGCACAGGCAAGACCCTGCGTGAGAAAGTCGTTGCAAGGCAGTTTGCTCGGGCCAATGACCGGATGTTGGCAGGTGATGACCCAGCATTGGATACAATGAACACAGAAAATGACTCGAAAATGAAGAAAGTGGCGGAGGAAAGGAAATTGTACAGAATGGCCAAGGTCCACGACTTTTTGGAAATGTGGCAGGGCAGGCACAACCTAGGTGCTACAAAGAACAAACCATGCGCTCAAAACAAGCAGATGGCATCCGGAGCATACAGTTCGGACATGAAAGAGATCGTGCAAGCATCCAGGTCACTCTTTCAACATGATGGTGCAGCTGCATTTAAATTGTCAGAAAGATCGCCTTTGCCACCAGCTTTGTACCTCCCCGAGAGACGAACTCAAATATTGAATGTCCACCAAGACAGAAGACTCAACCGTCATCCAGTCCAAAGTGATGAGGATTGTGCACCTGAATCCATTTCGCACATCTATAATTGGCTTAACTTGAATGGCGACTTGGCTAATCCAAATGACAGTGAAGACAATTGCTCAGCAGATGATGAAGCTGATATAGAGCAAGGCAACGGCATCGAGGATCCGGAATACCCATGGTTGTGGGATGTGAGTGTCGCGACAAATGTTACTGGATTCACTCGGCCAACACTGATGTGAAAGAGACAGGCTGAAAAGGTGTTGGTGACGGTTAATGCAATCGAAAGGAGGAGTAATACTGGGGTGAAGAAAAAGTAGGACAGAATGCGTCAATGTTTCTGCAGCTTCTTCCTGTAGGTTGATCTATAGTTTCAGTTAGAGATATATTCTGGGCGAATGGTGAGCAGTAGCTTGTGAATATGGGTTCATAAACAGATGTATTGCAGGCATAATGAATCTTTTAGCAAGATAAATAAATTTCAGTAGTTTGAGAGTGAACAGTGCAAGAATATTACTGCGCTCGGCTTTGCCATATGGCCGAGTCACTATCTGCCAGGAAGATAACCAATAGGTTCAAATTGTGACGAAAACAATTATCGATGGCAGTGGATGTTGAATAGACAATACATTAAAATAACTGTCAACGGAGCGTCAACAATTTGTGATCTTGTAGGAACAGTAATTGAACTGTGATCTGGTCGTGGTTATGCATAACCGATGTATTGGCAGCTGTTGTCGCAAAGGAGTCTGTAACACGGTCACCACCCAATGCTGAGAATGAGCGTCAACAGAGTGTCAACAATTTTTAGATTAGCATGTTGGGTAATTTAGGTTCTGATCGGTTGCAGACATCGATTTATGAGATATTGGCAGCCTTTACTGCCGAAAACAACAGTGACATTTTCCCAGCCGCATCCTGATAATGAGCGTCAACGGAGCGTCAACAGTTTTAGGTCTTTCTCATTTGCTAATCAAGACATCACGCGGATCTTCGCGCTCATAACAGACTTATTGACCACCTTGATAAGCAAAAATAAAATGTATCCAACGTTAAACACAGATTCCAAACTAATCGATATTGCAAACTGCAATGGATGTAAAACGTATTAGTGGTTGTTGAAAACACGATTTCGATTACCTACTATTAACAAACTGGAAAAATAGGAGCCTTATATAAATCGATAGACAAACCCGCTGGGCGACCCGCTAACCAACCACCCACGTCAGACAGATCGGGAATTTACCGTTGTTCTGTACCTGAGTTGACGGTTCGGGTGTATTGACAACCCCGTCCGACAATTTGGCAATGGTTCGATTTGGACGCAGACCCGGACCCGAAGTGACGTTCTGGAACTGTTGCTAACACTATCTGTTGGTAGTTATATTGACTGATTCTTGAGATGCTATTCGGTAAGCTATGCAGTATGCTTGGTGGACACATTCAATGTTGTTCGGGGATAATTCAGAAGTCATATTGTAGTCATTCTGTGCCTTGTTCAGAACTGCTGGTGTTGCCATAATGCATTTATTTCATATCGTATTTGCAACTGCCACAGTACTCACATTTGCCCTTGTTTGGTATGGATCAGGCCAGTTTGACTTGTCATCCCTCTGGTGAATGTTGCTGTCTACTGGACGTCTGTGGAATGCTAGGTGAACTTAGGGTTTTCGATCATTGGGTGCGCTCACTGGCTCTACTCTGTGTGTGCATGTCAATTCATCGGTGGGTGTGTTTGCCGTGACATGACTTGACTGCATTGCCATATCATTGTTCAGGCGCTGTGTTGCTGCACTTCTGATATGGTAATAGTTTGCGGTAGGGGTTTTTTGAAATCCCAGTATGGTCATCCCCCTATATTGAAAGTTGTCGCTCCACAGGCAACTCTTCTTATATGGCTTGATTGGGGTTGATTCCAAAGTTGATTTCCAGTTGTCAATTGGCATCGTAGTTGTATAGTTTGGGGTAACCTCGTCTGTGTTGGGATCTCATTTAGGCGTATTCTTGGTAATGCAACTTTGACACAGATATGGCATTTTATTCAGTATTGTAATCTGCATTGTATACGGCATTATAATCTTCTTTGTAATTGGCATTGTAATCTGCATTGTATACAGCATTATAATCTGCTTTGTAATTGGCATTGTTATCAGAATTGCGTTCAGCATTGTAATGTTCATCGTAATCGGCATTGTAATATCTGCAATATGGCACTTCATTTGGTTTCTTCAATTGATGTCGGGATTGTACTCAGCACGTCAAGGCAGCCAGTATCTATATTTCATATGTGTCGCCATAGTCAAAGAGTATTTGTCATCCATCTCCGACCATCTCTGGGATGGGTATATCAGTGCTCATAAGTCCAATTCCCATTGTCTCAATATATAGCGCCGAAGTGACATTTTCTCTCTCATATCGAAAACATTATCACATGCCTGGGCTTCCGATTGCTGCTTAAGTATTCAATGTTCCTTTGTGTACTCTTTGTACTCAATTGTCATTCGTCTTCAAGGCGATCTCCAAACAGCTGACTTGTCAGTCTGCCTATGGCACTTAGTCTGCTCCACCCATATAACCCAAAAGAATCAAAAATGAATTGAAGTTGTGTAAGGGAATATGCAGGAGGCCTTGCGGTTAATGGTTCGCCCACAAGGGAGCCAAACTCCGGCATCCAGTGACTCCCTACGGGTGTCAGCAAGCCGATAGCAGTCTATCAAGCGACCCCTTGGCTGGGCTCCTCTGCCGCTACTACTGCTACTACACCCTGCTCGGCGAGTCCAGTGCTTTGGTTGGTGTTGTCACCTGCAGAATCCAAAGTGATGGCATTTGAAGTCGCTCCCAGCTGCCCTATGCATTCCCCAATATGTACTGTAAATGCTGCGACACCTTCAATACTATATCAGCAAAATGTAATTTTGCATCTCGGAGACTCTGGTAGTGTTCGAGAGTTGTCAGACAAGAATTGCAGGGTGGTTCAATCCGAGAGTGAACGGGACCAATGCAGTGGCCTTCAGGTCCACTTTGGAGCACCAGGGAGCTCCGGCGACAAGCCTCGGAGGGCTGATGACAAGCCTAGGAGCACCACGGAGTGCCCTCAACAAACCTTGGAGTGGCGATTACAAGCGTGAGAGTGCCAGCGACAAACCTATGAGCACCTCGAATCACAGTAGGGCAGACTGGGATACAAACTTCTTCTTTGGGAACTCTGCTGGACCACCGGGAAGTCATACCCAATACTTATCATTCAATTATGTTTAAAACTCATGTCTTCCGTTTGTATTCTCAGCTATGGATTGACGTATCTATACAGCTACCCATCTACACATGGTATATCTGGAAGAGCCTCAGGTGGTGCTTAAAGGAAATTCGAGGTGCAGCTGAAGATGCTAATCAAGTGAACTCAGAGATGCACTTGGAGGCCGTGATCAAGCGAGTGTGGAGATGCACTTGGAGGCCATGATCGTGCAAACTTGGAGATAGTAAGCGAGCAAGCTCGCAGATACACTTGAAGGCGGTGCTTGAGTGAACATAAAGATGCACTCCGAGGCCTTGATCAAGCGGGTTTGGAGATGCACTTGAAGGCAATGTTTGTCCGAACTTGGAGGCCATATGTGAATGAGTTCAGATATACACCTGGAGGCCGTGACAACGTGAACTTAGAGATGCACTCGGAAGCCGTAATTGAGTGAGTTTGGATATTTCCCTGGAGGCTTCAATCGAGCCAGTATGGAGATGCACTGAGAGGCCGAGATCGAGTGAACTCAGAGATGCACTTGGAGGCCATAATCGAGCAACATTGGAGATACATTTGGAGGCCATGGTCGCATGAACTTGGAGCCACAATCAGAAGCTGTGACAAGAGTGTTTGGAGATGCACTTCGAGGCCATGAACGAGCGAGATTGGACGATCACTTGGAGGTGGTCAATGGGAGGTGCGCCGGGTAATAAGACTCTATTCATCAGTGAGTTGCAGTAACTTGCACCTGTGAGAATGTGACAAGATGACTTAACCATTGAGCTCCCATGGAGAGCTGGCTTGTGGCAGTCGAATTGTAAGAAGGCACACTGCGATTTGATGCTACATTCAGGGGTCAACTCGTAATCGTGAGAATGTAGGGAATACAAACAACTATGGGTGGATGGTGTACTCGGTGGATGCTGTACCAAGTGCATCAGCAACAACCCTACTTTCCGTCTGGAACACCCGGGTGTTCCGGACGGCTCTGACGGATCTGACGGAACCTCGTACCCTCATACAGAGAATTAAAGGATACCAGTCGCCCAGGCGCCGGGTCGCATTGCATACGTACCTCCTTTACTTTGTGGTGACGTATACGCATCATCAGAACGAGACGTGTGTTACACTCTTCACAGGGGCTGCAGTTATGCTGAAGCCGTTTACACAACACCTGCCGATGTTTTTGCCTATCTCCGGCCGAGTGCCACATTTTACCTCTCCGCTATTGCTATATATTGGATGCTACACTCTCCCCATAGATTTTTACTTTTAAGATGTTGTCACGTATTACAATGCAGTCTTCCCTTCGGATACATCGTTTGCCATTGCATTTGCTTTGCCATTATTGCATTTTACAGGTCTGACATATACTGTTCAATCTTCACACTCTCTAGGACTATGCCCTCAGTCATCCACATTCTGCATTCATCCATCATCGGCTTGCAATGCATCCTCTTCCTGATCCACACCTGCATTGTCGCCATGTCCAATCTTCAGAGTCTGTAGTACTATGCCCTCAGTCCTCAACATTCTGCGTTGATCCATCATCGGCTAGCGATGCTTCTTCCTCCTCATCCGCATACGCATCATCGCCATGTCCAATCCTCACAATCTCTAGTACTATGTCCTCAGTCCTCAACATTCTGCGTTGATCCATGATCAGCTAGCGATGCTTCTTCCTCCTCATCCGCATCTGCATCATCGCCATCGTCGCCATCAAACCCATCGACAATACTAGTTCCTAGGTAAAACCACTCGAGTCCAGTCACAGGCTGTCATCACCGGCTGGCGGTGGGGATGGCATCGCGCTCGTCGCTTTGGTCACATTGATCTTTGTAATCCCTGCTGCCCCCTGGCATCCCGAAATGCCGTTCGTCATCCATGAAATCGTTGTCTATCGCGATGTTTGGGTCAGTGCTTCCGATCTCAGGGTCCTCAAGCGCTACTTCGGAGGTCAAATAGTCAAGAAGGATGGCATTGTCAACACACACTGCTTCCATGCTGATGACCATGCCAGGCATTGGGTTCTCGGCCTTTTGGATCTGTCACTTGACAGTCGCAAGAGTGTTTCTATACACCCTCTTTTGGTAGCTGTCCGGTAGAGTGTTGCAGGTATTCATCAAGCATGTATACGTGTCTGCAATGCCAGGTGAGGTCAACAGCTTGCGACCCATTGCAGCGCAGCAGGATGCGTTCCAACCACAGTCATTGTTGTAGTTGAAGTAGTTTGGGCGATCATGTCTGTACGCTATCAGCTTTGACTAGGACGCGTTCGGATGAACACCTTTCTTCCTTTGCCACTCCACGAGCGCATGGCGCAACGCGGTGCAGGTAAACATGTTCAGTGGCGAGGGTATATGACCGTCCTTGTCCTCAATTATGGAATTATAGAATCCATCAGCATACATACGATGGTTATTCGCCCGATGACAAAATTTGATGTAGATACACCCAGGGATTGCTTCCGCCAGGGAGTAAAGTGGATGCTGGCCATTACTTAGCAGCATTCAACTCTCTCTGCGTTGAATTTGGACCGCGTACACCACCTTTCACATGCTCTGCTACAGCAAAAAGAGACTTATTGTCTGCCAGAAGGGAAAAAATGAATTGCAAATGCTCTGCAGCAGATTCAAAGCGGTGGAGATCATAAAGCTCTGCTATGTTGTCCCTTGCTGATTGAATAAAATGGGATTTAACCTTATCGACTTGTGCTCAAACCTGGTACCAGTTTGAGCTTGTAATATCCAATGTGGGCCGTTGCTTCAGCATATCTCTATCAAGATCTCCTTTGTGCGCGGCTCAAATGCTACAGACCAAATGTTGTTTTGCTGCTTAGCGGTGTTCCAGTACTTCTCTATTATCTGCCAGTGTGGGCCTTGAGGTAATGCTTTCGCAACATGTCGCGTTGCATAACTTACTATCTCCTAGTCGCTTGCACTCATCAACAGCCGTCTGTTCCACATGTAGAGCTCCAGGAGTCTGCCGGGAGCAAATACATGATGCTTCATATCTGGGTGAGCAAATCGATGGATGCTGCGACTGCCGGAGACCATTAATCGAGGTGTAGACACCGCCTGTGGTTGCAATTGCCACTGCCTCTGTCTCTGATTACTTTCTGTAGCTCGTGTTTGCAGTGGATTTGTAATGAGTGCGCAGGCTTCTGGATCAGGGATAGGGGAAGGCAGGTTTTGAAGACCACTGAAAGAAGTGGGAGTGCTGTCAACACCGGATGCGGGGCCGGAAACAACGCGACGCGTTGGCACTGTCTGTGAGATTTTGTTACGCCTTTGTTGTTCCAGGTATTCTTCTGGGATCATACAGGATCACTCGATGATCCAAATATGGATATTCCATCACACATCACGAGCTATCACTCGGATCTCCTAATTGGATCAGCCTTCCGGATTTGTTCACCTATTGGTAATATCATCATTACCCTACCCTCGAATCAATAAGATTAATGACAGCGATCAAGCTGAGCGCATATACGATATGCACTATCTATCACTGGGTATTGGTCGTAGGATCTCTATTGTTAATGGTCGTTCCTTATCGGCAGGAAACCTTATCCATAGTCGCTGAACCAACGACCATCCTCTCATGCTTCAATGGCTGGTTCCTTATGAGATGAGATGTCGTCAATATCAGAACACTATCGCATCTCGAGATATGCAGAGTCATATAGAAGATAAGTCGATAGCCAATAATTGATAAATCGGAGCCCAGTCAACCGAGTGGAATTATACGAATCAACCCTTAGTCCGACCACAGTTTCTTGGTCTGGACAGATGGGACGTTGGATTCTTTCGTCCTGAGTGGCGAGGGATACTCTCCGTTCACAATATGGCAAAACAACTCAGTTGCAGAATACTGTATATTTGGCTCCAATAAAGCATAGTCATATTAAGGGTTCTGTCTTTTGCCACAATCATTAAACCGTTACGTACCTGGTGGGTCTATGAGAGGGCACTCTCACTGGCTCTTGGTGACACCAACATATTAGTTAGTGATTGGCTTCAGATAAGCTCGTAACTCTACGAGGAATCGCCAATAGCAATAGTGTCGCAATATGAGCTCGTTACCTTGATGACGTTGTTATTGATCTTGGGAGTTATAACTCGACCATGAATGGTAGGAGGCAAGGATGATAAGGCAGTTACGTATGTGAACTCCGAAACAGGCTTTGGCAGTCTTAGGATTGTTAAGGGTGTAGATCGTCTGATAGATATCAGCGATACCGACATGGAGGAAGGACATCGATAACATTCTATCGAAAATACAATCTTCCTCATGATTTATCTATGGATACCGATTGACCTTCTCGACCTGGAGGTTAGGCCTTGACTTTATTCCCGCGTATTATCTATTAAGTTCTGTATCGAAGTCAACAAGGTTACTTCTCCTTTGAAGTCCAGAGTTCTACGTTCATCTTCAGTTCTATATCACTGATAAACCCATCACTCTTTATACTTGGTTACTCTTAGTACCTTCGTCGAAGCAAGTCGTCGATTGGGAAGCGAGCAAGACGATACTCTTGAGTTCGATGAACCATCCTGATAACGTGGAGGTTGAGAGAATACTCTTGAGTCGGCCCTACTCCTTCTGCTGAGGCGAAACTACTTTGCTGTTTCTTATAAGTCAAGTCGATACTTCCAGTGGTCGCATTCTTGGACAATTCAATCTTCCAGTTAATTTCCGGTTGTTGGGACGATACTCTAGCATCCGTCGGAAGTCCAAGAGTCATCACGATAGTGTGGTGGATCAGAGGATACTCCTTTCAGGCTCTCCTGGAGTCGTGTACCTCAGCATGCTGATATGTGAAAGACGATACTCTTTAGTCGATACTATTTTTCGGATGCAGAGAACAGAGCAGTTACCTTGTTACGTTTGGTGGTGATCCATATACACATCCTGAGTGAAGCTTTAATCATTCTTCTCTGTATCAGTCCGGAAGTCATTAGGGGCTTTTATTGATCAGGACTTAGGGTGGATCTCCCGGGGTTACAGATTCCTCCGGGTGCTAGGGTGCTACAACTGCTTGTACCCGGTGTTGCGGTTGCAGTATTTATTAACCATCGCTGTGTAGTGGACAAGGTGGAAGCCACGCGTTGAGTGATATCTGCAAGGCGAGAATTGTTCAGCGAAGATGAGGGGGTGGAGTTCTGACCTTAGATTGATGAGGCTACGGAACTCCCTCCTTGAGAGGAATCCCTCTCGCCAGCCGGTACGGAAACACGTCTCTTAGCAAGGGGACCCGGTGAATTCCCCGAGGACCCACGCATTTGGCGGTTCTGACAATTAGCAAGACTTCCAACATTTAGTATGACCGGAGTTGTGTCAGGGTGAGGGCTTTGGGAAGGCATAGTCCGAAATTGATGTTCAACATTAAGAATGCAGGAACAATTTCTTCTGCATGCATATGCAACGGCAGGCAAGGTTGACTCCCATTTGAGCGACCAAGGAGGGATTCGACAAAAAACAGAGGCGCAGTGTAGACCACGCTAGACTCGAAACCGTGACAATAATCGGGGACGAGATCCATTGAAAAGCATTCAATTGTGGGGTCAACTGTCATCAGATGAAACTCAGATTGAACTCAACAATGATTTTCACTGTTACAGCAACGTCTGAAGGTCTATTTGCACCGCTTGAAGGGTGTTTATGCCTTCTTGGTGCGGTTATCATTGTATTGCACTCGTTCTTCGCACAATACTTCGAACCATCGATTGTGTATATCATCAGCGTCCCAGCAGAAATCCCCCGTTGCCCAATCAAACAGCTTTGCACAGCGAACAATGACGTATTCTCTTTCCTATGACATCAGTTGCATGTGCGTTTTCCACCGCTAGGCGTGTTGTTAGCTGTGTTGGATGATTGCACAGTTTGGACAACCTGAGAACAACGAAGTGTGCTCCGAGATGCACGAGGTCTGACCAGAAGAAGTGGTGTGGGATGCAAAAGCAACGCCCCGTGTTGTAAACTGTCCTCACCGCGAGTACAACATCTCGTCTCGAGGCTTGTCATTCATGATGTGCCTGGTGGTTGTGCAAGATGAAGGCTGGGCCATTTTGTGTTCGTTAACCAACACAACGCAGGATATGGATCGAAATCATCATATCTCTCAAGTTGAACCAAGAAATCGCAGGAACTCGAGTATATATATCCCTTCATCCCGCCTACACCTTCATTCTCATTTCCTATCCTATTGAACACACCGCCAGCATCCTGAACTATTTCGACATCATGGGACTGGCATAAAACAATGCCTCTCGTTCCAAAACACACCCGATAACCTACACAACTTTGTATGTTCCGGCAGGGCTTCCTTCCGCCACGTGCAACTGTATGATAATGCTAACGCTTCGGATGTAGATTCATTTACAACCCACAGCGATGGCACCAAAGGGCAGCCGCAAAGAACAGGAGAAGACTAGGGCAAAGATGCCAACATCGGGTATAATTCGACGCATGTCGTTGGCTCGGGACCATGTCGTGGGATTCATCTCGGAACACATCCGTGGACTCGCACGGATATTCAATGTTTGCAGTGTCAAGGGTGACAGGGTATGGGACCTCTTTTATGATATAATCTTTTTTGTTCCAGTCACGACTAGCCACTTTTCACAATTCCAACAGATGTGGCCCCATCTGGGAGCAGAAGTTCGCCTTGTCGGTAGTGGTAGGCTGCCTTCTGCCCATACATGGGGCCAATGATTGACAAAACCCGTGACAAAATGAACAATTCGAGGTGGGACAACCCCCATGCCTTTGGAGATATAGTCAATCGCTCCAATCTGCAGACAACCAGCACGGGGAAGATTAAACACACTGGCGACTCTTTCTCCTGGTACGGTAGCGATGATGGCATGGAAATATTCAGCTACCAAGCTGCCGGCAGTACAAGCCAGGTGACTTCCTGGCTGTTAGACGACTGATTTGCGTTGTGATGATCGATGAGGATGATGATTATGAACATTGGGCGGATCCCGGAGCGCTGAGCGGTGGAAAGAGCCATCCTGGCGATACCTATGACCATGATGACGGCAAGGGTGAGGAGGACACGCAGGGCGGTGAGAAAGGGACTGGGATAGGGAAGGGAACAAAGGATGGCAAGGGGAAATGGGAGGGGAAGGGGAAGGGAATAGAGGAAGTGAACGGGAAGGGGAAAGGGAACGGTGAAGGGAAATGTATTGTAAAACAAACCCCAGGTGGAGATGATATATCTCATGCCGTTGCTTTGCAGTTGCACTAGGAAATGTATGAGGCAGACTAGGACATGGAAGGCTAACCTGAGGGGGTATATTTAGAGCCAGAAGCATCGACGGCCATGTCAATTTCCTCAGAGGATGATGTCGACTGTACCAAGGAGTCGGACGGCGAATATGACTCAGAACACGATTCTGATAAGGATATGAGCATGGCGGATGATGTGGTCGCACTGTGCGGCGTTGATTTAGACGGCGATGTGGATATAGACAGGGACGGTGATGATAAAGAGGAGGATGATGCAGAGGAGGATGATGAAGTGGAGAAGGATGAGGAGCAGGAGGATGAGGATAAGGAGCAGGATGGGGATGAGGATGAAGGCAAAGAATCTCGGACAATTGGCCAGGGGGAGATGGTCAATACATCGGCTGACAATGTAGATATCATGGTAGACATTCAGCTAATTGTGCTACCTGAGCAAGGCCCGGAGATACGGGAGCATACCCCACGGCCAAAACCACCAGCGCCTGCCCCCCGTTTACAAACCCCGCAGCCTTGCCCACGACCAAGAATTTCAGAGACTCATCCCCTCGGTGGGCTGGAGTTTTTGGGGCTTGTGACACCACAAAAACCTCACCAAGTGGTGCCAACACTGCGACAAGCTGAGGCAGCTGGAGAAACCTTGGATGTGGATGTGGATCGGTAGCTGCTTGGCGAATCGGCAGGTGGCGACAGTCTCCCTGATGTCCCTCTCCCCGATGTCGCTCTCCCCGATGTTCCTCTCCCTGGGGGCGCCTGGATGGCTTGGTTGGTGAGGATTGAACCAGACCTCGCGCTGCAGAGGAGGGGATGGTTGTTGCGTTCGGGTTACGGTCGGGTTCTGGTCTCGTTCATTTCCTTCGTTCGAATCCATTCATCTCAAGCATTGATTAATTCACGCGTCGCAAGGTGTTTGAATCGCTCAGGGTTTATCATCGTTATGGGTTTTGTATTCGTTTTATTTTATTCATAGTATGATGGGACATCACGCATGCAGCGTTTTTGCAACTCCTGGTGTGTAAGAATCCTCTTTGTGATGGTGTTGAGGCTCAATAAATCTCTCAAGTTAGCTGAAAGTATCATGAGTTTACACCCACCAGGCTGCTCAGGCCCTGCACCAACTTTCGTCCCTTTCTACAGTGTATACTCCACTCCTCGCGCGTTGTCGCCAATGCCGGAGAAGACCCCTTTCCGTTGCCCCAAATTATCATGCTGAAAGATGTTCACCTCAGACAGCTCGCAACTTAACCATAACAAATTACACCATCCTGGCCACCTTCAAGTTGCACTCCGAATGTATCTGAGTATTGGCAGTGAGCCCCGACGCGTTGAACCCGCACAGCGTCATGGATACAACGCTAACAATGATTCATTCGAAGACTTGGACGCGTTTCCCTACCCGAAACACCTTGAGAACATCGCAGACTTGGAGTCTCAACGCCCGCCACCTCCTACGCTGTGGACGAAAACATAACCCCGCGCCAGCACTCCTTTGAGCGATGACATTGCTGAGACATGGGAACGCGACGCTCAAGGTTGCCTTGACACGAACCAACAAAACAATCCCTCCTACCCATTCGCGACGCCTAAAGAGTACATATATATCCAATGAGAGATCATAAAGAAGAGCATGAAGACGTACTATGACAACGTGCTGAAGGAAGAAAACATCGCTCTGCCCTTCCCAAGCTTCGAAGATGGGGATCGGGTCCAGAACCACGTGGCAACCATTCCAGATGATAAGATTTTCGGGGAGTGGGAACTACACACTCTCGAGGATATGAGATAGCAGGACAATCAGCAACGACTTATCAAATACCAGAGTTGTGACATCATCAAAAGCATGAGATGGTTGATGAGGCAGCCAGCCTACGCCAAGCATCTCATTTATGCCCCTCAGCGTTTTTCAACAACGATACGCCACCGAAATGCCTCTTTACCGGAATGCACACTGCGGACTGGTGGTGGGAGACCCAGGTATGGTGAAAGACTCGAGGATAATTACATACTAATCGACGTTATGTCAACATTCAGCATGGGGGAGACACTTCCCTTGATCGTCATGTCCGATGTAATACATCTCTCGAGTTTTGCTGGCAACAAGGAAGAGTGGCCTGTATATATGAAGATTGGCAATCTATCTTCGAAGATGCGCCAGATGCCCTCAAAGCACAGCGTCGTAATGGTCGCTCTCCTGCCGATTCCAATCAAGAACCGCAATATTCTTCGGGAGCGGCTGGATGAGCAGTAGCTAACCCACGCAGAGGTGCTGAATGAAGTACTTCGGCGGCTACAGCAGCCTCTCACCGTTGAACAAAATCCCAGCCCTGAGAGTGGGTATTACAACATTCTCTGAGCAGATGGCAACTTCAGGCGTTGCAAACCGGTTTTCGCAGCATGGCTTGCAGATTGCCCAGAGTATAGCAACCTACATCATCTCGAGCGGCATGTCTGTTTATGGTGTGAGTGTCCAAAGAACGAACTTGGAAATTATGTCCCACCTGACAAGCCACACCCCCAGCAGGATCACAACCTATATAGAACGCTCGGCGATGCCAACACTAAGGCAGCTGATGCCGAACTCTTGTCGCGCGATGTTCACCGAGGATTCAACGTGTTTCAACATATTCCCTGTATTGTGAGCAACCTGCCGAAGCCCGACCTGCTCCATAGATTCCAAATCAGCATGCCTGACCTTCAGAAGTGGATTTTCCACTTCACGAAGACGCATGAACAGCCCGACAAGTACAATGCAATCTGGATATCCGTGCCTGCTGACCACGACCTGACAGCAAAAAATGAGTCATATGAGGAAGTTTCTCAATGGAATGGGTAGGAGATGAAGGAAATGAGCCGTTACGTGTTTCGAGTTGTAACCCAGTCTCTACGAGGCAGAAGCCCCGCTCAGCGTCCCATATTCAATCATGCAACTGAGTGCACATGGGCATTGTTAGAATTCTATATGTATACTCAATATATATCTTACGATGATGCAACATTGAGCTACATGGAGAACACCTTGCGTCGTTTTCACACAATCAATGATGTTTTCTTACTCGGCCGAGCCGGCAAAAAGGAGAAGGCCAAATCCAATGCCATGAGTATGGAACTCATGAAGAAGCGAAAGGTAGATGAGGACACAAATGCTGAAACTGGGACACCATCCTAGAAGCAGCACGAAATGCACACCTGGCGGGATTATATCAGTCATGAGATAAATGTTTCCAAGGAGTTCGATGCCCACTTCAACTTTCCCAGGATCCTTTTGATGTCTGATTGGGTCGATCAGATTCGTCGATACTGAGCCTTGCAACGGTATTTTGCCGAGGGACATGAACAAGCAGATACAACGAACCTCAAGGACAGTTCGAACGCCTCCAATCACAGTCTCAACTACCTGCCACAGGTAATCACCTGTCAGCGTCGCATTCTCTGCGTTGAAATGAGAGAAATCAATCTCCAAGCCCTAGCTCAGCGTCAGGAGAACAGCACTGCCGCCTGCAAAGTCCTCCCTTCCGGTTCTGATCTGGCCGCCCCCCTGAGCTCCCAGTCATATGCGGAGCCCCAATTCATGGGACCCCAAAACCACCATGATGGAATGCATCCTGACTCTTTCATCAAAGACTTCAGAGCATTACTCGACAATACGCAAGACGCAACACACAACCTGGCAATATACAGCGGCATGCGGGAGTGTATGAAGCATAAGAGTCGTTGCAAGACATATATGTCGGATGAACAACTGCACACAATGGAGCTCTGTATTTACCATGGTGTTAAGGTCCAAGTTGAGGGTTTAGATGGTGAACGCATATCTCAGATGTGTCGATGCACTGGAAGCCAGAGCTGGCATGCAGGGGACCGACGGAAGGACTGCATGTGGGTTATGCAACGCCTGGGGAGGTGTTATGGCACGCTGAATGGGCGTCACCTGTGGCAACTGCAATGACTATACAAAATCAAGCTCCCAAACGAGGATGGAGCTTTCGGTCGGTACTGGTTAGCCCTGGTGCTCACCACAATTCTTGAAAACTTGGCTAACTTGGATCCCGTCTCGCAATTTGTACAAGTGAGAAAGCACCGGCAGCCGTTGCTTTGCAAGTTTACACAGTGGGGAACATCGTCGGCTGCGCGCACGCAATTCCAGAGATAGCTACCAGTAGTACGTCAGGTGACTGAAGGAACGAGCGATGGATTGTCAATTGCCACATATATCTGGCGACTTGGAATCATGTGTGTAATGAGTAAAGAGAGAATTGCATTTTGCGTGCAGGTAGAAGGAACATGAGGAGAGATTTTCGCAGCATCCCCCATTACATTGCAACTGATGCAAGCGCATACCCAATGATCCCATTCCGACGTATGGGCACAGTTGGCCACAACCCCAGAGTGTTCGTTTGAAATTGAAGACTGACAGAGCGAGAGCAACAGGTGAAACTGGGATCAGAGGGCTATATGCAATGTGACGCGTGGTATTCACCCTGGGCATGGAGTAATCCGCCAATGGGGTGTCTCTGATGGCTCTTACGGAGTGCGGCCACTCTGATGTAGCCACTCCGCCCAGATGGAAATGTTTTTTGCTGATGTGTTAACTCATCATCATGGTATGCAGTGATAGAGAGAGATGACTTTACTTTGTGTTCTGCAATTATGCTAGCATTGTGGATGAGGAACAGAGATGGGGGATGAAGTTGGGAACACGCTGGAGGATACGAGCGGATATTGAAAATCAGGGGTACGACTTGACTGATAGAGTTTGGTAGACCTGGTATTGGCATTTTTTCCCGCCTGATCCGCTGTCGCACCTGCCGTATCGGGAATGGTAATCCACCCGCACGTAAAATTCTCTGACATTCAAGTTTCACATGATGATTTCCCATCTCCTCTCTTTCCTGACCTGAACTCTACCATCACCTAAGAACATGAAGTTATGTTATCCCTTTGTGTCTCTGCTAGCCAGGATCATGCGCTAACACTGGTTACTGCATTCACCGAGTACTGCATACACTGATCACTGCATATACTGAGTTCTGCATACACCGAGTAATACCTCATCCCATGATCCAATGTCTCCTGCTCCCAGCCAGTCTCTCACCTCCTCACTCTTGGTGGACCTTGTTGTAACCAATACTTTACATTCCTACAATTATGAGTTAACCAATGAATAGAGTCTCTGCTCATGTTGCACCTCAGTCCCGATCTACCACCTCCAGAATGACTGTCTCCTGATAGACCTCCTCCAAGTACTCCTCTAATCCTGATTGAGCATGGCATTCAAGTGAATCTCCGAACACTGTTGATCACAGCCTCAGAGTGTATCTCCAAGTGGCCACGACCATAGCCTCCAAGTGTATCTCCAAAGTCGCTCGATTTCGGCCTCCAAGTTCTTCTCCACACTCGCTCCATCACACCATCCAACTATATCTCCAACTTCACACAATCAAAGTGTGGTGAAACAGTGGAGATCTCACCGCATCGAGATACAACTATTGAGAATGAGTCGTTTGGGCTCGACGAGCGTAGGAAGAGGGTGTGAGTATCTGAAGGGGTACCTGGCTGCTAGAAACCACTCTAATTATGTGGATCTATGAAGGCTCAGCCACAGTGCATGTGGAACAACACAAAGTGCATTAATCTGTGAAGGTTTGGCAAGAGCGTTTGGGACTGAGAGCTGGGAAAGATAGACTGTGTATTTCATTTAATGAGATGATGTCTAAGTACCCCAGTATCTCCCAAATGTATACTCCCCATTGCTCGGTCCATCTCTGTGATCTCAGTATCTCGACATGCCTCGTTGCTCAGTCCGCCTCCGTTATTCCTGTATTGGCATATTCCCCATGTCGGCCTCTCCCCGCCAAACTGGTGGTGGTGGTGAGAAACAGATTGTCTCATCACAATGGCCTCCAAGTGCATCTCTCAGGTTGCTCAATTGGTGTATCGAGGTCCTCCTGCAATTACATTCGAGTAGTGACTGTAGCCAGATTGACCGTATTCATATACATAGAGAGACTCAGATAGAGAATACATGGCATATTATAATGTAGTGAATATTGTGACTGTAACAATGACGAAATGTCGTGTGGTTAGGGAACACTAAGAACCACTGCTCTTCGGAATATGGCACCAAGTCTCCCGCATCGCTGGGCAGAAGTCTCAGCTGCTCTCGAAGTCTCCTGCCAACCTGCCCCGAGGTCTCAGCTGCTCCAAAATTTGACTATCCTCTAAGTCAATTATCCAAGCATCATGAATGCTCCTCCATAACTGCAGATACTTTCAGGAGCACCTGAGAATGCTCTTGCAGAGTCTGAAAGCACTTTGCTGAGCTCCAGGGGGGCCTGGGAGCATCTGGAAGTACTTAGAAGCACTGGTGAGGTCAACCAGAGTGTCTGGGAGGTTTGCTTGTGGGTCCAGGACATATTGACATTTGTCTGATCTACCTAGATCATCGTGGAATACGATTGCTCACAGTGTCTGTATACATGGAGCTCACCCCAGATGCTGATAATTTACATTATGGTTATTATCATCAGCTTCTAAGACCTTCGGTACCACTGCCTAAGTTATCGGTGTCAGTTCCTCTGCTCCACTCGCATTCAGTGATTGCGGGGAGTCAATCGCTGGTTGTCCCAGTTGATGTCAGGATGTTGTTTCTGGAACCATGGTAAGCCAAGGACTAAGTCATATACCCGCATTAGAATGACTAGCACATCTGATATGTCTAACAGTGCAAGATAGTCCATGTACTGGACTGTGATCCGCTACTATTTCTGTCTGTTCTTTGCTTGTTGCATTACTTCTCTACTCATGCCGAGGGTGGTGATGTATGTTGCCTGATGTGATTTCCTAGGTTACTTGGGCAGCCAAGGTGCCATGAAAATGCTGATTGCGCCTCGGTCGATAAGAGCCCATATGCGTTGCATCTTGCCATTTGTGTCGCATTTGTACTTTGTGAAGTCTGTGTGCCGAATTCGGTGTTTCAGTGCCACATCGATAGTGCCCTTAAATTCTTGCCTTCAGGCTCTCAAGGACAATTCTTGATTTTGGCGAGATCTGACTGGATTGAACATAGTCCAGAGTCGCCATTAGCGCTGGTGCCACTCACTATCCCAATGCCAGCTCAGTCTGATCAAACCTCCCCCATTGGGTTAGACACCGGAGTATACAAGTGTCACCTTGTTGAGCATCAATGCATCGTTAGTGTTTGATTTGTTGATTGCCACATTCGCCATTAATGTAATCGCAGTCGATGATTATTCATAGTGTAGGTGAACCTCGATTGTCCACAAAATGTGTTTTCTGAGGGCTTCATAGTCATTGTACTTGTCGCAGTCATGATATGTGATCTGTGAAATTGTGTCAGTCTGTTATCGTAAATGGACTTCACTCGGTGCAATGAATTGCCACTGTAGGTTCGCCTCAATCATCAGAATTCTTGTTATCCTCAATGTCTTTCAATGGTAGGGTATCTTCTCGGTATGTGCACTTCACTTGTGGCGACATTCGTGGCGGTATGAGTGCCTCAATTGTGTGTTGGGTTCCCCATAAGGGCTCCTTACTCATGCAGACGTTCAGGGCAGTACGCGTGCTTCATTCGTGGACAGATCCCCCGCTGTAGGTTTTGTGTGCTCGAGATGTGTAAGTGGTATAAGTAGTCATACCAGTGCTTACTCGGAAATTATCGGTTGACTTTGGCTATGGTGTTTGATATTGCAGCATTCAGGGGTAAGATCACTCCATGCAGTATAATGGCTTGGACTGGTGATGACGCTCAATTGACTCATTGGAATGGTGTTCAAACTAGATTAGATTGATTCTATTTGGCTACTTTGATTGGCTTGGTTGAACATTGGTGTCCTGTACTCGTGATAAGCATTGTCATCATTGCTGCTGACTCACCAGGTGTGTCACTTGGTCTCTGATTTCAACTCCGTTACTATCAGGGGGTTTAATGGAATGATGGAATGGAAAACACTTGGTGCTTTGCGGTAATAATGCTTTGCGATCTTTATTGGAGGTCAATATTTTCAATTGTTCACTGCGGGATATCTTCTGTCCGAAAAATGGGTATACACTTGTGAACTCATATTCCCGTGAGAAAAATGCGTCCATTCACTACAAATGCAATAATAGTGTAAGGTTACATATGGCTGTGTTCAGCCTCAGGTATACATATGGTAATTATACGAATATGGTTGCAAAGGTGGATTCGAGTGATTGTAGATGTGGATGTATTGGCAAAATGGTCACCTGAGATCTAGGGCTCATCGCGAGCCAGCCATATGAAATTGTGGTTACCCAGCCTGAGTCATGTCCCACTGTTACAAGAAGCATCAAATAAACATCACTCCGAGATACATCATTTGATTTCAAAACTTCCAACATTGCCCAACTAGTCAGTATCCAAGTTGAAGAGGGATTGGACACCACAGTTATTAGGTTGGGGTTCAGATATGGTCGGAATGTGTTCCAACAGTGTGTATTTATCATTCTTCAACATGCGCAGTATAACTATCTTCAACCATTTCACAGCACTTCTTCTGTTGAATGTCTGGGACTTGATTACAACGTAGAATATACAAATGCCATTCAATAGCTGATTCCTGAATGACACACTATCCAAATTCAATATAAGAAAGCTGATGAGAATAATCTTGGTAACACCTTCTGAGGACAAGTTCCTTTGTTTGCACGATTATATTGTAGATCAACTGCACCCAATCTGATCCAACACTTTCAATGTTGTCTTCTGACAGGAAAACCAACATTGACCAATTCTAAACGGTGCAAACCAACTCTTCAATTGGTTTTCCTTCCTCAAGTTCACGAATATCAGGTGGTGATTCCAACACCATTCAAACACCTGCGCAGTTGGGCAGATTGTGTTACTCATGTCATCTGGGTCGTCAAACAGACTAATAAGATGTATCATGTTCCTGTCAGAGCAATGTTTGGACTGACAATGGGGCTGCAACAGAATACTGCATTAGAGAGAATCGATAGCATCTGGCTTTTAACTAAACATATTCATTCAGATACCCAGGGGACTGTACTTGAATTTGAATACACTGATTAAGGTGGGTCGGAGTAGGAGTATTGTAGTTTATTGAGTTGTACTGATTCATCAAAATATGATAAACATCAATCCCAGAAAGTATGGTTCCAGATTTGAAGTGCACTGGAATGATCTTGGTGATGTGAACAATACTCCCACTACCTCTGAAATTTGAACAATCTAATTGCTTAATTTTGTAGCACTCTGGTCACAATTTTATACTATTCAAAACATTCCTAGATTCTCCTGCATGAGATCAGAACCCTCAAGATGTTTCTAAAAGTAGTTTCTAACCACCTGAGAGTACTGCAAATTGCATTCAGCCATTTTCGGAGCATCTAGAAGTACCTGGATGGATCAGTATGGCTGTTCTGAGTTGCTGAGTTGTTCAGTTATAACTTCCCAATCATTCTAAATTCTGTTGCTGCATCTCCATATTCCTGAAATCGTACTCAGGCTATATTACCCTCATTGCTTACATGCCCACAGACAACCTTGAACAAATTACAAAAGTCTGACAATACACCTGCCCAGGCGTTTCGACTGCCCATTTGAAGTGAAAACCATATTTCCACACAACTATTGGCCGGAGGACTTCATACATTTTCCCAACACCCAAATGTTGGTTATAAGGAAGTGAATATTTTCGAGGTGACAGTTCTATTTGCATAGACAGTTTGATCATTTAGATCAGATACTAAGTATGTGATGGTAGACAAAGCATTCAAATTTGCAATTGATACTAAAATTTGTCAGTATCCATTAGCATGAACTTTTCAATATCTGCCATCTGTGTGTCATTTGCCTAATAGACTAGTTTTCATTATTGCTCTGCAAACGTGAGAAACTGTATGCGCCGTATTCTATTCAATTGTTCTGTATCAGCCTTGTAATATTCACAATGCCCCAAAATATATATAACTAAACCTAATGATTGGTACAATTTCAGAATGATTAGCATATAGTGCTTCAAAAATGAGGGTAAATAGTACCTGAATGTATCTAGACTGTGACACTGAACTGTGAATCCATGTTAAAAAGCTTCAGTGTTGATAACTATTATCTCTCAATCACTGTGGGAGATAAAATATCATGTTACACCCAAATTGAAGAGCTTAACCAAATTTACCTTCAATTTTCCTTCACTGCCAATCACTCAAAGTGCCAGCATTCCACTTCTTACTTCTTTCAACCTGTTGCTCTGAAGGTATTGATACTGGCAGCTGCAAGTATTTACTTGGCAATATTTGAAAATTCCATAGAAATGAATGCTATAGTTATTTTGTATCAGGATAAGTATTGAAATAAATTTTATTGTTACCCAGAGAAAGATTTTTCTTCAGAAGCCACTGCTCCCAACAAATCACCAATTGATGTGCGGGCTGATCCCCGACTTCAGCACTGCTCCACTTAGAAAGGATCGCTCCACTGGATCAGATGTTTCTCCCCTTCAATAGGTTCTGATCTGCTGGAATAGCCATTTTACAATCTGCATTTGCACTCCTGGATCTTACTTAGTGATGCTATATATTATTTCATACTGTATACCCCCAGTTATCACACATCCCAGCTATGATGAGAGCTGCTCTACACAGCTGGACACTCCTTCCCTGTAATCTGTATATTTCATTCCACCCTGGTAATCTTCTGTTTGGATTGACATTCAACAACTATTTTGCCATCCGCTCCGTCACCTGCTGTACTAATCTTTTTGATATCGCACTCCATATATAGTACTTCACTTTCACTGATAGCTCTCCCCTACTTTACCTGAATATATTACAATATCTTGTACACACCATTGTGATTTACAGCTAGCTCATATCTCATTGTGCCCTTGTTAGATATTACAAATAGAGTCTAATGACATTGGAATCCATTTTCACCACATCACCAGCTATCCATCATCAGCAAATACAAGTAGTTCCTCCAGCTTCATCATCCTATCAATGATTTACATCTGCCCACTTTCATTTTCCCTGCTCAGATGGGCAATGGCGTGGATGGAATTGATGCCATACATGATTAATATCCTTTAATTACGTAGTTGGATTATTTTATTGCTGTACCTGCTGTTTGCTGGCAAATTGATCAAGAATTTCTCTTATTCCCTCAGATTGGAATCCAATAAATGACATTTTGAAGTAGAAGTTAGCTAGCTTAGTATGATGTAGAAGTTGATAATAAACAATATTCCATATATCAAATTCACTGCTGAGGGTAATCCAGACTCCTGTACATCAGAATAGTCCCTGACCATATCAGTAATTCCTCCAATGCAAATCAACATGAACCCTATTATCATTCAGAGATCATTTTGGACTGCTCTGTCCGTTATGGGATAGTCTCCATTGCTTACATAATTCTCTTTGGTGCTCTGAAGTTCTCCCAAACTCGTCACAATCACTTTAATAGTTTTCCCATACCAGTTTTAAAAAATCTATATTGCTTTGAAATCTGGCCTGAAAGCCCTTGTAGGGTCTCATTTCCTTCCAACTCTGATACCTCTCAGTTTTTCCTCCATCTCCTATTACACACTCTTGGAGTCTGCCAGTGACTTACATACATTTTGCTAATGCATTCACCTGATAATATTCAATCCATTATTTCTTATGATATTATTATTTTTTGCCATTCTACACCATCCAAACAGCATTTCACATACTGCACTGTAACTAGAGCCCAGTCATTACCACTCAGTGAGTTTTTTCATCAAAGTATTATCAATCATTAACATTTCAGCAAACTGCTGTGGAGTATTGCTGAAGTGCACTCTCATGGAGACTGGAAATGAACTATCTTGTACTATTTCAATTGTATATCATAGGAAACTTGAATGCATAGCACTGAACAGGCTCAGTGTGTGCCATCAAGTGCATATTGATGTATACTAGGGGGGAAACTTGGCAGTGTACTCTGCAGTATGTAATAAAGTACAATTGGATGTGTAAAGCCTAGTATATGGAAAACAGTACCAGAAACACTACCAAGTATTGATATATACCAGTGTACCATAGATGTCTAGTCAATACACAGATTTATAGGATTGTTAAGTACTACATTTTATAAATACTATTGGCTACTATCCCAAAAAGAGATTTTTATCAGCTGGTATATTATTTTTTAAGTTCCTATAAATCATGATAAACAAGTTTGATCCGATATGTCATTCGAAATATTACTCTCTTATATCTGTTAGAGCTTATAATTGCCCATGTAGTCTGTTGCATCTGTCAGAGGAATACCTATCTGGACTATATGTAACAGACCTTGCATTGATATTGGTGCTGTACTTGGTGCTTACATTTATCAGAGCCTCAATTATTTGAAATAATTTCAGAACTTTACTAGTTAGAATAGTATTTATCAGAGTTGGAATTGTCTGTGGTGATGGTAAAGCAATCATAGCAAATCAAGATTCATTGCAGTTGAAATACTTATTAATTATATTTAATCTTTCCAACTTAGAATATGATTTATTAGAGTTATAAATATTTCCAGATTGTATTAAAGTATAGTAGTTAGTACCACATATATTACATTGGAAAATGTCAGAGACCGTATTTGAACTACACCAGTGAAAAATAATTTTTTCACCTATGGACATGTTAAATACCATGGTAATATTTCCTTGTCATAACCACATTGTTCAGTAACAGATTTATTATGGATTATCTAAAATTTATACCTTTGAAATGTCAATTTTGCCAAAATAACTCATCAGAAACTATTCCAGGGTCTTTTTGATAGAATCCATATTCTTGTGAAGTACAATTATTATTGACCATTTTAAAGCAATTCTTCTCAAAGTCTGGTGAAAATGATTAGTTGTGGATATTGCACAATCAAAGGGAAACGAATGGTATTGATGGTCTTCAGAATGTAATATTCTTCTGATTTTCAAATAACTAAGTTATTGGCATTTTACCTATGTTGATACCAGTAAATTGAATTAAGTTTACAGATGTAGTCTTAGTATCCATTATTATATGTCATAATGTTTGTCAATTTTCATTGTGACTTGAATATATTAGAGTTGAGACCAAAGTAGACAGAGTGTTAATTGAAAAACACTCTGCTAGAGTACTAAGGATTAACACAGTGGTTTGGAGAAATATTACACTTGTATACATGATTGGTTAAATGGAACTCTGTAGAAAAAAAAGTTGTTATACTACATTCAATGGCAGAACTACTTTGCTACAGTATCTAATTATTAATTATAATTGTTGTATGGGAAATTCAACTTGTTAATATCCCAATCATTATTACAAATTAACTTGGAATGTTGAAATTTTACCTGTATAATATCAATATATCTTACAAATTGTTAAAGTGTAAGCAAACAATCTGTCAAATCATATATAATATTCCAATAGAGTGGTATTGTCCATTGTCTTATATAGTCTTGTACTAATAGCCAAGATAAATCTTGATTATAATAAAGCCAGTGCTCTTTCTATACTCTCTAGTATATTTCAATTGTACTACTTTTAAAATCATTCAATTTTTTGATTATACAGGCCCAATTCAATCATATCTATTTCAAAATAATTACATAAATTGTATTGACTTGTATAGAATCTAAAGACTACAATATGTCATATTATTCAATTTGTTTCAAGTCAAATACAGTTTGTATATACCTGATATTCATAATGCCAAATAATAGCTATATGTTTACATTTTCCACAATATTAACAAAAGAGTAGGATTCAATGATATGTATACAAGCTTTCAAAAAGGAATAACACTGTTTTTTAAATACTATAAGTACTAAAACTTCCAATAAAATTTATAATGGAGTCTAATTAAAGATTTGATTTTTGTTACTATATATGTTATTTTGATAATTTCTATAGTTTCCTCTTGTTTTGTGTTGAGTTTGTTTTATACTAGTCTTTTTCATATAAACTAAATATTACATTATACAAATTAGTGCAATAGTTATAGCAGTACCAGAGATGACTTCATCAGATTTGGGGAATATCACATAATTATTATACATTGTATTCAGCCAGCTCCCAGCAAGCACTTCAGTTTAAACTTCAATGGTAGTGAAAGATGTAGGAAGCACGGATGGGTATATATAACAGGTGATAAACAGAAGCAGCCAGACCAGTAGCAACTCTAGTATCTATCTGCCCTTCTATACAGTTCAGTATATACTATGCATAGTTTGTGTATTATTGACTGGACATCTAGTACATTGCTTTTGACTCCAGATGGAAGAGTCCCTTTGGAGCTGTAACTGCAACAGTTGTCATGACTCACCCAAGATCACAATATTGTTTATAGCTTAATTACAGTCCGATTACTACTTTGATTTGAATTTTGTAATTGTGCTGTTTGTTGTACTGCAAATATTTGAATATAATAAATGAAAATTATATACTGGAGAAAGGGTGAGTTTACTAGTTATAATAATGACATATCTAAATTAATATGGAACACCACCAGAAAACTTCCTGTTTATAATCTTGTATATTGTGTAAGGTTATTAGCAAAACTGCAAATTGACTAATGGTTGTGCTTTGTACTCATAACCACACACACAACTCAGAGCAAGCATTTCATAGATACTGGCATATTATGCAGTATATAGTTATCTATTGTCAAATCATAGAGTTGGATATCAGAGTCTATGGAAATTGATACAGCTGGCAGCGGGAGATTGATGTATATCAGTCTACACTTCTGGAGTTTGTTTTGAATTACTGGTATAATATACAGCATTGCTGAATATGCTTGAAAGTATACTACTACTTGAGAGTCTGCTTCAAAGCCAGCTTCATAGCTTGTCAGAGAGCCATAGTTAGCAGCTGTACTTCAAAGACCTACTAGGTACATCAGCAAAAGGTAATATGGTGCGAAAACCACATGCACACCTTCCAGTGACTCCCGTTGACCTCCGTGGTGCTCCTAAGTAGCTACAAACCCTCTCAGATCCAGTTGGGGCTAAGCAAAGTGCTCTCAAATACTGCAAGACAGTTCTCAGGAGCTTCTGAAAACACCTGCAGTTAAGGAGGTATATCCAAGATGCTATAATATTTGACTTATAGGATAGTCAAATTTTGAAGTAGCAGAGAACTCTGCGCAGCTCTGCAGGAGACATCAAGAGCAGCTGGGATCTCGGTACAGCTCGGTGGGAGATATCGAATCATGTTCAGTATTCTCACAGTATTGGTTTCTAGGGTGTCATGACCGCAAGCCATTTGGTGCATCATGTTTTTCTTGGTTACAATCACAAGAAGATTCACAAATTCATAATACAGCATGTATTACGTATCTGAGTCTATCTGCATATATACATGCTAGTGATCTGGCAGAAGATAGTACATGAGGTCAATTGGAGGAGTACCTGGAGATGCCAACTGGGAGAACTTAGAGATGCACTTGGAGGCTGTGATCAAGCAAGATTGCAGATGCACTTGGATGACACGATTAGGTAAACTTGGAGGCCGTGATGTTTGGAGATGCTCTTCAAGGCTGTGCTTGAACTAGTTTGAAGATGCTCTTGGAGGCCATAATGATGCAACTTAGGAGGCTAAGATTGAGCATGTGTGGAGTGGAATAGGGAGGCCAAGAAAGTATCCATTGTGCAGTGCACGATGAGGCAGCCTTCGAGCAGTTTTGGTAGTGTACGTGGAGGTGGTCAATGAGATGGTGGTTGATCTAGAGGAGGTTTATCTGGAGGTAGTTGATTTGCAGGTGGTTGATTAGGAGAGGGTTGATCAGAGGGGGATGGATCTGGAGTTGGGTGATCAGGAGACGGATAATCTGGAGATACTCAATCTGGTGGTGCTCAATCTTGAGGTGGTTGTTCTGAAACTGATCAATCTGGATGCGGTCAATCTGGAGATGTCGGTTGTGGAGGTGGTCAATCTTCGTGTGGTCGATTTGATGGTGCTTAATCTGGAGGTGGTCAATCTGGAGGTGGTCAATCTGGATGTGGTCAATCTGGAGGCGGTGGATCTGAAGGGAGACATGATGGGAGCTCAGACTCTATTCATTGTTTAACTAGACATTGTTGAAATGGAGAGTGTAGAGTACGACAAGGTACGCCAAGACCGGAGTGATGTGAAATAAGAGCTAAGAGAGATGCAATGATGGATAACAGCTGAGAGATGTGAGATGACGGAGAACAGATGACAGATTGGCAATGCCAGATAAGAACAGTGAGCACAGGTGGGAGCAGGAGTCAGTCGATCGTGGGTTGATACTATACGCATTCTATACGGTACTCAGTGGGTTTCTGTACCAAGTGTATGCTGTACCCATGGTATGCTGTATTCAGTGTTAACTTATCTTCATGCAATGGAGAGATAGAGAGCGATGTTTTAATTTCATATTTTCAGTTGTTGGAAGAGTTCAGGACAATGAAAGGGAAAGATGAGAGGATTAGGGGGAAATCACCATGAAAATTTGTAACTTAAAACAATGTTGTATACAAGTCAATTTATGATTCCTGGTATATCAGATAAGATCACCAAATGCTGAATTGTAAACTCAATCGGTGACGGGATACCTATGTTTGCCCATGTCCCCTGAAATTGTCCTCAGAGCTCCCATCTCTCTCCTGCATCTCACATTCTGGTCCACAACTCTACCATCATCGGAAAACCCAATGTGAAGTCATCCATCTCTACATCTCCATGCTATGATCTCCGGTTAACACCAATGACAGGATACATCAAGCACATCATCCAGCCAGTACAGCATCCACCCAAAACTGTCACAGCCAGTCTCCCTTGATTATCATGATTATATCTTGATAAATACATGTAGGTTCATCTCCAGGTGTGCAGTGCTCTACTATTCGACCGCCACAAGCCAGCTCAGCATGTTTCCTCCACGGTAGAGTTAACCTGTCTCATGTCCATCATTGCTAGTTGACTAACCTGTATATTGAATTTTAGAACTCTTCACGCCCTTTCAATCAACCCCCTCCAGAATGAAAACCTACAAATTCTCCTCCCATCTTGCACAATCATGGCTTCCAGATGCACCTCCAAACTTCCTTGAGAACTACATACAAGTGTGTCACTGAGTTCACTCGATCTCAGCCACCCGGTGAATCTTATAACCAGTTTGTGCAACCGTTCCAGATCACCAGTTCAGGTCCAGCTCGGGGTCGAAACCAACACATTGCCAAATTGGCAGTCCTGGTAGTCGATCAACCCAGATGGTCAATTCGGGCATGGTTCTGGGGAAATCTCTCAACCTGTCTCAATTCGGCGGGATGGCTGTGGGTCGCCCAGTGGGTCCATCTGTAGATTCATATAATGCTCTTGTTGTTGCAGTTTGATAATAGTATCTTATCAAAATTGCGTATTCAACAGCCAAAAATCTCGTTTTGCATGTTTTGCAGTGTGTGAAATTGATCATTTGGGAATGCAGGTTTTTCCTGTAATATGTTGTATTTTTGCCTATAGAGGCGGTGAATGGTTCTATTATGAACTCATATATCCACACAATGCCATGATTACTCAATATGCAAAACGCAAAATTGTTGACACTTCATCTCTGCTAATCTTTATGATGGGGTAACCTATCTGTCATGCGCTGTTTCGGTTAAAAAGGCTGCCATTACTCCACATATAAATTATTGCCACAAAGTGACACTTAGATTGGCCAAGATGCAAGACAAAGAATAATTGACACTCCATTGATGCTCATTGTCAGGATGGGGCGGGGAGCGTGTCGCTATAGTTTTTGCCCCTGAAGGTGGCCAATACATCCTTTATGGATGTTTACAACCAATCACCAGTAGTATGACCCAAGATGTAAGACCAAAGATCGTTCACGCTCCGTTGACACTCAGTTTCAGGATGGGTCAATGAGCGAGTTGCTATCGTTTCTGCCTCTAAAAGCGGCCAATACCAGACTAATGGATGTTTGCAACAAATCGCCAGTTAGATTACCCAAGATGGAACACCAAAAATCATGGACACTCGGTTGACGCTGATTTTCAGGATAGGGCAGGGAGCCTGTTGCTATTGTTTTTGCATCTGAAGGCAGCCAGTACGTCATCTATGGATGATTGCAACGAATCACCACTTGGGGTACTCATGATGCAAAGCCAAAAATCGTTGATGTTCCGATGACGCTCATTGTCAGAATGGGGCAGTGACCATGTCGCTCCCTCATTTGCCTATGAAGACTGCCAATACAATGGTTATGCATAACAACGACCAAATCACTGTTCAATTACTGTACTTACAAGACCAACAATCTTTGACGCTCCGCTGATGCTCATTTTAATGTATTGTCCATTCACAATCTTCTGCCATTGATAATGGGATTAAGAATTTTTTGACCTTATTGGTTGCCTTTCTGCCAGATTGAGACATGGTCCTCTGGCAAAGCCGAGCCCAGTGATATCATTGCACTGGTCGCTCTCATTCTATAAAGATTTATTCATCTTGCGAAATGATTCGTTTTGCCCTCTATTATTCTGTTTATTAACCAATATTCACATGCAACTGCTCAATATTCTCCCATATTATTTCTCTATTTGAAGTTCTCGGTCAGACAACATATAGAACCTGGTGAGAATACATTGATGTGTTGTGTCCTACTTGTTTCGGTTCCCCTTATTCCTCCTCGTTTCAATTGTATTGACCGTCATCAACCCCTTGTCAGCCTTGGTCTTTTACCTCCGTGTGGGCCAGATCAATCTGGGAACAATTGGTGCAGCACTCTCATTCTGCTGCTCTGGGCTTTCAGAATCGTTGATGCCATTGTCTAGCTCTAGGTCAGATTCATAGTCTGCATCCCAGTCGTCTTTGCTGTCATTTGGATTATCCAAGTCCCCATTCCAGACAAGCCAATCTTTGGTGTCAGAAATGCTTTGAGGTGCAATATCTTTATCACATTCCGCTGGATGGCGGCCGATTCATTTCATTTGGTGCACATACACTACTTGAGTTCGTCCTCCAGGAAGGGCCTTTGCAGTCAAAGTTGGTGTCACAGGTGATCTTTCCGACAATGTAAATGCAGCACACCATCGTATTGAAAGGTTGACTAGAAAGCCTCGAAGATCTGTTCGGTATCTGGAAACATTCTTACAGATGTCAGTTGCTTCATCTCAGAGTGAGTTTTTTTCTGTGTAGCACATAGGATTTGGCTGCCCTGCCACATCTCCAACATGTTGTGGACCTTGGCCATTCTGTGCAACTTAGTGTCCTCCACCTCTCTCTTCATTTCCAAGAAGTGTTCAGTATTTGTCAGATCCAATGTGGGGTCAGCGCCTTCCATCGTCCCGTTATTGGCTTGAGCAAACCGCTCTACAAAGACTCTTTCGCAAAGGCTCACATGTGCGGTTTCAGACTGCCTCCAGCCGACAATGCCTCGCCCAATGGAAAAACTACACTCCACTCCGATACCATGCGGTAGGATGGAGAACACATTGGGTGCCACATTGGAGAGATCGGCGTACTTGAAAGGCGGTTCCTTGTCTTGACGCCACCAGTCAGTGATATGCGGTAACCAAAATATACTACTAATCTCCATAGGGTCGGAATGATACTCCTTATGATTGTGATGTATTTGCCCCCAGTTCGGGGGTAATTCAGGTGGTGAGTTCAAATAGAGCGTTGCGGCTGTCGATGAGCATGCTGTGGGATTGCTTCGCTCGGATGTCGATTCAGCCACATTTTCAGGTGTTATGTATTCTTGATCATTGCTGGACTAGTCATATGGATCATAAGAAGATTGACCAAATCTGGAAGCCATTGAGGAGGAGATGAGATTGTTGCTCCGTACACTTTGGGGTTTAATGATGGGCAAATATAACTGTTTGGCACAGTAATCATTCTCCACATACTTCAGAAACGCCTTTTGGTATTGGGTAGTATAGAAAGTCTCGTTCTCAGGATTAATATCCATTCCCTTATCCCATCTTCTGAACAATCTTGGCTTCCATAAAGGATCAAGGATATGTGCTGAAATGAGAAGCATCCCTGTCGTTGGAGTGACTTCAGCATAATAATTGAACTGCTTCTGTTGTGCAAACATTACTGCAAAGTACAAGTCTTCCTTCCATTTTGTCTTCTTCTTAGCTAAAGCTTGTATAACGACATCCATATGATTGATGATGTCATTTTACACAGTGATAACGTGATTCAGAGTAACCATATGCCTTTTTGACATCTGCAGAGTCCAGTACCAAAATGGCCTTAAACTTCTATGCCGTACTTGACAATGATCCATTCATCCTGAGTTTTGAACTGTGGGCAGTAATCACTGTATGTTGGATTCTTGAGCCACTCCTGGGTGAATTCTCGTAATCGGTAGGCTTGCTCAATCAATTCCACTGTTGAATTCCAGTGTGTCTCCACAGGCTTAATAGGTAGTGCAGAGATTCGTACTTTGGCTCTTCGACAGTCAATGAGCTCATTTCGATGACTGGGTGTCAGCGTAATCAATTCAGCAACCGTTTGCTGCTATATGAAGGTCAGTTTCAGGACTTTCAAAATATCTTGAAATATGTACTTTGTCAATTATCTTTACTAAACCTGGTCTCATGGCCAACACCGTGTTGATTCTAGCATTTCCCTCTTCACGAGGTCTTTGACTCTATCCTATGTCTTTGCTTTCATTCTCTTGAGATTGTGGATCGCGCTCATGGGCTTCCCAAGACTCGGTATGGCCTTTTACATCCAGACTGCTCATGATTGCACCTACAGCAAGCTGAATGAAGTGCGCCGTGGATGGTATGTGATTTCTCAGCGCAGACGACTCGATTCCGGAAGCCTCGAGGGTCGATTGTAATTTGAGAGACTTTGAGTAACTTGAGTACAAGTTATCAGTTGTAATTCCATATAAATGGTGTTTGGTAAGCTTAGGATGATCCTGAACATCTTTCAGATGTATGGCTAGCCGTGCTTCAATATCTTCACCCTTGACCTATTATCCTGAATTTGCTTTCGGAATATGCAAAGAATAGAGAATGAACCTCATCGAATGCGAGTCTTACCTCTCGCAATGCGCTATCTTGATCCATATTGCATGCATTGACCGACATTATGGCAAATTTGTTCATTGATGTCCACCAGTCTAGAGCTAAACTACCCTCATTTCTTGACGGCAATTGCTTCTGAATTGCATCCACCATCTGGGTGTATTCACTTCAGCAGATGTTACTCAGTGTACTTCCGGACAGTAGCACGAACATGCATCTTAATACATTGTATGACCATCATAGCTCGAGGTTTGATATAGCATTCCATGTAATGTGCGCCGCAACAAATTGTATCATGACGTAGCCATTGCCGGTGTCTTGGTGAATTTCGGCAGTTTGAAAGTCCTTCGCTGCCAGTTTGGAGCGTTTTCTCTGTCAATTCAGTTAATATCGATAAATCCCAAATGTGATATATGAATTTGATTTGCAAACTACCTATTGTAATTCCTCGACTTCCTTGCCGCTTCAGTATGGCTAAAGCTGTTTCATCCACCATTGAAATAGTCAATTGGGTAGCTTCCAACTCTGTTAAATTGTCTAACTTTGCGATGTGGGATTTTGCCAGCAACTGTTTGCCCATTGAGCTGGTCTCATGTTTTGATGGATGGCGAAGAACTTGATGACAGATGATACATATGATGCTAGCGCTGCCGTTATCCTTCTGTCTGTAGTGTAAATAAAATTGCCACAACGGCGCATGCCTAGAGTGATTCCATGCAATAGGATGCTTCGAGCCCACATTCATAGATGCCCACCAAGCTTCAAATGTGATGTGCAAAATAAGATTGCTCAAATCACAAATAAAGACATGTTCATTTTTGGAAGATATCATAACCTCCAGCAATGAGGTATTAAAAGATTTTGAATCCGACATCGCAGTGGGAATTTGAAAGCTCAGTAAATCAACTTGCGAGACTATCAAAAGTAACATTATAGTAAAGTTGGAAGCTGGTTCTTAAATATTGACTTTAGAGCTACAAGTAAGAAAAAAGTCAGACCTGTGAAACATTGCATGCATATGTGTGAAGTGGAATACAAAGACATATTGAAAAGACTAACAGTTAGTAACTCAATTTAGGAACAACGCAGTGCAGTTCTTTGCTGTGTAGCTTACTGCGCCCCCAGAACAACTGTTGACACTCGATTGGCGATCATTTTAAGGAGGTGGTGGCAATACCGTCACAATCATTTTGGCCCATACGAGAGCTGATGGTTCGATTATGGGCCAACGCCGTTGCGGAGCCATTTAATTGTCCAAGATGCTGGACCAAACAATGTTCACGCTCTGTTGACGCTCCTTTTTAGAAGCTAGTTGCAACATAGTCACCAAAAATTTTGCCTACAGAGGGGCCGGATACTGATATCATGGGTTAACATTGTTGCATAGCCATTTGATTATCCATGATGCAAGACCAAAAATCCTTGACGCTCTGTTCACATTGATTTGTAGGAGGTAGTAGCGATATCGTCACTAGCAGTGTTGCCCATAAAGGTGGCCGATAGCATGATGATGGGTTTACACTGTTGCCCAGCCATTCGATTATCCACAATGCAAGACCAAACATCTTGGGTGCTCTATTGACGCTGATTTTCAGGAGGTTGTAGCGATATCATCATAAGCGTTTTTGCCCATCAGGTCAGGCAATACAGTGATCATGGGTTAATATCAATGCACAGCCCAGTGATTATCCGGGATGCTAAGACCAAACATCATCGACATTGCAATGACGCTTATTTCTAGGATGTGGCAATCACCGGGTCGCTTTGCTTTGTATCTATACAGATCGCCAATACTTGCTGTTTGGTAGAAGGTGACTATGGAGCCCTGTGATTGCCGAAAGGGTAACACCAAAAATTGTTGACGCTCTGTTGATGCTCACCTTCAAGATATACTAACAGTCATTGGATGCTCAACAATTGTACGCATAATGCTTACAGTCATTATTGACATCCAATATCTCGTATCTAAGTATGATCATTTGCATCCAATGGCTTTGAGGCCTCGTAGTGTCTGATCCACCACTGCACACATTGTGTGAGCGATGAATGGCATTGGCCCATCGCGTTTCAGCGCTGTCGGCAGGCAATTTATGGCATATAGATCCATGCACTAGTTTTTGACATATGGCCCGACTTCCTCACCTTTCTGTATTCAGCTCCTTCACCTCGATTCCAATGATGTACCATAATTGTTTTTCAAAATCTCGACCACATGCAGCAGGTCTGAGCGGAGCGTTACGCAGTTGGATGCATGGATAAATGCAGGGTGACGGCTGTCATTCATGCGGTTTCGCGTTGCGCATTGACCTCTCCTTCTATAACTCCTATGATGTCACTGAGTTATATTATGTTAGGAAATTTCTTCTCAAATTTAGGATCTCCTTTCTCACTTAACCGTAACAGGCAGGACAATATCTAGTATGTTGGTCATCTATCAACATGATTGGGAGTTTAGAGCTTTCCCATGGCACATATGACCTTTGCACATGAACTGAGAAATTATCATGTCTCACAATTTCATCAGTGCAATCCAGCAAAAGCTGACATGTAGGAAGATAAATTCCCGAAATGCTTTTCACAGAGATATGTCGTCAAATCTAAGTATTTGGCCATCTACTCCCCCAGAGATGTGGCAGCCGTCACCATTTCTTCATCAGAATCCAATATGTGAATGGGAATAAGCTCGGGACGCTCTATGCAAGGATAAAAGCATATGGGTTCAATAGGCTTCGAATTCCTGTTCAGTGACACATCAGGCGCTGAGTCAGGCTGGAGAGACGCTGTGCATTGGTATGACTGGTGTTGCTCGCAACCCAGCATCATTTGAAAACTTCTCAGTCGAGAAGTCCCTTGCGGAATTTGGGATTATCCTGGGACGATACACAGAGTCTGCATAAGCTCTCCAAATGTTGGCTGTGATGGTGGGGCTGCCGTCATGTCTGTTTAGGGGTTGACAATGGCCGGAACCCTCCATTCAGTCTTCCCATACTCCATATCACTCTCACAGAAGTAGTCGGCTGCCTCCCCCCATCCTGGTTGCATCAATTTGTCATCCCTCATCTTCTTCAACCGAAATCTATGCATGTGTTGCTGAACCATTTTGGAGATTCTGCCCATCACTCAGGCGGGTTCATCATCTTCGCTCAGGCTGCCCAGCGGTGCATCTTGTTCAAATCAGCCTCATTTTCGCCATCATCCTCATCGTCGGGAGAGGCAAGTTCGCTCAGACTGTCTACAATAGCATAGAACATCTCATGAAATGTTTTTACACGCTTTCTGCTTGTCGATCCCTCCTTTTCCACGGTTCTCATATCATCCTGCTCCTTCATAATTGCTGTCTCTGCATTGAAAACTGACTGTCTTGCCACAGTGGTCTCTCTATCAACATAATGCTTGATCCCTTTCTCTTTCTCTTGGCTGCTCAAACAGTGTGTTTCTTGTCTTCTCTCTGCCGAAAGATTCTTTTTAGACCATATGCTGCACAATGCTCCTGATGCTCGGACCCATTCTGCCCTCAATCCGCTCTTGCCTTCATTCGCTTGATGACATCGTTGTGTGGATAGCTTGGTCCATATGCAGTATTTCCCCGCCAGAAATGGCGAAAGGTTTTTTTTTCGGAGCATTGACCATTGTATCTTGAGTTGACTTTGTTGTTGGGTGAGATGTTGGATGTTGCAAGATATGGACCACATGGAGGCAAGCTGTGTCTTCTATGTCAAGGTTGATATGTTTGATCAACTTGAACAAAGCAGAATCTGTGTTTTGACTGCCACTTGATTGGGAATTGAAATGCTAACCGTGCAACATCACTTGATGGTTAGTGTTGGTTTCATGTAAGATCTGGGCGATGTCTTCAGCGAAGCATCACCAGACATCATTACTGTTAAAGAATGTCCTCTGTATTTTGATCAGACTTGAAATTTCAGCTGACGTTGACCACATTGTATGGTTATAAACTGACAAACAAGATCGGACCGACTAACTGCAAATTGCAGGACAGTTAGAAACCCCTGCAACCTGCAGCTGTATGCTGCAGGATTTCTCTTGGGTAGAACGTGCAAGTTGGCTGCCACTCATTCCATTATGACTTCTGGCTAGACATATATTCCTCAAGACTTCCCACTTCTTTTCGTTTTCATCTTCCTCACCTTTTCCACACCAGGAAGTCATGTTTGAAGATGCACCTCAGCCAGCTGTGAGCGGATCTGAATCGAGCCGATCGACGGGTGTGTGATCCAATGTGCCACCTGCTGAGACCCAGCAGCAATGCAGACACCATTGAGTCCACAGCGGCAATACCGATTCAGCCGCCAAAAATATCACCTCGGATGCACAGTTCAAAATCGTCCACAAATTCGGAAGAAGCAAGAATAAGTTGCAACATTCACTCAGATAAGAGTATATCCATATTGTGGTAAAACGCTGTTAAGCAAGAATATGATATAAAGCTGGTGTATGTAGAGAGCTACATAACCAATTCATCCCTGCCTGCAGTGGAAAACCTCCATGGTCAACCAAGGCATATGTCCACACAGTCAACGAAATCAACCGTGATGATGTTGTCACATCTGCTATTGTCGCGCACAAATTTCGCGATAAGCATACCCCAGACTGGACGGATCACATTTTAAATACCTAATGGGAGGCTACAGTGTCGTATACCATTGACATAATAGCCAAATCTCACTTTTCGAAGCAGCAATCAATTTCTTGTAGGTTTTCAACATGTCTGCAACTATTGCAAGAGAGGGAGGTCGGGTACAGCTAGCACAGTCCGACATGCACCTTCCGATGAATATGGCCGAAATAGCTGTTGGAGGGTTTTTGCCCACCGCAATAGCAGAAATGCAACACCTGATGAAGAAACCTTGTGCCAGAGTCCGAGCAGAAAAGAAGTGGGAAGTTGAATTTCCCCGGCATAGAGAGGTGAATGCTCCGATGGAAAGCCACCCCGCAATGGTTCATGAAAATCAGACTGATGTCCGCCTCCCTTACCACAATGGCACGGCAAAGCATTTGCAGACACCCTGGAGGGGCAACGGAATGGGTGCACCTCCTCCAGAACCGGCAACACCTTCGCAGTGAAGAGCACCGGCGCCAGCTGCTGACACTGAAGGAGCTCACAGTTACGAAATCGGAGGTGTGCCACCCGGATATGTGTATATACATACTCCTCTTCCCCGCTCTCAATTGTTTGATCTTGATGCCTATTCAAAGGATCGCAAGCACGTTAAAGATTTTATTCCAGATTTGCTGACTGAAGAAGGAACATCCACTGGTTAGTACAATATGTGCTGAGTAGTGATGCAGCTGACATGCATTTTGAAGATGAGAGCAGCCATTTGAGTGAACCTGACAGTGATGACGAGAATTGATCGAAAGGAACAGGATTTCTGAGTATTACCATTATCTACAATCTGCGGTCACTTTAACTCGTATATTAATGGATATATTGTATGTATAATGAAAGAACAACATAGTGATAAAGGAAAAAGTACATGAAGATGATGAAATGGCTGTTTGGCCTATAGAGGCGGCCAATACTAGGATTATGTATAACAATGACCAAATCACTCTTTAATTACCTCATTTCCAAGACATACAATTGTTGACACTCTGTTGACGCTCATGTTTGGAAGATAGTATCGCTGTCATAGCTAGCATTTTTGTCCATTAAGAAGGCGAATATGGTCATTACGCATTACAATGACCCAGTCACTGATTAATTTCCTCACCTACAAGACCAAAAATCAGTGACGCTCAGTGAACTCTCATTTTCAGATCCGGGCATGGAGCGTGTCACTTGCTCATTGCCTATAAAGGCGGCCTGAACCTCCTTTATGAATGTCTGCAACCAATCGCCACTCAGATTACCCAAGATTCGAGGCTGAAAATTGTTCACGCTCCGTTGACTCTCATTTCAAGGATGGGGCAAGGAGCGTAACTCTATTGTTTTTGATTATAACAGGAGCCAATATGTCCTAAAAAGACAATGACGTACATACGTCATTATGATGAGATTAGCAGATGGATACCTATATGTGACCAGCAATATAACACCCAAAAACCTGAACCGGAGATTGGAACCAATGGGTCTCGCCAAACCGAGGAACTCCTGCGGGTTGACAGGTCCGGGTCTGGATCTGGCCCACCAAGAAGCTGCTGGTCGGTGTTTTGGACGGGTCTGGAACCGAGCTGACCTGTTTTTGCTGTCCGAACTTGGGCTGCTGGCAGCTTACCCTGACCTGTTGCTGACACTACCTACAACCTACCGAATCACAGGCTCAAAGTTCGCATTATCATCACATCCAAGAACAATCCAGTGTTCACTCGATTGGCATGTTCAGGCACAGGTTGAATCGCTTTCCCTTGTGGTCTGCAGCCAGACCAGATATACAGTATGTGGATGAGTAGCAATTCAAATACATTGACACATAGAGAGATCAATGAAAATACAAACTGAATACATCCGTGTCAAAAACAGTTTAAATATCAGTAATAACTACAATAACCAGATGCACCAGTAGCGATCCCAAAGATGCCATTTCTCCTGAACTGCTCTACATTTATTTGAGGTGTTCCCAGACTTGTTGCTGGCATTCCCAGATGTCCCCTGGTTGTAACCAAATGTTCTATATCCTGGCAGTTTTGTCACCAGTGTTCCCAGGTGCAGCTGAAGGCCACTATATAGGTCCAGCCAACTCTGAGATTTGACCACCCTGGAAATCTAATCCGATAACTCCCAAACACTCTCAGGTGCACCGCACAGTTCTCTGTGACAAACACCGACTTTGGTGATGTTGTAGACGCAAATTTCATCGCAGAGAGCTTCCGAACAATGATATACTCTGTGTTCATTCAAGATTTAGCTACTAGGATTTATGAAGTGATTAAGAGTGTTGATTGTGATATTACTGTAGTCAACCTACTTGTATAAGCACTTCTCATACTATAATTACCATTCCAAGTACCATTGCCATTTCCAGTACAATCTTTACTATTTACCCTGGACAGAATATGCATAGATCTGACTATAATTGTTGTTAAGTAGACAGCAGATTTTTCTAGAAATTCTGATTTAGAGCTTTGCTCTTCACAAGATTCAATTATATGTCTCTCATGCAGAATCTATAGCTGCAATCTTTCACACTGGACCTGTAAGATCTCACAATATCTAGTTATGGTGCCAGCACTGGAAATAAAGTTCATACTATAGTATCAATTCATGTCATGACTTTGGCCACCATATGCCATTCACCTTCCACCTTCCACCACATTCCACACAGTACTCACCACATGCTCAGCAGTGAATAGTGGCCACCTCATGCTATACGCTGTGTGTTCCACAGTGTCTGGCATCTGCTGTACCTGTAGTTTGTAGATTAAGTATACAGAAGTATGTATGAAAACATTAAGTCCAGAACATTGGTAGTGTCTTGCGTCTTGAAAGTGTACTTGGAAGTATATAGCCAAGCAGACTCTTAGGGTGTCATTAAGCGAAATTGAAAGCCTACTTGTAAGTGTACTTGAAAGCAGTCTGAGAGCTTCTTTGGAAGTGTACAGTAATGCAGGCTGCAATTGTGCAATCTAGTGCAATCAGAATTATACTTCTAGGTGAATATTTGGGCTTGTAATCAACTGTATTTGGACGATTTGGTTCAAATTTGGTGTATGGAGCATGATATATACTGTCTGGTGAATAAGATTTCATGACTATTATAGTAACCTGGTGAATATACGACTGAATGGAACCCCTGGATTACAGACATCGAATATACAATGTCGCACCATCCCAAAACAGCTTGTTTATATATCGTACATTGGGTAATGTTAATTTTCCAAGTAGTTTATCCCTTGACATTGATGAAAATGCCATTTCAGAGTACTGCGAGTAAGTAGGGTACAATGATATTCATATTGCATGCAGATTTGAGGGTACATATACTAAGAGGAGGTAACAGGACAATTGAAAATATTAGAGTGACCTGTTATAAGATCAAGTATGAGATGCAGAGTTTGGCAAACAAGTTCTCTCAGGCTAGCCAACATGCATATGTAAACAATGTTTCATCCCAGAATATGTATCCATTGTATTTCTATATTTTACAGTATGTATAAATGAACTTTCAGTGGCAGAAATCATTCCAACTCTTGTCCAATGGTTTTTTACACACCAAGAGCTTCTCAATCTCTTATATTTGACCCAGCAGCTGCATCTGTCAGCACAGTATCATACTATTCTGGGACTTGAAAAGTACCTCACACCATGGCTATGCTCGTTGATCAGGCTGTGTTAAGTGTGTCATTGTTGGAATGCTTTGATTGGATGTCCAATGTGGTACATTGATAATCATTTGGTCTCATGTCAATTGTTTTGAGTTAAATTAATTAGCTGCTCTTGTATTAGGCAATTGCTATTCATTCAATCAGATGAGTATCTTTCAAATGACTCACAGTGTGTTGATCAATTGTAGTTATTCTGTTGGACAGTATTATAACAATTTGTCAGTCTTGGCATTTTATCCGTTTCTTCAGGCACTATACTATACATGATTTTAAATTTCAACTTTATTTTTCCAGTATGGATATTGTTATTAATGTTAATCTTCAATGTCCATTTCCATATGGATTCTCAAACTGCTCCAGTTACATTACATTGCTACTTCCAAACAATGGTAGGGCTGACCCTGTGGCTCGGTGCTGTCACACCGAAACGAATTCGCAGGGAATATGGTTCCCATGCAATTGTTTCGAATCCCAGTTCCAGCAACCCAGTTTGGAGGGGCCAAAGAATAGTTGGTGGGGAACTGTGCCATTTAACTGGCTTGCCTGGAGATGGAGAGGATTTGGTGATCTGTGATATACTGATTCAAGTGCATACTGTATGAATAAAATGAAACACAACTTTAAAACAACATTGTAAACAATTACAGTATTATCCAGAGACAATGTTGTACTGTTGATATTTTATATCCTTGTCTTATATGGCTCTTGGTGCTGTAAATCTGCTAGATTCTTTCTTTGTTTCCACTGCAGTAGCGTTGCATGTAATTTAGAACAGTATATATTGTTATATAGTCTAGTTGCTGTCTCTTCCTATTGACACAATTTCAGCTATCATATATTGATATTTCTATAGATCCCATTGATTATCTGGATTCATTTTCTCATATAGCAAACAGTAGAGTATTCACCCTTCTTAACACTTCCAACATAGAATAACTAATTCTGTGAGAGTGCTGAAGTGTTGCTATCATGTTGTAAGATACATAGTGCTGGCATAAGCAAAATATCAATTGGTCAGAAAGCCACATCGGCAAAAGTGCAAATCGACTATAGACTGCGCTACGCGCACACGCGCACCCGCGCAGCTCATAGCAAGCTTCCCGTGGACCCCTGCGCGACGCGCAGCCTATAGTCGTCTATAGTCGATTCATAGAGGTGTGCGCGTGGGCCTATGGAACTATATACAGCTGGCGGCCGGAGATGGACCTAAACAGCCTGCTTGAAAGCCTCTTTGAAAGCCTGCTGGAGAGCCTTCTTGAGAGAGCCTCGCATCGGGAGGAGTAGAGTTTTCCACGGGAAGCTTTTGGCCGATGGAAAACCCTGAGTTTGTTGAAGCTTTGGCTAATGGAAGGCTCTAGGTCTGTGGAAGCTTTGGCTACTAGAAGGCTCTAGGTCTGTGGAAGCTTTGGCTACTGGAAGGCTCTAAGTCTGTGGAAGCTTTGATGCTAACGTTGACATAGCCAACCTACTTGTCTAAGTGCTTCTGGTACAATGATCACC